>Ga0209006_10001657_pt1 | contig 20212 bp, 28 predicted proteins | sample JacPin_JW_Ref_O2_FD_188567 | JGI IMG/M metagenome (GOLD analysis project Ga0209006, IMG submission 188567) | Forest soil microbial communities from Algoma, Ontario, Canada - Jack Pine, Ontario site 1_JW_Ref_O2 (SPAdes) (version 2) | ecosystem: Environmental > Terrestrial > Soil > Boreal...
TTAAACCATGCACATTCCTGATATAGTTTCAGGATACCGAAGGGAGCGCGCTCCTCGAGGAACATATCCGTCTTACATACATTTCACTCTGCAGAAAACCAACCGTGATACCCAAGACGCCCTCGGACATCTCTCTCGAATCCTTCATGTTAACGTTAAAGCTCTGTCTGTTGCTGGAACCAAAGACAAACGGGGTGTGACCGTTCAACGAGTTTCTCTCAGGCGCGGAAACAAAACCGCGGAGGACGTGTGGAAATTAGCCAACGGACAAGGCGGACAAAAGTCTTTAGAGAACGCTTTGACGCAACGGGGTGAACGCGGAGTGAGGATTGCTGATATCAACTATAGAAAATCTGGTCTAGAATTGGGAATGCTGAAAGGAAATTCTTTCCTTATCACTCTTCGGTGCGTTCGGTGTAGCTGGGTGCGTGTATGGACATTGATTGATTTTACTTGGCGACCTTGTCAGGAATGTCCAAGTAGACTCTTCCCGAACGCTCGATCTTGCTCTGAATACTCTGAAGGGGAAAGGTTTCATTAACTACTACGGTGACTCTTGTGGCCTTCATACTACAGTTGTGTCACTGATGGTTCCGTTCTTGAAAGGAATGCAGCGGTTTGGAACTGCATGCGTTCCAACTCATTCGATTGGGCTTGCTCTCCTGAAATCGGACTGGCATAGAGCGATCTCTCTGATTTTGCAGATGAGGCCAGGGGAGCATCCAGATGTAGCGGCTGCTCGCCAGGCTTGGCTTATTGACCATGACCTAAACAAGGCACTGGAACTGATGCCTAGACGTGTGGTCGCAGAGCGTTGCATTCTGGAAAGTTACAAGAAACAAGGGGGGGAAACACGGAATGCTATGGGAACGCTCTCCACAGTAGTTATCATTTATTTGAATGCTTTCAGGTATGCTCACAAGAACGTCTACATTGCAGATTCCTCGTAATCTCCGATTGATGTATGTCCATGCATATCAATCATACGTTTGGAATGCGATTGTTTCAGAGCGCATCAGAACATATGGGTCTGATAATCCCGTGCCTGGAGATTTGGTCTTCGATGATGACAGGACTGGAGAGGCCGACTTGGAGGTGGATGGGGTCACCATGGCTGCGGACAATAAGCCTGGTAAGGCACATAATTTGTTCTTGACGGTATTTCACCCCTCATTCGTCTTTGATAGAAGCCGACACAGCGATGACAAGGTCAGAACACAAAGCAAAGAGGCCTTATGTGGCTCCACGTGTCAAAACCCTAACGGCGGACGACATTGAAAAGTATACAATATTCGACGTTATTATGCCGTTACCCGGCAATGATGTTGCTTTTCCTGGAGGAAAGCTAGGGGAGAGGTACAAGGCGTTTTTGCGCATGGATGGGTTGGATCCCGACAATCTTGTTCGAAAACAAAAGTAAGCGGCCATCAAACCTTGCATTCACTGGCTAATCAATCCTTTTGGCAGGGAATACAGCCTAAGTGGCTCATACCGGAAGATTCTCCATCTCCCAAAGGAGCTATCCTGGCGTATCTTGAGATATACTGATCCAGATGTTCCTTTAGCGCAATCCGACGAGGATAAGTTGTTGGGCTTTGACCCTCCTGCAGTTGTTGAAGATGGCAAATTCGTTGCCCTTCAAATAAACATGATTCTTGGAACGGCCGCATACGCGACGATGGCCTTGCGCGAGATAACTAAAGCAGATACAAGTTCGCACTTTCAAACCAATCTCACGCTGGCATCGGAAGATCAAAAGTTTAGAGGGGTTATGTGCCAGGTTGAAGGCAAAGATGACAACGAAATGAAAGCGCTACCATAGGTTCAAAAAACGATTTATTACTTGCTGAAAATTTATCAATAAATATATCCATGTCGACTTGAGGGCGGAGCTGATCAAGCAGATATTAATTATTCAAGTGAGCTCACCTCTCGCATTCTTCAGCCTCAGCGAGTTCCAGACATAGGAGGTTTGTATGTGCCTAATTTGGTTATATTGAGCCTTGTGGCGTTAACACTTCTACGTAATAACGGTTAGTCATTTAGTATAATCATGTGATTGCCTACGAGCTATTTAAGAACAAGCTGCCAATCGTCTTCTTGACTGGCAACCCCCAACTCGCATACTTTAACATGGCCCGGAGCGGAGTCCCGACGATGAACGGCCAGGGAGTAATGTGGGGCTCTGTCGCTATGAGCCCAGTTGGGCGAGGATTGGCGAGGGAGTGGTGTCTTTTGACTCAAGGATCTATTCCAGGATAGATCTTCGAGGCTGCCTGTTTCGTCAAGACTGATTACCCAACAGTTTGTCAGTCTGGTATGTGTGATGGTCACAAGCCTCTTGATATCCAAACTGACGAGCATCAATCAAAGATACCAGTTTAACTCTGGATGACGACGATGGTTGAACCGGCACCAAAATTGCAGGATGGGTCCCTGTCCCTGCCCCAGCAGGCTATCGACAGCCCCGTCCCAAGATCAATGTCCCACCACCGAATGCCTACGTTCCGCAGCAACTCACCAGCGTATGGTGTTTGCGGAATATACACAAGTAATAAGGCTGACCTCACGAGCAAGAAAGTTGTAGAGTATGGCGTGGCCAAGGTCAGTAAACGATCTCTTCCTACACGTTGTCTTTAATTCCTCCATCAGGTATTTGCGGATCAACTCACCATTCCATTCCATTCCTCGAAACCTCGGCAAAAAACGCTACTAATGTTTACAAGCGTTTTTAACGATGGCGAAAGAAATCAATGATAGGTATGATGCGTGTGACTTATGAATGACTCTCCGCTCAGTCTTCATCTAGCTTGGGGTCGACTTCCACACCTGCGGGAGGCGCCGAGTCGTCAACGATCACATCAGGCCAAACGGTACAGCAGAGCAGTAACTGCTGAACAAGTCCACGCGCGGTTATTTCCGTATTACCTTGTTGTGTTTCTGATATGCATAATTTGCGTCGTTTTCTCCTTTACATCATACTCACGGGTTGTAGTTACTACATAACCACTGCGGCCACCTCGTTGCACACGGGCTGGCGAATCTAAAGTTGATAATTGTGACCAGGGCTAAGAGTACGAAGTACAGAGATGTTCACGGCCATCCTAGACCGGCAGGGCTGAATATTCCAAGCTAGCGTGATCTTTACCAAATTGATCAACGTTGGACCAACCAGTCAACGACCAAGTTTCTAGCAGTTTATCGCGCCGTTACATACAAGGTGATGGGTCAAGTCGAAAGAGTTGTCTTTATTTCTTTGGTTCTCGATCTCCTTGGTATGTAAATTCCCATCCATCCATCTGCGTCAATCGCTCAAACGAGATAGCCTTTACCATCCCACTCCCTCTTTTTCCACGAATTATTGAATGGTATACTGTGGTGAGGATCAAGCTTAGTTTCACACCATGAAAATGAACATGAGCGGTCATCTCCAAGCGCGAAATCTCATCGCCGACGGGGTTTCTATCGCGGACTCTCCAATTCGTGTCATTCGTCAGAGGCCTTTTCTACGAACCAGGTCCTCACTCAAAAAGATGGGATATCGTATTGTTGGGTTAGCAATTCCTGTATCATATGTCTACCTCCAAGAAGTTCACCTGTTGCATCTAGGAGGTTTAATGGGGTCAGCATTCTCGTAGGTGCAGAGCCATCTTTTTGTCTCGTTGTCTTATGCTTTGGTGATCATAGAACCCTGCAATTTCTCGTCTCACCGCACATTGGAGCGTTATCAGATAAATACGGACGCAAGCGAATTCTACTCATTACGATGATCGGAAACATACTATCTGCATTAGTGTAAACGCACCGATTCTGAACGTCATGGTTTTTCTTCGAACTAATTTTTCAAATTTAGGTGGATCCAATCGACTTCATTCGCTTCATACTTTCTTTCCCGCATCATTGGTGGATTAAGCGAAGGGAACGTACAATTAGCCATGTTCGTGACGGCTTCGTTCCGCATTGAGGCCCTTACATTCATCTCATCGCAGTGCCATCCTCTCTGACATTACGACTCCTGAAAATCGCTCCAAGGCCCTTGCTCACGTTGGTATTTCCTTCGCCATTTGCTTTGTCGCCGGACCGCCCATTGGTGCCTACTTTGCCTCTCGGCCAATTCCACCATCCATTAATCCGTTTGGGCTGGAACTCAACATATATGCCGTCCCCGCCATTTTAACATTCGTTCTTCTTGTTGCGGAAACAGCTTTCCTCGCTTTCTCATTACCAGAGACTCGAGGGAAAGCGCTACACAACTCTCAAAGCAAAAATATCAAGACCGCTCCCAGTACGACTAGTCCTCCAAGTAAAAAAACCACACAACAGGCAACAGTCGACAAACGAATAAACTTGCTGAAAAGTCTGCGTCGAATTCATTTCTTATTTTTGAGCATTTTTTCTGGCGTAGAATTCACTCTAACCTTTCTAACGTTTGACGGTCAGTGTATCCAGCCATTCTTCACGATGCTGATGCTGATAAGCATTAGTTTTCGACTGGGACAACAAGCAAAATGGCATGCTCATCGGATCAATTGGTATAATCAGTGCTCTTCTACAAGGCGCATACGTCCGTCGTGTTAGTGCGAAGGTCGGCGAAGGAATCATGGCGCAGCGTGGTGTTTCTAGCTGTTCGATAGGCCTCTTCCTCCTCGCTCTACTTCCTCGGTTTCTCTCTAGCAATGGCCTGATCGCAGTACGATTGCTTCAAGGCGCTGCTGTTTGCATGGCGTTTACATCCGCAACCGTCGTAAACTCCCTCACCGCCATCGCATCTCTGCAATGTGACGAGGGCATTGACGAAAACACCGGCAAGCCGATAGAAGAACACCCGCATCTTGCAAAGGGCAAGGCTCTGGGCGAGTTCCGTTCATCCGGCCAGCTGGGACGTGCAATTGGTCCACTACTTGGTCGGTCACTTCTTTCCAGGTTCAAGACCGTTTGTCCTCACTCAATTTATAGCTTGTGCATCCTATTGGAGTTTTGGCCCGTCTGTCACATATGCTATCAGTTGTCTTGCAATGTTTAGTTTGGCTCTTAGTATGGGATCCGTCGCCACAAGGCCAAACCACTAATCATTTATATAAATCCATGGTATGTACATCGACGAGTAGTGAAATAGTATGTATACAGATCGGTTTTCAAATATTGGACGGAGGTTATTAGATTAACAGAATTCCTCGTTTTGTTAGGGGGGTATACAACGTAGTAGGTTGAATGCTATTACCGTTGCAGGGCTTTATGAGTTCCTCGATGCACTCCGTGAATCATTGCGCATCGAAATGTCCATGAAATCCACAAATTGTGCATTAGGGTCGTCAGAGAGGTTGTCACTGACTAACCCGGCACGCTCCAGATCAGCGGCATACCGTTGTTTTTCTGGTGGAAGACTAGTGATCGGAGGGACGGTACGGCTGAATGGTCGCGACCGATTCCGAGGGGGTGCGAGCTCGACGCTCTGAGATTGTGTGAATATGGCGGGTAAGAGGAACATAACACCTCTGCTGGCACGTTGACGTCTGGCACGAGGCGTTCGAGGGAGTTCCCCAGAGTCCCGATGGCCAATTATAGAGGCTGCGCGGTTTCTCGCACGCCGAACGGCGTCGAATATGGGATGAAGGGCGCTACCTTCGGTGCGTGGGAATGTGTCTGAGCCATGTAGCGGTGGTGGTGAAACCGGGAACGGAAGCGGCAACAATGAAACGTGTTCCTCGTCGACTGGTGTTACTGGGTTGCTGCTCTCGGGAGAAGGCGTCTGGGTAGAGGTTCCAGATGCAGGAAGTGTGAACCAACCCAAATCCAGGTACCACCGACCATTACGATGGGTCCAGCGTGGCAGAACAATGTCATATCTGCTTATCTTCCTTAAGCCGTATGTTCTCTGTTTGCTTGGAAGAGCCAAGTGAACAAGCCCGAAAACGAGGACGACCAGGCCGACCCACATCAAGACCTTCCCCCAACTTCCCAGGAAGCCAATGAACGCAGCGTCGTCAGCGTGCCAGCTACTTCCATAAAAGTGGGAAAAAAAAGAGTGAGGAGCTTCCCCTTTTCTGGCATTCTTGCCGTAGAGCGATTTCGGTAGGATGCGTACTGCGTTGTCAGAAGTGGCGGTGTGCGTGGTTGAGTAAAGGCCGTATTGGGCGGAAAGGAACATGGGACCAGTCGAGAACATGACAGTGGGGTAATTGAGAATCCAGGAATGATCGAATAGTTTAAGGTTACTGATGGTTTGAGCCAGGAATGGATGTTCTTTCTCGGCAAACATCAGGTCGTTGGAGACACCGACGGGGATAGTTTTGGGTAATATGACGGGGTAGACTAGAAGGGGGTCAAGGGGACGCAAACATCCGATATCCAAGTCTAAATAAATGCCTCCGTAATGGTGCAGAACGAAATAGCGAATCGCGTCAGCACGTTGAATGGCGTAGGTGTAGTTATCGAAGGTATCGAGAAACCATGGATAATTCTGAGCGATAAATTCTCGCGAGCTTGCATCAGTCCAAAGCATGTATTCGCTGCGTGTGTGTGTGTGAGTTTGAAGATGGATAAATTGACAGAAGACTGACTAGTCAGGCATCATGTCTCGACAACCTTTCGAGACATTTTGCCATTGGACAGGTAACGTCTCCGACTTCCAGGTTTGATGCAATATCCTGGGGACACGTTCTACTTGGCCATGCGCTGTAGCATTCCACCGAGTGACATTATCCAAGACAGGTACTATGCGATCATCTAGGTAGGCCGCAGGGTCGATGGTAAGATAATAGGAGATTGAGGAGAGGACTACGACGGTGCCGAGCAAGAATAGAGCGAGGACGAGGAGAGATACGCAAAGAGACCGTCGACGAACCATGCCAAACGGTGAGGATGGTGGTTGAGGAAAAAGGAGGCTTTTGCGTTATGATTGGCCTGCGGGCATTTGCTGACGTCCGACACTCCGACGGCTTACGTTATTTTTCAGTCATAATCAATTATGTAAGAAATAAATTTATAATATTATTATATTCCAGTAGGTCGCATTGCCTGCGAGAAAACAAATTCCAGATGCACCACCAGCCCTTGCAGAGACTCTCGAATCGAATTCTCACCCCAGATATCACCCACTTCTCCGAGTGCAGTGAGGGCGACGTGCCAGTCTTTCCGTGACCAATCCTGCCCTCTTCTTGCGCCAGGACACGCGTATGGCTTGCTTAAGAAAATATCTAAACGAGGGCTGGATGGTTCCAAGGTTTTCTTGGTCTTCAAGTATTCGAGGCAATCGCTTGCAGAATATTGCAGGTAATTGTTCCGTGACCAAGAAGGCGCAAATCTCGAAAGCGATGCCCCACTTTGGTTCCCTTGGAGGTCTGATCCACCCACACGGCCCACAAGGTCGACAAGCAACGTAGTGAAATGGTCGATGATTTGAATATGAAGCAAGTCCAAAGCATGGCTGGGATGAAGAACATCGGAAGGCGGATCATCTATATCCATACCGTCGTCATCGTCAATTTTCAATTTGACCGGTTGACGCTGATAGACAGTGGCGTTCTTGTAGCTAGCATGATATCCGCTGAACTTGCGAAGATCGACATCCCGATCAAATACGGCTTCTGCAACATCACGACTGCTGAATCGGGGAGTAACATTAATGGCAGAAATCGCTGGTAGGGGTGAACCTCAAGGATAGAAGGATTACAATGAACAAGCTTCGCACCTGCGATCTCGCACTCAGTACACAAGTTTTTGTCTGCGCTACAAAGAAATGTACGCTTTCGTTGACGGGTTTTAAAATATTGGCAGCAATCGAAGATTAAAAAGTCGTTTGCGCGTTCAGGGCTGAATTTCTTTCAGGTAGTGTGAGCCACTCGCTGATACACTATGTCCGTGAAGACTCTGCCTACCTCATCAGCGCCTTTCATCTTCCAATTTCCAGACGGTTTGCACGTCTCTTCATTCGCCTGTCCCTTGACAACCTTCCTTTCCTTTACACGGAGTAATAGCCACTGCGATGCACGCCGGGCGAACCACGCTAGCCCGCCACGATTCTTCTGACTACACTTCGACCGTCTAGCAACTTGAAGGCTATCACAATATATCAGATAACGCACCCGTCCAGTTCATGGATGACAATCCCAGGAATGATGACCATGAGGGGCAAAGACAGCGCTTCGACATCGGCAATAAATTGCTGAAGCATCTCGAAATAATGCAACAGAATGTTGGTGTCGAGAACTAACAATGTTAATTCCTGTGATGAGGGTCCCTGTGGTAGAAGTGAGCAGGCTTATTCGACAGAAATATCGCGTATCTCACCTGCATTTCGACGTCTTCATTTGCAATTTCATCAATGCGTTTAAGTGTTGCGTTCAAGTGGGTATCTCCCGGTTCTTGGTCTAGAAATTGAGGCCGAGAAGTGAATCTTATCCAGTCATTCGCAGAGAAATTACAACGTACTGGAATGAAACATTGGTGTAGGCATTAGTCCCTAGCACTAGCATTGAAGTACTTGCAATGAGGTAGATGATGAAAGGGAATAAAGTAATTCTATTGTGTGGTTTTGCAACAAGTACAAATGCAGCTAATAAAGTAAAGGAACCAAGACGAAATCAGGCCTCAAGTTGATGGTGCCACCTTCTTCAGAGGTGGTGTGCTGTCTCCCTCGTCACTCAGAGGTGAATCACTTTCACTCTTACGCTTTGTACCTGCTTGAATTGCATCAGGTGGCGGTGATAACGACTTCTTCACTTCTTGTCTCAAAGTCGACGCAGCTGGCTTTGGTGGTGTTGATCGTCCATCAGGAGTACCAGACCGACTTCGATGCGCAATTTCAGTTCGCAAACGAGCTGCAAGGCTGCTCGTAGACGTAATAGCTTCTGCATGACACGTTGCATGGTATATCTAGAAGCATTGGTGAGAAACAGCGATTAACACTGTACAAGGTTATCACGTACCCGATCATCCTTCTTCACGGCGTTTTTCCATACCCAATCTTCATCGTCTTCGAGAAATTCCGACTTGAGAGTCTCCTTACATATCGGACATGACACAAGTTTTGCCTCATCACCTGGAGGAACAACCACATATTGAGCTCGTAGTTCAGCCTCACGTTTGGCAACTTCGGCAGCAGCAGCAGCTTTGGCATTCAAAGGTCGATGTCTGTCAGCACGCCCCTCTTTCTTTCCATCGGCTGACACGTCGTGAATCCAGTCCTGGAGTTGATGTTAGTAACTAGCGATCAGAAACCTATCGATCGGGACGCACATCAACTGCAACAAACCAACTGCGACTGTGACCACGTCCAACATTCTGATTAGCTTTACGATTCTGTCTAAAGTGCATATCCAAATGATCTTCAATCATCTTCTTTCCAAGCAAATTATCCGCGAATCGAATTCCGCATTGTTTACATTGCGCTGGCATTTGCTTATACAAGAATTGAACAATTTGCGGACGTGTCCTGTGAAACGATTCATATCAATTATTGTCAGATCAAGATAACCGTGGACATACTTCGTGATGTCGGCACTAGTCAGTTTAACTTTCTGTGCGAGAATTGATTTCCTGTATGCTCGAGACGATTCCCGTTCAATATCAACTGGAGGCTTGACCGGTTCTTTGGCACCGGAAGTTGTATTTCCTGTGGCTCCTGCTGCTGACACAACACCGGCCTTGACGAGGGTCTCAAGGAGACTAGTGATGGCATCAGAGTTTGCGGAAACAGATGGAAGTGAGGGTTTGTCTGTTGCTTCAGTCTTGGGCTGGTCAATAGCGGGATGCGGAAAGGTGAGATGCGGATACGGTGGGTGACTTGCGGCGAGAGGGAGTGATGGCACTGGATACGGCGCCGAAACTGATGGAGGAGGTGGAGAGGTTTGTCCAAGGTTACGTAGTTGATTGAGAATTTGTCGAAGCTCTTCTTGAGAGACGCCAGCTTCAACAAGCTTCCGTAACTGCAAAGAAAGGTGACTGAATTTTCAATACAGAGAAAGACAAATCATACCTGATGTAGTACGTTTATGTGATTCTGAGAGATGGTGTCATACGGATTTGTTTGAAGAACGCGCTCCTTTTGCCCAAGCGTGAACTCCAATTCACTGAGTACTTGTGACTTCGATATCTGTCCTGAGCCATTATGGTACCCACTGACAGACTGGTGGGGGGAATTGCTCTGACATGAGTCGCGGTGGTGGGAGTTATAAGTCGTACGCATATAACTTACATCTGCACTATAGCCGGGCTCACTACCCCAAACGCCTCGCTCAATAAGCACCTGAGGAGCGATACCAAAAAGCTCCCTTCCGTTCGGGGCTCCGGTCCGCCAAGTCAGTAGCATCTCCTCCATCTTGCTGCGAGTGTTCTGATCGACTTGCTGATAGGTCTCGAGAAACAGGGGAGTGACGAATGCTTTGAAGTGATGAGCATACGGTTCATAGATGTTCTTGGAAATGGCATCGAGGAGGTAGAAGGCAGGCAGTTTCATCCAAGGAGGTACCTAACACGCCGATACACCAAAATAGGAAATATGAGTCAGCATACCACGGAACAAAAGCGTAGGTAACAAGCGAAAATGGTTGGAAACCAGGTCAGCTAGTTCTCAGAGGGTGAGTGCCGCTGGCATTGAGCAGCTTCGCCATGAGGCTTGTGGTCTTTGCTCAGCATAAAAGGAACTAAAGACTAGATACATGATGTCTCAAGCAACACAAAGTACGCGACAGATTACTCTCGGACAACGATGGTAATATAAACTGGTAAAACGAACGGCACTCACCCGTCGAATATGTGCCTCGATGCACTGCGCTACAATTTCAGCGAAACGGGTGAATTCTTGAGCGAACATTGAAAGGTTCTGGATAATTGGTCTAGAATTAATTGTGAGTTCTGCCAATCGCTGGGAATAATCTCGTCGAAATGTGTTTGGGTCCAAATGATACATGGGCGGAGGTTGGGTGTACTGATATCCAACTCCAGGCTGGGTGTAAGAAGCGGTGTAGGGCTGCGCGTAGAGAGGACTCTGAGAGTAAAGCGACATTACAATGACTTATAGTCTTGCCACGTCGATTCTGGCTGGGCAACAGTCTGAAAGTGCGGTCTCACCAACAGGGTAGATGGTGCACGTTTATCGCTAACTGGATGGTAGACAAAGCAAGGGGACAGAGAAGTAATTTTATATCAAAACGCTCTGCCAACTCAAATATGGGGAGATGATGGTGGTGGTTAGAGGGCAGGATGGGGTCGTGGAACAATTGTGACTGGTTTTCAACTCCGACACTGCCCGTATTAGTCATCCAAAATCTTGCCAAGGCTGCAAGTAGCCCAATAAACAGCCCAATTATCGTCTATTCCAGGTGTGTTTCGACGTTTTATCCCGTTCACACCTCCCAAAGAGACCATCACTCTCATTCCTCAGCTTCATTCTCTCCGTCTTCCGATTTTTACTGATGGATTCGTCTGTTTCATTCTGGATGTAGATGCGGGACGTCGTCCAGACTGAAGAGCTCAATATTCCCGAAGGTGTCGAGGTTTCAATCAAAGCTCGCCTCATCACCGTCACCGGACCTCGCGGTACCCTCACAAAGAATGTCCGTCATATTGACATGGATATCCGGCTTGTGAAGGGTCAGACCAGTAAAGTCACTTTCGCGGTATGGCAAGGTGGTCGGAAGCATGTTGCGTGTCTGCGAACGATCAGGAGTCTCGTCAACAACATGATTACAGGTGTGACCAAGGTGAGCATTCACGAGATTGCGAGAGTCGCGTACTTACTCAAATCACTTCTAGGGATTTGAGTACAAAATGCGGGCAGTATATGCCCATTTTCCGATAAACGCCATCATTCAAGAGGATGGACATTCACTGGAGATTCGTAATTTCTTGGGTGAAAAGGTCGAATGATCTCGCCTTCACTCTGCCACGCTACTGATTCTTGGAGCAACCAGACTGTACGACATGTCAAGATGCTGGAAGGAGTGACAGTGGTAGAATCAACAGCGCAAAAGGATGAGTTGATCTTGGTCGGAAATGATATTGATCACGTCTCTCAGTCAGGTTCGTCGCTTGTTCTTTTTGCTGACCTTCCTCTTTCTGACATCTCTTAAGCTGCATCAATCCAAGGCATTTGTCGTGTACGAAACAAGGATATACGGAAATTCTTAGACGGTATCTATGTCTCGCACAAGGGTGCCATCTTGACAGAATAATTCATCGCTTGTCCTACTTACATGTCCATCATATCCGTTTTTTCATTCATAAGCACCTGCAAGCATGCATGAAATTCATCGAATAAATGGTATCTTAGTCCCAACCCGGTTCTTATATTTTACGTAGTCGTCGCCGAAAAACCTGGCAAGTGTACTTTCTTCCACTAAAAGAGTGAGCGTAAGTAAAGAGGGTGCAGACCAGACGGGGGTTTGACCTTTGATTCTGTAGTAGAAAAACCTCCATAGAAGAATGAAATAGATTACGAATGCTATGGGGTTCTGAAGAACAAGTTGTGTCCCAAGTGCCCAATAGAAGAAACCGGCATACGATGGGTGACGGAACCACCTGCAACCGATTCAGAATACAACAACAACGCCTCATTTTAAATTAAGTTATCTTACGCGTATACACCGTCGGTAACAAGTCGGTGACTTGGACGCTTCCGGAAAGCGACAGTATGAGAAAAATTGGTTGATGCATGGATCATGGCCGCAGACCGTAAACCCTGACCAAAGACGACCATAGCCATTCCTGAAATTGCGTGAGCAAATATGAAGCTGGAATCTATAGGTATCAGACGCACCCATAGCGGATGTTTTCGTATATGTTTTGAGTGCGGGCTCAAAGTAGAGTGTGATAAGATATTCGAGCAGAGCAGCTGTATTCGCAAAGTGGTATGCAGCACCATTCTCCAGGAGGAAGGCTTCGACGAGACATGAGAAAGGTGCATCGCAATTGCAAAGGAACTACCATTCACAGTCTACACTGCATTTCTCGAGATTCCATCCTGCGGTAACGGCAAATTCAGCCCAGTGGAACCCAGACCAGGCTGCAATGAAGAAACCAAGTTGAGGAGTTGTCCACCAATGAACATTAAAGCCTCGCGTGGATGAAACGAGCACTCCAAACGAGAAAACGACGCCAAGAATGAATGAGATGGTAGATATAGCGAACGGTGTGTTTGGGATGTTTCCACGAGGAGCGTATTTTGCTGGTTTTGTCTCGAGTGGGTGAATGGACGTAGCGTTGCGCTCAGGCTGACTTTCTTCGATTTGAACAGCAGCAGGCATTGGCTAAGTGGTCGAGTGAACCAGACACAAAAGACCGAACATTATTTATTGTTCGGCTTCCTTTTGTGGTAATTCGATCTCATGTTGCCCGCCCGTGTGGTCTCTCAACCGGTCTGGAGATACCAGTGGTATCGCGGATTACTAACCTCGGCCCCTTATGATCCCGCAAAAGTTCGCAATATGGCTCTGGTCGCTCACATTGGTAAGTTGTTTTCCTTCCAGGAAGGTTCGAACGATGACTTCAAGTTCAATTCCGTGTAATTGGCAGATTCCGGTAAAACAACCTTGACAGAGTCCATCTTGCTATCATCTGCGTACATTTCTTCCCCCGGGTCGGTTGATACTGGGAGCACGATCACAGATTTTCTGCCAGCTGAACGTGAAAGAGGAATAACAATTCAATCAGCCAGCATTCCCGTCCGATGGAAAGACTGGACATTTAATTTAATCGACACCCCAGGTCATTCTGACTTCGGAATGGAGGTCGAGAGCGCTAGTCGGGTGGTCGACGGCGCTGTTGTTCTGATTGACTCAGTTGAAGGAGTAGAGGCTCAAACAAAAGGCGTGTGGCGTCAACTCGACAGGTACGCATAACTAGACTTCACCCATTCACACCACCTTTTGATATCTCCAGATATAATGTCCCCTCAAGACTCATTTTTTTAAATAAACTCGATCGACCGGGTGCCTCTTTCAGGTCTTCTTTTCTGTCTTTGCTCTCTCGCCGGGTTCATCCAAATCCAATGGCTCTGTTGCTTCCGATATCGTCTTTTGATCCTCATGACTACAAGCGAGGTGAACCGGGCATTGAAGGTTTGGTTGATATTGTCAATTGGGAAGTCTGGAGGTGGGACCGGGATGGTGCCTCCTCACACCAGCCACTTCCTCGAAATATCGATGATTTTGTTCGAATGGAAGCTTTACCTTATTCTCATCCAGTGGTTTCACATTTAGTTCCAGCTCGCACAGCTCTCATTGAGAACCTCGCAATGTTTTCTGAAGAATTCATGGACTTCCTTCTTGATCTACCCTCAGATCCTTCATCCTACCTCGCCATAGAAACACCAACGATTATGCGTCACCTTCGAAATGCGACTTTACGCAATGAAATACTTCCAGTTCTATGTGGCTCCGCGACAAAAAACGTGGGAACCAAATTGACCATGGAATATATCGGTCAACTCCTCGCCAGTCCAGTGGATGTCCAACACGAGGCGCAATCTGAAGATTCACAGCTACGATTGCTCGCCTGGAAGGTATGCTTGGATAAAAAAAAAGGATGGATGACCTTTGTTAGGGTCTACTCTGGTATGTTTCTCTTGTAAACACCTCGTGTACGGCTTCAATGTTTCTCCTTTTGTACGCACAGGAAACCTAACGCGTCAAACCACGATTCTGAACGCCACGCGAAACCAACCTGAAAGAGTCTCTAAACTGTTGCTGCTGTACGCTTGTGATGCAGAAGAGGTCGATGAACTACCCTTCGGTTCGGTGGGAGTCATCCTGGGGCTGAAGCACACTCGCACAGGTGACACTCTGGTCTCAAGGAGCAGCTCTTCCTCTCCCTTCCTCTCCCCCCTCCAAGACATCACACCACCCCCTGCCGTCATATCAGCTTCCGTGATCCCTCATTCTCATTCGGATCTTGCACCTGTTCAAGAGGCACTCCAGTCGCTTGCACGGACGGATCCCTCGGTCCGCATTGAGACCCAAGAAGGTCAGATTCTGGTTCACGGTCTTGGTGCGCTACACCTTGAAATTGTCGAAGGCCGCCTAAGGGATGAATGGGATGCTCGCTTCGAGTTTGGCCGACGTCGTGTCAGTTACCGAGAAGGCTTAGGCCCTATGGCACAAGAGGTTGTGGCTGACTCCTGGAAAACGCACCTAGCAGGCAACGCGGTTGCCGTTCACGTTGCACTCTCTGTCCGGTCCATGACGGATGGCGAGAGGGGGGATCCATCTTGGGATGGAAATATCGTGGTTGACCGTAATGATAAGGCTTTGCCCAACCCGACAGTCTCTGTGGACCTCCTTTCTCCTTTGGCATGCATAGCTCGTGGAATTTTTAGCGCTCTCTCCCATTCGCCTCACACCTCACTACCCATGGCTCACGTTCACATTCGAGTGGATAGTTTTTCTCACCCTTTAAATGCCACTCATTCCCTTCTTACTGGCGCAAGCGCTGTTATCATGCGTAATCGCATTCGCGATGCTGGTATTGGCCCTGTGATGGAACCTTACGTACTACTCAAGATCTCCGTCAATGAAGACAGTCTGGGGAAAGTGATCAAAGATTTGGATGAGAATGGGGGAGAAATTCACGATCTTGAGTCAGGATTTGCCCCAGCAACAGCTGAAAGAGACGGCTCGGAGAGTTATGCGACAGAGGGGATATACCACCCCCCAGATTGGCTGTCCCCTTCTTCTGCGTCATCGTCAGTAGCAAAATCGATCTTGTCGCCTGACACCAAGCATTCTATCAGTGCACTTGCCCCGCTCAGCAAGATGCTCGATTATTCTAGCCGTCTGCGTGCCATATCTGGCGGACATGGGGTATTCGAGATGGCCAGCGCAGGATTCAAGGTTGTGTCAGAACCTCGGAAATTAGAGATATTGAAAGAGATTGGTCGTGCTTAACAAGGGACGATAACGCTTGCGAATATGTGTGGTTTGAGAAAGCCAAGAAGTTGATACAAAGTAAGTACCACTCAGTCTCGTCCTTCGTCTGCATCACCGAAGAATACAGTTTCATCCATTCCGTCGTCGTCATTAGCGCCTGCCCGAAAGTCTCCAGTCACATTGAGGACTTGACTGAACTGCATCATACCACCATCATCACTTTGGTAGTTATCATCATCCAAAGAAGGAACTGATCGTTCTTGTGGGGTGTCAGCTCTGTCTGAGTCAGGAAGAAATAAAGGAGTCTGAATATGTGGACCAGCATCATGCAATGTAGCGAGCTCGAAGTTTGAGGGTGCGATACTGCGTGCCCTCCGCGAGGGCGCATGGGACGATGATGGACGAGGCCAGGGTTCCACTACCACACACAGGGAATGACCATGAATCCGGAAACTTTTGAAGCCGAGCTTCATTATCGGTTTCGGTTTTGTCTCCTCTTCTTCGACTTGGAGGTCAAGAATAGACGGCGGTTCGTGGACAGGTTCATCCATGTCGAATGCAACATTGTCGTGCGTAATAATGGGATCTTCTTCACTGTCAAGCACGAAGTCTGGATCGCCCTCGTCACGATAGGCTGCTGGAATAGGCCTTTTCTTTCTCCCGGACCGTCGAGGAACGTTGGCTTCATTAACAAAGGTGTCATCTTCAGAGAAATGGTCTTCAATAGAAATGGCCAATTCCCCATCACTTCCGGTGTCTCTCTTGGCATTCCGGGGCGGTTTCAGTTTCCGCTTTTTGCGGCGACTGTTGGGTTCTTCGGTTGTGTCCTGAGGTGGTTGACCTTTTCGTTTTGTCGCACGAGGTTTTTCTATAAGTGTAGCGGTATGTACTTGTGTTTCCTTGAACACAGGAGCGGCAACAAAATTTCTTGTCTGTGATGCCATCGTCAGCATGCAGAAAACGAGTGGAAGTGCTAGAGTCTGGCCTTCACAAGAACCGTGTGAGGCTCTGTTTTACGAAAGAAGAAACAAAACTGGTAGGTATCTACATGAACTATGAGTTGCTTGAATCGTGGCCATTCATAATGTAACTGACCGCCTCGGCAAACTTCCACGGATCCCTTCTTGGCGTTCGGTGGGCGACCTGGCCCAAGGTGTGCATCGGCTTCGACCATCAGCTTGGGCAATACGCTATTACGTGGTTTAGCCAACGGGTGGGGATTAAAACAAAATCTCTGACAGTGGCCGTAAGTCTGCCAGCATGTGTTGGAGTACTCGGTCAGACATGAAGTCGACGTGTTGCTCGTCGAGGAACACCTACGCTGAATTCAGTTTTTTTTTCCCCTTTTACCCGCAGCGAGATACTCACATAAAGAGGCAAAATATCCGTCTCCGAAAGTCGCAGGTAATAATGATTGCAAGTGCGGAACTTTGGCATGGGTCATGTGATGCACTGTTTTGGCGGAGAATATTGACCGCGCTACAGTTAACCGCCAAAGTAGGGAACGATGGCAATGATTACTCCACTCTCACTGTAGGATACCGGTACGCCCTACACTCCCTTCAAACTTCAAGCTTCACTCCTTTCGAATGCCATCTATGACTCCTATCCAATTTCTTGTCTGTTTTCAAACTCAGTTTAGATCCAATATTGTACCGTGACCTTGATCACCTCCGACTTTGACACTATGCCCTCGGTCAGAGTTAGAAGATGTACGATATTGGACCCAACCAGCCCTCATGAGCATCGTAGCATTGCCAGCATCTTTGCTCTCCGACCTCCTTCGGTGACAGTGACAAGCGCAACTGAAACCGCGAGACCCGAACCCGAACTCCCTCCAACAACAGACGGTCTATCTGTCGGCTTGGCTCCCTTGCATCGACCCCGAGCTTCTAGCAGAGTGACCGAACATTGTATGAACCAGTCACTGAAGCTCGTCAAGACACGTTCATGCAATCCCAACGCACCAAGATCTTTACCCGATCTTAGAGCGGGAATTGTTGTCCCGGAAGGAGCACATCCCCATGAATCGACACAACCCCGGGATGAGCGCGGAAGCGTTTCGAGTGTCCACTCAGGTGATACATGGGAAGACAACCACCATCCAGATGATATTGTGGAGCATTTGGATTGTATTGGCACGCTCTTATTCTTCTAATAATTCCACGGTTTCTGAGATAACGACATTCTTCGACAGATCCCCAAGTTGCAACAGTATCAAGCCTAACAAATGCTGCTAATGCTATTGTGATGTAAATCTTTTACGTGCTCTGGTCACACTGAGGACTGACCTTTGGCGGTCAGTCCTCCTTTATCATTCTACTCTCGCAAGCCATCAGTGGAACTACCTCTCCTGGGGCAAGAGAATGATATAGAAAAAGAACAGCGGCTGGAAGATTCTTTGGACCGCCATGTGAATGACGTCCTGAAAAGGCCCTCCAAGTTCAAGCGAACGATGCAGGGCGTCTGGTCATTCCTCAAGACACGTGCGTATCGCCTAGCCTATACCTCCTTTCGGGTACTGATATATAGTCTGTGTCGACGCTAGCTCTTGGCGTGAGCTGACTTCTCATTTGAGTTCATATCGGCGAGTTGTAATTTTATTACAGATTGTCACCGGAATATACGGCTTCCTTGTCGGTTAGTGCCGCCCCTTTCACTCATCAGCAGACCAATTTGACATCCATTCAGTATTTTGGGGGGCTGCCATCGTGCTCTTTTTAGCCAAGATCATCAATTTACACAATCCCAACACGCAGGGATTTTGGGTGGAAATCTGTTCGCAGATAGAAAATGGTTGGAAATATTCCCCTTTCGGCACCTCGTTCCCCGTAATTTACAGCAAATTTGGCAGGACTCTTTACGGTAACTGGTATTGGCCTTATTCCCTGGCGGGCAATGGATACCTATCGTGAGCCCCTGCGCGAGTAATGAATTACCAATGCTAAGATAACTAAACCAGGTATATATAAGATTTGGCGCCACAAACGTCGCACAGCGAAGCTCAGAGCGGCAGCTGGCCTTCCCCAATTATACGACATCGATGATTTGCCGGATCCTGCCTATGACCCCAACTACGTGCATGTTCTAACAGAGGAGCAGCAGTTAGATCTTCACAAACGTTGGTGTTTCTCACCCCTCTACAGTCGTTGTCTTTCTGAAGACTTGGGTTAGAGCAAAGGAAGTTCCACCAACACCAGACATGGTATCGTCCCCATGGCACAGAAACCCATCGCGTAAATATCCTAACATCGTCTTGAGGTTCCTCACGCTAACACATCCGCAGGCCTTCCCTATTAAGTGAGCATAAAGTTGTGATCTTGGTGCGGCATTTATGAATCGTTCTGTAGTACCGCTCTCCTTATATGCTGTTTGATCGACGGTAATTCTTTTTTCCAAGTAAGTCTTTCTTCTCGTCTTTACGGGCGAATCTGGGTTCGACCGTTTGTTCCAAGATCATCCTGTGCTGCACCATGTGGAGCCTGAATAGGTAGGTAAATCGCGGCTGCCACTCTCCCTGCTTTATAGGCATGTCTCGTTACAGATTTCAACGGCCTGCTTGGAGCACTGGCACTCTGATCCCATTGTGTTGTCTTTGTGGTATTGGCGCAGCCATCCTTATTTGGCATGGAGGCCATAAGACCAAGCGTACGAAAGAGGTACAGGAGAAACTCCGACAAGTGTTGGCGATGAGAGGACCTACTAATGTCAACACAACCGTCACCAATATCGAGCATGCGACGAGCTCCATCACTGGGGATGCAGTGCCACTTATTGTCGTTGGTAGGAAAGAAGCTTGATTTCTCCTTCAGTTCCTTGCTTTCAATGGGTCCCACCGCGCTAGGGTCTTTGTATTGACTATGCCCAAATAGAACTTCATCCATCCCCTATTTCATCAAACGGATGTACACATGTGTGGGCTTTCTTTTTTTGTGGCTTCTCGATGAATATCGCATGACGCGTCGGCAAAACCAATCAATAAAGATATCGACAAGGCGGCGACAACAAGTTGGACGATAATTTAAAATAACCAGTATTCCTCCGGTTCAGCCTGAGATGAATTTCCCTCTTCGATTGTCGTATCTAGATTACCCGCGCGGATCTGAGAAGCAGGGATTCCAGATGATCCTTCGTCTGCCGCTCGACCGATATCGGTCAGCCGAATGACGACAAATCGAAGGATGCTGAAAGGCAGGCCGACGCCTATTCGGGCGACCTGATCTTACCGCCGTTCATGGTCGGACCGAGGCTTGACCGGTTGGGCGAAATCTCGCTGGACGGAATCGCCGACCTAGCATCGAATTTCAAGGCGAGCGTCACCGCCGCCGCAATCCGCGCCATGAGGATGA
>Ga0209006_10001658_pt1 | contig 20212 bp, 16 predicted proteins | sample JacPin_JW_Ref_O2_FD_188567 | JGI IMG/M metagenome (GOLD analysis project Ga0209006, IMG submission 188567) | Forest soil microbial communities from Algoma, Ontario, Canada - Jack Pine, Ontario site 1_JW_Ref_O2 (SPAdes) (version 2) | ecosystem: Environmental > Terrestrial > Soil > Boreal...
CTCTCGGTGAGGTGCTGACGAATGAGGCGCATTCTTGCGGCTCCCAATGCCTGGCGAACGGCGATCTCATGCCCTCGCGCGCTGGCGCGAGCAAGCAGCAGATTGGCGACGTTGACGCAGCTGATCAGCAGGACCAGGCCCACCGCGCCGGAAAGCAGAATGAGCGATTGGCGAACGTTGCCGACAAGAGTCTCGGCAAGGGCAGTGAGGTGGATAGTCCAGGCGGCCTGGGGCGGATAATCCGCCGGATATTGCTTCTTCCACGATGCAACCAGAGCATCGAGGTGCCTCTGCGCGGCCTCAGGCGAGAGACCAGGCTGAAGGCGCGCGATGGTCTCGTAGGGGGTACGCGCGCCGCGCATCGGCGGCGAGGCGTCGGGGCCGGAAAATCCGTCCGCCGCCCACAATTCGGTACCGCGCTCCTCGCTGGTTTGGCCCTGGTCGCGAAAGCTGGCGGGCATGACGCCGACGATTTGAAAGAGATCGTTGTCAAGACGCAGACTCTTGCCGAGAATGTGTGGGTCGGCGCCAAATGCGCGCTTCCATAGCCCATCGCTGATGATGACTTCGCCGTTGGAGCCGGGTGTGGCATCGTGCGGATCAAAGGTGCGGCCCAATGCGGCATCCACGCCGAGCACCGCTAAGTAACTCGGTGAGACCGTCGCTCCAGCGATGTGCGTGGGCTGGGCGCTGCCGGTAACATTTTCGGAGCCGTGAAAGCACAAGGACACATATTGGAAGATTCCCGAGTTCTGCAGGTCTCTCAACTCAGGGATGGAGATGCCGACGTCGTGCGAGCCCACGCCGGGAAGGTTGGCTTCAATTCGCACCAGTTCGCTGGGGTGGGGATAGGGCAAAGGATGCAGCAGGGTTGCGTCGATGACGCTGTAAATGGCGGTGGTGGCTCCGACGCCCAGGGCCATGGTGGCGATCACGATCAAAGAAAATCCGGGAGATCTCAGAAGCATGCGAACCGCGAACCGCAGGTCTTGAAACAGATTCTCAACGAATGGAAGACTTTGCTCAGCGTGGTGGTCTTCCCTTATCGCTTCGGCAGCGCCGAGCTTGAGCCTGGCCTGTCGCCGCGCCTCGGCGGGTGACATGCCGGTGCGCAGATTCTCCTCCGTCTGGAACGCGAGATGTTCGGCGATCTCTTCCCGCAGGCGCTGGTCGGTACTCCGCCGAGTTACGAAATTGGAAAGGCGAATCAGGAAGCGTCGCAGGAATCTCACGGTAAATCCTCCGCCTTGACATTGAAAAAGCGTGTGATGATTGCCGCGGTTTGCTCCCAGTCGCGGGTCTCGGCCCGCAGTTGTTTGCGGCCGGCTTCGGTAAGGCGATAGAAGCGTGCCCGGCGGTTGTTTTCCGATGCGCCCCATTGCGAAGAAATCGAGCCTTCATGCTCCAGCTTGAGCAGCAAGGGATAGAGCGTGCCCTGATTCACAGCCAGAAGGTCTCCGCTGATCTGCTCGATGCGCCGGGCGATTCCCCAGCCGTGCTGCGGTCCCAGGACATCGAGTGTCTTGAGGACCATCAGCGCAAGCGTTCCTTGCAATACGTCCGGTTTTTCCTTCATGGCGAATCTACCTTTAGGTTTCCAACAGGAACAATGTCATGATTCCTTTTGGAAAGCAACAGGAAATTTTGCGCGATCTTTCGACGTCAAGTCCAGAAGGGCCAGATACGGGTCCCGGTACCTTGTGGCTGGATCAGAAGGGGGAGCGAAGCTGGGCGGTGGGTGACTCCGGTGTCGTGCTGCGTTATGACGGCAAGCAGTGGAACCGGGGATCAAGCGGCCTCGGGGGCGAGTGAAACTAAATGAGCTATCTACACGGCTCTCGAAGTTCAATTCGTCTCTGAGATGCTGTCGACTTGGCCATCTGAAGCCGTCAACGCTGTTGCCGAAATCCATTCAACAGAATGGCCCCCACTGCTACGGGCACCGTTTGGCCTGAAGCCAGTGGAAACGTACTCATGGCGCGTGAGGGGCGAATCATCAGCGCAGAGACCAAACACCGAGTTGGTCGTCGGACTCGGCTGCGAACAGGTAATGATCGCCCACGAAGGCGCCTCCTACTATGGTGATTCCCGGCTTCCGAAAGTCGCCGAGAACGGCTCCTGTGTCCAAATCCCACAGCATCAGGTGATCAACCTTATTAAAGTGATCGGAAGAACCGTAGATCACCGCCACTTGTTTCTTGTCTGAAGAGACATCGAGCGACATGATCAGTCCGGGTTGCTTGGGGAGCGTCCGCAGGACCTTACCCGTCTCCGGGTCGATGATTGAGAGAGTCTTGTCTACTCCACCGGCAATAATTAATTTGTTGTCTCGAGAAAATGCCACGACAAGTGGCTCCAGGACAAATTCTGTCCCTGTGCTCCGCGGCTTTCCGGTGGTAGCATCGACGACCCGGACGTGGCCGTCACCGTCAGCAGTGGCGATCCAATTGCCATCACCTGAAAACGAGAGCGACGTCGATCCTCCAAACGGAGGCGATATATCGGCCACCATCCTCGAATTTTCCACGTCCCAGGCTTGAGTAACAATGCCCGAGAGAGCGAGGCGCCGATTGTCCGGCGAAAATGCCAGTACGAACACATCTGGCACAACCAACTCGCGCTCCATCTTCCACGAATTCACGTCGAAAATCCTGAGCACACCCTTCTCGTTCGGCACTAACTGATAAGCGACCGCAAGGTACCGCCCATCCGGCGAAAACTCCACATCGGTGGGCGGATGACTGCCGTCAGCCAAGCGCTGCAAGAGTTCTCCCGAGCGTGTTGACCAGACGCGTACAACGTTGTCGCAGTCAATGGTCGCAACCTGGGTACCCGCGCGGGACATGGTTCCGTACTGAACCGTGACGCCCGTCGGCAGATTGATGGTCTTCACTTGCTGGCCCGATTGCGCCAAAGCTGCAACGGGCAGAAAGCATACGAGCGTCAAAGCCGTGACTTTCATGTTCATCACAGTCGCTCCAGGCAAAGCGCGAATCGAAGCTTGGCATGCAACTCGTTCGGTTCACCGGTCAACACTACGGGACGGATAAGCTCCGGGGTCTGGAGCAGAGGTTCTCGGGCGTAGTTCCTCTGAGGATCGCCCTCGAAGACAGGATCGGTGGCGAAGTAGAGCTGCGTGACCAGCGCCTTGTGCCCCGGCGCCATCACTAGGTAGTGAACGTGCTGACAGACGCGGGTTTTATCGGGATAGTGGCCCGGAATCACGGACTCAAAACTGTACGCCCCCTTCGTATCGACCGTCTGCTTGCCCCGATAACGATAACCGTCAATGTCATACAGCCCGTGGTGGTTGGTCTGCCAGATCTCAATGGTGGCATCGGGCACGATTTCGCCGCGCGCGTCCACCACCTGTCCCGAGAGAGTCAGCGGCAAGCCGGGATCTCCGGCCGCACGCAGGATGTTGTTGACTGGCGTGAGCCGCTTGTAAAACGGTCCCAGCGGATTGGGTGGAGTCGGCTTGGGAAGCGGCTTTTCGCCTTCCTGGAAGGCAAAGAGCATCGAGTCCGCAGAAAAGTCAGACGCGATGACGATGGAACCCAGGGCCAGGCACTTTTGAAGAACTTCACGACGCGCTAACATAGAACCTCCGCTCTACGTTCACTTAAGACATGCATGAGCTGACCCGGCCGGGGTCCGGATCCAGCCTGACTGGGATTTAAGGAACTCCCAAAAGATTGGATCAGGGCCTTAAGATAGCTTTCCAGCCAAGGGAAACAGTGGCGCTTTACACCTCAATTCTTGAACCTCCAAAAGCAGGAAACAATTCGGAGCCAATCGTTCTCGCCTAAAGCGCCTTCCACACGCAGCAGACCAGAATCGACTTCAGACGTCGAGGCACGCGGGGTAACGGCGAGGTAATTCCTGGGTAAGCGGACAAACACCATACAATCTGTCGTTTACAGCCACTGACGAACGACATCGAATCCCATTGGAAGGACGGAATGTGCGTGGTACCATCCGCCGCAACGGACACATCACTCGTGACAAAGCGGTGGACACTCGCCCAAACGCGGTTCGCTTTGGATCTTTCGAACTCGATCTCCGCACCGGTGAATTGCGTAAGGAGTCTGGCGCCAGAATCCGGCTGGAAGGGCAACCAATCCAAATTCTTCTCCTGCTGCTGGAGCGTCCCGGGGAGTTGGTGACGCAAGAAGAGGTCCGAAACAAGCTGTGGCCCGATGGAACCGTTGTCGAGTACGAGCACAGTATCAAAACCGCACTTCGAAAGCTCCGTCAAGCTTTGGGCGATAGTGCGGACGCGTCTCAATATATCGAGACACTACCCCGAAGAGGGTATCGATTTATCGCTTCCGTCGAAGGCGTTTTGCCGCCGGAGCCAACGGCCGAGAATAATAGAGCGAGTTCACGGGTTCCACCGAAGGGCTGGAGAACCGGCAGGAAAGCTAACGCCGGGCTGTGGGGCGCCGTGGCGGTAATTTTTTTGGCCGGGCTGACATTGGGCGGATACGGCTTTCTCCGTCACACCCGCGCCCTGACCGAAAAGGACACGCTTGTTGTTTCCGATTTCGTCAACTCTACCGGAGACCCCGTCTTTGACGGGGCCCTTCGGCAGGGCCTGACAGTCCAATTGGAACAATCGCCTTTTCTCAGCCTCGTGTCCGAAGCGCGGATTCAGGGGACACTCCTGCTGATGGGGCAGCCGTCCGATACTCAGTTAACTCCGAAGTTTGCGCGCGATCTCTGCCAGAGGGTCGGCAGCGTGGCCGTCATCAATGGATCGATTGCCAGCCTTGGCCGGCAGTATGTTCTGGATCTAAAGGCTGTCGAGTGCAGGACCGGCGATTCTCTTGCCGAGGAGCAGGTAACGGCGGACGCCAAGGAACAAGTCCTGAAGTCGCTGGCTCAGGCAGCTACCAAGTTGCGCAGAAAGCTCGGTGAGTCTTTGAGTTCCGTACAGAGGTTCGATACGCCCATCGAACAGGCCACGACTCCTTCGCTCGAGGCGCTCCAAGCCTATAGTCTGGGAATGAAACTCCTGATAGGCAAGAGTGATTTCAATGCAGCATTGCCGTTGTTCCAGCGTTCGATCGATCTGGACCCGAACTTCGCAGTCGCCTACTCCGGCCTGGTGTTGACCTACCTCAATCTGGTGGAGACCGACTTGGCCTCGAAAGCTGCGGAGAAAGCTTACGAGTTGCGATCCGGAGTAAGCGAAGCGGAGAAGTTCTTGATCGAAGCTAATTACTACGAATTCGTCAGCGGAGATCTGGAGAAGGCGCGCCAAACTTGCCAAGTGTGGTCACAGACTTACCCACGGGACCACGCCCCGCGGGGTTTCAGAATCGGGATCTACGCTGGGTTGGGTCAATATGACCGGGGACTCGAGGAAGCGCAAGCGAATCTTGGTCTTGATCCGACAAGCGCCTTAGGATATGGGGGCTTGGCTCTGTCTTACCTTAACTTGGGCCGATTTAACGAGGCCCGGGCGACTGTCGCTGAGGCGCTCGCAAGAAACCTCGACTCGCCTCTCCTGCGCGACAGCCTCTATGAGCTGGCATTCCTCGAGAACGATACGTCGGAAATGGCGCAACAAGTGGCCTGGGCTTCTGGCAAGCCAGGGGGTGAAGACTTTATTCTGGCCATGGAATCCCACACTGCAGTCTTTACCGGCCAGGCGGGCAAGGCGAGGGATTTTTTCCGCAGGGCCGTCGCTTCAGCGGAGCGAGCGGACGAGAAAGAGACCGCGGCTCTCTACCAAGCCGATGCTGCCCAGTGGGAAGCGTTTTTTGGCTTCTCGGCAGAAGCACGCGAGCAAGCCCTCGCCGCGCTTTCCGGCTGGAAGGGGCGCGACGTGGAGTACGGTGCGGCTTTGGGATTGGCTCTGGCCAACAATGCGCGCGGCGAGCAGGCAGTGATCGCAAACTCGGCAGACGATCTGGCGAAGCGCTTCCCCGACGATACACTCGTGAGGTTTAACTACCTGCCCACCCTTCGTGCGCAGATCGCTCTCAATCGCGACCAACCTTCACAGGCTATCGAAGTACTCCAAGCGTCAGTTCCTTACGAGTTGGGGACACCGGAGGCATATGGCTTCCCTCAGGCCCTGTTGCCTGTTTATGTCCGCGGTAAAGCCTATCTGGCCGCGCATCGAGGTCCCGAAGCCGCGGCGGAGTTTCAGAAGGTCCTCAGTCATCGCGGAATTGTGTTTAACGAACCCATCGGCTCGCTGGCCCATCTTGGACTCGCACGGGCATACGCGATTCAGGCGGCGGAAGCGAGCGACAATAATCGTCCGCAGCTACGAGCAAATGCGCGATCTGCTTACGAGGATTTCCTAAAACTTTGGAAGGAAGCCGATCCGAACATTCCGCTACTGGCGCAAGTCCACGCCGAGTACGACCGCTTGAAGTGAATTGCGACGCTGTTGGCTTAAGGATTTCGAGGTCACTTTCCTGCGCCTGTCAACCACCCTTTCCCGTGCAATCTGGATTTCACATCGCCATTAATCCAGCTGCGTAGCCGAATGTTGGTGCAATTCGCGTTTCTAACGGTTCTAACACTTGGGATGGGGAGCGGTCGGTAGCGCCTTCGGCTGACGAAACTTAGAAGTGAGGGATGCAGTTTCGATCCCCACTGCCCCTACCAAGCACCTTCTTGATGGGTTGGGACTGGACGAAAATACGCGGGGGCAAAAAGGCGAATATAAGGCCGATGGTCCGGTTTTTGTGGGTGAGTTTTCAGCGGTCCGAGTGACAACCGGATTCGTCCGATCAGGGATTCACCCATCATTCCTAAAATGCCGTACATGACATCGAGCCAGATGTTCGGATGCGGCGTTATGCGTCCAAATGGATTTCCTTCTAGCATAGTCCTCAAAAACGGGTTACTTGCTCTTGGCCACTTTCGCGGCATCCGCTGCCATGAACCGGAGCATCTGCTCCTTCAATTGCGCATCCACCTCATCTGCAATGGTCACAACGTCGGGAAGTAGCTTGCTGAATTCCAGATTGTTCGTGTTTTTGTGTAGCGTGGCAAAAATGGTGACCTGCAGCAGACGAGACTCCTGCACTGCCATCGCTACCGTGTATCCCTGTTTACGCCGCAAATCCCCGTGTGCGGCCGCAGACTTCGAGATCGGAGCCTTCGTTCCTGCATCCAGACGCAACCGCGCAATTACGTCATGCAGAAGTTGGGGAAGATGGCCCGTGCGATCTTCAAAGCTCAGCGGAATAGACTTCAGGTCTGACTCCTCCTCGACTCGCGCGAGCCAATCTACAATCACATTTTGGTGTTCACGTTCGATAATGTCCGCCACACTCTCAATAGTGGTAGCACCGCTAGTTGCCTTGGCATTGGACCCTATAGCTTTGGTCACTGCACCCTCCGTCATTTCGCCAACGATCTCGACCAGACAAGCTTTTCATCGCGTCGTCAGTCATTGACCAGCCTCTCAAGAAAATGATCTACGAGCTGTCCTAAAAGAGGCACCCCACCATCTATTGGAGCTTTCTGTATACAAAGAATAATTATCCTGGGTCGGCAAGCAAAGTGCGTCTGTGGGGTTCCCAGCAGACAGGCGAATCGTACCTGGCGTTAGCTACAAGAGCGCGCCGAGAAGATTCCGGGAGACAAGAAGCACGTGCAAGGAATCTTTCGCAGAGTTCTTATGGAGCGCAGTCCAATTCAGCACGGAATCACCGGATGACCCGCAAAATGAAATGGAATCAAAGACACCCAGTGAAGTGACAAAAACGTATGGGGGGACTAGGATAGCCCGTTGATGAAGCGGCCCAAGCCTTCTACATCCTGTACGAAATGCGGGGCGCCCGGCTATAACATAGCCCTGGCCAACGGGGAGTGCGGACGCATGGTAGACGGGAAAAGATGCGGAGGGACGAACCAAAGTGCCATCGGTGACAAAGATTGGGTCAAGTGTCCATCTTGTGGGGCTTTGAGATATAGGGGTACGCCGCAGTGCAGCCAGTGCGGCGGTCCCGGCTGGTTGTTCGTCCGGGACAAGAGACTATGAATCGTCGGCGAGCGAAGCGAGACTGCACTAACTCCTGATTGGCAATCCGGAGGTTAGCCCGGTCACTTCTCGGCAGCCAGCTACTCGGATGCAATCAGACAGGAAGGCCGAATCGAGTCAGCATTTCGCGTCGCCCAAGACTTGTAACACCCAAGGCTCTGCTGTCGAGATCCTGAATCACCCATTTTCTTTTCAGCGCAATTGTCAGCAAAGCCGCCCCAAGTCCTCCGCCTACATGGGGCCGCCGCTCACTCCAATCCAGGCAGGCGCACGCGAAGCGGCGCCGCAGCCTCCGCGTCGCCTCGATGTCAATGCCAAGAGCTTCAAATGCTCTCATGCCTTCCAAGCTCAAGTCGTACGCATTGTCGTTGCCGTTCGGCACGGCTGACAGCCACCCGAGCGCCTTGAAGCGATCATGAAGTGATACCCCCGTTGCGCCCGCCATGTGATCGTAGCAAGTCCGTGCGGCGCGTAGCCCGCTTGGCGTGTTTGGCACGAACTTTTCGCGAGAACCTCCGGCGCCGGCGAGCACGCTCAGGCCTTCAAGCGCGTTGGCCACGTCGGGTCCTTCAAGACTGTAGAGGCGATGCTTTCCCTGGACGAGCACTTTCACCAGGTGCGCCGTCTTCAGGCGATTCAGGTGTACGCTCGCGGTGGACGGACTCACTTCAGCCACTACCGAAAGCTCCGTGCTTGTCCGTGCATGGCCGTCCATGAGGCAGTAGAGTATGCGAGCTCGTGCCGGCTCGCCGATAGCCGCGGCAATTCTGGAGATCGCTGCCTCCGCGTGGCGCTCGACATTCATACTTTGATGTTAGGCGAATTGTGGATTTCCGGCAACTGGCATACTGACGGCGATGGAGTCGACGTCACGCCTAACCAGGCAGAGTAACCGTTGAGCGCAAAGCGAGGTGCAATTTGCGAAAGGGTTGGATAGCAGTTGCATTGTTGGTTGTCACGTTGGTTTCGGTGCCCGCAGGTCCTCAAGCGCAGTGGAAAACAGCATGGAGCTACGAAGGGGCCAAAGGGCCCGGGCATTGGGGTGACCTGGATCCGGACTACGCCGCCTGCAAGATCGGCAAGGAACAATCTCCCATCGACATTCGAAATGCGAAGAAAGCCGAGCTTCCCGCCATCCGATTCGAATACAAAAGCGGCTCGCTCAAAATCATTAACAACGGCTACACGGCGGTCCGCGTGAACTACGCTCAGGGAAACGGAAATTTTCTGTTTGTGGGTGACCAGCGCTACGAACTAACGCAATTCCACTTTCACCATCCTAGCGAAGAGTCCATTTACGGCAAGCCCTACGATATGGTGGCCCACCTGATGCACGAATCCAGCGATGGCAAGGTTGCTGCCGTCGCAGTTCTTCTCAAGGCCGGCAACGCCAATACCACCGTTCACCAGCTTTGGGAACATATGCCCAACACCCCGGGCAAAGAGGAGGTGATCGCGGGAGTCGATGTCAATCCTTCTGGCCTGCTGCCCCGCGACACCTCCTATTACACTTACATGGGGTCGCTGACGGCTCCGCCCTGCACTGAGAGCGTTACCTGGTTTGTACTGAAGTCTCCGGTGGACATCTCGGTCGAGGAAATCAGCGCGTTCGCGGCGCTTTATCCTCACAATGTCCGGCCCCCTCAGCCGCTCAACGGGCGGGTCGTGAAGGAGAGTCAGTAACGCGAAAATCCTGGCTGGCCATGACGAGTAGCGGCAGGAAACCCTACTATAGGAATGTAATAGTGGTATTGGCTTTGGGTCGTCGCACTGGCAGTCCGTCCCTCTGAAGTGGTGAACGGAACGCCGCTACCGAGCAGCAGGAGCTCTCCAGAAGACATTCGGGTGCCGGGCGGAAAAGGAGGCGAGCCTCCTTTTCTCGTCTTCGGGTTTGATCAGTCCACAAAGAGGAGCACAAAGAAAGAAAAGCCGGTGGCACTGTGTTCGAGTACCCGAACTGACCTTGATTCGAGTGTTGTGAGGATGCGCCTATCGCTAGCTGTTCCGCCTGCCTCCTCTGTCTATCAGGATTCGAGGGCTTGTAAAATCCGGCTTTGGTTCGCGCCATCGTCGGAACGAAAACCTGTTCCTTAAATAGAAAGATAAGCCAGAGTCCCCCTTCGACCATCCGTCTTCCACCTCGCCCGATCTACGCCAACATTAGCACGCTGCTGTGCCTGCGCGGACCTGGGCAGGCTGAAGCTCATGTCACTAAAACCGAGGAGTGCGGGGACGCGCGGAAGCGCACCCCAGTACATTGGGCCCAACATCGGGCCGACCGGGCAATTGTTTCTCAGCTTTTCTTCAGTTCGATTCCGCCGTTCGTCGTCGCGACCTTCAACTCTCGGCCACCTCTGCCGACCGTCCCGGAGAGCGTCTTCGGGCCAAACGTCCCCTGCACCGTAATCGGAAAGTCCGAACGAATCCCGCCATTCGTCGTGGCCGCGTCCACCTTGAATTCCGCGGAAGCCGGCAGCGTCACGTCCACACTGCCATTGGTCGTCATCAGCTCCAACTCGCCGCTCCACTTGGGATTGCCCATGGCCACGCGCACGCCACCGTTGGTGGTCTTCGCCGAAGCCCATTCGCTGGTCGACACTTCCACGTTGCCGTTCGTCGTGGCCGCCTCCACCACGCTCTCCAGGTTCGCGCAATGCACGCCGCCATTGGTCGTCAACGCATGGAAGCGCACGCCGTGCGGCACTTGCACGTCAAAGTTGATCTTCGCGCGATGGCCATGCCACCAGTTGTTGCTGGACTCGGACGATACGCCGCCGCGGTGGCAGCGCCCCGGCGCCTTATCTTTCGCGTACACGGCGCAAACGGTGACACCATCCGAGTACTCGACGACCTCGATAAATAGCTCCCGGTCGTCGTCGTTCCCCCCGCGGACGCCTTCGACGCGCGCCGCATCCCCGGAAGCGCGCTTCGCGCCAATCTCGCCATTGGTATTGACCACTTCCAGCGTCTGCCCGGCTTTCAAGTCACCCTGCCAATGAAAATCGCTCGGCGCGAAGACCGTCCGCTTCTCCCCCTGCGCCCGTACCGGCACACCCGCCACCAACAAAATCACCGCCACACAAATCGCCCCTGGTATCCAGCCCCGCACCAAATTTTCAGTCTTCTTCATGATCCCTCCCTCCTAACAATACTCTTTTCCCGAATTGCCTTGCCCGTCTCCTTCAGTACGCAGCCCGCCCCAGTTTGGTTCCGAAGCCCGGAGCCTATAGCGCCCAGACTTACATTGCAAACCTAAGTCTTGCGGTTGCCCCGGTTCCCGGAGAGGCCGCCGAGGCCAACCAAACCAGGGTTGTCTCTGCTCGTTCCCGAACAGAAAATGACCTTTGGAGGCAAACGAGCCATGGTTCACACAATGGTTGACGGAACTTTTCGGCAAACCAATTTGACTAACGAATCGCGCGAGTATCTGGCCAAGCGCGAGGAGCTACATTGCTCCCGTTACTTGCCACCGCATCAAACGTGAGCGCCGTAACTGATTGAAACAAATGATGTTGTGCTGGGCCATTGACTTTCCATGTGGTTATGACATTATATGGCGGTGGTGTGGTGCCGTTCGACGGTTGTGTATTTCTGAAGACGGCAGCTACTTGATTTGGATAGGAAGCAGCAGTATGTTGAGTACCAGGTGAAACGAGTATGAACATCGCAAAGCCAATCGATCCGCAGGTATCCTAAACACCGACCCGTTTACGGATGGTGTCTAGCTCGTCTTTTAAGTCAGGCCTATTCCCAAGCTCAAACAAATCGCCGGGGTTAATCAAGTCCGCTGCAACGTCTGTTTTCCTCTGCTCGTCAGGTGTCTGTCCAATCGGGAAAGTTTTATTCAGATCATCAATCGCCTCGCGGAAAAGCCCGGTCTTCGCCAATTCGTTGTCAGCTAATTCGGCAAGCCGGGCTCGGGCGCAGGCTCGATTGTAGTAGATGGCTCTGCGATAACGTTCGGGCTCCTCGACCGCCTGCCACTGATTGCAGGCAAGAGCTTTTGTCAATTGATCGACACTGATCTGATAATGCTTGACGGCTTCCGCTTGATTACCTCCAGAGCGCGCTTCATTTCCCCTAATGTGCTCTGCAATTGACAAATAATATCGCGCCCGCTGTTGGTTAGGGTAAAGGTCTAGGGATCTATTGAGAAAAGGAACCGCTTTCTCACTGTCCCCTGTCACCACCACTTCCAGATAACCGAGTTCATTCAGCGGTGCGATACTTTTGGGCGCGATCTCCTGCGCACGAGATAAGTATAAGCGCGCGCGGGACACGTCGGCGCCGTCGGGTTTGCTTCCAATTTTCCCGGCTTTTAGATATTCAGAGCCCTCTCTGGCATACCTATGGCTATAGTAGCTGCCCAGCATAGTAAAAATTCTCGAAGCATCCTCGCCGAAAGGCTGAAGCGTAAAAAATTCGAAGGCTCCGATAGAACGTTCATAATGTTCGATCATCACGCGATCATTCACATCGATTTTCTGGAAGGTGTCCCGCCCATAATCAGTGTCAGGAATAAACTCCTGCAATTTATTAGAAATTTTCCGAATCGATCCCTGCATGTTGCGGAACAGGGGGAACTCTCTGCGGATGTCGTTTAGGTTCCGCTCAGTGTCTGCATCGAAACGCTTCAGCTCGGCTTCAAGCCTCCTTTCATACTCTTTCTCCTGTTTCTCCAGGCGATTCTCGTACCGCACAACGTCTTGTCCTGTCCGATTCTCCAGCCCGATGAGCCTTTGCAGGGTTTCATCTGCTCGATTCTTCGCATCTTGAACGTTGATGTAAGAACCGACGCCAAGTGCTAATCCGTAGAGCGTGGATAATCCTAGGAGCAGAGAAACCAACGTCTTGAGTTCATCGGCACTCTTTTCGTAATAATTTAGCTTTTCCCTGAGTATTCTCTCCTGTTGCGACACATCTCGCGGTGGTGCAAGAACTTCCACATAATTGGTCCACCGCATTGAATCAAATAGTAAAACGAGGACAAGCAAGAAAGCCGTCACCACCACTGCGGCTGCTAGCACAAGCGTAAGTTTCTTCATGGCGTTTACTGTCCCCAGGGAGTCTTGACGCTGGGATTGTACCATCCAGAAAAAAAAACGAGCAGATCGTGGAGATCGCCGAGCCCGGGTGTCTGATCATCCCAGCTTGACGGAACTCGGCTTGTCTTCTTGAGCTGCGTAAACTCGTTGCGATCGCACAGAAACGTTAGGGCATTCTGTTTGCCCCGCACCGCCCCTACCAGCATTGTTCAACACTGGTTAGGACTTGTCAGTTTCGTTCGTGGGCAGAAGTGGGCAACAAGAAGCGTTCAGCAGTCGGCTCGTGAGCTGGAAAATCCTTCGGAACGGCCGGCAAGCCGACAAAGCAGACAGCAAAGACTAAGAAAAGGCTAGCGTGTCTGTTGCCCCGCGGCCGTACGGATCTTTCGCACAGTATTGCTGATATTCAGTTGGTATCGACAAAGAGATCTAAGCGCCACAATTTCGCCACGATCTCCTTGCGCGAGACCATGTGGTCTCGCCGGCCCGCCGGAAGAATCAGCAGTTGCACGGGTTTCGTCTCGAGTTTTACTCGCCACCCCAGACGGCGAAGCTCCAGAGGCACGTATCCGAGTATCGGCTAATCAGGCGAGTTGGCACGGCTTATTCGTCGCGCGCGAAGTCGACATGAAGTTCTACGGCCGTGACCGTCCGGGGCACTACGGTATCGACCTCGACGCGGAGACGGGCCGGATTATCGGCTTGTCTTAGTCCGCATCCGTTCGTAGCGCAGCCCGACCGATCCATTCGCGTAAGACTTGCATTCTGTCAGCCTGAAGTCGCGTTGCGGGAACTTGCCCGGGAAGCCGGGGATGCCATCGCCTAACAGTGTGGGACCTATTCCGATGAAGAGTTCGTCTATCAAATCCTCTTGCAGGAAACTTCGGCACAATTCACCCCCACCGCCTAGGTAGATGCCTTTCCCCGGGCGGCGTTTTAGCTGTCTCACGAAGGCTGTCAGAGGTCCGCTCACCACTTCGAATCCCTCGCGTTTGCCCGGCTTCCATCGCCGAGAGACTACGTAGTTGATGATGCCCGGCATCTCCGGTATCTCGCCACTCTTGCGCAATTTCGCCGTGGCAGCTGCGGTCTTGCGGCCCATGACCGTGGTATCGATCTTGGCGAAGAAGTCCGTCATCAGCGCTTCACCTTCTTTGTCCACCACCAGAAAATCCATTGCTCCATTCCGCCGCGCGATATAGCCGTCAAGGCTGATTCCGAATCCAAGGATGACTTTTCGGGACATGCCGCAACTGTAAAAGGACGTTTACTTACGGTCAATGGAAAACGAACGGGGAAGGATACGGGCCGGCGCATCCGGTAAGGAGACGGCTAAGAAGCTAAGAAGTCGAAGATTGGGCGCTGAGCGGTTTTAAAGCTATAATCCGCCGCACGCATGGCGATTTTCCCGGCACAAAATTAGGGCCATGCGAAAATATGAGACTGCACAAGACCGCTGTACCTTTCCCCTCATTCCTGGCCCTCAGCGTAGTGCTGTTTTCTGCGGGGATGGCCCAGAGCATCGCTCGGACGAACTCCCATCCCGCCCGCGCGGCCGAACGAACCGAGACGCCGGGATTTTCAGGCGCGGGCAAGGCTGCGCTGTCAAGCCAGCTGAGCAACGCTGTCATTCGCGGTGACACGCCGGGTGTCGTGGCCCTCGTCGTCGGCCGCGACGACGTACTCTACGAAGGCGCAGCCGGCAAGCTCGACGTTGCGCACGATATTGGGATGCCTGTGAACGCTATTTTTTCCATCGCGTCCATGACCAAGCCGGTGACGTCGGTAGCCGTAATGATGCTTTTCGAAGAGGGCAAGCTCAAGCTCGACGATTCAGTGTCGAAATACCTGCCGGGTTTCGACAACCTACAGGTCATTACGAAGTTCAACGAGAAGGACGCAACCTACGAAACGCGGCCTGCGAAACGACCGATGACGATCCGCCATTTGCTGACGCATACCTCCGGCATCGGCTACGGATTTGTGAATCCGATCGAGTACCGGCTAACGGAAGCCACCAAAAAAGACGAGTGGGAACTGCCGCTCCTAAGCGATCCTGGCGACAAATGGAACTACGGCCCCAGCACCGCACTGCTCGGCAAGATCGTCGAGAAAATCACCGGCGAGTCGCTTGAAGCCTGCTTCCAGAAACGCATCTTCCGGCCGCTGGGCATGGCGGATACGTCTTACGCCGTGGCGCCCACCCAACAGCCGCGCCTGGCCACGAAGTACACCCGCATATACGGCCTCTTGCAGGCGCAACCGGGGAGAAAAATTCCATCAACGCCGACGCCCCCGTTCCACGGCGACGGCGGCCTCTACTCAACAGCCCAGGACTACGGCAAGTTCATGCAGATGCTGCTCAACGGCGGGCGCCTGGGGCCCGCGAGAATCCTGAGCGAGAGTTCGGTGAAGATGATGGGCGAAAACAACATCGGGTCGATCTTCGTGGAGCTGCAACCCGGCGCCGACAATCAGCTGACCAAACCGTTTCCGCTCGGCGCTGGCCACGATAAATTCGGCCTCGGTTTTCAGATCGCGTCCGGCGATCCGCAATACGCACGATTCCGCAGCCCGGGCAGCATGAGCTGGGCTGGTCTCTTCAACACCGAGTTCTGGATCGATCCCGTGAAGCACATCGGCGGCGTCATGATGATGCAGGTGCTGCCGTTCTACGACGATGGCGCTCTCCGGACGCTGCGAGACTTCGAGGAGTTGGTGTACCAGAACCCTCGGTAGCGATGTGTCCGGGCAAACCCGGGAAACCAGTTTTACTGCAGAGCGAATGCGACGTATGCGCCCGGGATCTTGTCTGCAGACGCGGGATGGCCCGGTGTTCCTTGTGCGGGCATGGAGGCCCGCGCCGCTGCGCAGAAGACCACATATTGCCGGCCTGCCTGCTCGTAAACTGCTGGCATGCCCTCTAGCGCGGCGTCGACTGTGGCTTCCCACAGCACCGTACCGGTTGCGGAATCCAATGCTCTTACTTTGCGGTCACGCGTGCCGGTGAAAATGAGGCCGCCGGCGGTGACGACCGGGTTCACCTTCGGGAAGTGGGAACCTGTATCAGTGATGCCCCGCGCCGCAAGCTCGGGGACTTCACCCAACGGGATCTTCCAGCGAATTTCACCGGAATTGAGGTCATACGCGGTCAGAGTAGTCCAGGGCGGCGCAATGACAGAGAGGCCACTGTTAGCGAACATAAATCCAAAGCCGCTTTTGTAATGCGCCGCCGTGAGATCGGCGCTTCCAACATTGGCCGGAGGTCGATTTGCAGAAGCGTCTGCGGACGCGCCCACAGGGTTCGCCAAATAACTTAGGATTAAATCGATTTCCTCACTCCTCAATTTAGCGAACGGCGGCATCAAGCCCTTACCATCCGCCACAATCGTTTTGATCTGATTGTAGCTCAGCCGTCTGCGCAGTCCGACCAACGATGGGACAGCCGGAGGCGCTCCCTGTAGATTGTCAAGATGGCACCGCCCGCAGTTCGCCTGGTAAAGAGAGCGCGGACGCAACTGCGGCGAGTCAGTTTTCGAAAGAGGATCTGCCAGGGAAAGTCTTAGCATTGCTGGCAGATCCTTCGAGACGACGTACAGATAGCCGTGCTTGGGATCCACGGCTGAACCGCCGAAATTCGCGCCACCGTTGTTCCCGGGCATCTCGACGGTGTCCTCCGTGCTCGGCGGTTCGAAAAGCCCACGGTTACGAGCCTTCAGAACCTGAGTTCGCAGGCGCTCTTGCTCTTCCGGCTCAAGATACGGGCTCAGATCATCCACCGTGAACTTCTGCCGCGCGAAGGGTGCCGGCTTCGACGGAAAGGGCTGGGTTGGCCACGTCTCTTCTCCCGGCATATCGGATTTCGGAACTGCGCGTTCCTCAATAGGCCAGAGCGGCTTGCCGGTGTCACGATTGAAAACCCACACAAAGCCGACTTTGCTGACCTGGGCGACGACGTCAATCAGCTCGCCGTCATGCTGAACCGTAGTCAGCATAGGCGTGCCGGCATTGTCGTAGTCCCAGATGTCGTGATGGACCATTTGGTAGTACCAAAGCAATTTGCCGGTGCGTGCATCGATAGCCAGCAGGCAGTTGCCGTATAGGTTTGACCCTTTGCGGTTGGCCCCATAAAAGTTGTACTTGGGGCTTGCGGTGGGGACATAGACTACCCCGCGATTGGAATCGAGGGCCATACCGCTCCACGCATTTGCGCCCCCAGCCGTTTTCCAAGCGTCCTTTGGCCAGGTTTCATAGCCTCGTTCGCCCGGGTGCGGAATCGTGTGAAAGCTCCAGACCAGCTTGCCGGTGCGCACGCTGTACGCTCGGATGTCGCCAGGGCCGGAGTCGTACTCCTCATTCGTCGCGGAGCCGAGGATCAATAGGTCTTCGAAGATGCGACCGGGATTAGTTGACTGCACCAGCGTTAACGTCTTCGGATCGCGCCCCAGCCCCTCGCGGAGGTCCGTGCTGCCACTCTTGCCGAAGTTAAGGATGGTTTGTCCGGTCCGTGGGTCAATTGCCTGCAGATGGTTGTCGGCGGCAAAGAGCAGGCGCCGTTCAGAGCGATCCGCGCTTTCCCAGTAGTCGATGCCTCGGTTGGTTATCAGCGCCGTCTTCGCTCCGGTGGGATGAGTCCAGATTTCCTTTCCTGTAGTAGCGTCGAGGGCGACGATGCTATTGGCCCGTGCCATCACGTACATGACGTTGTCGACGACCAGCGGATTGAATGCGTACGGCAAGTCGTCTCCGGTCTGATAGCTCCAGACCTTCTTCAGCTTGCCGACGTTGCTGCGGTCAATCTGGTGTAGCGAAGAGTACTGCCCGCCATCCGCGGCACCGCCATAGGCGCGCCACGTTGAATGTGTGTCTGAGAGTTCCCCGTTTCTATTCTGACCGAGTGAGCGCGCATCGCGGGACTTGCTGTCCTGTGCGGGCAACATATTGGCAAGGATCAGGACAACACAGGAACAGGAGAGCAAGAAAGCCCTTCGCAAGAGACGCCGGAACTTGTGTGCCGAATCTAGGTGATTCAACAAAGAGGCGTTCACTGGAATACTCCCTCGGCTTTCGTACAGCGGGTTACTCAATCACACGCAGACCATTAGATGAGAAAGCGAACATAGTTGCCCTTGTGCGCGCCTGACGAGATGACCGTCAGTTACTGCTCGCAGCGCGAACCACCGTAATTGAGTTGAGCATTCTTACCCAACGCGCGGGGCGCTTCTCATGCGGCGCTACAAGTCGAAATGGGCCTTCTTTCGCTCCTAGGGCTGCGCCGTCCATGGTATCCGCCACAATCACTTCGGACTCGAGAATCCCTGAATCAAGTTCCGCTAGGGAAAAAACCACGCGATAGCCGTCCTCCGCTCCCGCGATAACATAAGTCGCCATCGAGGGGCCACGAAGTTGTTCGCCTTGGGGAACTCCGGCTCTGTGGAGGATCTCTTCAAGAAGCACACCCTCATACGCTTCCGTCTTCTTGTTGTGCGGATTCACAACCGAAAGCGTTTTCCGCGGCATCTTTTTAAGGTCAACAACGGTTAAAACGAGAGGGGTGGAGACAACACCGCTGATTCGGAGCTCCGCCGTGGTCGCGGTCGTTTGTGCCCATGTCTTCGGCGCGGACGGAAGAAGCTGTACCAGGATGGCAGCGAGCAGCATCGGAAAGCACGCTCGGATGTTACGGTGCACTGTTGGGCCTCTTCTTTCGACGATTGGGGCTTGAATCGAGTCTCCATCCTTTTCCAGCATGACTCCGGTGGACTTGATCACCGCTGAAATCCTGTCTCCCAAGGTTAATTTCATCTGGCCCGCGCTGCGCTTCGTGGTCACGCCCTCAATTGGATTCTTGCCTGCGCACATGACCACGTGAGCCATGACGCAGCCGAGCTGGATTTCAAAACGTTTCTCTTGAGAGGGTTTGGGCTCATAGAGTCATGGGACAAAGAATACGCCTCGTCATTCGAGGAGTCCAGAAGCGAGCATTATTGTTCGTGAATTAACGCCGGGCCGGTGCGTGGGCAGCATTCGCAGGCACGCATTCGAACTCCATGTTAAGAGCCAGACTGCAACTTCTCGGGAAGCTGCAGAAATCTTACTTAAAAGGATCAGCTGTCCCACCGTGCGGCAGTGGATTTACAGAGGGAAGCTGCGAACGGTGAAAACACCTCGCGGGGATCATGGAATTCCGGAAGAGGACATCGAAAAACATCTGCGAGCGACACTAGGCCACGGAAGTCGTGAAAAGTGAGTGGGGGGTAGATTCGGACAGGATTAGTGAGAGTAACCAGTTGGCTGGGCGAATTCTAGAGCTTGCGGTCGATGGCTGGTTGCCCAAGTAACAATCTCGGTCGGAGCCGATCGCCTGACGTCAATCATTTCGGCTGACGCGGCCTCCGAGATTCGCCTGAAAATCGGTGATAACGTCGTAGGGCGCTGCTGAAGTCTTCCCAGGTGATGATGCTGCGAAAGCAGATCTAGGTATCTCTCTTTTTTTTGCCCCTCCCTAACGATTCTTGATGCCACGATTCGTGTAGAGTCACCCACACAATAGTCGGATTAAGTCGGTTTGACATAACGGTACTAACTGTATTGAATTGTTGGTTACCCGAGTGGCGACTGCTCTGGATGGGGTGTCTGGGCGGCCCGCAGGCCTGCCTTCGATGTTTCTAGGGGATTCCATAATGACTTTTAATTTCTTGTTAGCAGCAGATCAAGAGTCTCTTACGGATAGCAGGCGTTTCGTCAACCGATCTAAGTGGGCGCGGCATGTCCTCACCGTACTGGCGCTTTTCATGATGCTGTCTTGTTTGCCGTCGGCGGGTGCTCAGGTGTCCGCGAGCATCAAAGGTATTGTCGCGGACCCATCGGGGGCGCCGGTTCCTGCGGCCACCGTGACGGCGAAGAACACGGAGACAGGAGCAGTGCGAAGCGCGGCCACTGATGAAGCAGGGCGGTATCAGATCGTTTGGCTGGCGGTGGGGCAATACGAAGTGAGAGTTGTCAAAGCAGGCTTCCAAGACTCCATTCAGAGCGGAATCCGCCTGGTCGTGGGGCAGGAAGCAATCGTCGATCTGAAATTGCAAGTGAGCGCGGTGAACGCGGAAGTCCGGGTCATTGCCGATGCGCCCGTCGTGATCACGCACGGCACCGATAC
>Ga0209006_10001659_pt1 | contig 20211 bp, 19 predicted proteins | sample JacPin_JW_Ref_O2_FD_188567 | JGI IMG/M metagenome (GOLD analysis project Ga0209006, IMG submission 188567) | Forest soil microbial communities from Algoma, Ontario, Canada - Jack Pine, Ontario site 1_JW_Ref_O2 (SPAdes) (version 2) | ecosystem: Environmental > Terrestrial > Soil > Boreal...
GGATTCCGGGCTCAGCCCTGCGGGCTGCCCCGGAATGACAGCTAATCCGCTTGACACCCCTACCCCCCGCTTCGTAAATCGCACCCTTCTGGCCCTCTATATGACGGCCGGGCGCATAGCTCAGCGGGAGAGCGTTCCCTTCACACGGGAGAGGTCCAAGGTTCGATCCCTTGTGCGCCCACCATTAGGTCTCAATAATCAACGATTTATTGAACTGCTTCCCCGAGGGTGTGCCCCGGAAAAGCTGGGGCACAATGGGGGCACAGCGTTTCTGGCCGGTTACCAAAAATCGCTCTACCACAGCGGCCGCCCGCGCTGGGGTCGATTTCTTGCGCCTATCTCAGCGGTCTGAGCGACATCTACAAACCAAATAAGCGAACGGCGTTCGCGCCAAGAATATGGTCCTTGTCGGTGGCGCTGACCGGCAGCTTCGTGACGTGAGCCCTCCGTCAACGACGCCGTTAAGAAATCGAAGCGGACGCCTCAAACTTCAGCCCAGAAATTTCGTGATAATGCCTCGCGAAGGGCGAGAAAGTGCTCAGGCGGTTTGTCTTCGGATCGAAGGGCGTGACGAACTCGCTAAAACTTCTTCGATCGTTACAGCGCGCCGCTCTTTGTTTGACTTTATGGCAGCGTGAATAACTGCCAACGGCGCAACAGCTTCTTTCGCGCCTACCTCCGGTGAGGTGCCATTGCGTACACAGGAGCCGAACTCCTCCATTTGGACGCGAAGATAGTCGTTGGGGGGTACGTTCAATGACGAGAAGTCTTTCTCGCCTTGCTTCAGCAAGCTTACGCCGGATTGAAGATTGAATCTTGCAATGGCCTTGGTACCGGAAACGGTAAGCTCAAAACGATCCGCGCTAATATAGTCGGCGACGACAAACCCAATCGCCCCGGACTTGAAGCGCAATAAAACCGACCCGACATCTTCGATCTCGGCTTTCGTCTCCAATCGCGCCATCATCGATGAGACTTCGACTATATCGCCCAGCAGGAAGAGCAAATTCTCAATTTGGTGTATTCCTATTTGCATCAAGCATCCGCCGGGGAGTTCTGCGCTTTGAAATCTCCAGTCCTGAGGTCCCGACAAACGCAATCCGCGGTTTTTCGAAAACACGCCCTCAGCAAGACTGATGCGGCCCAGTTCATCATTCTTGATTAATTCTGCTATGTGACGGATACCCGAGTGTCGGCGGTACGAATGGCCGATCGACAAAATTACCCCTGCTTCGCGGCAGATTCGTTCAATCTCGAAAGCTTCTGCGATGTCGTTCGCGATCGGTTTCTCGACGAAGACGTGCTTTCCAGCTTTTGCTGCCGAACGAACAATTTCCAGGTGAGCGTTGTTCGGTGTGGTGATAACAACACCGTCAAGGCCGGGAGTCTTTAACATCTCCTCCAGACTGCCGGCCGCCTTACAGTCGAAGTCTTCAGCAAACTTCTGTCGCTTCTCCTTGCTTCTCGAAAAGCAAGTGGTGAATTTGATGAAAGAACTGTCTTCGGTGCAATTCGCCAGAACATCCGACCACCAACCCAGTCCAACAACGCCTACGTTTATTGGTGCGCTACTCATATTTCCGCCTGACCGATTACCTTGTTTGATTCGTTCAGCAGCTTTACGGCCAAACCGTCCTTGACGATCTCGACGCCTAACACGCAAATTTTCATGGCGTGCTTCCTTTACGAACTACGTGGAATGCGATCCGCCACACAGACCTCGACGGTGCGGCGGATCTCGATATTGTCTAGATATCGAACCGCGACTTAAATCGCTCCATACCGACGGTTATGCTTTTCAATTGCGTATACTCGTGCATTGCCTCGGTCCCGTGCTCTCTACCGATGCCGCTCAACTTGTAGCCACCGAAGGGAATTTCGGATTGGTAGCCGTAGGCGTTAAGGAAGACGTTGCCTGCCTCCAGCTCTTGCGCAATCCGATGACTCTCTCGAATGTCGTTCGACCAAACATAACTCGCCAATCCGTAGTCCGAATCGTTGGCCATACCGATTGCTTCATTGAGATCGGTATAAGAAGTGACGCAAAGCACCGGACCAAAGAGCTCGTCGCGAGCAATGGCCATATCGGGGGTAACATTGGTCAGGATCGTCGGACGCATGAAGTTGCCTTTGTTCAAATCCGGCTGCGTCGCCTTTTTGCCGCCATGGAAGACCCTGGCACCAGCGGTCTTGGCAACCTCGATCTGCGCCAAAATATCGTCCAGGCGCTGCGCCGTCATTAAGGGGCCAAGTTGCGTTTTTGCGTCCAATGGATTGCCCATGGGAATGCGCTCAGCCATAGCGGCGAGATCCGATACAAACTTATCGTGAAGTTTAGCCGGGACGAACAAACGAGTACCAGCGAAGCAAACCTCGGCTTTTCTGGCGAAGGCTTGGGTCAGTACGCCATCGAGCGTTTCTTCCCAGTCGATATTCTCGCATACGATGATGGGCCCCTTGCCTCCGAGCTCCAGAACCGCGGGCGTGACTGTGTGGGCCGCTTGGTGCAGGATTTCGCGCCCCCCTTCCGTTCCGCCGGTAAAGATTATCTTGCGCACCTTCGGGTGCTCAACGACGAGCTTCCCTACTGTACGACCCGAGCCGGTGATGATGTTAACGGTGCCCGGCGGAAAGCCGGCCTCATCGACTAGCTCACCAAATCGAAGGTTAGTCAGGGGAGCGACGACGGATGGCTTGATCACCATTGTGTTTCCACAGGCCACCGCAGCTGCGAACCCCCGCGCCATCAATTTCATGGGAGTGTTCCAAGGCACGATTTGCCCCACAACGCCGAAAGGCTCGCGGCGCGTAAAGTTGAAGCGCGGTCCCAAATCCTGGCAACTGCCTTCTATCGATCCGGCGAGGCCGGCGAAATATTCTAGATGCACGGCCGAAGTCGCAACTTCCATGCGAGTTTCACGAATAGGAATACCGGTATCAATCGACTCGAGGATTGCGAAGGATTCCAGGTCGCGCCTTAGAAGCTGAGCGAGGTTGTAGAGCAGCTTTCCGCGCTCCATTCCGGTTAGTTTCTTCCAATCTGGTCGGCGGAATGCGACGTAGGCGGCTTCGATGGCCTCGTTGACTTGCTCATCACCGGCAGGACGGATCTTACAAATCTCGGAGTTATCGAACGGGTTCGTCACGCTGAACGGAACGCCGCCAGTGCCCTGAACCCATTTTCCGTTGATGAACAGCTCCGATTTGATCCGCGTCTGCTGGGTTGGCGTTGCAATTTTTTCCACGAATTAGCTCTCCCTCTGGTGATAGTTGCCTGATACGGCCAACCTTGTATCTCTTGTATCGTATTAAGATACAAGCTGTCAACTGCACCAAAAAAGCCGTTTTGCCAAACAATATACATCTTGTATTATATGTATGATACAAATGATCAAATATTGTGAGGGAAGTGATGACCGCAACTCAAGGAATCGGGCGCTGGGTTCAGCTTGGATTAGGCGTTTTGTGCATGGTCACAATCGCAAATCTGCAATACGGGTGGACGCTATTCGTCATGCCCGTTGATCAAAAATATCATTGGGGCCGGCCAGCGATACAAATGGCCTTTACAATTTTTATCCTCGCCGAAACGTGGTTGGTGCCATTAGAGGGTTATCTGATCGATCGTATTGGCCCAAAAATGATGGTGGCGGCAGGCGGCGTCCTGATCGGTTTAGCGTGGGTTATCAATTCGCGGGCAGACTCGCTTTTTTCTCTTTACGTCGGAGCTACCTTGGGGGGGACTGGAGCAGGCATCGTTTACAGTGCGGCCATCGGAAACGCCCTAAAATGGTTTCCCGACCGACGCGGTCTAGCTTCCGGTCTGACATCCGCAGGATTCGGCGTGGGCTCTGCCATTACCGTAGTGCCGATTTCAAACATGATTCATTCCAGCGGTTACGAAGCGACATTTCTGTATTTTGGCATCGCCCAGGGCCTGGTCATAATGCTGATAGCCCCGTTCTTGCGATTTCCTCGGACGCGCGAAACGCCCGCTGCAATCCTTGCTTCAAACCCGGATTATCAACCGGTTCAGGTTCTCCGCGAACCAATTTTTTGGCTTCTATATCTAATATTCACCCTGGTCCTGACCGGCGGACTAATGTCGACCGCGCAACTAGCGCCCATTGCGCAAGATTTCAACATAGCCGGCGTCCCGGTTTCGCTTATTGGTCTAACGCTTCCCGCATTGACCTTTGCCCTTACGCTGGACCGAACACTCAACGGCATTACAAGACCGTTTTTTGGCTGGATATCAGACAGGATCGGCCGAGAAAAAACGATGTTCTTTGCCTTTTTGCTCGAGGCGTCGGCGCTTAATGGCCTCGTCATCTTTGGGCATGACCCGGTAATGTTTGTTATCTGTTCTGCCTCGGTGTTTTTTGCCTGGGGGGAGATATTCACGTTGTTTCCCGCACTATGTACCGACATTTTCGGCAGTCGGTACGCTACGACTAACTTCGGTCTGCTCTATACAGCCAAGGGCGTCGCAGCGATGCTAATTCCTCTCGGGAATTTATTGGCGAGCAGCACGGGCACGTGGACGGTTGTCTTTATAACAGCGGCGGCGTTTAACGTTTTTGCGGCATTTCTCACCCTTTTCATCCTGAAGCCGATGAGATTGCGATTAAATTATCCTAAGCCAGCAGCAAACACGTTGGCTGCGCTCCAGGACGTGTAGGACAAATACGGATCGTTCGGCTGATCAAAGGTCTCCTAACCACCAACCTAACGGAACCGCCGCGCAGGATTCGATGCAGATGATTGACGAAAATTTTCGAAAGACCAGAAGCGCCAGCGGGACACCTCTCTATTCCCAAATAATGGAGAAGCTTCGATATCAAATTGTATCGGGCACCTATCCACCCGATCATCAACTTCCGAGCGAGTCGGTGCTTACAAAGGATTTCGGTGTCAGCCGGGTAACCATTCGTCAGGCACTCGCCGAATTGGAAAGAACAGGCTTCATCTACCGACATCAAGGACGAGGCACGTTTGCAAGCGGAACCCACGTCAGGCAACAGCTCTCAAGCGGAGCACAGACCGTCGTCGAAGCCCTTCGGCGAGAGGGAATCGCTCCTGTCGTAAAGGTCGTAAGTTTAGAACACGTTGCGCCCGACGCAGAAGCGGCGGAGGCGCTCGGGATTCAGGATCAGGAGATTGTCCGTCTCACCCGCGTTTTCTGCAATGGAAGTATTCCCGTCGCTCAGGCTACCTTACATCTACCTCTGTCGATGAGCGGCGTTGCTTACCTTTTGGCCAAAAACATCGAGAATCAAACGACGTATACCATCCTCGAAAACTCACTGAGACTGGTGATCAAGGAAGCCAAGCACGTCATCAAGACGGTCTCGCTTGACGAACTTTCTGCCAGCAATCTCCAAATGCACGCGGGAGACGTCTGTCTCGGAATGAATCGAACCACCTATTCTGCTCAAAACACGGCCTTGGAATTTACGCGACTGATCTACCCACCCGACCGCATTCGATTTGAAATCACGCTACCACGCGCAAGCGCAACACAAGTCCTGACGATGCTTTCGGGCGAAGCTGCCGAATGAGTAACTGACGATCAAATTCACCATCCCCAAGATAGGCCAGACGATTTTCGTTGTCTCCGTCGCTGCCATGAGCACCACGCAGCGTATCCCGCAGGCTCATCTATATCGAAGGAAATGTGCCAATCGTTGAACGTCTTGATTCCGAGTTTGTGTGCCTCCGCGATGCGGATATGCGCCGCATAGCTGCCTGGACCGTACGCGAAATGAAACCTTCGTAACGCCATCGATCGCATCAACAAAAGATTAGTTCCTGTTCCGCTGTGATCGGGCGCAATGACGAGGTCGCCGGGGCACGAGATCACTTCGGCAAGAACGTCAGCCGATGCAAAGGGTAGGTCGATAGGCAAAATCAGCAACGCTTCCCCATCCGCTATGCTCGGCAGGAGAGCCGATTTGGCACCTTCCAGGGCGGCATTGAGCCCGGCACACTGGTCCCGGATCCATGCAACGCCGTATTGGCTTGCGATGGCGGCCGCACGCAGATCGTCTGTTACGATCTTGACTCGCGCAGGTTCGGCGAGCGCGGTGGACAGTTTCAATGTTTGGTTCAGCAGCCGTTCGCAGAATTCGCGCCTCACGCGTGGGTCGAGGTAACCAGACAAACGTGACTTGCCGGCATTGAGGTTCTTGCATGGAATAAGAATGTGCATGGCGCTACGCCTTCCGCAGAAGGTCGTCAATAAAAGCGAGGCAGTCGCGAGCCAGATCGACGCGGTCTTGGGCCGTGCCCATTACTGTTTGTGTCGACAACACTGCAACGCCCGAAGCGGAAATCTCCTGTACGCTATCTGAATCAATCGCATCGATAACCAACCCGTTGATCAGATCACCATAATGCCGGCGGATGCTGGTTGCGGAGGGATCGACCCCCAGCTCCCGCATGATCTTTTCGGCTGGTCCTTTGATCGCCTTGCCGCCGACGATCGGCGATACTGCCACGACAGGCGCTCCAGCGCTCTTGATCCACTCGCGCAAACCCGGGAGAGCCAGAATGGGATCTATACTGAGGTAAGGGTTGGAAGGACAAATGACGATCGCCAGCGGATCAAGGCCGTTACCCAAATCTCGGAGCGCTTCGTTGAATTTGGCGGACGCCGAACCGTCGAACGACAGAGCCCTAACCGGAACGTCACATTTCAGCCGAACAAAATAGTCCTGGAAGGAGAGCGCCTGATCCCCGGAATGAACAACGGTGCGCACGCTTTGGTTGCTCATCGGCAACACAATCGAACGGACACCCAAGGCACGACACAAGTGGGCCGTAACGGCTGTCAGGGTTTCACCCCGATTGAGCCATTCCGTCCGGATAGCATGCGTTGCGAGATCGCGGTCACCGAGGTTAAACCAGGTTTGTCCGCCAAGGCGCGCTACCTGATCCATAAATGTCCAGCTTTCGCCGGCGATGCCCCACCCTGTTACGGAATTGGCGATGCCGGCGAGCGTGTACATGACGGTGTCCAGGTCCGGTGAGATATGGAGGCCCAAATGCTCGAAATCGTCGCCGGTGTTGACAAGTATGGTCAGGCGCTCACGCAATATTTGCGCCAGACCGGCCGCCAATTTGGCGCCGCCGACTCCGCCGGCGAGCGCGAGCACACGGAGACGCGCCGTCATGCGCTGCACCCTTGATCAGAGCCTGGACTCACAAATAGAACAAATTCAGAAATGGCTTTGCGCGATTTGGATTTTCCCGGCCGCGCCGGATAGCCGAGCGTGATCAACCCTTGCGGGAGCCAATCTCCTGGAAGCTGGAGCGCATACCTAACTTCCGAGGGGCAGAACAGCGGTGCGCACATCCAGCACGCCCCGAGACCTTCGGCGTGGGCAGCTAACAGCAGATTCTGTGTTGCCATTGCAGTGCTCTGCACCGCCATCAAATATTCAGCGTACTTGCGCGACTCGTCCGGGTAGGTATCCATCTCCTTCAGACTCACCGCTATGACGATCAGGAGCGGGGCGCCGGTGATGCGATCGATGGATCGATCTACATCTTGCCGGATAGCAACTTCGTCATCGCCGTCGCGCCGCCTATCAGCAGCCAAGCGCACGCCCATGACCTCCGCAAGGCGTGCCTTGTTGCCAGAATCGGTAACGACGGCATAACGCCACGGTTGCCGATTGTGCGCCGAGGGCGCCGTAGCGACGCTGGTGAAAATTCGATCGAGGACGGCGGCCGACGGCAGGCCCGATCGGTAGTAGCGAATAGTTCTCCGCTGGCGCAGAAGCGTATGTGCGTTCTGCGCTGGAAACTGATCAACCACGCTCGTGACCTCATTCATCGGAAAAGGTCCAGTTCTTTCGATCGCAGCAGATCGCGAGCCAGCCCGTTGCGCCGAGCATAGGGTAGACCGCGTGCCAGCACGATTGGTGTCCCTTCGTTGGCTTGTCCCATTACCAGAGACGCGGCCGCGGCCAATTCGTCCGCAACGGCAACGTCCGTGCTCTCGAGTGGTCGACCGTGCATATCCGGATGCCCGCGCAAGTCGAGCAGCGCCGGCATACCGCTCACGCCAATGGCCGTTCCAGCCGTTCCCAGCCGCCATGGGCGGCCAAAACTGTCAATGATCAGAACCGCAGCGTCTCGTCCGGTCTTCATCTTCAGCTCCGCTCGTATGCGGGCAGCGGAGTCGTCGGGATCAACCGGCAGCAAGAGAACACGGTCGTCTCCTTCCACGTTGGAGCGGTCTATCCCAGCATTGGCGAGAATAAATCCCAGCTTGTGGACGACGATCAGGACGCCGGGTCGACAGCGCAACACCTCACTCGACTCTCTCAGGATAAGCTCGACCAGCCGCGGATCCTTCTCGGTTTGACTGGCGAGCCGGAGCGCGTCGGCAGAGGGAACCACACTGTCGAGATCAACTGCGCGTCCCTCGGACTTGGAGACAATCTTCTGCGCGAAAATAAGGACGTCACCGTCGCGCAGCCGATCATCCGACCTGCCCAATCCGGCAAGTGCGATATCTGCCAGATTATCTCCCGTCGCGATGGGCGGGATGTCTCGCAATGGCCGAAGGAGCAAATCGCCTGACGTCATCTTTCCTCCAGCGGGCCGGAGAACGGTAGACCGGTTATGCGAATGCCGGCGTCCGGAATCTTGTAGGTGCGGTTGATCGAAATCAGCAGCGACGTGAGACTCTCGGCGACCACGGAGTTGGCCAGCGGTCCGGCATCGATACCCCGCAGGCCCGCGGCTTCAGCAAGACCTATGCCGATGGCTCGCGCTTCCTTGTCGTCGCTGGTGACGAACACGTCGCAATCGATGCTGTGCTCGAAGTCTTTTAATTTGTGAGCTGATACGTTCTGAAAGGCTGATACGACGCGCACCCTGTCGCCAAACATTTGCTGCACGGCGACGACACAGGAATCAGTTGGCGGCAGTTGCACCCGCGAGACCCGCGGCGGCACCAGCGGCACCGTCACGTCGATGAGGATCTTGCCCGCCAATTGCCCCTGCAAATCCGACAAAGTGGACATCTGGGCCGCGAACGGTACGGTCAATACTGCAATCTCGGCTGCCGCCACCCCTTCCCGGCTCTCCTTTCCGGAAACGCGATCGTCGCCAAGGATGGCATTGAGCTCGCAAGCGACCGCTCTCGCCTTGTTCGCGTCGCGCGAGCCAATCGTCACCTGATGACCTGCGCGCGCCCAACGCAGGGCGAGGCCGCTGCCCTCCGGACCGGTGCCGCCGACGACGCAAATTGAAAACAGTTGGTTGGCCATGCTCTACCTTTACAAAGCGTTCTGCCGCGAGGAAGCGGTCAATGGATGATGAACGGCTGCCGCTTGGATTCAAATGGCGTCTGTACCAATTGCGCGAGCGGCGCCGCGCGGAGGCTTGTGTCGCGCCGCTCCTGCGGCACCGGCGTATACAGAGTAGTTCGCTGCTGCGGGAAACGCCCCAGCGAAGCGATCAGCGTCTCCATCGCCTCTGGTCCGAGTTCCTGTCCGTGCTCGGTACCTGCCGAGCGGGAGATGCTCTCGTTCATCAAGGTTCCGCCAAGATCATTAACTCCAGCGTCGAGTAATCTCCCGATGCCAACGGTTCCCAATTTTACCCAGGATGCCTGAATATTCGGGATGACCGGATGCAGCACCAGGCGCGCGACAGCGTGCAGCAACTTCACCTCGCGCCAAGTCGGCCCCTTGCGTGCCTGCCCGCGGGCATAGATAGGCGCTTCCATGTGCACAAACGGCAATGGAACGAACTCGGTGAAACCGGACGTGCGCTCCTGGAGACTTCGTATTTCCGCGAGATGGCGGGCCCAGTGCAGCGGACGCTCCACGTGACCGAACATGATGGTTGCGGTCGTTCGCAATCCTACCTCATGGGCTGCGCCAACTACCTCCAGCCATTTTCGCGTACTGAGTTTGTCGGGGCAAATAATAGCACGCACTTCGTCGTCAAGGATCTCCGCCGCCGTTCCCGGCAGCGAACCCAGTCCTGCGTCTTGCAGCCGCTCAAGAAACGCCTTGACCGGTATGCCCAAGGTGTCTGCGCCGTGCGATACTTCCAGCGGCGAAAACGCGTGGACATGCATCCGCGGGACTTCCGTTTTCACCGCCCTCAGTAGTGCGAGATATGTATCGCCGGTATAGTGCGGATTGATGCCGCCCTGCATGCACACCTCGGTGGCACCACGGTCCCAGGCCTCACGCGCCCGGCGCGCCACTTCTGCGTGAGAGAGGTCATAAGGATTTCCCCGCAACTGCTGGCTCATTTTTCCCTTAGAGAAGGCGCAGAAGCTGCATTTGAAGGTACACACGTTAGTGTAGTTGATATTGCGATTGACGACATAACGAACCACATTGCCGCACTGACGCTGACGCAATTCGTCGGCATTTTCGCAAATGACATCAAGATCGCCGGCACGAGCGGAAAACATTGTGACGATGTCATCCTCCGGCAGGCCGCTGCCCGACAGGGCACGGCAAATTATCTTTTCGATCGAGTTTGACGAACGCGTGCGTTGCGCGTGCTGGGGAATTGGGCGTGCTAAGCCTGGCGCCCAATCGTCGCCACGCTCGAAGCCTGCAGTATCGCTGTGCCGGAGCAAGTGCGTACGCAGCCTCGGATGGATCCATTGCTTGGCATCGAGGACGTAAGCAGGATAAGCGGCAAGCCGCTCAACAAGATGAAGACCCGCATCGGTAGTCGCCCGTTCAAGCAGGCGCTGTTCCGGCCAGGGCGCTTCCGGATTAACATGGTCCGGCGTAACCGGCGAAATGCCGCCCCAATCATTGATGCCGGCGTCCAGCAATTCTGCAAACCGTTCGAAGCTGAGATTGGGCGGGACTTGAATGTTCATGCTCGGCCCAAAGATGAGACGTGCGGTCGCGGCAGTCCACATTAACTCGTCAAAACCCGGCTCTTCAGCAAAAGCCATGCGAGTGCGCTCTTTGGCGCGAAAGTTCTGAATGATGATTTCCTGCAGATGCCCATACTGCGCATGCAGATTGCGCAACGCCAGCAACGCCTCAATGCGCTCGCGCCGGGTTTCGCCGATACCTATCAGAATGCCGCTTGTGAACGGAACCCGCAGGCGGCCAGCAGATGCGATCATCGCAAGGCGAAGTTGCGGCGCCTTGTCTGGTGAGCCGAAGTGAGGTCCACCGCGCAGACAGAGCCGGTCCGACAGGCTTTCCAGCATGATCCCCTGCGAGACGCTCACTCCTCGCAACCGGTCGATCTCCTCATCCGTCATGACGCCGGCGTTTACATGCGGCAACAGGTTGGTTTCGCGCAGGACCAGCTCGCACATGGCCGCGAGATATTCCACCGTCGTCGAATACCCCAATTCGTCGAGCGCTTTGCGTGACGCCTCGTAACGCAGTTCCGGCTTGTCGCCGAGCGTAAAAAGCGCCTCGTGGCAACCGCCGCGCTGGCCCGCTTGCGCAATGGCGAGCACGTCCTCAGGCGTCAAATACGGCGGCACGGTCTTGCTCGGCGTAGTGGCAAATGTGCAATAGCCGCAGCTATCGCGGCACAAACGCGTCAGCGGAATGAAGACTTTGCTGGAATAGCTAATGATCCGGCCGTGCCCTTTCTCACGAAGCGCGCGCGCCCGCGCCATCAGGCGGTCGAGCGGTTGCCTCTCGAACTCTCGCAAGAGCGTGTCCGCTTCCTCGTTGGGGTTGACCGGGCCTTGCTCCTCACCTTCGAACACTGTTCGAACTTCACTTCTGAGCTTCATTTGCGCACGCTGCCCTTGGACAAACGGAGAAACGAGTTTGCAGCCTTCCGTCACAAGACTGTTGGGTTGATACGTGGAGCGGCAACTGAAAATTCGTAGCGCTGCCAGTGATAGTGATACATGACGAACTCCAGCGGCCGTCCATCACTTGCATAAGTTACGCGATCCAGGATCAACACAGGATCGTCAGTCTTAATGCCTAACGCCTTGGCGTCTTCTTTGTCGGCGCGAGCCGCCCGGATCGTGTGAGTAGCGTCCTTGATCGGGATTCCTGCCCTCTCCCAAATCGTGTAGGTCGTTTCCGTCGAAAAGGCCTCACTTCGCAAGACTTCCGCCTGCTCACGCATATTCAGCGGCAAGAAGATGTGCAGGAGAGCCACTGGATCGTCTTCGTTCAAGTACAGTCGCTTGGCCAGCAGCAGCTTTTCGTTTCCGTTAAGCAAAAGCGCGCGACTGACGACCGCTGGTGGCCGCACGGCCTCGAAGCTGACGACCTTGACTCTCGGCGTGATACCCCTCGACAGCAGAACTTCAGTTATCGTCTGAACGCGCGACAACTCCTGTTTAATCGGATCCCGCACGAAGGTTCCAAGGCCCTGCTTGCGTTCCACAAGGCCCTCTTTTTCCAAAATCTCGAGTCCTTTGCGGATCGTTACCCGGCTCAATTTCGATCCGTTCATGAGCCCTGATTCAGGAGGCAGACGCCTCCCGGCTGCGAGTTTACCCCCCAGAATTTGCGATTTGATGTGGTCGGCGACCTGTTGGTAAGCCGGCACGCTGATGTTGCGATCAATCTTGATACGCATGGCCAAGCCTATTTTACTTTCGCCGGTTTCCGTGAGGCATTCAATTTCAGTTCGATTTCAGTGCGGGGAGTATTTTTTCGCCTATAAGGTGCAGACTGTCAGATTTCTCCACGTCAGGAACTGTAAACAGAAAATGGTGGACGCCCGCATCGCGGTATTCCTGCAAACGCTTTGCGCAGTGTTCAGCAGTGCCGGCAACAATACCATCCGGTGGGATCGCAACAAACTGGCTTCGGAGATCGTGAATTTCCTGGGAGTCATCACTTACTATGACGAGAAGCGTTGCCGACATGCGAACGGAGTCTGGATCACGACCAAACTCTTTGCAGGCGTCCTGCAGGTACGCCGCTCGTGCCCTGAACCGATCAGGCGACCACCAGCGCATATTTACACCATCGGCGAGTTTCGCCGCAACCCGATGCACCTTGTCGCCTTCGCCGCCGATCCAGATTGGAGGATGAGGTCGCTGCAAGGGCGCCGGATCGCAGATTGCGCCGCCAATCGAGTAATGTTTTCCTCGAAAGACCGGATTGTCCTCGGTCCACATGCGACGAATAATTTCAAGCGCTTCCTCAAGCTGCTCGATTCGCACGCCGGCACCAGGGAAGGGAAAGCCATAGGCCTCAAACTCCGCCTTGAACCAGCCAGCGCCGAGACCAAGATCAAGCCGACCTTCGCTAATCACGTCCAGTGTCGCCGCCATTTTCGCCAGCACCGCAGGATTCCGGTAGGCGCTGCAAAGCACACTCGTCCCGAGCCGGAGCCGCGTCGTTTCTCTACTAAGCGCAGATAGCGCCGTCCAACATTCCAGCAAGGGAATGCTGTTGCGTCGTTGCGCGCCTGCACTGCCCTGCGAAGCCCCACTGTTGTCTTTAGCGCGATCAACGCCGGCTTGAGCGGTGTAGTGATCGGGCGACAAGGTGAGAAAGTGATCGCAGAGCCAAACCGAATCGAAATCAAGCTTGTCCGCGTCTTGCACCACGCGACGCATATCCGAATAGGTCTGAATTGCCAGACCGCGGATCGTCAGCGCCAAAATCAGCCCAAACTCGGGCGTTCTCTGTCTCATCTACGTCGATCCTTTATTTGCAGTTCGCGGCACCGAAGCAGGCCATCCGCTGGCTGCCTTCTGATTTCTCTCATTGGCCGGAGTCAATGGCATTGAGCACGGCGACCTTGATTGGCTCACTTAGGGCATCGACGATCCGACTACGATAGCTCTTGTAATGCTCCGTTGCACGGTGCGCTTCCAGCGCGGCCTGATCAGCATAAGCCTCGATCAGGACGAACTGCAGTTCCGGGCCGGCCGCACGATAGAGTTCATAACGCAAACAGCCCGGTTCGTTGCGGGTGGGCTTGACCATGCCGCGCAGAATTGCCTCGACCGCGTTCTCCTGACCTTCCTTAGGAATAAATGTCGCAACTACCGATATCGTGGTCATAGCTCGTCTTCTCCTGTATTGACTTGTATTGACATATGTTAGTACATCACAATACAATAGGCAACATGCAATTTTCCGAAAAACGAGGCTATGCACCATGAGCAGCGATCACGATTTCAAAGAATATCTTCAGCCTTCCGAGTTCCTGGATTCCGATAATCCAGTGGTTGCGGCACAGTCGAAAAAGCTGACGGCGGGCTGCAAGACCGAGACGGAGAAGGTTGGCAAGATCTACCACTTCGTCCGGGACATGCCTTACGACATCTTCAATTCGTTTCGTTATCTTGCGGAGGGCAAGCGAAGTGCGAGCGATGTCCTCAAGGCCGGCCACGCGTTTTGCATGGGCAAGGCAAGTACGTTTGTCAGTCTTTGTCGCGCCGCAGGCATTCCGGCACGGATCGGATTTCAGCAGCTGCACTGCCCCGACAAAGAGTTCATGTCGGAAGAAGTGCGTGAGTTATGGCGTGATCGTCCGTTGCCATGGCATTCACTTGGTGAGGCATACGTCAACGGCGCCTGGTTGAAACTAGACGCCACGATTCCCGCCGATGTCGCAAAAGCGAAGGGCAAACCTTACGTCCGCGATTATGACGGAATCAACGATATCCCGACCGTCGAGGGACCTATCGTAAAAGAGAACGGCAGCTTTCCCGATTATCCGGAAGACGTAGCGCGATGGTACGAACAGATGGCCAAGGACACCATGGCCGCGCTCGGTTCGTCTAGCTCGAAGGCGAAGACAGCCGGCAACGACTCGTTCTGGACGGGTCCCCAGCCCGACGACGTGAAAAAACGAGGATAGCCGATCGATCGTCACTGCCGCGCGCATGCGATCACGACGGCCAATCTGCACAACGCAAGTCGTCCATCGGAGATTTTCGGTGGCGACAACAGCCGGGCACAACGTCCGCAATCAAAGGGAGGGAGCTGTGAAACCGACCGGTTCACGATACGTGATGCTGTTTGTCGTTATGTGCGCCTGGATGACCGATGCTGGCGATTCATTGCTGTATTCTTATGTAATCGGCAGCCTCGCCAAGGAATGGAACATTACTCTGGCTATGGCCGCCTCGATCGGCTTCGTGCCGATGGCTGCTGGTGCATTGGGAGGTCCGCTGTTCGGCTATATCGCCGACAAATTTGGTCGAAAGATATCGTTACAGTTGGGCGTGCTGATGATCGCTGTCTCCAGCCTCGGCGTCGCCATGGCCCAGAACCCAACTCAGATGATATGCGCCAGAACCCTCGTCGGTCTCGCACTTGGCGGCCTATGGACCGCCGGGATGACGCTAATCAGCGAATCCTGGGATCCAAATTCACGCGGTAAAGCGGTCGCGGTCGTTCAACTGGGATTCCCGCTCGGTTACCTTTACGCATCCCTCCTCGCCTACTTCTTCCTCCCGTCCTTCGGCTGGCGCGGGGCGTTCGTCGCATGTGCGATCCCGCCGATCCTGGTTATGTTGTTGATCAAATACGCCGTCCAGGAGTCGCCGATCTGGCTTCAGGCGAAAAACCAGGGCGCAATCGCAGTGGAGAAAACGCCCCCCGTCCCGCTACGCGAGTTCTTTGCCAAAGGGAATGCCAAAAAGGTGGTCGTGGCCAGTTTGATCGCCTTTCTGGGAATGTACGGATACTGGGCAGTGATGACATGGATTCCGTCCTACCTCGCGGCCGTCGGCTTCGACGCCAACGTGATTCCGTTGTGGACCTTCTACATTCTCACAGGCGCCGTCATCGGCTATCTGACGCACGGCGCATTCAGCGACCACTACGGCAGAAGAAAGGCCTTCGCGGTGTTCTTTCTCGCAGCGGCCATGATGTCGATCGTTTTTGGACTGTTACCAGTCCATCTCAGTATGACACACGGCCCAGAAGTGGCGAGGACCGCGGTTCTTTTGATCGGCCCGATCCTGTCCTTTTCTACCGGTTATTTCTCCGGTTATGGCGCCTACTATTCGGAGTTGTTCGCGACACGGATCAGGGCTTCGGCTTCGGGTTTTTCATTTAACGTCGGACGAATCGGTACCGCAATCGGTCCCGGTATCACTGGCACCCTTGCAGCCTCGTTCGGTGTGGGCGGGGCTTTGGCGTCCGCATCGCTCGCCTTCGTTGCCTGCACCCTACTGATCTACCTACTTCCCGAAACTTCGGGAAAATCGCTCGAAGCCTAGTTCAGCAATTCGACGTTAACGACAGGAGATTCCAAGTGACGCTGCTAAGCATCAACCCCGCCAACGGCGATACGTTGGCGACATTCGCCGAACTTACGTCGGAACAGATCGAAGAGAAACTCACGCGCGCCGCGGCTGCATTTGGCTCCTGGCGCCGAACCTCCTTTATAGAGCGGGCCACGATCATGCGACGGGCCGCGGAAATTCTCGTCTCCGAGAAGCAAAAATGGGCAGAGCTCATAACGCTCGAAATGGGCAAGACGCTAGTCTCTGCGGTCGGCGAGGTGGAGAAATGCGCACTGACGTGCCGGTTCTACGCAGATCACGCCCCGACGTTCCTGGCCGACGAAGCGATTCGGACCGAGGCCGACAGCTACATCCGCTATTTGCCGATCGGCCTGGTGCTGGCGGTCATGCCATGGAATTTTCCTTTTTGGCAGGTGTTCCGTTTCCTTGCACCTGCCTTGATGGCCGGCAATGCCTGCATACTGAAGCACGCATCCAACGTACCACAGTGCGCGCTTGCCATTGAAGATATCCTGACGCGCGCCGGCGCTCCGGCCGGCGCGTTTCAGTCTTTATTGATCGGATCGAAAAAAGTCGCTGATATTATTCGGGACCCACGCGTTGCAGCGGTGACCCTTACCGGAAGCGAGTCGGCTGGAATGCAGGTCGCAAGCACGGCTGGCGCGGCATTGAAGAAATGCGTGCTCGAACTTGGCGGTAATGATCCCTTCGTTGTATTGCCCAGCGCGGATCTGGATCTTGCGGTTTCGACGGGGGTCAAAGCGCGGATGGCCGCCAACGGGCAGTCTTGCGTATGCGCCAAGCGATTCATTGTGCATCAGGACGTATATGACGCGTTCGAAGCCAAGTTCGCGGCTACGGTTGCAGTTATGAGAGTTGGAGATCCTATGCGACCCGAAGTCGATGTGGGACCTCTGGCGACGCCCGACGCAGTCGACACCGTCGAACGGCAAGTCGCTCAATCGATCCAGCAGGGCGCGCGGCTGGTCGTTGGGGGACATCGGGTCGCCGGCAAGGGCAATTACTATATGCCAACCGTAATAGCCGACGTCCCCGTTGCGGCACCGGTCTACCGCGAAGAGGTGTTCGCGCCGGTCGCCATGCTTTTCAGGGTGGCAAATTTGAATGAAGCAATCGCGATCGCGAACGACACGCAATTTGGTCTCGGCAGCAGCGTATGGACTAATGTTCCGACGGAGCAAGAACGCTGCGCCGCCGAGATCGACGCCGGTCAGACCTTTATCAATGCAATGGTTGCTTCCGATCCGCGGCTGCCGTTTGGTGGCATTAAACAGTCGGGCTACGGCCGGGAGCTTGGGGTGCTCGGTCTGCGCGAATTCACCAATATCAAGACCATCTCGATTGCAAAGCCAAGCGGGCGATAACCAGCAGAATCGTTAGGACTTCCAAGATTGCCAGCCTCTCTGAATGTGAGATTTGCGACCAATAACTTGAGCTCCAACTATGCAAGTAAAGCGACGATCAGCCAAAATGCCGAAGCATCCCAAAGGAGCGCACCAACATTGGGGCAACAACCACGCTAGGATCCGCGGGCTGCAGGCTCGGCGTTGTGAATATCGCATAGATTGTAATCGAATATCATGATAGTAGAGCCACGCCAGATGCCGCGATGATAGAGCCATGCTGGACCCCGTTCTGCTTCAGACTTTCCTGGCGATTGCCCAGACACGGAGTTTCACCCGGGCCGCCGAACGGCTCGGCTTGCGCCAGTCGACGGTCAGCCAGCACATCCGGAAGCTTGAGGATGAGGCCGGACGCCGGCTCTTCGTCCGCGATACGCATTCGGTGACAATGACGGCTGATGGCGAAGCCATGATCGAGCTGGCCCGAAGCATCCTAGCGGCGAACGAACGGGCGGAGCGCTATTTGGCAGGTTCCGAGCTGCGCGGCCGGCTACGGTTCGGCGCGTCTGAGGATTTTGTGACGTCGCTCTTGCCGGAAGTGTTGCGGGAGTTCGTTCGCACACACCCCCTTGTCGAATTCGAGCTCACAGTTGGCCTGAGCGCCGGACTCTACGAGAAACTCGAGCGGGGAGAGCTTGACCTCATCTGCGGCAAACGTCGCCCGGGAGAGGATCGCGGACGCATTCTCTGGAGCGATCGGTTGACGTGGGTGTCCGGTCATCCGCAACGTCTCACGCCCTCAACGCCAATACCTCTGCTGCTTTATTCACCGCCCAGCGTCACCCGTGACATCGTCCTCTCCACGCTTGAGCGGTGCGGTCGTCCCTGGCGCATCGTCTGCACGAGCGGAAGTATGAGCGGCTTACGAGCCGCGGCGCTCACCGGACTCGGCGTCGCGATTTTCCCCGGAGATATGATCCCGACGGGCCTTGTCGAACTCCCGAGTAGTCACGGTCTGCCAGATCTCGGCGCCATCGAAATCGCTTTGTTCGGCGCAAGCAGAACCTTAAGTGGACCTGCCGCCGAACTCGCCGACGCCATTCTAGCAAGCGGTATCCGATATAGCTGGCTTGAGGCCGCTTTGCCCCCAAATCGACGTTCTGCTCGTTCGATGCAGTGAACCGCTCGCGGGCTTGCGGAGACCGGCATCGATCAAACCGCGTACCTTCCAAGGCGCACCGGGATTCCCTCTGGCTGTAGGTGCGGTGAAGGCCATGAAGAGGTCGTGGGTTAGGGTTATGCAGGACGGCACCCGGACTTCCAGCCAACGAGTGGCGAAAGGTCCGCTCAGATATACCAAGTTTCGGCCGTCTTTTTTTGAGCAGGAGCTTGGCCGCCGAGAAGTTCGCTCTTGCCGGGAGCTATTCGTGTCACCAAGACCAAATCGGGACTTTTGTATTTGGGCTTTTCGCGCCTCCCAGCGCTCCGCTATACCGCCATCCAACAAGATCAGAGGGGCGCTTGCGGATGCATCCAGTGCTGCTGCAAGAAGTCTACGAAGGCGCGCACCTTCGGCAGGAGCAGGCGGTTGCGCAGGGTCAGGATGCTCAATGGCGTGGACGGCCGCTGATAGGCCCCGAGTACAATCCTGAGTCGTCCGTCCGCGAGATAATGCGCAATCTGCCAGGACGGCACTCGAACGAGTCCGGCCCCTGCCAAAGCCCCACTGACCAACGCAGCGAAGTCATTGGCACAAAGCCGGGTTGGAATGCGCAGAGATCTTCGCACGGTGCCGTCCTGGAAACTCCATTCCGCCGCGCCCGGCACATCGCCGAAGGCCAGGCAGTCGTGCTCGACCAGGTCGTCCGGCCTCGCCGGCTCGCCGCGACGGCGCAGATAGTCCGGCGCGGCGCAGACGACAATCTGGATGTCGTCGAGCTTGCGGACAATCAAGCCTGAGTCTTCCAGCGGTCCAACGCGAAGGGCAACATCAATACCTTCCTCGGCGAGACGTACCGGCCGATCCACCAGCATCAGATCGATCGAGACCTGGGTCTGCTCCGCCAGAAAGCCGGGAAGCATTGGCGCCAGGCGCAACCGACCGAGCAGCGACGGAGCGCTGACATGCAATCGGCCGGACGCAACTCCCCGCTGGGCCGTTAGCCCGCGCTCGGCCTCGGCAACCTCCTCCAAAATCTGCTTCGCCCGTTCGTAGTAAAGCAGGCCGGACTCGGTCAGCGAGAGATGACGCGTGGTCCTTTCAACAAGCGTGGTGCCGAGGAACTCTTCGAGTGCCATGAGCTGGCGGCTGACGGAGGTCAGGGATTGACCCAGCTGACGACCTGCGGCCGACAGGTTGCCGGCATCCGCAATCTTAACGAACACGCGCATCGCCGCGAGTTTATCCATGGGCGGATTATCGCGAAAAACGGAAAGATGTCTCGCTAAATCTCCGGATACTGATCAAAACCGGGAGGCCTTATGTCTCTGTCGTTGGACGACAGAACAGAGGAGCGAGTTATGAAGATCTGCGTATTCGGCGCCGGGGCGATCGGCGGGTACATGGCGGGCGAGCTCGCGTTGGCAGGCCATGAAGTCTGTGCCATTGCGCGTGGTGCGCATCTGGCGGCCATTCGGAGCGACGGG
>Ga0209006_10001660_pt1 | contig 20199 bp, 20 predicted proteins | sample JacPin_JW_Ref_O2_FD_188567 | JGI IMG/M metagenome (GOLD analysis project Ga0209006, IMG submission 188567) | Forest soil microbial communities from Algoma, Ontario, Canada - Jack Pine, Ontario site 1_JW_Ref_O2 (SPAdes) (version 2) | ecosystem: Environmental > Terrestrial > Soil > Boreal...
GGGTGCCTAGCCGCTCGGCCACCGTCTCGAGATCGCCGCTAACGTAGCCGGCCTCATCGACAAGATCGATGAGATATTGGCCGATCATTCGCTGCACCGGATCGCTGACCGCGAGCACCAGCTGCGCGCGCAGCCAATCACCAAGCGTGGTCTCGGCCGCGACAAACGCCTCGAGACTATATTCACCGTCATCGCGGCCGCCGGCACCGACCGAGGCCCATTCCGAATACGCGGCCGGCCCCTCGGCGGCGTGCTGACGGCTCGGCTCCGCTTCGTCGGGAAAGACATCCTCGGTCCGCGCATCGAGCGCGTCGCCGATCGCGCCGGTCGGCGGTTCCGCGGCGGGCTCCCAGATCTCGCTTTCGCCAGCCGCACCGGTTTCGACGGGCGCATTGTCCGGCGCCTCTCCGGCGCCGGTTTCGGCCGGGCCGCCCTCGTCTTCCGCAGTCCGGTCAAGCAACGGATTGCGTTCAAGCTCCGCCTCGACGTAGGCGACGAGATCCAGATTCGACAGCTGCAGCAGCTTGATCGCCTGCATGAGCTGCGGCGTCATGACCAGCGCCTGGCTCTGGCGGATCTGCAGTCGTTGGGTGAGGGCCATCCGGCGGGCTACTTGGTCCAATTCTTGCTTGCAAGCTTTTTACAGCAAGTTGGACGCCCTGTCGTCAACCGATTTCGAACAGGGTTACAGCTGGAACTGCTCGCCCAGATAGAGCCGCCGGACATCGGGATTGTTGACGATATCGGCGGTGCGGCCCTCGGTCAGAACCTCGCCCGAATAGATGATATAGGCCCGATCAGTAAGTCCGAGCGTCTCGCGGACATTGTGGTCGGTGATCAACACACCAATGCCACGATTGGTCAGGTGCCGCACCAGCGTCTGGATGTCGCCGACCGCAATCGGGTCGATGCCGGCAAAGGGCTCGTCGAGCAGCATATAATTCGGCTGGGTGGCCAAGGCGCGGGCGATCTCGACGCGCCGACGCTCGCCGCCGGACAGCGCGATCGAAGGCGTCTTGCGCAGCCGGGTAATGTTGAATTCCTCAAGTAATTCGTCGAGCCGGCGCTCACGCTGCTTGGCGCTCTTTTCCACCACTTCGAGCACGGCGCGGATATTCTGTTCGACATTGAGGCCGCGGAAAATCGACGCTTCCTGCGGCAGATAGCCGATGCCAAGCCGCGCGCGCTGATACATCGGCAGCGGCGTTACATTGTGACCGTCAAGCTCGATGCGTCCGTTGTCGGCCCGGATCAGGCCCGTGATCATGTAGAACACCGTCGTCTTGCCGGCCCCGTTGGGGCCGAGCAGCCCGACCGCCTCGCCCTTGCGCACGTAGAGGCTCACGCCTTTGACCACCTTGCGGCCGACGAACGTTTTCTCCACGCCATGGACCGTGAGGACCCCCTTGCGGTCTGTGGGCGCGCCACCGTTTGCGTCCACGCGCCGCGGCCGTGGCGGCGCAAAAGTCTCCGGTGGAGGACGGCTGGGCGCCTCTGCGGTCGGGGGGCGCCTGGGCACGCTATCGGGTGGCGGCAGACGGTTTGGGACGCCGTCCGGGGGCGGCGGACGCTTCGGTATATTGTCCGGAGCCGGCGGCCGCCTTGGCGCCGGGTCCGGAGGCTGCCGCCCGCGCGACGGTGCAGGTGGCGGTGGCTGTTGCTTGCCCCGGGTTTTGCGATCGGGCGAGGGCACGCTCGCGATGTCGACGTATGTATCGCTGATCTCGCCACCCATGCTGGCAAGGTCGATCACCTCTCCGCCGGCGAGCGCCGGCCGCCGCGGCGGCGCGCCGTTGCGGCGGAAATATGAGAAAATATCAACCACGCCGGTCAGCCTTGGAACCTGGGAATTTTTGCAACCTTTACGTCGAACGCAGGGAATGCCCTCTCCACGGACGGGATTCTAGCCGATTTGCCGCCGCAATGCTGCGGCCGTGCGTCGCAAACTCGTCCCTCTAATTCGGCTTAGCCGGGGCCGGCATAATCGAGGTCGCGTTCGGGGAACCGCCCTTGGTGTCCTTGGTATCCTTATTGGGCAGGATCAATACGCGGACGCGACCCGGCGGCTTCGCCGGCGATCCATTTTCGGCTTCCACGTTGGAATCGATGTGGGCATTGCCGCTGACGGTGTCGACGACGACCCGTTCGCCGTGCAGCACGTTCTTGCCTTGCGCGACCGTGACATGATGAACCAGCGTAATCGTCTTCGTCTTCAAATCGTAGACGCCGCGATCGCCGCTCGCGGTTTGATCCTTTGAGATGACGGTGACGCCGCCAAGCGCCTCGATCCGGCGAATGTCCTGCTGGCGCGCCGGCAGACCGCCCATCTGCTGCGACGGCTGTGGCGCTTGCGACGGCGGCGGTGGCGGCTGTTGTTGTTGCTTCTTGGCCTGGGACGCCGCGGCAGCCGTGCCGGGCTCGGGTCCGTAATATACGACCAGCTTCTGACACTTGATGGTGGTGTCACCCTGCACGACCTGCACCTCGCCCGCAAAGGTCGCCATCTTTTCCTTATCGCGGACTTCGAGCGTCGCCGCATCGATCTGGATCGGCTGATCCTGATTTTCGTTCAACATCCCCTGCGCCGGATTGCCGAGCTGTGGCGGGGCAATTCCGCCCTGATGCGGCGCTTGCGCCGCAGCAAGCGCCGGTGCCGACAGTGCCAGCGCGAAGACGGATATCCGGATCAGCTTCATTGGTCGCTCGTCTGGTCGTGGATCTGATTTGGCTGAACGACCATTCTGACGCCGCCGCTGAAACGGATCACGTTGCCTGAGTCTCGCACTTCCAGTTTTTGGCCATCGATCACAGCGCCGGTGAGCTTCACCCACACCGGCTTGTCGGAAATGATGGTGCCACTATGCACATCGACCGTCGCCTCCTTCAGGCGCGCCTCGTAGCCGTTCGATGAAACCACATGGATCGCATCGACAAGCGTAAGCAACTCCGTCTTCATGTTGTAGCCGCCGGAATTGGCGGTCAGGTTGACCATGCTCTTGTCTTCCAGCTCAATCTTCGCCTGTATTTGGTTCAACGCCATCAGATCAGGCTGGGTGATGTCCTGCTCGGCAGAATTCGCGATAAACTCGTAAGGTCGGGAATCGGCGGTAAATCCGGTGAGACGCGGCGCCTGCATTGTGACCTTGGTTCCGTTGATCACCAGCTTTCCAAGCTCTCCCGGCAGCCGCAGGCCTCCGACCGTCGGCATGTAATTGGCCGCGACCGTCAGCAGCAGCGCCGCCGCCAACGCCGCGGGCACGCCGATCCGCAACAGTCGCACCTGCCGGCTGTGCCGCAGCGCTGCCCGATAAAGCTTATCGGCATCGCGCGCGCCGACAGGAATTCTGCGCCTCGCATTCTCGACCGGATAGGTAGTTGTCAGCGGCTTTCCCCTAAGACCAGCGCCCCACCTCGCCGGCACGCACCGCTTTTACGGTTCCGCCGGCACATTGTCGCCCTGGAATATGGCGTCGGCCGGGCGAAACGGCAGATCCGACCGGGCAAATTGCGTTCGGCTTGCTGACGACCCCACAAATCGGAGGGAAAGCGCAACCGTCGCGCCGATGGTGCGCCCGATCCGCCGCCGCGCCCGCCGGGCGGTGAGTGTCAGGAATGGGCGAATATGTCGTCCTCGGCAAACCCGGCGAGATCGAGCCGTACCCGGTCGGGCAGGAAGCGAAAGCATGCGGCCGCGAGCTTCTCGCGCCCTTCGCGGGCCAGCATGGCGTCGAGCCGCTCCTTGAGGGCGTGCAGATAGAGCACGTCGGCCGCGGCGTAAGAAATTTGCGCATCCGTCAGCTCGGTGGCGCCCCAGTCCGACGATTGCTGCTGTTTGGAAATCTCCTGCCCCAGCACCTCGCGCACGAGGTCTTTGAGGCCGTGCTTGTCCGTGTAAGTGCGCGAGAGCCGCGAAGCGATCTTGGTGCAATAGACCGGCCCCGGCATGACACCGAAGGCGTTGTACAGCATCGCCAGGTCGAAACGGGCAAAATGGAAGATCTTGAGCACGCCCGGATCCGCGAGCAGCCTTTTCAGATTGGGCGCGTCACCCGCGTGGAGCGGAATCTGCACGACGTCGGCAGAACCGTCGCCGGGCGAAAGCTGCACCACGCACAACCGGTCGCGGCTGAGCGACAACCCCATTGTCTCGGTGTCGATCGCCACCGTGCCGGTGTAACGCGAAAGATCAGGCAGGTCGCCGCGATGCAAACGTATGGTCATGATGGGAATGCGCCGTCGCCTGCTTCAGGCACTGTTTCGGTGAGATTCTCAGCGTGTCGATGTGTGAATAACGCAACCGCAACGGCTCGTCAAAATCGAAAGGGCCTGTCAGAATCGATCGTGCCGGCGGCGCGGCGGCGAAACCGTCGAACGGACGATTTCCATCGCGCCGCCATTCCCGGCACCCCGGTCGGCAGCGCCACGCATCCACGGTCATCGCAGATTTGTTTGATCGTCATCACCGCCGCCTTTCCGGCTGCGCGACTTTAGTCAAAGCGCAAATCCATCAACACGTCCGGCGGCATTCGAACGCGGTGTCGACCGGCGTTGTCACGGAACGAACACTGTCTCCGGACGTTCAGCCAAGGACTAACGATGCGGCGCTTGTTTGATGGCGTCGCACTTAGCGAATGTCTCACACCCAACGCGAGTTCCTAAGGGAGAAACGCATGCTCAAAACTATTTTTGCCGCCGCGGCGATCGGCACGCTCTCGGTGGCGGCCTATGCCGCGCAGGACATGGTTAAAGTGCAAACCGAGATACCGGCGAACGCCATGACCGTGACCGACTGGTACAAGCAAGACGTCTACGATCCGAATGACGCCAAGATCGGTGAGATCATGGACGTTCTGGTCGACAAATCCGGCAAGGTCAGCACGTTGATCGTGGGGGTCGGCGGATTCCTCGGCGCCGGCGAGAAGGATGTCGCGGTTCCGTTTCAAGATGTCAACGCGACCACCAAAAACAACAAAATGCACCTGGTCATGAACGCGACCAAGGACGGCCTCAAGAACGCGCCCGGCTTCAAATACGACAGCAGCACGACGACGTGGGTGCGCGACAAGAACAACGACAACAGCAAGTAATCGCCTAAGCCGACAAGGAGCCCGGGAGAGCCGGGCCCCTTCCCCTTCTCTGCATTCAAAGGGCGGCGTATTCGTTGGCCGACAAGCCGCCGAGCTTGAAACTCAACGCCTTGAGCCTTTGCCGCGCTTCAGCGTCATAGGCTTGCGCATCAGCCCGCGCTTCCTGCTGGCCATTGAAAAAGAGGCCGGTTCTGCCGTCTAGCTCGGGCGATACCGCGAGCCTGAGGATTGCTGCAGCGCCTTGGTCGGCGCTGCTGATCGGAGTGACGCCGGACTGACGCACCATGGCGGTGTCCATATAGGTCGCCGGGTGTAGCGCGTTGGCGGTTATGCCTGAATCCGCGTGCGCGCGCGCCAAGTCGATGGTGAACAGAATTTGCGCGAGCTTGCTCTGACGATAGGCGCGCAATCCGCTGTAGCCGTGCATCAGCATGACGTCGTCGAAATCGATCGCCTCCTGACCAACCGAGGAAACATTGACGATGCGCGCAGGCGCGCTGCCCTTGATCAGGGGCAGGAGCAAATGCGTCAGCACGAAACCGGCAAGGTAATTTAGCGCGAAACGCAGCTCATACCCGTCGGCGCTGGTCTGCCGGATCGCGCGCGGACCGCCGGTGCCGAGCCCGGCATTGTTGATCAGGAGATCGAGCCGCCCGGTCTTCTCCGTGACCGTGTTGGCGAGACCGCGCACCTCGACCAGCGAAGACAGGTCGGCCGGCAGGAACTCCGCGGTCCCGCCAGCCGCCTCGATCTCGGTGACCAGGGCATGGCCGCGATCCCGGTCGCGTCCGTGCACGAGAACGCGCCAGCCCCGTTCGGAGAGCCTCTTCGCCACCACGCGGCCGACGCCATCGGTCGAGCCGGTGACCAGCGCCGTCTTTCGGTCTGCCTCTGTCAAATGAGCCTCCATTTCTCCCAAATGTAGCCGGGAGTGCATGATTTGCTAATCCCCGCAGGTCGGGCGCGAGCCCGGTAGCAATTTTTCAAGCATCGACCGTAAGGTAGTTCGTTGCTACAACGCCAAAAGCCCGCAACGTCACCAAACCGTCGCGCATCGCGTGCACATCAGCAGTTTATGACGACCGCAACCAACGTCGCTGAAAGTACGTCGGCATCGCCGCACGGGCGTCTGGGCGCGCTGATGCTTGGCGCACTGGGCGTCGTCTATGGCGATATCGGCACAAGCCCGCTCTACACCCTGAAGACCGCGCTCGATTGGGCCGGCGGCGCCACCGCCGAGACCGCGATCGGCATGCTGTCGCTGATCGTGTGGACGCTCCTGATCACGACGTCCGTCAAATACGTCGCCGTGGTGATGCGCGCCGACAACGAGGGCGAAGGCGGCATCCTGGCGCTGATGTCGCTTCTCGGCATCAAGCACGGCGAACGCGTGGTCGTGATCGCGCTCGGGCTTCTCGGCGCCGCCCTTCTTTACGGCGACGGCGCCATTACGCCGGCGATCTCGGTGTTGAGCGCGCTCGAAGGGCTGAAAACCCCGGTGCCGGCGATTGCGCCTTACATCGTCGCCTTGTCGGCGGTCATTCTGGTCGGCCTGTTCGCCTTGCAATCCCAGGGCAGCGATCGCATCGGCAAGCTGTTCGGTCCGATCATGACGCTGTGGTTTCTTGTCATCGGCGTGCTCGGAATAAGCGGAATCGTGCAGCATCCCGGCGTGTTGGTGGCGCTCGATCCGCGCTACGGCTTCGCCTATCTGTTCGGCCACGGCCTGACCGGCTTCCTGGTTCTCGGCGCCGTTTTCCTGTGCGCGACCGGGGCGGAGGCACTTTACGCCGACATGGGACATTTCGGTGCCCGGCCGATCCGCGTCGCCTGGTACGGGCTGGTGCTGCCCTGCCTGGTGCTCAACTATGCCGGCCAAACTGCGATCGTGGTCGACGGCAACGGCGGCGCGAATCCGTTTTTCTCCTTGTGCCCGACCGCCTTGCAGGTGCCGCTGGTCATACTCGCAACGGTGGCGACGATCATCGCCAGCCAGGCGATCATCAGTGGCGCCTTTTCCATGACCCGGCAGGCGATCCAGCTCGGGCTGTGCCCGCGGCTGCACATCGTGCAGACCTCCGACGCCGGCTACGGCCAGATCTATATCGGCTTCGTCAACTGGGCGCTGATGCTTCTGACGCTCGGTCTCACGCTCGGCTTCCGATCCTCGGACAACCTCGCCGCCGCCTTCGGCATCGCGGTGGCGACGACCATGCTGCTGACATCGATGTTGATGTTCCTGACGATGCGCGAAGTGTGGGGATGGAGCCTGCCGCTTAGCCTCGGCGTGGCCGGGGTGTTCGTCCTGGTCGATCTGGCGTTCGTCAGCGCCAACATGATGAAGGTGTTCGAAGGCGGCTGGTTTCCGCTCGTGGTCGCCGCGATCGTATTCTTTTTGATGTCGACCTGGTGGCGCGGCCGCCATGTGCTGTTGCGCGCGCTCGAGCGCGACACCTACCCGCTGTCGGATTTCATCCGCCAAGTTCACACCAAGACCCGCGTGCCCGGCACCGCGGTCTATATGACCAGCCGGCTCGACATGGTGCCGGTGCCGCTCCTGCACAATCTCAAGCACAACAAGGTGCTGCACGAGCGTATCGTGATTTTACGCGTGGTGACCGAGAACGTGCCGCGTATCGCGCCCGAAGATCGCATTCAGACCAGCCACCTCGGCGACAACTTCCACTCCGTGCGGGTGCGCTATGGCTTCATGGAGCATCCGGACATTCCGCAGGTGCTGGAAGACTGCCGGGCGCGAAAACTCGACTTCAACATGATGGACACGTCGTTCTTTGTCGGACGGGTCACCATCGTGGCCTCCGGGCACTCCCGCCTTAGCGGGATCAGGCGGCAGGTCTTCGATTTCATGCACCGCAATGCGCAGCCCGCCACCGAGTTCTTTCGCATTCCGCCCAACCGGGTGATCGAACTCGGCGGCCAGGTGGAAATGTAGACGGCGCAAAATCTAGACCATGATCCGATTCGATTTGATCGGATCATGGTCTAGTCGCCGCGGCGCGCTTATTTCTGATCGAGATACCAGGCGCCGTCCCAGTTTTCCGGCGGCGGCGCCGCAGCCATGGTGTCAAGACGCTTGAGCATGGCGTTCGTCGGCCCGTCGTCCGGCACCGCCGCGAGCGCTGCGGTAAAAGCGGCCCGCGCGTCTTCCCAACGGCGATCCCGGTAGGCGGCGAGGCCCTCGGCATACCGCCTTTGCAACTCAATTTGATTGGCCGTCAGGCCGCCTTTCCGTCCGATGATCTCGTAAATCGGACGCGCCTGGCTTTGTCCGACCAAGGCCACGCGATCGACCTCGCGCACTTCGATCGCGTCGCCGGCGGCCATGGCGGTCGCCTGCGACACCAGGATGTGGCTGCCGTAGAGCTTGCTCGCGCCTTCCAGACGCGAAGCCAAGTTTACGGTCTCACCCATCACCGTGTAGCTCATCAACACGTCGGAGCCGATGCTGCCGACCAGCGCCTCTCCGGTCGCGATGCCGATGCGGATGTCGAACGAAATCGGCACATTGCGCAAACCGAGAAGCTCCGGCAGTTCGGCGCGAAACGGCGCAACGCGCCCCAGCATGTCGAGCGCCGCCAGCCCGGCGAACCGCGCCTGATCAGCATCGGGCGTGAAGGGCGGGCCCCAATAGGCCATGATGGCATCGCCGATATATTTGTCGATGATGCCGCCGTGCTCGTGGATCGGCGCCGACATTATGGAGAAATACCGGTTCATTACCCGCACCAGGCCCTGTGGGGTCATCTCCTCGCTGACGCCGACAAAGCCTTTGACGTCGCAGAACAGGACGGTCATGACGCGGCGCTGACCTTCTGCCGCCAAAGCCGGTCCGCTGATCAGCCCTTCGACAATGCGCGGATCGACATAGCGTCCGAAGGTTTCGCGGATGCGCTCCTTCAGGCGCAGCTGTTCGACCATGCGGTTGAAGGCAACGGTCAGGTGGCCGATCTCGTCCTGCGAGGTAACGGCGAGCGTACGATCAAGCTCGCCGCGTTCGACCGCTCGTGCGCCCTCCAGCAGGCGCTGAACCGGCCTCGTCAAACCGGTGCTGACAAAGACCGAGAAGACAAGCCCGAGCCCAGCGGCCAGCCCGGTGAGCAGCATGGCGATGATCACCACCGTCTGCTGACGGCGGATCGTCGCCCTCGAGTCGGTCTGCAACAGATTGACCATCTCGGTGCGCACGTCGTCGAGCTGCCGGTCCAGCTCGTCGCGCAGTTCATCGACGCGTTGCAGCGATTCGGCGATCTCCTTGCTGTCGCCGCTATCGAGCCGCGCCAGCAAGCGCGCGACTTCCTCGTTGAGTTGAACGCGCGTGCCGTCGATCAAATCGCCCAGGCGGGTAGCGATGCGAACGAGCGCCGCCGTATCGCGGAAACTGGAGCCTTTGGAGATCAGGCCATCGAGGAGAGTGCGTGCCGCCTTGACTTCGCGATCGACGGTGGCACCGCTTTCCTCAAAGCGCTTGTGCGCGTCGGCATAGTGGGCCTCGTCCGGCGTCGGCTCCATGCGCTCGATCACCATGCGGCGGAGCGCCAAGGCCCGCTCGAGCGAGGAGACGTCGGCCCGCGCCAAAGACGCATAGGCGGGGGCGTAGCTCTGGCTCAGCTCTTCCAGGCGGCCGGACACCTGCATGACCAGGATGAGCGAGATCAGCGCCGTGACGGTCATCAGCGCGATCAAAATCAGCGCGATGCCAATAATTTTGCGCTTGATCGACAGGCGGACCATCGTGCGATCCTTGTTGGGGCGGAAGCGAGCCAGTCGACGCGGCTTTCCTTAGGAAAAGCCCAACGGATCACACAAGAATTGAGCAAATGGTGCCCAGGAGAGGACTCGAACCTCCACGCCTCGCGGCGCTAGTACCTGAAACTAGTGCGTCTACCAATTCCGCCACCTGGGCCTGTGCGGCGATAGGTACGGAGCCGTCTTCTCATTGTCAATCGATGGCGCTAACCCTCTATACAGCGCAAAATCCATCCTGTATTCCCGCCTGGCGATGGTTTTGAAGAGCAACTTCGACAAGCTGGTCACCGTCTTCGGCGGCTCGGGTTTCCTTGGCCGCCACGTGGTACGGGCTCTGGCCAACCGCAATTACCGGGTCCGGGTAGCCGTCCGCCGCCCGGAGCTCACCGGCTATCTGCAGCCGCTTGGCCGGGTCGGCCAAATCCATGCGGTGCAGGCCAATCTACGATTTGCCGAATCGGTCGAGGCGGCGGTGCGCGATGCCGACGCCGTCGTTAACTTGGTTGGCATTCTCTTCGAAAAGGGCCGCCAGCGCTTCGACGCGATACAGACGCAAGGCGCCGAAACGGTCGCCCGCGCGGCCGCAGCCGCCGGCGCAAGCCTCGTGCACCTCTCGGCCATCGGGGCGGACGAGAATTCGCCTTCGCACTACGCCCGCTCGAAGGCCGCCGGCGAGCGCCTGGTGCTGGCTGCGCAGCCTGCCGCCGTGATCATGCGGCCGTCGTTTGCGTTTGGTACGGACGATGCGTTCTTCAACCGTTTTGCGGCCATGGCGCAGCTCTCGCCGATGCTGCCACTGCCGGGCGGCGGAGAGGTGCGCTCCCAACCGGTCTTCGCTGCCGATATCGGCGAAGCCGTTGCCCAGGCGGTGGACGGCGAGGCGAAACCGGGCACGACCTACGAGCTCGGAGGCCCCGAGGTCCACACCTTCAAGGAATTGATGCAATTCATCCTGGCCACCATCGAGCGCCGACGCCTGCTGGTGCCGGTGCCGTTTGGGCTGATGAAGCTGCAGGCGTCCATCCTGCAGTACCTGCCCGACCCGCCACTGACGCCCGACCAGGTCGATATGCTCAAGGTCGACAATGTGGTTTCGGCCGACGCGCATGCGCAGCGCCGCACCCTGGAAGGCCTCGGCATCATTCCCAATTCGATCGAGGCCGTGGTGCCCGATTATCTTTGGCGTTTCCGTAAGACTGGCCGATTCCACAGCCGCACCGCATAGGCACCATCCGGGTTTAGTCGAACCCGGAAGTGCTTTAGGTTCAGCTTGTCGCGTGTCCTTTTCGGGAAAGCCGGCAATCATCCGTCGGGTCACCTGAGGCCATGCTTTTCCGGGACGTGCCTTGGAGCGCGATGGCTTTGGGTTGGCGGTATCGCGCTCTAGATCTTTGGTGGAGCATGATCTTTTCGGAAAACCGGGAGCCACCCATCGGGTCAAGCCCGAGGGCATGCTTTTCCGGATCGTGCTCTAAGAAGGCTTAGCCATGCCGGGAAAACGCATCCAGATCGACGAAGAGACCTGGCAGCAATTGAATCTGCTCGGCCACGACCAGCTGAAGGATTTTCAGGAACTCGCCGACGAGGCGTTTCGCGATCTGCTCAAGAAATACGGCCGTCCGGTCGATTTGAAAGACGCACTGCGCCGCGGCGCCGGCGTCTCCGCCACCGTCCACCGGCTGCAGGAGGCTCGCCGCAAGAAGCCGCGGCGGACGTAGGCGCAGTTACAGGCGCGGATTTTTGCCGCCGCGGCTCAAGCGTAACGCTCGCGCGCGCGGGCACGTGCTTTTGCCGCCTCGACCTCGCGATCTCTGGCCGGGCTCGTCGTTTCCAGCGAGTGCAATAATCGGCGCGCCACCTCGGTCACCTCGTCGACCGCCTGATTGAATGCGGCTTCGTTGGCGCGCGAGGGCTTGGCAAAGCCGCTGAGCTTACGCACGAACTGCAGCGCGGAAGCCCGGATTTCCTCCTCCGTCGCCGGCGGCTCGAAATTGAACAGCGTGCGGATATTGCGGCACATCTTTTCTGTCCTTTGTTCGCTGCCGATCCATCTCTCCGGTCGCGGATCTTCGATCACCAGGTCGCCACCCCTTATGATGAGGCACCAAACGGGGAGCACGATGCCGTCTGACCCAGCTGAGCCTATCACCATCGTGGGCGATCACGATATTCAGGTCAGCGGACTGGTGCAGGCGCCGGCGCGGCCGCGGGCCTGCTATGTCTTCGCCCACGGCGCCGGTGCCGGCATGCACCACCCGTTCATGGCCGCGGTGGCGGCCGGGCTCGCGGTCCGCAGCATAGCAACGCTGCGCTATCAGTTCGCCTATATGGAGCGTGGCGGTAAACGTCCGGACCCGCCGCATCTCGCCCACGCCACTGTTCGTGCCGCGGTCGGCGCGGCCCGGCAGGCGCTACCGGGCCTGCCGCTGATTGCCGGCGGCAAGTCGTTCGGCGGCCGCATGACATCGCAAGCGCAGGCGCGGGCGCCGCTCACCGACGTGCGCGGACTGGCCTTCCTCGGATTTCCCCTGCATCCGGCCGGCAAGCCCTCAAGCGAGCGCGGCAAGCACCTTTTCGACATTCAGATTCCATTGCTGTTCCTACAAGGAACCCGCGACGCGCTCGCGGCGCTCGACCAGATCGAACCGCTTTGCCAGGCGCTCGGCGCCAGAGCGACCTTGAAGCTGTTTGCCGACGCCGATCATTCCTTCCACGTGCCGGCGCGCAGCGGCCGCAAAGATGCGCAGGTGCTCGATGACGTTCTCGATGGGCTCGTCGCCTGGATCGACCAGATTCGTCAGCCCCTGGGTCTTTAGAGACCCATCGCCAAAGCGATCAGGCCGAGCGCGCCGACCACGATCCGCCAGCCGACGAACAGCGTGAAGCCGTTGCGCGACACGTAACCCAGAAACGTCTTCACCACGAACCAGGCGGCGATGAAGGAGACGATAAAGCCGACAGCAATGATGGCGAGGTTGCTTTGGCTTAAATGGCCGTGATCCTTGTAGAGATCGTAGGCGAACGCGCCGGCCATCGTCGGCATGGCGAGCCAGAATGAGAATTCGGCGGCGGCGCGGCGATCGGCGCCGCACAGCATCGCGGCCACGATGGTGGCGCCGGAGCGCGACACGCCGGGAATCATCGAGGCGCATTGCGCCAGCCCGATGATCAAACACATCGGCAAGGTGAAGCGCGTCGCTTCGTGATAGCGCGGTTTCAGATCGAGCCGATCCACCCAGAACAATATCGCGCCGCCGACGATCAGCGCGACGCACACGATCCAGGGGTTAAACAGAACATCTTTGATCAGCTTGTAGGCCGTGGCGCCAATGATCGCCGCCGGCAGAAACGCGATCAGAACGCCGATCACGAAGCGGCGTTTTTGTGGATCGTTGAACATGCCGAGGAAAAGCTCCCACAAGCGCATTGCATAGATCGACAGTAGCGCCAGGATGGCGCCGAACTGGATCAGCACCGCGAAGCTCTTGCTGAAATTCTCGTCGGCAAAGTCGAGGTGGAAAAAGTGCTGCATCAACAGCAAATGTCCGGTCGAGGACACCGGAATGAACTCAGTCAGGCCTTCGACCACGCCGAGTATAATCGCTTTGATAAAATCCATGAATCGACTCCGCGGCGGGACGGCGCGCTAGCGCCGGTCGGCAGGAACTGGCAAGAGACTAGAGCATGTCCGGGAAAAGTGGATACCGGTTTTCCGAAAAGGACATGCGACAACAAAGGGACCTAGACCATTTCCCGATTCTACCTGGTCGGGAAACGGTCTAGGGCAAACTTGTGGCCCAGTCGTGAACGCAACGCAACGGCAAACGCCACGCCTTCAACAACCGCTCACGACGGTCCTTGCCTGCCTAATTCATCGCCTATAAGGAAGCGATTCGCGGTTGCTCCCATTCATCATTCCGCGGCTCGCTTTAGGCCGCATTTTCCGGCGCGCTCATCCGCATGCTGACATTGTTCCATCATCCGTTCTGTCCTCATTCGCGGTTCGTGCGGCTTGCGCTCGAGGAACTCGGGCTGCCCGTCCGCCTGGTCGAGGAAAGGGTCTGGGAGCGACGCGAGGAGTTCCTTATGCTCAATCCGGCGGGAACCACGCCGGTTTTGGTGGAGGAAGGTGCACCGCCGGTTCCCGGCGCCGGAGTCATCGCCGAATATCTCGAGGAGACCCATGCGGCGGTGACGGTGCCGCCGGTCCGGCTGATGGCGGGCGAAGCCGCCGACCGGGTCGAGGTGCGTCGCCTGTTAAGCTGGTTCAACGACAAATTCTTTGCCGAGGTGAGCGGTCCGCTGGTGATGGAGCGGGTCTACAAACGCTACATACCGTCCGACAAAGGCGGCGGCGCGCCCGATACCGAAACCATGCGGGCGGCGCGCAACAATGTTAAATACCATCTCAGCTATATCGGCTGGCTCATTCGCCGCCGCGACTGGCTGGCCGGCGACCGGCTGTCTTATGCGGACCTCAGCGCCGCCGCGCATCTGTCGGCTATCGACTATCTGGGCGACGTACCGTGGAACGAAGACGAGACCGCCAAGGCCTGGTACGCGCGGATCAAGTCGCGGCCCGCGTTCCGCACGCTTCTGGGCGAGACCATGCCGGGACTGCAGCCGGCGCCAAGCTACGCCAATCTCGACTTCTGACGCCGGTTCAAGTCTGGATCGCGTTGGCCGAACCGTTCCGCGACCACGATTTGTCTCGCCAATGACGACACTTATTTGTTTTGGGCTCGGTTATTCAGCCGACCATTATCTTGGCCTGTTCGGTGAACGCTTTACGCACATTGTCGGGACGGTGCGCAGTGCCGAGCGCGCGGCGTCGCTGAATGCGCGCTTCGACGGCCGCGTGCACATCTTCGCCTTCGACGGTCATTCTCCCACGCCGGAGGTGAAAACCGCGATTGCACAGGCTGACGCGGCGCTCGTGTCGATCCCGCAGACGCAGAGCGGGGATCCGGTACTCGGCGCCTTTGGCGATGCGCTATCGAATGCCGCACATCTGCGCTCTGTCGTCTATCTGTCAACCGTCGGCGTCTATGGCGACCATGCGGGCGCGTGGGTCGACGAAGAAACGCCGCCGCGACCGGACATGGCGCGCAGCCGTGAGCGTTTGGCCGCGGAGGAGGCCTGGCAGGATTTCGGCGCGCACAGCCGCATTCCGGTCGCGATCCTGCGGCTCGCCGGCATTTACGGTGCCGGCCGCAATGCTTTGGTCCAGATCGCTCGCGGCGACGCCCGATGCATCGTCAAGCCGGGACAAGTCTTCAACCGCATTCACGTCGACGACATTGCACAGGCGATCGACGCGGCGCTGACGCAGAAAGCCTCCGGCATCTTCAACGTTTGCGACGACGAGCCCTGCCCGCCGGCCGATCCGCTCGTCTTCGCGGCGCAGCTTCTCGGGCAGGCGCCGCCGCCGGAAATCTCTTTCGCGGACGCGGCGCCGACGATGTCGCCACTGGCTTTGAGTTTCTGGCAGGACTGCCGGCGCGTGCGCAACGACAAGCTCAAACGCGAGCTCGGCGTACGCTTGCGTTATCGGAGCTATCGCGAAGGCTTGCGCGCCCTGGCGGCGGCTTCGTAGGGCACCGTTTCGCTCCCCGGATCGACGAAAATCGCTGTCGCATGTTCCTCTTCGGCCACCACGTCGTGAAATTTATTGTAGTCCAGCAAATAACGTCCTTGCGACGACACGCTGGAAATATCCTGATAGCGATGACTCCACCGGATATCGCGCCAGGAATAGACATGACGGGCGTGAAGCTGCTGCGCCGAACTGTCGTCGAGCCCGCTCACATTGAGCACCAGCATGGCGTCGCCGTCGGCAAGTTCTTGCGGCGTCACGCCATGCAGCGGACTATCGCAATCGATGACGTGAAACAGCGTCCAACTGAGCACGAACATCGGATGTTCGCTGCGATCGAGCGGGAGCTCGTAAAAGCGGCGAAGCTGATCGCCTTCCTTTTGCCGCTCGACGCGAACAAGCCAAAGCCGCGCAGTGGCGCGTGAGATCGCATTATGCCGCGCATTCGCCGCCCGCACCATCAGGGTCCTCCGGCCGTCGCGCGATGAGACTACCGCGCAATTGGCGAAGACGAACCGCGCGCGCGGCCGCGAGAAGCGGGCAAAAATCAACCCGGTCATCACCGCCAGGAAGGTCATGCCGGTGAAAATCTCGATGGTGGCGATCAAATGCCCGTAGTCGGTTTGCGGATGCATGTCGCCGTAACCGACGGTCGCCAACGTTTCGATGGAAAAATAAAAATACGCCAGCGGACCGCTGCCGCTCGCATTGGCGATCGGCTCATGGCCCAGCGAATAGAGGAACGCGAACACCGCGTTCAATGCGACGAACAGAAAAGCGGCGCTGCCGAAAAACACCGGCCACTGGACCGACATGGCCCGGTGATAAAGGTCGGTCCAAAAGCCTTGGCCGAGACCCAGCGTCTCAATATCCCGCTGCCCCAGCTTGACCAGCTGGGGCTTTTCCGTAGAGCGCCTGCGGCGAAGTTTTAGCATGGCTGCGAAACTCACGCTCTCCGCGGTCACGGCAACGGCGATAGCGACGAAGCCTATCCGGAACGAAACCGACGGAACGCTTTGCCGCGTCGACCAACGGGTCGGCCAGCGGACGCCGCCCCCGCGGCTCACAATGCCACTTTACTTATGCCGCCTTCACCGCCGCGCCAAGCCGGGGATAGACCCGCCGTGCATTGCCTTCGAAGATCTTGGCGCGATCGGCGTCGCTCAGCCGCGGCGACCCATCGATGTAGCGCTTGGTGTCGTCAAAATTAAAGCCGGTCTTGGGATCGATTCCTTTGACCGCGCCGACCATCTCGGAGGCGAACAAAATGTTCTCCGCCGGCACCACTTCGGCGAGCAGATTGATGCCGGGCTGGTGGTAGACGCAGGTGTCGAAGAAAATATTGTTTTTGATGATCTCGTCGAGCTCCGGCTTGCCGTTATTGAGGGCAAGTCCGCGGAAGCGACCCCAATGGAACGGCACCGCTCCGCCACCGTGCGGAATGATCAGCTTCAGCGTCGGAAAGTCCTTGAACAGATCCGAAAGGATGAGCTGCATGAACGCCATCGTGTCGGCGTTTAGATAATACGATCCGGTCGTATGCATGGCCGGATTGCAGCAGCCCGACACGTGGATCATCGCCGGCACGTCGAGCTCGACCATCTTCTCGAACAGCGGATACCACCACTTGTCGGTGAGCGGCGGCGCGTTGAAATAGCCGCCGGACGGGTCGGGATTGAGATTGCAACCGACGAAGCCGAGCTCGTTCACGCAGCGCGCCAGCTCCGCCGCCGAGTTCTTCGGCGGCACGCCCGGCGATTGCGGTAATTGGCACACGCCGATGAAATTCTGCGGATAGAGCGCGCAGACACGATGGATGAGGTCGTTACAGATTTGCGACCATTCGAGGCTGACGTTTTCATCGCCGATATGGTGGCCCATGCCGGAGGCGCGCGGCGAGAAAATGGTCAGATCGGTGCCGCGCTCGCGCTGCAGCTTGAGCTGGTTCTGTTCGATGCTTTCGCGAATTTCGTCGTCGGCAATTTTCAGCGAAGCTCGCGAGGGCAACGCCGCCTTGTCCTTGGCCACCGCGGCCGCGGTCTGCTCCTTGCGGAAGCGATGCAGATCGTTGGGCTCGGTGGTGTAATGGCCGTGGCAATCGATGATCATGATGTTGGTCGCTGAACTCGTGGGATTGGAATGCTAGAGCACATACCGATCAAGTGGAATCGGAATGTGCTCTAGATTCATATGTTATCGCATGTCCTTCTCGGAAAACCGGATTCCACTTTTCCGGGACATGCTCTATGGACCGCCGCACGATTGTCAAACAGCGGCGGCTTTTCTATAGCATGCGGCGACCGCTCCCCAAGGAGACTTACGGAATGGCTGAGCTTCCGCGCCTCAACGGCATCATCCGCGCACTCGAATCCGGTCAGCATGCGCTGACCTGCTTCTCGCCCGCCGAGGTCTCCAGCGCGGTGGCGCTCGCGACCTCGAAGTTCGACGGCTGCGTCTTCGAGATGGAGCACCAGCCCTGGGACGGCCGGCTGTTGCGCGATTGCTTGCAATACATGCTCAACCGCGCCCAGATCGCCAAATCCGGCTCGGTGGCACCGGCGGTGACGCCGCTGGCGCGCGTACCGGTGAACGGCGTCGAAATGGCGCAGTGGCAGGCCAAGCAGGCGCTCGACATGGGCTGCTACGGTATCGTGTTCCCACACATTTCCACGGTTGAGGAAGCCGCCAACGCGGTCGGCGCCTGCCGCTATCCGCGGCTCAAGAGCGCGGCGCATTTCGAGCCGGCCGGTATCCGCGGCGACGGTCCCACTACGGCGGCGCGCTATTGGGGCCTGACCCAGCAGGAGTATTACCAGAAGGCCGACGTCTGGCCGCTCAACCCGCAAGGCGAGATTTTCTGCATCCTGCAGATCGAAGACACGCGCGGCGTCGAAAATCTCGACGACATTTTGCGCAACGTGCCGGGCGTCGGCGCCATCCTGATCGGCGAAGGCGACCTCTCCCAGGAGCTCGGCTATCCGCGCCAGTACGAGCACAAGGTCGTGCTTGAATGGATGAAGCGCGTGGTCGACACCTGCAAGAAGCACAATGTCGTGGTCGGCCATCCGCATGTCGAGCAGGGCAATGCCGAGCGCGTGATCAGCGAAGGCTATCGCTTCCTGATGTGCGCGCCGGTGCAAAGCTACGGGCACCTTGAGGCGGCCAGGAAGCATACGGGGCGGGCTTAATATCATTGGCGTCATGCCCGGGCTTGACCCGGGCATCCCGCTTCGGCGGGCACAGTGCCTTGATAAACGAGATGGCCGGGACAAGCCCGGCCATGACGCTATACCCCCAGCCCGCCCTTTTGCTCGATGAAGCGCGCGATCTCGTCGACGCCCTGGCCGGCGCGTAGGTTGGTGAACAGAAATGGCCGCGCGCCACGCATGCGTTTCGACTCGCGCTCCATGGTGTCGAGCGACGCGCCCACATAAGGCGCGAGATCGATCTTGTTGATCACCAGCAGATCGGAGCGCGTGATGCCGGGTCCGCCCTTGGAGGGGATCTTGTCGCCGGCGGCGACATCGATCACGTAGATCGTCAGATCGGCTAGCTCGGGGGAAAAGGTCGCGGCCAAATTGTCACCGCCCGATTCGATCAGCACCAGATCGAGCGCGGGAAACTTCTCCCGCATGTCGGCAATGGCGGCGAGGTTGGCGGACGCATCCTCGCGGATCGCGGTATGCGGGCAGCCGCCGGTCTCGACGCCGGCGATGCGCTCGGGCTTGAGCGCGCCGGAGCGCACCAGGTATTCGGCATCCCACTTGGTGTAAATGTCATTGGTAATGGCGGCGATCTCGTAGCGCTCGCGCAGCCGCTTGCACAGCGCGTCCATCAGCGCTGTCTTGCCCGAGCCCACCGGACCGCCGACGCCGACGCGCAAAGGGCCGTGTGCGTGTGTCATCGTTCTCTCAGCTCCTGAACAGCCGCGTGTATTGGGTCTCGTGCCGCATGGTGGCGAGATCGGCGCGGAACGTCGCGCTGCCGACCTCGTCCAGCGGAGTCGCCAACGCCCACAGCGCCGTCGCCGCGACGACGGCTTCGAGTGCGGCGAGAATCCGTTGCCCGTCGGTTTGACCGAGTGGTATCAGTCGCACGCCGGCGGAAATCCAGTTCGCGGTCAGCGCATGCAGAAATGCGCCGAGCGCCGGTTCGCACGGGATGTCATGCCCGGCACAGGCGACGCCGACGGCTACCGGCAGCGCTACCGCGCCCGGCCACGCATCTTGAAGGCGCGCGAGCGCCGGGCAAGACCACGCGGCTTTGGTCGTATCGAGGAAGGCTCGGCCTTGCGCCGTTGTTTCGAGGAAGCGCTCCTTGGAAGAGACAAGTGCCGCCGCAAGCGCCGCAACATCCCGCAGCGCCGCGTCATCGCTCCCGGCAATGGCGCGGTGGGCATGAACGAACAAAACCGCGTCGCAGAAACCGCTGCCTACACCGAGCATCGCCGCGAGCCATTGCCGCAAGGTCTCGGCATCCTTGATATCGCCGGCCTCGACCGCCCACTCGATGCCGCTTGAATAAGAAAATGCGCCGACCGGATAGGCGGGCGAGAGCCACGCCATCAGGCGATAGAGCGCACCCGGCACCATTGGCTCATTCCCTTGAGGGCGGGAATCGGGCGGCTTCTTCCGCCTGGGTCCCCGCTTTCGCGGGGACGAGCGGAGCAAAGCTTTAGCCATGATCGTGGTCGCGCGTGTGGTGGTGATCATGCGCATGAGCGTGGCCATGACCGTGTGTCTGGGCGTA
>Ga0209006_10001661_pt1 | contig 20170 bp, 14 predicted proteins | sample JacPin_JW_Ref_O2_FD_188567 | JGI IMG/M metagenome (GOLD analysis project Ga0209006, IMG submission 188567) | Forest soil microbial communities from Algoma, Ontario, Canada - Jack Pine, Ontario site 1_JW_Ref_O2 (SPAdes) (version 2) | ecosystem: Environmental > Terrestrial > Soil > Boreal...
CAGATCGTCCAAGCCGGCCAGCGGAACAAAATCCTTGATGTACGGGCTGCGCCCCTCGGTGCGTTTCCCTAGCCGCACGGTTCCGAGTTGTGTGAGCGAACCGATGGGCTGGCCAAGGCCGCGCTTCACGGCTTCAACTCCCGCCATGAACGTGGTGCTGACCGCTCCAATGCCGGGAATCAGGACCCCCAGCTTACCTTCCGCGGGCGCAATCCTGGTATTTCCTATTGTGGACAACTGCGAATCTCCTTGAGTGGTACGAGGATGCTCAAATGTACCCTCGAACAGGGCTGCCGACGCCTATCCTCCGGTATTCTAACATTTTATGACAAAGCGCGCGACCGCCGTCGATATTAACGCCTCCTTTACCTGCTTAACCCCACCATGACAAATCCCTAACCCCCACCAGCACAAGCGGGTAGTGGCTGTCAGTGGGAAAAACCCTGGGCTATACTAATGGCTGATGATTGAGCGCGCAACCAGCACCCTTTCCGCCATTCTGATCGACGATGAACAACTGGCGCGCGAGGAACTGTCCTACCTGCTCAAGGAGTTCGCCGACGTCGAGATTCTGGCCACCGGGCGCAACGGCCTGGAGGCGGTGAAGCTCATTGAAAACCTGGAGCCCGACGTAGTCTTCCTGGATGTCCAGATGCCCGGGCTGGACGGCTTCGGAGTGATCCAGAATCTGCGCGAAAAAAACATTCCGCTGCCGCATTTCATTCTGGCTACAGCCTACGATCAGTACGCCGTCGAAGCCTTTAAGTGGGAAGCGCTCGATTACCTGCTCAAGCCCATCGAAAAAGATCGCTTGATGGCGGCGGTGGAGCGCGCGCGCAAGGCGGTTACGGAAAAATCGAAAGCCGCACCGCAGATAGAGCTTACGCCGCTGAAGGCCTCGCCGCAGCGCACCAAGCTGCTGGTGAAGAACAACAACCGCAACTTCATCGTGGACGCGCAGGACGTGGTTTACGCCACCATCGACGACGGACTCATCACCGTGGTGGCCACCAACGTCGAGGGCGAATCGAATTACCGCACCATTGAAGAGCTGCAATCCAATCTCGATCCCGACACGTTCTGGCGCGTTCACCGCTCGTTTCTGGTGAACATTCATCGCATCAAGGAAGTGATTCCTTGGTTCAAGTCGAGCTTCCAGCTCCGCATGGACGACAAGAAGCAGACTGAAGTGCCGGTGAGCCGGGTGCAGACCAAGCGGCTGCGCGCGCTGTTGAAACTGTAAACGCAAATTCGGAGGCCTATGTCCACTGCCGCTCCCAGTCGCGCCGCGGTTACTATTCGCCGCGCTACGCCCGAAGACGCGCCCGCCGCTGGGCAGATCTGCTTCGAGGCATTTCACAAGATCAGCACCGCCCACGGCTTCCCGCCCGACGTTCCGGAACCTGCGAGAGGCGTGGGATTGATGACTCAATTGTTCTCGCATCCCGGTTTCTATTGCGTGGTGGCCGAAGCCGATGGCCGCATCGCCGGAAGCAATTGTTTGGACGAACGTGACGCCATAGCGGGCATAGGACCGATCACCATCGATCCGTCGGTGCAAAATCGCGGCGTTGGCCGCAAGCTGATGGAGGCCGTGCTCGATCGTGCGCGCGAGCGCAAATGCGCCGGAGTCCGCTTGGTGCAGGCCGCGTTTCATAATCGATCGCTTTCGCTCTACAGCAGTTTGGGTTTCGACGTTCGCGAGCCGCTGTCCGTTTTCCAGGGACCGGCGATTAAAAAGACATTCGACGGATTTAGCGTACGCGCGGCGCAACCTTCAGACCTGGAAGCCTGCAATCGGGTGGCTTTTGAAGTGCACGGACATCACCGCGGCGGGGAGCTTGCGGATGCCATTGAGCGCGGCACAGCCACTGTCGTTGAACGGAATGGCCGCGTCACCGGATACGCCAGCTCGCTCGCCTTTTTCGGGCACGCCGTCGCCGAAACCAATCCCGATCTTCAGGCGATCATCGCCGCAGCCGATGGCTTCGACGGTCCGGGAATCCTGGTCCCAAGCCGCAATGCGGAACTATTCCGCTGGTGCCTCGGGAGCGGCCTGCGCGTGGTGCAACCCATGACACTGATGTCGCTTGGTCTGTACAAGGAACCAAGGGGGGCGTTCCTGCCCTCCGTTTCATATTGACCGGTCTTCAGTTCTGTTTAATCGCGATCTGAACCGCGCTTTGCGAGGGTACTCCGCCGATCACGATCTGCACCGGCACTACCGCCGGCAGACTGAACGCGGTTATATTCGGCACCACGACTGTTGCCGTAAAGACGTCGGCCGGAAAACCCGAAGCCGGGCCTACGTTGAATTGCGGCCCGGAGACGTAAAGTCCCGCGATATAAATCGCAACCGTATTGGCAGGCGCGGCGGGGGCGCTGCGATGTAGGACGCCGTCGACGCCGGGCGGAATGGTTTGCCCAACGCCGGTGGCATAGAACGTGATGGTGGACCCCACTGCCGCTGGATTGCTAACCGAGTTCGCCGTGCCATCCTGATTGAAAGCCATCGCCTGCCCGGAGCCGCTCCCGTTCACGGTGTAAATGCCGGGCGAAGTGGGCGCAACCACCAGCCACACCGGATTGGAAAGCGTGCCGCCGGATTGAACCTGCGCCTGCGTGGACGTTTTGCCATCCAGCGCGTACGGCACAATCGCGCTGAGATGGGTGGGCGTCACGGAGAGAACCGTCGCCGGCGTCCGATCGAAGAGCAGTTGCGTATTCTCGGCGGTTCCAAAACCGGCGCCTTCAACCGTAATGATCTCGCCGGGTGAAAGGGGGACGGTCGCTAAACTGCCCGCGTTCAGAACATTGTCCAGCCGAACGCCGGGAACATCCGACATATCGTACTTGGAAACGTACGCGTCCAGGAAAATCTGCTGCGCATTCGTAGTGGAGAATGTACTTCCGGAGATGATGGCTTGGCCACTCGAGTCCAAAACCAGCCCGCTCAGCACGAAATCTTGGGAATCGCCGACATAAGTGGAGAAGAGCAGATTCGACGCGGAACTATCTAGCTTCGTGAGAAATCCAGTGGCTGGCGCAAACATTCCTTGCAGCGGGCTAAACAAAGGAAAGTTCGTGGAGGACGTATCGCCTGCGACGACGATGTTGCCGCTGGAATCAAGCGCAATCGCCTGTCCCGAATCGGTGCTGGCGTTGTCCAGCGTCTTCGAAAACAATTGTGCGCCATTGGGATTGAATTTGGAGACGAATACTCCAGCGCCAGTGACATAAGCATCATTGCTCGAATCAAGCGCAATCGCTCGGCCAATCTTGCCCAGCGCCGTTGAATAGAGCAATGAGGAGCCATCGGCGCTCAGCTTATCCACAAACTGCGACGCTCCGGTGATGTAAGCGTTCCCGGCTGAATCCAGCGCGATGGCTCTGCCCACTTGATCGCCCGTAAAGGAATCCGTGGTCGCGGAAATCACATGATCCAGATAGGTAGCGAAGTTTAGCGACGATCCCGCCGGATTCAACTTGAACACGAACGCATCGGCCTGCGGGATGCAGAGAACCATGGGGATCTCCAGGCACACCGGGGCTGTGGTCCAATAAGCGCCTCTAGTAACGGCCAAACCACCTTGGCTCGATCCGGTTACGTAGGCATCGCCTTCCGAATCCACCGCAATGGCGGCAGGCGTCACTCCGTCAATGGTCGCCGAATAGATCAGTTGGTTGCCTTTCGGATTCAACTTGAGAACAAAGCCCGGAATCGCAACGTAGCCTGGACTCCCGCCGGCCGCTTGCAGGGCGCCCGCAGTTACTGGAAAGTCGGGCGATTGCGTGGTTCCAGTGACGTAAACATCCCCTTGACCATCCACCGCGACGCCGGCGGTTTGATCGGAAACGCTGCCGCCGATATAGGTGGAGTACAGAATCGTTTGGCCGGTCGGATCGAGCTTGGTGACGAAAACATTGTTAGCCGCTTGCGTTGCAAGATAGATGCTGGCCCCATTTGAGGAAACCGCGAAACTTCGGACATTCAGGCCGGGCGCCAATGGGGAAAAGGTCGAGCCTCCGTCGGTGGTTTCGTAGAGGCCGTTATAAAACAGCGCGTACAGGGTGTTCGGCTGCGCGGGATTGGCCGTCAACTGCGCGACCGCGTAGGGGCTCGGCACGCTGAGGGCATTCCAAGCGACCCCGCTGTCGGTGCTCTTGAATATTCCCGACGGCGAGCCTACGTATAAATTGGATGAGTTATGTGGATCGACGAGTAACTCAAAGACGGGTCCCGAAATCGATGAGATGGCATTCCAGGTGACGCCGTCATCCGTGCTTTTGAAAACTGTTTCGATCCCACCCACCGCCTCCGATGCATACACGATTCCTTTGTTGCTGGGATCGAAGGCAATGGCGTCGTACTGGAACGCGTACGGCGACCAGGTGGCGCCCCCATCGGTTGTTTGGAACTCTCCATGGCCAGTGACCACCAGCAGGTGCGACGTCTGAAAAGGGTCGATGACGATTCCGGCGTTCGAAATTTCGATGTCGGTTGCGTAGGTGCCCACGAGTCCGTTGTTGATTGCGGTCCATGTGGCGCCTGCATCGGTGGATTTGAATAGGCCCGGCCCATTTTCGACAGCCAGATAGATTACCTGCGAATTGGAAGGATCGATCACGATAGGAATAATCGTCCCGCCGGGCGGCAGCCCGCTGCCGATCGCGCTCCAGCTGGCGCCGGAGTCCGTGGTTTTCAGAAACCCGTTTTGCGTGGCGGCGTAGACGGTGGAAGGCGATTGGGGATCGGTGGCCCAGGCGGTGATCGAGTTCTGAATGCCGCCGAGGAGGGTCGCGGTAGCCCCGTCATTATCCAAACGATAGGCGTAGGCGGCCTTGAGTTGCCCTTGGACTCCGCCTATCACGGGAAAATTGAGCGATGCGGTTTGTCCGGCCAAGTAAAGGTTACCCTGCGAATCCTGCGCGAGACCGTTGACTTGATTCGAAGCGCTGCCGCCGATCGAGGTGAAGAAAACCAGCGTCGGATCGATGATGAGCGGTTTGCTGCGATCGTATTTGGCAATCGCGAATCCAAACTGTCCATTGCCACGCGATTCGTAGCGCCCATCCACGGGAATGCGCAGGCCGGCGCGGTCCTGATAGAGAACCGGCTTGCGCTGGATCAGCGTTCCAGCAGCGGTGGAAAGCTCAATCTCGCCGCGATCGTTGAGCCGGACACTGCGCGCTCCGTCGAAGGCGAGAAGGATGCTCGCGGGATCAGCGCCGGCTGTGACGACGAAATCGTATTCCAACTGGCCGTCTTCGCCGCGATACACGGCATCGATGCCAGGATAAACGTCACGCTGCAGAACGCGTTCGTAAGTTGGAATATTCGCGAGCCGCTGCGCGGAGCTCCGGAAATAGTTCACGACACCAGGGAGCGGGCTAGCCCCTCCGAGTTGGGCGGGATTCGAATCGACAAATCGGATTCGGACGCCGTCGGTGAGCACGGCTCCGGTGCGGGTCAGGAAGACGTTATAGCGCGAGGAGCGGGCGACGAATTGGGCGCGCTGATCGGTTTGCCCTGCATTCGGTTCGAAGCGCAGCGGGGTGGCTGCCATCGCGCCCGGAACCACAAGGAAGGATGCGAGCAGGAGCAATCGCACAGTCTGATTATATGCGCCGGAGCATGGAATTAAGGACCCGGTTTTCGGCTTGCGTGTCGGAATTGCAGGATCTCCACATAATCGGGTGCTTCGTGGACGCGGTAATAAATCAATAACGGCGTGTGAACCAGTTGGAGAACGCCCGGGCGTCCAGCCACCGGGGCGCCTATGTAGGGAAAGCTCTTCAGCAGGTTAATGTGATTCAGGATTGCGTTGCCGAATCGCCCCGTATTCTCGGGAAACTCCGCCCAGGAGTACGCGAGGATTTCCTCAAAGTCCGCTAGCGCGGCTTTTGAGATTCGAACTTGGAAATCCACTGCGGGATCAGCTCAAAGGCCTCGTCGAGGGAGACGGTACGGCCTTCGTCAGCGTCTTTGATCCCACGGTCAATAGCGGCGAGTGTCTCGGCGTCCACCGCTACCTCTTCGGTCACCGGAACGTGCCAGTTTAGGTCGACCATGTCCCTAACGTAGCACATCTCTCATCGGACGTCCGAGGAGTTCACAATCTGAACGGTAGCGCCGCTTGCCAGCGAGTCGGGCGGGTTGGAAATCACCAGGTCGTTTTCGGCTATCCCGGAAACCACCTCCACCTCGTTGCCGTAATCCTTACCCAGGATAATCGGGACCAGCTCAGCTTTGTCGCCATCGCGCACCACGCCGACGCGCAAGCCCTCACTACGGAATATCAGCGCGCTCACCGGCAAAATGAGCGAACGCGAGCCTTCCGGAATCATGAGATGCACTTCGGCGTACGCGCCTGGACGCAGCTCGCCCGAAGAATTGTCGACATCCACTTCGGTGAGTAAGGTGCGAGTGGCTTGATCGATAGCGCCGGAAGTGCGGACCAGCTCGCCGGGAAAATGGCGGCCGGGAAATTCCGACAGCGTCAGATATGATTTGAGCCCCGGCTCGGCAGCGCGTGAATCAGCCTGTGGCACGCTGACGTAGACGCGCAGCTTCGCGGTGGCCGCCATGTGGAACAGCTCCTGGGCGGCTCCGCCGTTGCCGGCGTTAATGAGCGCGCCGACGTCGATGTTGCGAGCCGTTATGATCCCGTCGAAAGGCGCCTTTACGGTTTCATAATTCTGCATTTCCTGCAGCCGGCCCAGATTGGCTTCAGCCACGGAGATGTTGCTGCGCGCGGCCGCAATGGCCTGTTCCAGCGCGTTCAGATTGGCCACTTGCGCCTGGTATTGCGCCTGATACTGATCGTTTTCCTGACGCGAGACCGCGCCCTTCTTCACCAGATTCTGCCAGCGCTCCGCCGTTACGCGCGCAATCTCTTCGTTGGCTTTGCCCTGCTGCTCGTTAGCGATGGCCTGGTCCAAGGAGGCCTGCGTCTGCTGGATGGTGGCTTTGGCCTGACGGACCTGCTGATCCAACTCCGGCGCTTCGATGGTCGCCAATACTTGCCCGGCTTTCACGTGTCCGCCGATGTCGACATTCCATTGCTTCAAATAGCCACTGGCCCGCGCGTAAATGGGAGAGTCGGTGAAGGCCTGGATGTTCCCGGGCAGCACCACTTCGTTCTTCACCGCGCCTGGCTTCGGATGGATGATGGCGACCGCAGGAATGGCAAGTTCCCGCGTAGTTTCCTTTACTGCCGCGGCGGTCTGGATGCGCGCGTTGATGCCCCAGAAGACGATCCCGGCCACGATCAGTATGGCCAACACCAGCAGCAAAACCATTCGCAGCGTTCGAGGGCGCGCGGGAGGTGGGCTGGGAGGCATTACGGGCTTGGTCGTAATGGGAGTTTCGAGCATGGACTCGCTATCTAGCATCTTCTCACTGTGGAGCATCTTCTCACTGTGCAGCATCGGTAATTATTCTCTTCTTATGCAACATACTGAACACCGTTGGGACGAAAAATAGGGTAGCGATGGTGGCGCAAATCAGTCCGCCGATGACGGCGCGGCCCAGCGGGGCGTTTTGTTCGCCGCCTTCGCCCAGTCCCATCGCCATGGGGACCATCCCGATGATCATGGCGAGCGCGGTCATCAGAACCGGCCGAAAACGCGTGAAGCCGGCTTCCAGAGCGGCGCGCATCGGATCGCCCTGGATCTCCAGATGATCCTTGGCGAAGCTGATCACCAGGATGCTGTTGGCCGTGGCCACCCCCACGCTCATGATGGCGCCCATCAATGCGGGGACGCTCAGCGTGGTACGCGAGACAAACAGAAAGATCACGATTCCGGCCATGGCGGCGGGCAGCGCGGTAATGATAATGAACGGATCCAGCCAGGATTGAAAGTTGATGACGATAAGAAAGTAGACCAGGATGATGGAAAGAACCAGTCCGCCCAGCAGGCCGCGGAACGAAGACTGCATGGTGTCGATCTGGCCGCGGACGATCAACTGAGATCCGCGCGGAAGTTTGGCGCGCGCCTTGTCGACAATGCGGTTGATGTCGGCGGCCACTCCGCCCAAATCGCGATCCTGCACGTTGCCGAAAATGTCGATGGCGCGGGCGATGTTGTAATGCGAAACGTCGGCCATTTCGGCGCGGCGGCTGGTGCTGGTAACATCGCCCATAATTTCCGGACGGCGCTCACCCAGGCTGGTGATGGGAACGTTATTCAGGTCGCCCACCGAAGACATAGCGTATTGCGGGGTCTGCGCCACCAGGCTGTACTCCACGCCGTTCTTGGGATCCAGCCAATAGGTCGGGTTGGTTTGAGCGCTTCCGCTCAACGAAATCAGCAGGCTGTTGGCGACATCGAGCGGCGAATAACCGCTTTCAAGGGCCTTAGTGCGGTCGACATTCACTTGAATTCGAGGAAGATCGAAGAGCTGATGGACGCGGAGATCCACCGCCCCGGGCACCGTGCGCAGTTGGCCGAGCAGGTTGGTGGCAAACCGATGGTTCGCGTCCAAGTTGAGCCCGGATACTTGAATGTCGATGGGCGCGGGCAAACCGAAATTCAGAGTCTGGCTAATGATGTCGGCCGGCAGGAAGTAGAACGTGACCCCCGGGAACTCGCGCGGCAGCTTGCGGCGGAGCTCGTGAACGTAGACGTCCGTCGGACGATGATCCGGTTTCAGGGTGACCAGAACATCGGCGTCCATGGTGCCGATAGGCGCCGAATTGCTGTAGGCCATGTTGATGGAGCTGTACGGGAGCCCGATGTTATCGATGATGCTGGACAGGTCGGACTCCGGAATCGCCTCACGAATCGAGGTTTCCACCAGGTCGCCCAGGCGAGCGGTCTCTTCGATGCGAGTTCCAGTCTTGGCGCGGAAATGCAGATTGAACTGGCCGGCGTCGGTAACGGGAAAGAAGTCGCGTCCAAGCCAGGGGATCAGGAGAAACGCAGCGGCGCAAAGCGCGAGAAAGCCCGCCACGAAGACGCCCCTGCGGCGAATGCAAGTTTCCAGCATTCGAAGATAGCCCGTGCGCATGGCTTCAAAGCCGCGCTCGAAGGCCTGCTGAAAACGGGCTGCCAGGTTCCACCGAGCCGGCTCATGGGTATGAATCTGGTGAGGTCGAAGCAGATACATTGCCAGCGTCGGTACCAGCGTGCGCGACAAAAGGTACGAGGCAAGCATGGCGAAGACCACCGCTTCGGCCAGCGGGACAAAAAGATAGCGCGCCACGCCAGTAAGGAAAAACATCGGGATGAACACGATGCAGATACAGAGCGTGGAAACGAACGCCGGGACTGCGATCTGTTGCGCGCCATCCAGTACCGCTTGCTTGATCGGCTTATCCATGGCCAGGTTCCGCTGCGTGTTTTCAATCTCCACCGTGGCGTCGTCCACCAGGATGCCGACGGCCAAGGCCAAACCGCCCAGCGTCATGATGTTGATGGTTTCGCCCAGCGCGCTCAGCACGCAGATGGAACAGAGGATGGAAAGAGGAATCGAGATAGCGATGATCACCGTGCTGCGCCAGCTCCCAATGAAGAGCAGGATCATGATGGCGGTGAGGCAGGCGGCAATAATGGCTTCGCGGACCACGCCTGTAATGGCGGCGCGGACGAACAGCGACTGATCGGCAATCGGCTCAATCTTGAGCTGAGGCGGAAGCGTGGCGGCGATCTTGGGCAGCATGTCGCGCACTTCCTTGACGATGTCGAGCGTGGAAGTATCGCCGATTTTCAAGATGCTCAGCAAGGCGCTGCGCTGGCCGTTGCGGCGGACGATATTGGTCTGCGGGGAGAAGCCGTCGCGCACGTGAGCCACGTCGTGCACATAGATGGTGCTGTTGCCGGCGGCCTTTACCGGGAGATCGTTCAATTCCTGAATGGTCTCCGGGCTGGCATTGAGCGCGACGTCATATTCGAATTGCCCGATCTTGGACGTGCCGGTGGGCAGGATCAGATTCTGCGTGTTGATGGCATTGACAATGTCGTTGGGCGAAAGGCCCTTGGACTGTAGCAGCGTGGGTTGCAGATCCACCATCACCTGACGCTGTTTCCCGCCATACGGCCAAGGGATAGCCGCGCCTTTCACCGTGGCCAGCTGCGTACGGATGAAGTTGGCGGCGTAATCGAACAGTTGCTGCTCCGAAAGGCCCTGCCCGGAGAGCGCCAATTGGAGGATGGGAACGCTGGAGGCGCTGTACACGATCATGTACGGCGACTGCGAGCCGGGCGGCATCTGATGCAGGGCATTCTGGGCCACCGAGGTCATCTGTGCCATGGCCATGTCGGCGCGCGTTCCGGGATGGAAAAAGACCTTGGTGATGCTGCGGCCGTTAACAGTCTGCGACTCCATGTGATCGATGTCGGTGACCACGGTGGTGAGCGAGCGTTCGTAGGGGGAGGCGACGCGCTCCTCCATTTCCTCGGCGCTCAGGCCCTGGTAATTCCAAAGCGCGGCGATAACCGGGATGTCGACATTCGGGAAAATGTCGGTGGGCGTGCGCAGGATCACCAGCGGGCTGATGATCAGGAGCAAAAGCGACAGCACGATAAACGTATACGGGCGCGTTATCGCGACTCTAACGATCCACACTTTGCAGGGAACTCCTTAAGACTAGGCGACGGTTCATCGGACGCTCGTTACTGGCCCTTTTTGACTAGCCTTCCGAATCGCTCGGGAGGGGCATAAGGGGGGTGCGCGGTAACGCCTTTTTTCGTTGCTGCGGGGCGAATCGGTGGTGCAGCTTTCGCACGATCTATACGCCCTGATCTGATTGTACCTTATGACTAAAGCTCGGCTTGCTATATCGTCCGATATAGCGTACGATTGTTTTTCGATACATATCGGTCGATAGTGCTTCCGATGTATCGGAAGTAAAGTGTAGGCTGCATGCGACACAGATCAGGCGGCTGGGGTAGTAGCTGGGCTTATATTCCCCCCTGGGGCCCACGCGGGCGGTTTTTTGGAGCAGGCGAGGTGCGGATTGCGATCTTGTCATTGCTGTCGGACAAACCGCGGCACGGCTATGACTTGATGAAAGAGCTGGAGACGCGGTCGGGCGGAAGTTATCGCGTGAGCGCGGGCACCATGTACCCGGCGCTGCAGCAACTGGAAGACGAGGGGATGATCGTCTCAGAAACCAAGGATGGCAAGCGCGTGTATCAGCTCACCGAACTCGGCAAACAGGAGTTGGAACGCGAGCGCGGGCGGGAAGAAGACATCTGGCAGCGAACTTCGGACTGGGGGGATTGGGGAGAGTGGATGGTGGGCGGCCCGTTGGGGCCCATGATGAAGGCCACCATACGGGCGATGAAGCACGCCACGCGCGATCCGGCGATGCGAGCGCGCGTAGAAGAGATCCTGGACCGCGCGCGGCGAGAGCTGGAAGATTTGTGATTGTTGACGTACAGCAGTAGCTACTTCGTCGTTGGTTCGCCGTCGGACGGAAATTCGAACATTTCGCCGCCGGTGTGGACCAGCAGCGTCCCGGGCCCCAGGATTTTGCCGTTGCTGGGGAAAAAGACCGCACCATCGGTGGATTCTCCGGATCCCAGCTTGGTTGGAACCAGTGCCAGCGCGGAGGCCGCGGCGCCCGCTTTCAGCCGCGCCGAGACTCCTTCGGCTAGCGCGCTTTGACGGCGCGACTCATAGCCGTTGGTAGTCTGCATGTGTTCGTTGCCATAAACCCCGCGCTCGTAGGTGGTGACCAGCTTGATCACATCATGGCGGCCCGCCTTGGCGAGCAGGCTGTACACTACCGAAAGCGCGGGCGAAGCTTGCCACTCCGTTCCGTCCTGCTGGCGATAGGTGAAGTCCTCTGGCTTAACCGCCCACGAGATGGGCGAGCCGTTGGAGATGGAGACCTGCATGATGGAATATTCCTTCAAATGCGCCGGCAAATAGGCGAACATGACAGTAACGCCGCCCTTGGTGAGCGTCTTATAAAGCAGCCCGTTGGATTCGAACGGGATGATCTGCGCGGAGAGTGTGGCGCAGGCCGCCAGCACGGCGGCGAGCAGGAACCTCATAACTCCATAATAGATGGAGCGCGGACCGATTTCCGCACAAATTTATACCGAGCTATTCGTATTTCAACGCCACCAGCGGATCGGTGCGCATGGCTTTGCGCGCAGGGATATAGCAGGCAGCCAGAGCTATGACGGCCAGCAAAATGGCGACGCCGGCAAACGTCAGAGGATCGCTGGCGCTCACTCCGAAGAGAAAACTCGCCATGAATCGGGTCAACACCAGGGCGGCCAGCGCGCCGACGATCACGCCAGCCGCAGTCAAGCGAGCGCCTTCCCCTAACACAAGCCGCAAGACGTCGCTGGACTGCGCGCCCAAGGCCATGCGGGTGCCAATTTCGTGAGTTCGCCGCGCTACCGAATACGCCATGACGCCGTAAATGCCAACGCCCGCGAGCACCAGCGCCAGCCCCGCGAATCCCGCGAGCAACAGCGTACTGACACGCCGCAATGCGACCGATTGCGCCGCCAGATTGCTCAGCGGGAGCGCCCGGAAGATGGGCTGATCTTGATCTACATCCCACACAGCTTGCTCGGCGGAATGGATCAGCGCGGCAGGATCGCCAGTGGTGCGAATCGCGAACGCGATCAGCGGCCAAGGATGCTGCTCGTAGGGACGATAAAGCGTTGGCAGGTCCTCATGTTCCAGTCCGAACGCCTTGACGTTTTCGACCTCGCCGACGATCTCCCACCACTCGGGCTTTTCCTGCGTTCCCAGGTTCAATCGTTCTCCCAGGGCGCTTCCGCCCAGATAGCGTTCCGCCAGCGTCTGGTCAACGATGGCCACGCGCGGGCTGCCGTCGCGGTCCTGAGCGTTGAAGTCGCGTCCGGTGAGCAGAGGAACCCGCAGGGTGGAGAAATAGCCGGGCGTTATAAACCGGTTATCGGCATTGGGTATCTCGTCGGGTTTGGGCAGCGGGCGCCCTTCCACGTAGAAATCTGCCTCGCCCCAAAAACCAGTGAGCGGAAGAGTGTTGGCGGCGCCGGCGGACAGGACACCAGGCAGGGATCTCATCCGATCGAGAACGTTCCGCACGAACGCACGTTGCTTATCGAGCTGCTCTGGCGGGTAGCGGTTCGCGGCCAGGACCCCCTCCACGCCGAGCACATGGTCCGGCTCAAAGCCCAAGTTGGCGTGAAGCACGCGTTCGAAGCTTTCGATCAGCAATCCCGCGCCCGCCAGTAATACCAGCGATAAGGCGATCTCCGCGGCCACCAGGACGCGACGCAGTCGGGCGGAGCGCGAACCCGGGCTTGCGCCCCGGCTGGATTCCTTCAGAATATCCGCCGCATTGGCGCGGGCCGATTGCATGGCGGGTATGACTCCGAATAGCAGTCCGGTGAGAACCGTTGCAGCCAGCGCGAAGAAAAGTACCGGCAGGTTGATGGGAATACTCTCGACGCGAGGAATGCTTACGTTGGCAATGTCATTGGGAAAAATCGAAACCAGGAATTTCGTGCACCACAACGCCAAGGCAATCCCGAGCGCGCCGCCCGCCAACGACAGCAGCAGGCTCTCGGTGAGAAATTGGCGTAGCAAGCGCGCGCGGCTGGCGCCCAAAGCCGCACAAGCTGCGATTTCCTTATGACGTGTTGAGGCGCGCGCCAGCAGCAAACTTGCCACGTTGGCGCAGGCTATCAGCAGCAGAAATCCCACCGCTCCCAAGAGCACCAGCAGCGGCGTTTGGATATCACCGGCCAATTGGCTCCTTAGCGGCGTGATTGTGACGCCCTTCCCCGTGTCCGTGCTGGGATGTTCGGCCGCCATCTGGCGCGCCAAGGCCAGCATTTGATCCTGAGCTTTTTCGACGGAAACGCCGGGCTTGAGACGGCCCATTACACGGATGTAAGTGCGCTCATAATCGCTCAACGCGGAGTCGGGCAGAGCGGTGGGCATCCAGAGTTGCACACCGGGTACAAAATCGAAAGCCCTGGGCATCACGCCGATGACGCGGTAGGGCTCGCCATCCAGCGTGATGGTTTTTCCCAGTATGCCCGGGTCGGCTAGAAATGTGCCGCGCCACAGCTTATCGCTCAATACGACGACCTTGGGCGCGCCCGGCCGGTCTTCTTCCGCGGTGAAGGTACGGCCGAGTTGTGGCGACACTCCAAGTATGGAGAAATAATTGGCGGAGAAATTATAGGCGGAGAGGAATTGAGGATTTCCGGCTCCGGTGAGCGTCACCTGATTGTCGTAGGACGACGCGATGTCCTGAAATACGGTGTTTTTCTGCTTCCATTCGGCGAAGTCGCCGGGAGACACCGGCGCAATTTTGAGTCCGCGGCGAGCGTTCGTGCCCCAGATCATGGCCAGACGGCTGGGATCTTTGTAAGGTAAAGGGCCGAGCAAAACCGCGTTCACGACGGAGAATATGGATGTGCTCGCGCCGATGCCGAGCGCCAGCGTCAGAATTGCGATGGCGGTAAAGCCGGGCGATTTCCGCAGCCGGCGGACGCCGAGGCGAGTGTCCTGCAGCAGTTGCTCCAGCCAGATGAAACTCCACACGTCGCGTGTTTCTTCGGCGACCCGGGTCACGTTGCCGAACTTGCGCATCGCTGCATAGCGCGCTTCCTGGGGCGGCATGCCGCGCGCGATGTTGTCCTCGGTCTCGCGCTCCAGGTGGTCGCGAATGTCCTGGTCGAGATTTTCGAGCATGCGCTTGCGGCGTCTCATACTGCACCCCCTACTTACTGGACCGCCCTAGTAGACATTCTAGGTGATCGTATCGCGCCTCCAGTAGAATGTCAAGGTGAGCGAGCGCGCTCGCGGCGGCCTGGGCAAAATTTTCGACGTGACCAACCAGCGGGACCGTCTCGGTGAATCACCTTAGGCGACACGCGTGGAGACCAATGTTCTAAGGTGATGCACGGGCATAACTAGTACCAAAAACCAATTGTTGATACCGTGTTTCAGCCTTAGCCTCAATATAGGAGCGTCACATGCTTAGAGGCATAATTATCTGTCCCGATGTCGACTTGAACGAACGTTTGGAAGCAATACTAACAGAGATCGGGATCGTGAGCGTCACCAGGACTCTCGACCGCTATCCCAGTGGTCTGGAACTGCTCCGCTTTCTGCGGGCGCACGCGCCGCAAGTGGTGTTTGTGAGCACGGAATCCACCACCAAGGCGATGGAAATCGCGCGTGAGGTGGATAAGAACACGCCTGGCGTTCAGATCGTCGCGGTCAGCCGCTTCGTGGATCCGCAGATTCTGTTGGAGGTGATGCGTGCGGGTATCCGCGAGTTTGCGTCTCTGCCGTTCGATCGTCAGAATCTGGTGGATGCCTTGGTAAGGATCAAGGACGCTGTTCTGGCCCGGCCGCCGGCCATTGAGGCCACCAATCAGGTGTATAGTTTCCTGCCCTCCAAAGCGGGCGTCGGAACCTCCACTTTGGCGATGAACACAGCGGTAGCGATGTCGCGCGTGCAGGACTCTTCGGTGCTGCTCTCCGATTTCGACCTGAATTCCGGCATGGTGCGCTTCATGCTGAAACTGGATAGCGGATATTGCGTGACCGACGCCGCCGAACACGCGCTCGAAATGGACGAGAGCCTGTGGCCCACCATGGTGACCACCATCGATAAGCTGGACGTGCTGCACGCCGGCAAGCTGAATCCGGATTTCCGCATCGAGCCGCCGCAGATCCGCCATCTGATGGAGTTCATGCGGCGCAACTACACTTCGCTGTGCTTCGACATGTCGGGCAACCTGGAGCGCTATTCGCTCGAAATCATGCACGAATCGAAGCGCATCTTCCTGGTATGCACGCCGGAAATTCCTTCGCTGCACCTGGCGCGGGAAAAGTATCTCTACCTGAAACAGCTCGACCTGGGCGAGCGCGTCGCCGTATTGCTGAACCGCTGCCCCAAACGGTCGCTGATCTCGCCGCAGCAGATCGAGCAGCTGCTGGGAGTTCCGATCTACATGACCTTCCCGAACGATTATCAGGGAGTGCAGCGCGCCATGACTGCCGGCCGCTGGGTGGAGACGACCAGCGAACTTGGCCGCCAGTTTACTGCGCTGGCGCAGAGCATGTTGGAAGCCAAGGTAACCACCGTGCCGGAGCCGAAGAAGCGCTTCATCGAGTTCTTCTCGGTGATGCCGGGCAAGGCCGTGGCGCCCACCCGGAAGACGGCGGGATAAGAGCTCGGCATTCATCGGTAGCCGAATAAAACCAGCAGTGCCGCGAGACAAGCGTTCTTCTGATCGCTTGTCCAGGGCGGCCCGAGCGAGCTTCCCAGTCCTGCGATCTCGCGCTGCACCGCATCTGCTTTCGTACCGAACACCTTGCGGGCGCACTCATCGAGATCGCGTTCCCGGACGCCTGTCACCTCGATTCCCAGCATCTCGCCAGCTCTTCGAAAAGATTGCCGAAAGAACTCGCCCTCGGCGGTATGAATAAGAGGGTGAGAAGCAAGAATTTTCGGAAGCGCGGGCAGAGCGCGGCCGGCGGCAAGCAAGATCGCGCAACTTCCAACCTCCTTGTTGCGGGTCCGTGCTTCCTGGATGGTCTCGCGAAGAACTTCCCCGGCCAGCCGCTCCGACACGGCCGCGCATTCGGCAAGGTACTTTTCGGCTTCCGCCAGGTTCTGTCCTTGCGCAAAATGATAAGGCTGTGTCGCCCCCTTTATATTCGCTGCGGTAATTACAGCCTTTCTTCGATCGACAACCTCAATAGCGCCGGGGCGGCCCGCGACCACCAACAACGCCGCCCAACCCGAGTGCGGCCGAATGCCAATTGCTGCCCGTTCCATGCTTGTTTTTGTCTTATCGGCGTTCATCGGCGGCCTGATTTTTTTCGCCGCCGGCTGCATACTTGATCTACGTTATCATCGCTGCTTGGAAAACGCCGTCCTCCAGTGGGTTGCCACGTATGGCTATTTCGCCATCTTCGGATTGCTGATATTCGGGATCGTCGGCATTCCCGTGCCCGACGAGTTCCTGCTCACCAGCTGCGGATATCTCATCTATCGCGGCGATCTGCACGCCGTTCCGGCGTTTGCCAGCGCGCTGGGAGGCAGCATGTGCGGCATCACCTGCAGCTATATCATCGGACGCACGGTTGGTTGGAAAGTCCTGCATTCGCGCGCCGGCCGGCTGCTGCATGTTCGCGACGACCAGATCCAATGGGTGCATGATTGGTTCAACCGGATTGGCCATTGGGCGCTCATGATCGGCTATTTCGTGCCCGGCGTGCGGCACTTCACGGCGATTGTGGCGGGCACGTCCAAGCTGGAATATCTCGGTTTCGCGGCCTTCGCTTACGCCGGTGCGCTGATGTGGGTGAGCACGTTTCTGTTTCTCGGTTATCACTTCGGAGCCCGCTGGGAAGAGATGCTGCGCCTGGTGGAACGCAACCTGAAAGAGGCTTCGATGATCGCGGCCGCGGCGATTATAGTGTATGCCGCATATGTCCTCCTGCGGCGGAGGCGCTAGGCGCCTGCGTCAAACCGACTCCCTCACGGTCGCGGCTCTGTATTGCACTGAATCTTCTGAGCCTCACGCGTGAGCAAGCGGTCTTTTCTGACTTTTGACACAGGCTGCCAGGCGCTCATCTAGAATGGGAACGGATGGGTTCGGCGGTAGTTCCACAACATTTCTATAGCTCAACGACAGGCAAAAAAGCAGCGATGGCGGTGAGCGGCTGCATTCTCTTTTTATTCGTCGTGGGGCATCTGATCGGCAATCTGCAAATTTATGAAGGCCCTGAAAAGCTGAATCGATACGCGGCGCTTCTGCGTTCCATGCCGGCGCTGCTGTGGGGAGTGCGGACCGTTCTACTGGCAATGGTGCTGCTGCACATCTGGTCCTCAGTACAGTTGGCGGGCCGAAACATCGCCGCGCGGCCGGTGGGATATCGGATGAAGAAAGCCACCGGGTCGTCTTATGCGTCGCGAACCATGTACTGGAGCGGACCCATCATTCTGGCCTTCGTGATTTATCATTTGCTGGACTTCACCTTCGGCAGAGTGAATCCGCACTTTCAGCCGGGCAACGTTTACGGCAACGTGGTGGCCAGCTTCCAGTTGATTCCGGTGGCGGCGTTTTACATCATCGCGATGCTGCTGCTGTGCCTGCACCTGTATCACGGGTTGTGGAGCATGTTCCAATCGCTCGGGATCGCGCATCCGCGCTATACGCCGATGCTGCGTAAGGGCGCGGCAGTGCTAGCGACGCTGATCGCTGCGGGGAACATTTCCATTCCGCTAGCGGTCCTCATAGGGTGGGTGAAGTAAATGGAACTGCACGGGCGCGTACCGCCGGGCGAGATTGAGAAGCTGTGGGATCAGGCGCGCTTTGAGATGAAGCTGGTGAATCCGGCGAACAAGCGCAAGCACACCATTCTGGTAGTTGGCTCCGGCCTGGCGGGCGCGTCGGCGGCGGCTTCGCTGGGCGAGCTGGGCTACAACGTAAAATGCTTCTGCTTTCAGGATTCGCCGCGGCGGGCGCACAGCATCGCGGCGCAAGGCGGAATCAACGCCGCGAAGAATTATCACAACGACGGCGACAGCGTGTTCCGGTTGTTTTACGACACGGTGAAGGGCGGCGACTTCCGGTCGCGTGAAGCCAACGTGTACCGGCTGGCCCAGATCAGCGTCAACATTATCGATCAGTGCGTGGCTCAAGGCGTGCCGTTTGCGCGCGAGTACGGCGGGACGCTGGCTAACCGGAGTTTCGGCGGCGCGCAGGTGTCGCGGACGTTTTATGCGCGCGGGCAGACCGGCCAGCAATTGCTGCTGGGCGCGTATCAGGCGCTGGAGCGGCAGGTGCATGAAGGGCGCGTGCGTATGTTCCCGCGTACCGAGATGCTGGACCTGGTGGTGATCGACGGGCGGGCGCGCGGGATCGTCACGCGCAATCTGGTCACCGGGCAAATTGAATCGCATGTGGGCGATGCGGTGGTGCTGGGAACAGGCGGATACGGAAATGTTTATTATCTTTCGACCAACGCCAAGGGATCCAACTGCACGGCCATCTGGCGCGCGTACAAGCGCGGCGCGTTGTTCGCCAATCCGTGCTTCACGCAAATTCATCCGACCTGCATTCCGGTGTCGGGCGATTATCAATCGAAATTAACGCTGATGAGCGAATCGCTGCGCAACGACGGCCGGATTTGGGTGCCGTTGAAGGCGGGCGATAAGCGCCCTCCGAAGCAGATTCCGGAAGCGGAGCGCGATTATTATCTGGAACGCCGATATCCCAGCTTTGGGAATCTGGTGCCGCGCGATGTGGCGTCGCGCAACGCGAAAGCGGTTTGCGATGAGGGACGCGGCGTGGGCGAGACCGGGCTGGGGGTTTATCTGGATTTTTCGGATGCCATCCAGCGCCTGGGCGTGGAAGTGATTCGCGAGCGCTACGGAAATTTGTTCGAGATGTACCAGCGAATCACGGACGAAGATCCGTATCAAACGCCCATGCGAATTTATCCCGCGATTCACTATACGATGGGCGGCCTATGGGTGGATTACTACTTGATGAGCACCATTCCCGGGCTGTTCGTGATCGGCGAGGCCAATTTTTCCGATCACGGCGCGAATCGTTTGGGCGCGAGCGCGCTGATGCAAGGGCTGTCGGACGGCTACTTCATTCTGCCGTACACCGTCGGCGATTACATCGCGAAGACCAAGCTTGAAAAGATGGATAGCGGCGCGGCGGAGTTTCGCAGCGCGGAAGCGGGCGTGGCGGAGCTGACCAGCAAGTTGCTCTCCATTCACGGGCATCACACCGTGGATGCGTTTCACCGGCAATTGGGGAAAATCGTTTGGGATTATTGCGGGATGTCGCGGACGGGCCCTGGATTGGATTTGGCGATCGACAAGATCCGCGAGTTGCGCGAGCAGTTTTGGCGCGATGTGAACGTTCCAGGCAGCGCGGACGATTTGAATCAATCGTTGGAGAAAGCCGGACGCGTGGCGGATTTCTTCGAGCTTGCGGAATTGATGTGCATCGATGCGCGGCAGCGCGACGAAAGCTGCGGCGGACATTTTCGCGAGGAGTATCAGACGCCGGATGGCGAGGCGCAGCGCGACGACGATCATTGCGCATACACGGCAGCGTGGGAGTACAAGGGCGCTGAGCAGCTACCGGAATTGCATAAGGAGCCGCTGTCGTTCGAGTACGTGCATCCCAGCCAGCGGAGCTACAAATAATGCGGCTAATTTTG
>Ga0209006_10001662_pt1 | contig 20168 bp, 13 predicted proteins | sample JacPin_JW_Ref_O2_FD_188567 | JGI IMG/M metagenome (GOLD analysis project Ga0209006, IMG submission 188567) | Forest soil microbial communities from Algoma, Ontario, Canada - Jack Pine, Ontario site 1_JW_Ref_O2 (SPAdes) (version 2) | ecosystem: Environmental > Terrestrial > Soil > Boreal...
AGCCTCAAGCGAAATCTCGTTTTCATCACGGGCCCCAGTGCCACCGCGGACATGGGCCCGCTCGTTGTCGGTGTGCACGGTCCCCATCGCGTTCTGATTCTTTTGTTAGAGTGAGGCTAATGGCGGAAGCCGATTCCAAATCGAGCCCTTCGGTGACACCGGCCGCCGTTTCTCCAGCGCCGAAAATCGACGCGCCTCGCGACGTCGCGAATAAAAGCGACAAGGAACATCTTTTGCGCGCGATTCGCATGTCGCTCGACGTCGAAAGCGCCACCGTTCGCGCCAATACGCAGCACTTTAACAAGAGCCGCTACCGCGCCGTTGCCAATTTGGCCGATTACGACGACTTGAAAGACGAAGCGCGCCGCATCAAAGACAAATCGATCGCCAACCTTCCCGATCTCATCCAGACCCTGAAAAATTCCATTCGCGCGCGCAATGGGCATGTGTTCGTCGCCAACACCGCCGCCGACGCGTGCCGCTACATCCTCGACGTCTGCCGCTGGCGCGCCGCAAAAATGGTCGTCAAGGGTAAGAGCATGACGTCCGAGGAGATTCACCTCAACCACACTCTTGAGGGCGACGGCATCGAGGTCGTCGAGAGCGATCTCGCCGAATTTATTCTTCAGCTCGCCGGCGAGCAGCCCTCGCACATTCTCGCTCCTGCGCTGCACTACAGTCGCGAACGCATCACCGCGCTCTTCAAGCGCAAATTCGAAACCGAGCTCCCGCTCGATACCGGCGAAGAACTCACGTTTTTCGCTCGTCAAATTCTGCGCGAAAAATTCTTGCATGCCGACGTTGGCGTCACTGGCGCCAATCTGATCGCCGCCGACACTGGTACGCTCATGCTCGTCGAAAGCGAAGGCAACATTCGCCTGTCGAGCTTCGCGCCGCCCGTGCACATCGCCATCGCAGGCATCGAGAAAATTATTCCGACGCGCGAAGAAATGGCGCCATTCCTCGAGTTGCTCTCGATCAGCGCCACGGGGCAGTCGATGTCGGTTTACACCAGCTTCATCAGCCCGCCGCTTCTCGATCCGCCCTTCGCGATGCCCAGCAAGCCGCTCAAGCCTCGCGAATTTCATCTCGTGCTGATCGACAACGGTCGGCTGAAAATGCGCGACGATCCCGTGTTTCACGAAGCGCTCAACTGCATTCGCTGTGGCGCGTGTTTGAATTCGTGCGCGAATTTTCAGACCGTCGGTGGCCACGCATTCGGCGGAGAAACGTACTCCGGCGGCATCGGCGGCTCGTGGGAAGCCTTTACCAGCAAGCTCGAGAATGCACGCTTCTCGGAGTTGTGCACCGGTTGCACACGCTGCGTGCAAAACTGCCCGGTCCGCATCGACATTCCCTGGCTCAACGCGAATCTTGGCAGCCGGCTGAATCAGCTTGAGCCTTCGTCCATGACCAAGAGCTTGCTCGGTTCCATGACCGATGCCGATCCCGTCGATCGCGCCGCTCCGGTCTCGAAAATGTTTTTTGGTAATTACCACTATTTCGCGAAGTGGGGCACTCGATTTCCATCGATGGCGAACTCCGTCGACGCTGGTCGCGCGCCATCGACACGCACCGATTCCAAAGACGACGAGGGCAACACCAGCGCCGCGCGTTCCATGATGGAAAAATGGTTTAACGTCGATCGCCGCCGCGCCCTGCCACCATTTCCGGAGCACACGTTCGTGCAGCAAGCCGACAGCATCACGCCGCCATCCAGCAAGGGCCGCGAGATCAAAGTCGTGATCTTCGCCGACGCCTTCACGAACTACGGCATGACGAGTCGTGGCATCGCAACCTTAAAAGTACTCCGTGAAATGGGTGCCGACGTGATCGTCAGCGAATGCGTGCCCGAAGGCCGCGCCGCGATGTCGCAAGGTATGATCGCGACGGCGAAGCAGCACGCGCGCCTCGCGACGCGCGAGCTCGATCCGCATGTCAGCGACGGCCGCGACATCGTCGTCGTCGAGCCGAGTTCGCTCTCGATGTTCCGCCGCGATTTCGCGCGGCTTCTCGACAGCAAAGAGCGTTACGAACGATTCCGCTCGCGCGCCTTTGAGCCGGTTGAATACGTCGTGAAGATATTGAGGAAGACCGGACGTAAGCCGCACGAAGTCTTCGATATTTCGAAATCGAAGGTCGGCCACCGGCTCTTCTATCACGCCCACTGCCAGCAAAAGACGATCGGCGCCGCCGAGCCGACCGTGGTGTTGCTCACGGATATCGGTTTCGATGTGGTGACTTCCAACGTCGAATGCTGCGGCATGGCGGGCAGCTTCGGCTACAAGAAGGATTTTTACGACTTGAGCCTCGCCGTGGGGGCGGATTTATTCGGCCAGGTTGTGCAACAGGATCGCGACGGCGGCGCGCGTCAGATCGTAGCCAGCGGAACGTCATGCACCGAGCAGTTGCACGCCGGCTTCGAACGAAAAATCCTGCATCCGATGGAATTGCTGCTGACGCTGATCGAGCCTCAGAAAGAATCCGACAAGGCGGCCAAAGACGCAGAAGACGCAGAGGTCGAGGCTGATCTCGAGTCCCTCAAGCGATCCAAAAGAGAAGCGTCCAAAAGCTGAACCGTGTGGACGACCGGAATGTTGTGCCCCGCGCGCGCCAACGAAGATTGAAGCTGCAGCAGGCAGCCGGGATTTCCCGTCGCGATAACGTCGGGTTTCAGTGGCGCGATTAACTCCGCTTTGCGATCGCCTAACTGTGTCGCTGTATCAGGCTGCACGAGATTGTAAATTCCCGCCGAACCACAGCAAATTGGCGCCTCTGGAATTTCAAGCAGTTCAATTCCCGGAATTTGAGCCAGCAATTGCCGCGGAGGAATGCGAATTCCTTGCGCGTGCTGCAAATGGCAGGCGTCGTGATACGCGACCCTTAGCTTCAGCGGATGTCGATTCGCCTGCGGTGTGCGTTCCGCTAGAAATTCCGTGATGTCGCGGCATTTCGCGGCGAAAGTTTTGGCCTTCGCCGCGTATTGCGGATCATCACGTAGCAAGTGACCGTATTCCTTCACGTTCGAACCGCAACCAGCTGCATTCGTGATGATGAATTCGACGTTGGCGCGCTCGAAGCTATCGATTGTCTTGCGAGCCAATTGCAGCGCGCCATCTTCTTCCCCCGCGTGCACCATCAGCGCGCCACAGCATGGTTGATCTGCGGGCGCAACGACTTCGAAGCCTTCGGCTGCGAGCACGCGAGCCGTCGCTGAGTTAACGCGAGGAAAGAATTCTCGTTGGACGCATCCGAGCAGCAGCCCGACGCGCGCCCGCTTCGTTCCTTGTGCCGCTGTTTGTTCAGGGACGCGCTCACTCGATTTCAGCATCGGCATCAACGCTTCCATTGCCCGCAATTTTTTCGGCAGCAGATTCAGTAGGCCAGTCGATCGTACGAGCGATTGCAGCCCCGACTTTTGATAGATAGAAAGCGGGAAGCGCAGCAGGCGGAGCCGGTTGGGGCGGGGAAATGTCGCGAAGATCATCCGTCGGTACAGTTTTTCGAACGCGGTGCGGGGATAGTTGCGCTCGATCTGCGCGCGTGTCGCTTCGATGAGCTTGCTGTAATCGACGCCGGATGGGCACGCGGTCATGCACGACATGCAGCCGAGGCAAGTATCGAAGTGGCTGACCCACTGCGAATTCATCTCGGCTTTGCCGTCCGCAGCCAGCTTCATCAAATAGATTCGCCCGCGCGGCGAATCCATCTCTTCATTCCACAATTTGTACGTCGGACAAGCAGGCAGGCAGAATCCGCAATGTACGCACTGATCGATCAGTTCTCGCGCCGGCGGATGATGCGCATCAAACGCGCCGCATGATGATGGATTTTCCGAAGGCTGCGTTGGCGCCGGTCCTTCGATTCCCTCAGGCATCAGATTCCACCCACGAATCGCCTAGGATTCAGCGTCGATTTCGGATCGAATTGTTTTTTCACTGCGCGCATCAGAGGGAGCGCGTCGCCAGCATTGCCCCAAGCATCGATTTGCGGCATCGAATCGGGGCGATGCGCGATCGCTAGCGACCCGCCGAGCGTCTCGATCCTGCCGCGAAGATTCTTCAGCGCTGTCGAGATGTCGTCGGGCGAGCCCACGAGGCAGATGATTCCGATTCCGATTGCGTAGAGCACCGCTTCAAAATGAACGTGGTTGACACCGGTTACCATGGCGAGAGCTTCGCAAGTCTCGGCGATTTGTGTCGGTAATACGGAAACCTTTGCAATCGCTGAACCCTCACAATTCTCGGTTGCCTCGGAATACAGTATCTGTCGCGCGTTCCAGGTTGCGGGTCCTGACTCGATCGATCTCGCCCGCGCGAGAAGCTGTTTCAGTCGTTCCGCCTGAGCGGCGCAGCCTGCTTCTGTTGCCTCGAATAACACATCGATTTGTGGCTGCATTGATTCGACGAAGCGAATTTGTAACGCGGAGTGAGCGAGCTTGGAATCCTGGATTGCGAGAGCGAATCGCTGCGCGTCACGAGCGTCGTGAACGACGCACGAAACCGTGCGCGATTCCTTTGGGATCGGATGCAATCGAAACGTCGCTTGCGTGATGACGCCGAGAGTGCCGAGCGCTCCCGTGATAAGTTTTGGCAGGTCGTAGCCTGCAACGTTCTTCACGACTTTGCCGCCGCTCTTGGCTAGCGTTCCGTCAGCAAGCGCGAGCGTTACTCCGATCACCAAATCCCGCAGTGAGCCGAATCGTAACCGCAACGCGCCGCTATCGTTGGTGGAGAGAATTCCGCCGACCGTCGCGCGGCTTGACCATAATCCGTCGAGTGCGAGTCGCTGATTCTGTTTCGCGAGCGTTTCGGCTAGTTGCTTTAGGGTGCAGCCCGCTTCGACCGTGACCGTCAGATCGGAATGCGCGTGTTCGATGACCGCATTGAGGCGAGCCGTGGAAAGAATGACGTCCGCGCGTTGTGGAGGATTTCCCCAGGCCAGTTTCGTTCCGCCGCCGCGTGGAATCACTGCGAGGGCCGCATCGTTGGCCAATTTGAGAACATGAGCGAGTTGTTGCTCGTCGCCGGGTGCGACGACGAGTTTCGCTTGCACGCCAGCGACTTGATCTTCCCTCGTGGCGGCTTGAACGTTCTCGGCGCCGACGGTCGAACGCGCAGCGGTTTCAAACGCAGCAATGCTTCGCACTGTGTCGGCTGGTGCGCTCGCGTCCATCGTCAAAAACGCTCCGCGATTCCAGCGGACTCGAGTTCGTGCGGAACGTATTTGCCCGGCTTTTCGCCGCAGAGGCGCGGGCGCGGGAAAACCTTGCCGGGATTGGAGAGTTGCAACGGATCGAAGGCGCAGCGGACGCGCTGCATCGTCTCGAGATCGGGCTCGCTGAACATTTTCGACATTGCGCGTTTCTTGTCTTCGCCGACGCCGTGCTCGCCGGTGATCGATCCGCCGGCAGCGATGCAGATCTCGAGGATTTTGTACGAGAGCGCTTCGGCCGCTTCTTCTTGTCCCGCAATGCGCCGATCGTAGAGCACGAGCGGGTGCAAATTACCGTCGCCTGCATGGAAAACGTTGGCGACGCGAACTCCGGTCTCCTTGCTGAGGCGATCGATTTCGCTCATCACTTGGGGGAGTGCCGTGCGCGGAATGACTCCATCCTGCACGATGTAATTCGGCGAGATACGTCCCATCGCGGCGAAGGCTGCTTTACGGCCTTTCCATACGAGCGCACGTTCTGTCTCGGACTGCGCGACACGAATCTCCGATGCGCTGTGTTCGCGGCAAATCGCATCGACGTGTTTCATCAGCGATTCTACTTCGGCGAATGGTCCGTCGAGTTCGACGAGCAGCAGTGCACCGCAATTCGGATAGTTCGCGTGAACAGCGGCTTCGGCCGCTTGAATCGCGAGATTGTCCATCATTTCGATGGCGGCGGGCAGCATTCCGGCGGCGATGATTCCGCTCACGGCGGCGCCCGCTTCGTTGGTAGAAGGAAACGCGGCGAGAAGCGTCTGCACGCATTCTGGGCGCTTCACAATCCGCAAAATGATTTTCGTCGCGACGCCGAGTGTGCCTTCGGAACCGACAAAAACTCCCGCGAGATCGTAGCCGGGAGCGTCGAGTGATTTCCCGCCGAGGTGCACGAGCGAGCCGTCTGGCAAAACAACTTCGAGGCCAAGAACGTGCGTCGTAGTGAATCCGTATTTGAGGCAATGCGCGCCGCCGGAATTTTCGGCGACGTTTCCGCCGATGCTGCACACCGACTGCGACGACGGATCGGGCGCATAGAAATATTCCTGCGGCAAAACGCGGCCGCTGACGTCGAGATTGATCACTCCCGGCTCGACGACGACGCGGGCGTTCGGAATATCGATTTCGAGGATGCGGTTCATCCGCGTCAAGGCGATGACGATTCCAGTTTCGACTGGAAGCGCGCCGCCGCTGAGTCCGGTGCCGGAGCCGCGCGCAACGAAGGGGATTTTCTCAGCGTGGCAGAGTTTCAAAATCGCTTGAATTTGCGCCGTGTTTTCGGGAAGCAGGACGCCGAGCGGCATCACGCGAAAATTCGTGAGGCCATCGCACTCGTAGGTGCGCAATTCTTCGGCTGAAGTGATCAGGCCGCGCGGCCCGACGATTTCGCGAAGTTGCTTGGCAATCGCAGCGTTCACAAAAAAAGAGTGAAGTAACGAAGCGAAGATGTAAAGACGTAACGAAAATCCAAGTTGCCCACGCGCATCAGTGGATGACCATGCTTTTGAATGGCTCGACGTAGGCTTGCAGGAATACGAGGATGCCGACGAGCGAAGCGAGCGCGATGCTATGCAGGAAAACGTAGCGGAGGATGTCGCCTTCGTGGCCGTACCACTCTGTCGCGGTGCTGGCGACGACGATGCTTTGGGCGTCGATCATTTTGCCCATCACTCCGCCGCCGCTGTTGGCCGCGCACATCAGCACGGGCGAAACACCGACTTGATTCGCGGAGATGCGCTGCAGGCTGCCGAACAAGACGTTGGAAGCGGTGTCGGAGCCGGTGAGCGCGACGCCGAGCCATCCGAGCAGGGTTCCGAAGAACGGATAGAGCATTCCCGTGCGCGCGAACGCCAAGCCCATCGTCGCGTCCAGTCCGGAATAGCGCGTGGTGAATCCGATCGCCATCATCGCGGCGATGGTAAGCAACGAAAACCGCACGCGATACAGCGTTTTTGCGTACTGGCGCACGAGACGGATCGGGCTGTAGCCCATCAGAAATCCGGAAATGATCGCGGAGAAGAGAATTCCTGTGCCGGATGCGGAGAGCCAATTCAACAGGAAAATCGCGGGTTCCGGAGTTGGTTTCGCAACGACTGGAGGAACACGCAGCGAAGAGTTGTGAAGATACGCGATCGGAATTTTTGGACTCGAAACGTGATCGAGAAATGCTTTTGTGGAAGGAAGTCCCCACACAAAAACGATGACGCTGAGGACGACCCACGGCGTCCACGCTTTTATTACTGCGGAACGCGCGTGGCCATGCTGGCCGCGCGCTTCGCGGTCGGATTCGTGGCCTTCGAGTCCCCAGATGCGTTTCGGATGCCAGAACAGAAGCAGAACCGTGACTCCGGCGATGGAGCAGACCGAGGCGACGACATCGACGAGCCACGGGCCGTGGAGATTTGAAATCAGGAACTGCGGGATCGCGAAGAAAAGTCCGGCGACGAGAGTTGCTGGCCAGACTTCGATCATTCCATTGAAGCCTGCGAACGTCCAAATCAACCAAAACGGCACCAAGAGAGAGAAAAACGGAAGAATTCGGCCAGTCATCGCGCTGAGTTGAATGAGGCTGAGGCCGCTGACACCGGAGAGCGCGATCAGCGGTGTGCCGAGCGCGCCGAAGGCGACCGGTGCCGTGTTTGCGATCAGCGAAAGCCCGGAGGCTTGCAGCGGCTTGAAGCCGATGCCGATCAAGATCGCAGCTGTGACTGCGACGGGAGTGCCGAATCCGCAGGCACCCTCGAAGAAGGCGCCGAAGGCGAAGGCGATGAGGACGAGTTGGAGGCGGCGGTCCTGTGTGATGCCCATGAGGCTTTGCTGGAGGACTTTGAAGTGGCCGGCCTGGCAGGTGAGGTCGTACATGAAGATGACGTTGAGAACGATCCAGCCGATGGGGAACAGGCCGTAGAGGACGCCGTAGACGGCGGACATCGCTCCCATTTTCAAGGGCATGCCGAAGATAGAGCAGGCGATGAGGAGCGAGGCGGTCAGACCCATCAAGGCGGCGAAGTGGGCTTTGATGCGAAAGATGGCGAGGGCGCTGAGGAGTATCAAAACGGGAATGGAGGCGAGGAGGGTGGAGAGCAGCCAGTGGCCTGCGGGGTCGTAGTTTTGGGTCCAGGTCACGTAAGCGTGCCTCCGAGAAATGTGAGGCTTGGTGGATATATGTGAATTGCGGGGATGTCAAGTTGGGGGGATGGATTGGGAGGTTGACCCACCCCCCGGGGGTGTTTTGCGTAAGAATGTGATTCTACGGTGTTTGCAGGTGCGTGTTGTGCAAGAATGTGATTTTAAAGGAGTTGGGGGTGGTGGGAGTGTGCGGCGGACACCGGTGATTCGAGGGGAGGGGAAGGAGAACTGGGGGTGTAATTTACGGGAAATGAGGGGGTTATTGGCGGGCGGTGGCGCTTGGATCGACCGTAAAGGCGGCGCTGAAGCGCTGAAGTCCATATGGGCTTGGGAGAATTGCGGAGGGGAGATCCATGGAGTCGGGAACACCTGGAAGGTCGGAAGATTGATCGCGCGGCTGGAGTGCTCGGATTGTTGAGAGGCGTTGGTTTGGCCGTGAAAGCTGCGCGGGAGCGCCGCACTTCAAATTGGCTGTGATTGGATGGGAGGGGACCGCGGACGTCGGGGAAGCCCAGGTGTGGATCGGAAAAACGCCGGCGGGACGCCGGCGCTACCGGGGTGGCCAACGGGAAGGGGGTGATTGACATCGGAGGGTGGTAGAGGTTGGATACGATACGGCGGAGGTACGGTTGCGATGCGGGGATCGCGGCGCGAGCGCTTGGGTTTTGCTTGTGACTCTATTTCCAAAACAAATTCATCGGAGGCTGAGGCGCCACGGCAAGACGTCACGCGCGTCTCCGTCGAATTGAGTGCGAGAAGTTCGGAGGTTGGGGCGCGTGTTACGCGGATGTTCTCCACTCGCGCCTTGGCGTTGGCGTGTGTTGCCGCGCTGTTCATAGGGGAAACAGGTTTCGCGGCAGCAAGTTTGCGGGGAGCAACGAACGCCATACCTGGTTCGCAACAGCCGCAGGCGTCGGTGCAGGAGGGGAAGGACTCGGGGCAGGCGGTGGTGCAAGAGTTTTCGATCGGCGGCACGGTGGTGGACTCGGTGGCGGGGCGAGGCGTCGGGCACGCACTCGTGGTGCTGACGATGTATTCGGACATGAAGACGAGCGGCGGGGAACTGCCGATGCGGCGGGTTATGGCGGATGAAGAGGGACGATTTGAGATTCGCGGCCTGACTTCGACCGGGAGAGCGGGGATTCAGGCGGCGAAGCCGGGATACGAGGCAGCAACGGACGTTCGAACGGGACTGAGCAGATCGTTCGGGGGATTTCAAGAGCTGGATGTTGAGCCCGGAGTGAACGTCACGGTCACGTTGGTGCCGGAGGCGACGATCGCGGGGAGAGTTGTGGACGCGAGCGGCGAGCCGATCGAAAGGATGCCGATCCATCTCACGTTTGAGGGAGCGTTGAACGGGAGACGCGTGCCGCAAGATGTGCGACGCGGGGGCGGAACAGATGAGGAAGGGGAGTTCCGGTTTGCGGACCTGCAAGCGGGGCGATACTTCGTGTCCGCGGGGCCGAGCGAAGAAGTGTCGTCTCGATCAGGGGCGGGAGGACGGACGGCGCTGGGATACGCCACGGTGTTTTACGGAGGCGGAACCGACTATGCGACGGCCAGCCCCATCGATCTGACAGCGGGAAAACATGTCGACATCGATTTGCGAATGGAGTTGCAGCCGCTGTTCAAGATAAGAGGAGTGGTCACCGGAAGCCTGGCGACGGGCCTTCGGCAAATCGCGATTTTCAACGCGGCCAACCAGCGCCTGGTAAACAGATCCGAAGAGCGTTCGGACCAAGAGTTCCAGATCGCGGAGCTCCCTCGTGGGTCGTACACGATTCATGTGAGCAGCCTCGATCCAGAAACTCGCGAATGCACGGCGACGATCAAGCGATTGGACGTGACCCGCGATATTTCGGGATTGCAGCTCGCGCTTTCTCCATGCGCGACGATCACAGTGAACATCCACGTCGAGCACACGAAGAAAGAGACGAATAAGACTCCCTCGAATCCGGGAGAGAACGGTCTCGTTACGCCTGACATGAAATACCCGGTGCAAGCGGGTTTGCGACCTGACGATGAACGCGGGATGACGCCGACATACCATGGATTGCCGAAGAAGGATGAGCCGGAGACGGCGATCGCTCATGGCGTTACACCCGGCCGCTACATCCTTGAAGTGCCGTTGATTCGACAAATGTACGTGGAGTCAATGCAGTCGGGCATGACGGATTTGCTCCGAGAGGATTTGGTGGTTGCGCCGGGAGCGGCGGTGGCGCCCGTCGAAGTGCGATTGCGGGACGACGGAGCGCTGCTGGACGGCAAGGTGAAGCTCGATCCCGGTGTCAAAACGGCTGCGGTGATTGCCATTCCCGTAGAGACGCCGAGACTCGCGAGAAACGCGATCGTTCTTTCCGGGCAATTCAACTTTCCACCGCTGGCGCCGGGAAGGTATGAGTTGTTTGCGGTGGATCATCTAGATGATTTTGCGTACGCCGAGCAGGATGTGATCGGGAAATATCTGGCGCACGCGAAGGAAGTGACCTTGCGTGCGAATGAGCGGACGACGGTAGAGCTGGAGTTTGTGCGGCTGGGGCGCGAGGGGCAGCCGTGAGAATTTGCGGGCGAGCGACTATCGCGGCGCTTGTGTTTGGGGTTGTGCTGGCGAGCTGTCCGAGATGGGTGAGCTTGCGAGCGCAAACATCTTCGAACGCGAATGGAAGCTATCGGATTGCGGGAACCGTTGTGGATGCAGCGAGTGGCAGGCCGCTCGGTGTGACCGAAGTTACGATCGGGTTGATCGTAGGAAAGAATCTGCACGCGGCGTATGCGACAGGGGCAGACGGCAAATTTTCGTTCGAGGGATTGCCTGCGGGGCGGTATCAGTTGTCGGTGAAGCGGCGCGGGTACGCTCCGCAGAGTTACAAAGGGCACGATGAATATTGGTCGGCGATCGTTGTCGGTCCCGGACTGAAGAGCGAGGACTTACGATTCGCGATGTCGGCGGGCGCGTCGATTGCGGGACGCGTGTTTGATGAGCGTGGTGACCCGGTGCGGGACGGGACGGTGCTGCTTCTGCGGGAAGTTACGAACGGCGGGAGACGGTGGCTGACTCGAATCGACTCGGAAGGATTTGATGATCTGGGTGCGTACCGATTCGGGCATCTTGAGCCGGGGGTGTATGTGTTAGCGGTGATCGCGCAACGGCCATGGTATGCCGCACTTTATGGAGTGCATCCGACGGCGGCGGAGGTGCGGCCCGGAGATATGGATACGAACGTTGTGTATCCGGTGACGTTCTATCCGGGCGCGATGGATGCGGAAGCAGCGGGACGGATAACGCTGACGGCGGGAGAAAGCGCGACGGCGGATGTGAGTCTGGCGCCGGTCGCAGCGCGAGACGTATCGATCAAGACCGAGAGCGACGACCCGACAGCGCGGCCGCGGATGATTTTTGCTGCGCTGTACATCGCGGACGGAGTTGTCGAAACCTTGCCGACGACGACTCTGGGCTTCGGGCGAGGCTCGATCGAAATCGGCGGAGTGCCGCCGGGCCGCGTGGACCTGACGTGGACGACTGGCACCGGGAAAAACGCGCAGGAACACTTCAAGTCGTTGAATTCGTCGGAGGGGGACGCCGGAAGTTCGATCGTCATGACGACGATTCGAGGTGTCGTGGAAGGTGTTAGCGGCGCGAAGGTGACGGGCACGACGGTGGAGTTGAGGGTGGACGAAGGGAGGAAGACTTATTCAACGGTTGTGGGGCCGAACGGAGAGTTCGAGTTTCACGAGGAATTGGTTCGTGGTTTGTACACGATCGAAATGCCGCAGCTTGCGGATATGCCATTGGGAGTTCGCGGCAAGGGGATGAGCTTTTTTGACGAGTCGATGGAGATTCAGCCTGGGCGGGATGTTGAGATGAAGATTGTGGCGGGGCGTGCGGGGCGCGTGCGGGGGCGCGTGGTGAAGAGCGGTGCGGGGGCGGAAGGTGCGTTTGTGGCGCTGGTGCCAGAGAAATTCGAGGATTCGAATAATTTGTTGCGGGTGGGGGAGACGGATTCGGCGGGCGGGTTTGAGTTGGAGAAGATTGTGCCTGGGAGGTATCGGTTGATCGCGGTGGAGGATGGGTGGAATGCGGATTGGAGGAGCGTGGAGTTTTTGAGAAGGTTTGTGGGTGGTGGGAAAGAGTTGGAGATTGGGGCGGGTGGGGTGGTGACGGCGGAAGCGGAGGCGATGAAGTGAAGAAGTAAAGATGAAAAACCGGAAGAGGTCGACAGTTGAAAGTTGAAAGGGAAGAGCGGCGAGAGAAGGTTGGATGGGGGCGCGGGGAAGGTGGAGACTATCGTTTGTTGTGGTGCGTTTTGATCGAGCGTAAAAGCGGCGCTGAAGCGCCGCCCTCCAAATAGAATTTGCTGATGCAGGGATTTGTGGCTAACGGATATGTTTGCGCGGGTGAGCGGAAAAACGCCGGCAGGATGCCGGCGCTACCAGGAGAGGCGGTCGTTGCCGACGAGGGTTAAGTCGAGGATGTTTTCGTCGGTACGGGTGAATTTCAGATCGTAATAGGTGCCGGCGAATTGGCGCTGGAGTTTGAAGGATTTTTGGGCTTTGGATGGAACGACGGCCTCCACTTTTGTTCCCCAGTCTACAAATTGGGTTTTTCCGTTGAGTTCGATCGGGATTTGTATGCTTACCGTCACAAATCCGCGGAATTCAAAACATTCGATGCCGTCGTGGTTTAACGAGCTGCAGTCGGCGTCGGAGGCGGCACGGATGACTTGTTCGAAGGAATCGAGACGGGCGGTGTCGTTGGCGCCGATGAGGGCGGCGGAGAAATTGCGATCGGTGGGGACTTGGTGGGTGTAGAAGAGGACGCGATAGTGTTTTTGCGGATTTAGATTGAGGATCCCGAGGTCGCGCGAACCTTCGTGATCGGTTTGAGCCAGGGAATCCGGCAAGTACTGGATTGGATGAACCTGTTGGAATCGCAGCGAGCCTTCGGAATCGGTTGTGACGTCGAAGAGGACGTTGCTTACACCGAGATAATTTTTGTCGGATTTTTCGCTGCTGAAGAAGTAGGCGCGCTCCACTTTTAACCGCAGGTTGGGCTTCAAATTTACGCCGCTGCGTTCGATGCGGTAGCCGTAGGCGTTGAGAAGGCTGTCGTGTGGGCGAGTGGGGACGCTTTGCAGGATGTAATCGCGGACCTGGGCGTTCTGCGTTGCGGCGAAACAGCCGGCGGCTTCGGCGCGATCGACGTCGGTGAGGAAGGCGTAGAGGGATTCGATGGTGGAGTTTTCGTCGGCGCCGGAAGAGGAACCGAAGAGCCAGCTTTTCGGGGGTGGTAGGAAGACGCGAACGTTCGGATTTTGTGGGCTGCGCTCCAGGCGAAAGTCGCCTTCGGTTGTGGTGCAAGCGTCGGAGGCTGGCGTGGAGTCGGTTTTGGCGTCGAGGGTGAAAGAGACGGGGGAGTCCGGGGCTTGTTGAGTGGGAATGTTGGGGGAGAGGAGGAGAGAGCCGTCGTTTACGGATTCCAGGCGAAAAGATGGGGCGGTCGAGGTCACTGGCTTTCGGGGAGCGCAGCCGGAAAGAGCGAGACTGACTAGGATGAGCGGGAACGCTAGAGCGATGGCGCGGGTGGGGTGAGTCGACATTTTCCGAGGCGCATTCGGTGGCAAGCATCCGTGGAAAAACGCCGGCGAGACGCCGGCGCTACCGGTGCCGTCGCAAACGGCTATTGCGGGGAGTAAGTTACACTCTTTGTAAGATGAATCAGACGAAAATATTGGAGGCGCTGAAGCGGTATTGGGGGTACGACACGTTTCGGCCGATGCAGGAGCGGATTGTCGGGAGTTTGCTTGGCGGGCGGGATGCGTGTGTGGTGATGCCGACAGGCGGCGGGAAGTCGTTGTGCTACCAATTGCCAGCGGCGATGTCTGGGGACAAGACAGTGGTGGTGATTTCGCCGCTGATTGCGCTGATGCAGGATCAGCTGGCGCAATTGACGCAGATGGGGATTGCGGCGGGGACGCTAAATAGTTCGGTGGATGGCGCGCAGCAGGGGCGCGTGATGCGCGAAGCGGCCGCGGGGAAGTATCGGCTGCTGTATTTGTCGCCGGAGCGGCTGGCGCGGGCGGATACGGCGGCGTGGCTTAAGCGGGTGCCGATTTCGATTTTTGCGATTGATGAGGCGCACTGCATTTCGGAGTGGGGCCACGAGTTTCGGCCGGAGTATCGGCAACTGAGTTCGTTACGCGCGAATTTTCCGGGGTGCGCGATCGCGGCGTTTACGGCGAGCGCGACACGGCAGGTGCGGCACGACATCATTGCGCAATTGAAATTGCGCGATCCGGATAAATATATCGCGAGCTTTCATCGGCCGAATCTGCGGTACATCGTGAGGGAGTGCGAAGGTGGGACGCAGGACACGCTGCTGCTGCGGGCGTTGCGCGCGTATGGCGACAGCAATTTGATTGTGTATGCGCCGACGATCAAGACGGTGGAAGAGACGGTGGATTTTCTGGAGGGTAAGGGGATTCCGGCGATTGCGTATCACGGGCAGATGGATAGCGAGGACCGGCGGAGGAATCAGGAAAAGTGGATGGCGGACGAAGTCCGCGTGTTGGTGGGGACGATCGCGTTTGGGTTGGGGATCAATAAGGCGGCGGTGCGAGCGGTGATCCATTTGTCGCTGCCGAAATCGGTGGAACAGTATTACCAGGAAGCGGGACGCGCGGGGCGTGATGGGTTGCCGGCGGATTGCGTGATGTTGTGGCAGAAGAAAGATGCGGGATTGCTGGCGTACTTCATTAATAAGCTGAGCGATCTGGAGGAGAAGGAGCGGGCGTGGTCGCGGTACAACACGGTGCGGCGATTTGTGGAGGAAGTGGAGTGCCGGCACATGCGGATTTGTTCGCACTTTGGGGAGAAGCCGAAGTGGGAGCGATGTAATGCGTGCGATGTGTGCGGGGTGATGCCGTCGTGGCTGGCGGAGCCGGTGGCGGCGCCGATTGGGCGACGGTCGAAGAAGAGGCGAGGGATGGCAGCGGCGGCGGGAGCGGGCGCGTCGAGTGCGATTGGATCGGGTCGAGCGGGTGAAGAGGCGCGAAGGTTTCGTGAGTTTGCGGATGATGAAGTGGCGACCGGAGTTGATCCGGAATTGCGCGAGCATTTGCGGGCGTGGAGGAGCAAGAAGGCGAAGGAACTCGGGATGCCGGCGTACATTGTGATGAATGACAATTCGCTGGATGCGCTGTGCCGGGTGCGGCCGGGGACGGCGGAGCAGTTGATGAATGTTTTGGGATTTGGCGAAAAGAAAGTGGAGAAGTATGGCGAGGAGATTTTGCAGGAGCTAAGGCGGTTTGAAGAAGGAGAGCGCGAGGCGGCGAGTAAGAAGGTGGCGGTGTCGCCTGCGGAAGAGACGCTGCAACTGCTGGCGCAGGGCAAGACGTTGGAAGAGATTGCGCGGGCGCGAGGGCGGCAACTGGCGAGCGTGGTGTCGATGGTTTCAGAAATGGTGGAGAGTGGCGAGGCGGAATTTCGGCCGGAGTGGATTGCGGCGGAGAGACTGGAAAAGATTCGAGAGGCTTGCGGGCGGTTGGGCGCGGAACGGCTGAAACCGTTGAAGGATGCGTTGCCGGCGGAGATCACGTATGAGGAGATTCGCTTGGTGGCGGCGCATTTTAAAAGTAAGGCGGGGGCGAGTTGAAGGGTGTTGAGTGAGCTGTATGTGGCGATTGAGGGCGCGCAGGTAAAGGCGCGTGGAGGCAGCAGCGCACAGGCAGAAGTGCCTCTACCACTCGGCGGCGCGGATGAGTTGTCGGCGTGCGGTAATCGAGCGTTTGTCCTGCCTGGGTGCACAGACAAGAGTGTCTGTGCCACTGGGAGGTAGTCCTATACATGCGGTACCAAAAATTTGGGGATTCCGTACTATTCGTACTGTCGTAGTGCCTGCACTTATAATCCTTGCGTCTCTCCCAGGGTTACGCGCCGAGGTATTCCCAGCCAAGCAGCGGTCGCTGCAAAGCGCGGCACGACGGAGAATTTCTTCTGGACCGGCGAAAGTCGAAACCCGCCGACTTTCAAATGAATTAGGGACGAGCGGATTGTTCGAACGCCGGGACCAGGGGTGATTGGAAGCTCCATGCTCGTCATCGTAGGAATGATCCTGCTGTTGACCTGGATTTTTGACCACGCGGTACACCTCACGCCAAGTTCGCTCGTAAATTTGCTGCTGCTGTTCGCGACGATTTCGTTCGTGCTGGATTTTTTGCGCGAGCGGGAGAATATGCGGCACCCGCGTCCTGGATGGGATGCGATGCCGCCGCGCGGATGGTTTTCGTCGTCGGTGAGGCGCATGCGGCATAAGACGGATGGCGGATCTGGATCGGGGCCGGATGGGCCGACGTCGCCGCAGATGAAGGCGACGCGGGCGGCGTAAGGATTTGGAACGCGAAGTAAAGTAGCAACGAACGGCCAGCGAGCGGGTGGCGCCGGTCGGGTGAGACTGCATCTCTCTCCAACATTTTCCACAACAAGCAAAAAAGTTTTGAGACGGCGTTTGCTGGGGTCGCACTCGTGTGTTCGTTGAGGAAGACGTTCACCACAGAGGGCGCAGAGAGCACGGAGACGGAAAAGAAAAGTCCGCACAGGCAGGAGTGCCTGTGCCACAAAGCAATGTGCTTACTTGTTTTGGGGGAAGAGGGATTGGAGGATCTGGGTGCGGTAGTCGAAGATGCGGCGGACGTCGGGGGCGACGAAGAGGGAATTGATGATGGAGCCGCCGAGGACGGCGTAGTCGACGTGGTCGGAGACTTGGGTGCCGTTGTTTTGGGAGACGAAGCGGTGTTCGTGGCGCCAGAGGCGGTAGGGGCCGCGAAGTTGTTCGTCAACGAAGCGATGCGGCGGATTCCAGGCGGTGATTTCGCTTTCCCAGGAGATGGGGATGCCGTGGAGGCTGAGTTTGTAGCGGATGCGGGCGCCGGGATGCATGGCGATCGGGGCAGGTGTGATGACGTGGAATTTTAGGAATGTCGGAGTGAGGCGTTCGAGATTGCGCGCGTCGGCGAAGAAGGGGAAGACTTCGTCGATGGGGCGGGGGAGGAAGATGGAGCGGTCGATGGAGAAGAGTTTCACGGGGATTGGATGATTGCGCGAATAGGTCGGGCGCGAACGCGCAGAAACCAATTTGTGCCGATGTTGAAGAGTATACGTTGGAGAAACGTGGGCGGATGAGCGTAAACGCGATGTCTGATTTGCGGCAAATGTTGCGGGATGGGTGTGGTTGAGTCTAAACCCGCACCCTCTAAAGACTGAGGGTGCGGCACCCAACTGCCGACTGCATCGCGCAGGTTGTCGCGAGACGAAGGCGTTAGCTGCCGTGACCGCTGCCGCCGGTGAGTTCGCGGACGATGTTGCTGACGAAATTTTTGGCGTCGCCGAAGAGCATTAGGGTTTTGTCGAGATAGTAGAGGGGGTTGTCGATGCCGGCGAAGCCGGCGGCCATGCTGCGCTTGATGACCATGACGGTGCGGGCTTTGTCTACGTCGAGGATGGGCATGCCGTAGATGGGGCTGGTGGGATCGGTGCGGGCGGCGGGATTGGTGACGTCGTTGGCGCCGATGATGAGGGCGACGTCGGTTTGGGCGAGGTCGCCGTTGATCTGATCCATTTCCAACAGCTTGTCGTAAGGGATGTCGGCTTCGGCGAGGAGCACGTTCATGTGGCCGGGCATCCGTCCGGCGACGGGATGGATGCCGAAGGTGACGTCGACACCGCGCTTGGTGAGCGAATCGTAGAGTTCGCGGACTTTATGCTGCGCTTGCGCGACGGCCATGCCGTAACCGGGGACGACGACAACTTTACTGGCGGCGCCGAGGATGCCTGCGGCTTCTTCGGGAGTGGCACTGCGGACGGGCGGAGCTTCCTTCGCGCCGCCTGCGACGGTTTGAATTTGGCCGAAGCCGCCGAAGAGCACGTTGGTGAACGAGCGGTTCATCGCTTTCGACATGATGACCGAGAGGATGAGGCCCGACGAGCCGTCGAGTGCGCCGGCGATGATGAGGAGCTTGCTACTGAGAACGAAGCCCATCGCAGCAGCGGAGAGACCAGCGTAGGAATTTAAAAGAGAGATGACGGTGGGCATGTCGGCACCGCCGATGGGGATGACCAGCATCACGCCGAAAATGAGCGGGACGATGATCATGATCGGGAACAGGCGAATCTGGTCGGGGTGAAGCATGAGGATCACGGCGACGACCAGCGCGATCGCGAAGAGCAGAGCGTTGACGAAATTCTGGCCTTTGTAGGTGATGGGGCGTTGCGGCAGCACTTCCTGTAATTTTCCGGCGGCCATCAAGCTGCCGGTGAAGGTAAGCGAGCCGAGAATTACCTCCATTGAGAGCACGGCCATCATGAATGGAGAAATATCGGGTGCGCGGAGGTAGAACTCGGCGGTGCCGACGACGGTGACGCAGAGCGCGCCGAACGCGTGACTGAGCGCGGTTCGTTGGGGGACGGCGGTCATCGCGACGTTGCCGAGAGGGATGCCGATGATGGTGCCAACGACGAGGCCGATGGCGATGAGCTTGTAGTCGATGATGCCAGCGTGGAGGAGCGTGCCGCCGATGGCGAGGACCATGCCCGCTTCGCCGGCGAAGAGACCGCGGCGCGCGGTGACGGGGGAGCTGAGCCACTTGAGGGAAAGAATGAAGAGAGCGGTGGCGACGAGATAGGTGCTTTCGATCAGCGTGTCAGTGGTGAAGAAAGTGTTCATTTCGCGGAGCCACCCGTTGATGCGCCTGCTCTTGGTCCGCTCGACTTGAACATCTTCAACATGCGGTCGGTGATGATGAAGCCGCCGACGATGTTGCTGGTGGCGGCGATGATGGCGATGGTGCCGAGGATAGCGGCGAGATTTGTTTTGTGTTCACCGGCGAGGATGATGGCTCCGACGACGGCGATGGCGTCGAGGGCGTTGGTGAGCGACATCAGCGGCGTGTGGAGCAGCGGCGAGACGCGGCGGATGACCTCGAATCCGATGAATGCGGCCAGCATGAAGACGTAAAGGCCGGTGAGCAGGTCCAACTTCATTTCGGAGTTTCCTCCTTAGCGGCAAGAGCGGGAAGCTGGAAAAGTTCGCGAAGGCGCGCGTTGACGATGTCGCCGCCGTGGGTGACGAGCGTGTCGCGCAAGATGTCGTCTTTGAGATTGAGGTTGAGTTTGCCGTCCTTAACAAGCAGAGCGAGAAACGTGGAGAGGTTGCGCGCGTACATCTGACTGGCGTGATAGGGGACGGTGCTGGCGAGATTGAACCAGCCGACGATGGCGATGTCCTTTTCGACGGCGATTTTTTCGCCGGGGCGAGTTAGTTCGCAGTTGCCGCCGCGTTCGGCGGCGAGGTCGATGATGACGGAGCGCGGCGCCATGCCTGCGACCATTTCTTTGGTGACGAGGATCGGCGCCTTTTTGCCGGGGATAACGGCGGTGGTGATGACGACGTCGTTTTCGGCGATGACTTTTCCCAGGAGTTCACGTTGGCGTTTGTAGAAACTTTCGTCCTGGGCGGTGGCGTAGCCGCGAGCGTCTTGCGCGTTTTGCGCTTCGATGGGGAGTTCGACGAAGCGGGCACCGAGGCTCTGGACTTGTTCTTTCACGACTGGGCGGAGGTCGTAAGCGGAAACGACGGCGCCGAGGCGCCGCGCGGTGGCAATCGCCTGGAGACCAGCGACGCCGACGCCGAGGATCAGAACACGTGCGGGAGTGATCGTGCCTGCGGCGGTCGTGAGCATCGGGAAAAATTTGGGAACGATGTCGGCGGCGATGAGGACGGCTTTGTATCCGGCGACGGTGGCCATGGAAGAAAGCGCGTCCATGCTTTGCGCGCGCGT
>Ga0209006_10001663_pt1 | contig 20160 bp, 16 predicted proteins | sample JacPin_JW_Ref_O2_FD_188567 | JGI IMG/M metagenome (GOLD analysis project Ga0209006, IMG submission 188567) | Forest soil microbial communities from Algoma, Ontario, Canada - Jack Pine, Ontario site 1_JW_Ref_O2 (SPAdes) (version 2) | ecosystem: Environmental > Terrestrial > Soil > Boreal...
GGTGGCCCCTTTCAGTACGGGCCATACCATGGCCTCGATAATGCGAAGCGAGATCTCAGACGCTGGCGGCTGCGGAACTGAGTAGATTGGCGGGCAACTGCTATCACACGGTCAAGATTCCTGCGCGGCGTAGCATGCTTGCTGCTCGAGCAACGGCCAGGGTCAGCGTGTCAAGATCCGCCTCCGTATGAACGGCGCTCAGCAGACCACTGCACCTTGTGTTGACGTCCACGCCGTTGACATTCAATGCCATGCGCAAGCGATTTAACAGCGGTTGCGGGCGCGCGAGATAGCGCTCTTGCTCCACCGCATAGGGATCAAAGGGATCGGCGAGTGAATCATCGTCGCGGGTGATCATCAGGTGAAATGCCGAGAAGTCGCCATACCACAAGAACGGAAGACGATCAGCCTTTGCCGCAATATTCAGCTTTTCCCGCGCTAACGCGCCCAGAGCATTCGTCCGCGCGCATGCATCGGAGGCCTCTATCTCGCCCAACATGGCTATTCCTGCTGCCATAGAAACGGGATTCCCCGTGAAGGTACCTTGATGCGACACTTTCGGCCGACCACCGCGCTGCTGATCGTTGAAGTCCAGCAAATCCATAATCTGCGCACGACCGACCACTGCGCCCCCTGGCATGCCACCGCACAGCACCTTCGCCAAGGTGGTGAGATCGGGCGTCAAATTGTAAATCGATTGCGCCCCTCCCAATGCGACTCGGAAACCGCTTAGAACCTCATCCAATACAAAAACAGCACCGACCGCGCGCGCGGCGTCTTGCACCGCATGCAGAAATTGGGGAGCAAGGGGCACGACTCCAAAGTGGCAGCCGACGGGTTCGACAAGGAAGGCAGCAATTTGATTGCCATAGGATTCCACGGTGCGATTCAGAGCTTGGATATCGCCCGCCGGGAGCAACAGGGTCTGCTCTGCGATCCCTGGCAAGACCCCCGCTGCTGCTGTGCCGTCAAATTCGGCGATGTAGCCCGAAATCGCGTGGTCGTGCCAGCCGTGATAGTGACCCGCAAAGCGGACCAGTTTGGTGCGCGCCGTATACGCACGGGCAAGCCGGATGGCTAACAAAGTCGCCTCCGTACCCGATCCGGTAAAGCGCACGCGCTCCGCACTTGGCATCAACCTCGCTACGGTCTGCGCTAGGTGAACTTCCAATGGGCCATTAGCCGCGTACTGAACCCCGCGGCCAACCGCCCGCCGGACCGCGTCCACAACGGCGCGCGGCGCATGTCCGAGCATATTGGCACCGTGACCACCGAAGAAGTCGAGGTACTCGTGGCCATCGACGTCCCACTTGCGCGTACCCGCGGCCTCTTCGACATAGATGCCATAAGGTTCGAATGCGCGCGTGTCGGTCACGATGCCGCCGGGAATCACCCCGCTCGCCTCCCTCGCCAAGGCTTTCGAGCGCGGCGTGCGCGCCAGATACTGACTAAGAATCGTGTCCTCGGTCGCGGTTGATGCGATCACTCTCTTGCTCCGCGTTTCACTCAACCTCCAGCGTTAGCCTTCGCCGTCCAATACATTTGTATACAGACGATTGGTGATAGCATGTATTATGGCTCAATAGTAGACACTAGCGACGGTGCTTGCAATGACAACCGGCAGTTCGGCTTTTCTCGAAGCGCTCGTCGAAGCGCGCGTCTCGCACATTTTCGCGAATTTGGGCAGCGATCATTCGGGACTCATGGAAGCCATCGCGGAGGCAACCGCACTGGACCGCCCGATTCCTCGACTCGTCATTTGTCCTACCGAGATGGTCGCCCTCAGTGCCGCGCACGCCTTCGCCCAGGTGAGTGGAATTGCGCAGGCGGTTATCGTTCATGTGGAATGCGGCACCCAGTCGCTGGCCGGCGCCGTTCACAACGCTGCGAAGGGCCGGGTCCCGGTGCTGCTATTTGCCGGAACCTCACCGAGCACTCAGAGAGGGGAGTTAAAGGGCAGCCGCAATGAGTTTATTCAGTGGATACAAGATGTGTTTGACCAGCGAGGGTTGGTGCGTGGATACGCCAAATACAACAATGAAATTCGCAATGCGGAGAATATAAAGGAGCTCGTACACCGCGCGTTGCGCTTCGCTTACAGCGACCCGAAGGGTCCGGTGTACCTCACCGCTGCACGGGAGGTTTTAGAAGCAACCGTCCCACCCCGTCCAAAAGAGCCGGAGGGTTGGCACCCAATCGAACCGTCTGCACTGACCGTAGAGTCGGCCCGGAAAATTGCGACGGATCTCATCAATGCCCGTCGACCCATACTCGTGACGTCCTACCTCGGTCGCAATCCTATGGCCGTCGCCGAGTTGGTGGCGTTGTGTGAGCGAGTGGGAATGGGTGTGCTTGAGTCGGTGCCAAGTTACGCAAATTTTCCGCACTCAAATCCATTATATCTGGGTAACCAATGGAACGAGCCTCATCAGAATTCCAATTTGGCCGAAGCGGACTTGGTCCTCGTAATCGACAGTGACGTTCCCTGGATTCCTCTTCTTAACAAGCCGCGCGACGATGCGCAAATCTACCATATCGACGTCGACCCGCTGAAGCTTCAAATGCCGATCTCCGTGATGTCGCGCGGACGCGCGTATCTGGCGGATGCGCTTACCGCACTTAAGCAGATCAATGGCCAACTAGAGACGCTCGACATACGACCCGATCCGCTCGCAGATCGCCGCGCACACTACGCCAAATTGCACCTGGAGCGACAGTCCTCGCTTCGCCGCAAGGAGCGCGGCGCTGGGGACACCATAACGCCGGAGTATCTAACGGCATGCATTCGCGACAAGTTGGATGGGGATACCCTGGTCGTTAGTGAGGGAGTCTCGAACTACCAAGTCATTACCAATCACCTACACATAGACAGACCGGGCGCGCTGATCGCCAGCGGCGGCGGATCGTTGGGTTGGAATGGCGGAGCGGCCATCGGCGCAAAGCTTGCGGCCCCGGAAAAAACGGTTGTTGCACTCACCGGTGACGGTTCGTACATGATGTCGATACCCTCGAGCGTACATTGGATGTCACGGCGCTATAGTGCGCCGTTTTTGCAGGTCATCTACAATAACGGCGGCTGGAAATCACCGAAGCTCTCGACGCTTGCCATTCACCCGCAAGGGTACGCCGAGGGGGCGACGGACTTTCTAGGCGCGTTCCCCGAAGCTCCGGACTACGCGTCCATTGCGGCGGCGGCCGGTGGGGCATTGGCTCGAGCAATTCGACACCCCGCCCAGCTCCAATCCGCGCTGGAGGAAGGGTTGCACGCGGTTCGTGTCGAGAAACGCAGTGCGGTGCTCGATGTGCATTTGGCTCCGCTGTAATTTCGCATTTGACGGCACACGCTCGATGCCCCTTTACCGGTTACGGTTAACTATCTCCGAATAAATTGGCGAACTCCCTGCCTGGTGAACCGAGGCCGATCTCGCCGTTCATGCAAAGTAATTGCCTGAAGGTCGAGGCGCTGATTCTACTGTGTCCACCGCCACGCTATACTGCGCCGATGGCATCAAATCGCGATAACGGAGATTCTGAGATTCAACCCGGAGAAGCGATCGACTACGGGCCAATGCTGGATTTCGCTGGGTATCGGATCAAATTGGCATATGGCGTCGTATTCCAGTCATTTACAGAGATGTTCAGTGAACTGGACCTCGCATTTGGGCAGTATAGCGTGCTGCTATTGGTCGGGCTTAATCGTGGTATCAGCCAATTGGCCTTGGCACAGGCGGGTGGTCTCGACGGATCGACGCTCGTTCCGATCACCGAGCGCTTCGCACGGCTCGGCTGGATACGGCGTATTCGCCGCAAAAACGATCGCCGCTACTATTCCCTGCGCATCACGCCTTCCGGTCAAGAGATCCTCGATAAAGCGCGGCCATTGATCGAGGCGCACGATCGGCAGCTGTTGGCGCCACTGACAAAGACAGAACGCGAGACGTTAATGACGCTTCTGGAGCGAATCACGAACCAGCGCGTTGCCATGCGAGTGGGTCCAACCCGGCGCTCCCGTCCAGCTCCGTTGGTCGCCGCGCCACTGCCGGCGACCGGCCTTCCGACCGCGAAACCAGGCGGTCGGTCGCGTACGGGCCGCGGTCAGAATTCTCGGCATCCTCTCCGGACTTCGCAATAGCGAATACCCGCATTAGCGCTCTTGCTCGGCAGCGCACGGCACGCCCTTGAAATCATGGTCCAACACCCCTGATCGAGCCGGCGGCTCGCCGCTGTCCGAACAGCTCCCGCAAGCGGGCACGGAACCACCGATGACCCGCGTCGCGGGTTACGCGTTCGTGCCAGAATTGCCCAATCTCGATCAACGGCAGGCTAAGGGGCGTCGGAAATACCGCCAGCCGCAGATCGTCCTTGAGGTACTCGGCTAGCAGTGCGGGCAGGGTTCCCACGGCGTCGGTACGGCTGGCGATAAACGCGCACGTCACAAAGCTTGGAACGCTGATTTGAATACGATCGGCGCCCAGTTGGGAGACGAGAACGCGTTCGAGTAGGCGATGCGCGGCGTGCCCCGTGCTCGACGCGGACACGATTACATGACGCTCCTTCAGAAGCATCTCGTGTTTTGAAAAGCGACTCAAGCGCGGGTGGCCTCTGCGAACCACGCTAACGTAGGAATCCGAAAAAAGTGCCTGTCGTCTTATGCTGGCGGCCGCGGACGGAAATTCCCCGAGAGCAATGTCGGCCTCGCCGGCTTCCAGCTGCCCGAAGACCTCGTGCGAGTCGAGTGGCAGTGCTTTGATGCGCAACGTATCTCCCAAACGCTCGAGTTCCCGCATGACCAGCGGCACCAGTTGAATCATGCCGACGTCGGCGACGATCACTCTAAATTCCCGTTCTGAGACTCGTGGGTCGAAGACCGACGCCGACGCGCGCAGCAACTCAGCCGATTCGAGCAGCCCTTTGAGGGGTTGCGCGATCTCCAATGCCCTTGGAGTCGGATGCATCGACCGACCTGCTCGGACGAACAGCGGGTCCCCAAAGTGCTTCCGCAGCTTTGCGAGGATTTTGCTGACCGCGGACTGATGCGTCTCGAGAATTTCCGCGGCGAGCGTGAGATTTTGCACCTCGAGGAGGAGTCCCAAAATCTTGAGGTGACGCAGACTCACATCGCTATCATGCATTTTCGGAATTTTAGCCATTCTCTTTCGCGTGTTGCTAATCATGGAACGCGGCGTTAGCGTGATCTCGTTAGGCTAACTTCACTCGGTAGCGGGTGCCAGATGGTTGATCGGCCACAAATCAGACACGGTGAGCATTCTGATTGGGGAATCCCGGGAACCTATGTGTTCGATCATACGCGCGCGCGCACCGGCTATGAACTAAATAGGCTTGCCTACTCACTCACGCAACCCCAAAACCGGGAGGCGTTTCGTCAGGATGAGGCCGCCTATATCGGAAGGTACGCGCTCACCGAGGCACAGCGAGCCGCGATTGGTCGCCGTGATTGGTTAGCGCTGACAAAGGAGCATGGTGGCAACATTTACTACATCTACAAGCTGGGTGCGACGCTCGGCTTTGGTCTCTACCAGATGGGAGCTCAGATGCGCGGCGAGAGTTACGAAGACTTTCTCAATTCGCGACGTGCGAAGGGAGCGCGATAGGTGCGGTTTCAGCCAGAGGCGATCTGTAAATGGCAAAGATAGTCGCCGGCATCGGCAGCTCTCACGTCCCGAGCTTCGGGCCCGCCTACGATGCGCAGAAATTTGACGAACCCGATTGGAAGCCGCTGTTTGACGGATACGCACCGGTAAAGGCGTGGCTGCACGAGAGCGTGCAGCCCGACATCGCCATTTTTGTATACAACGACCACGGATCGGACTTCAGTCTTGCGCGCGTACCGACATTCGCGATTGGCGTGCGTGACGTGTATGAGCAGGCGGACGAAGGGTTTGGTATCCGCCCGCTCCCGCCTGTACCAGGACATGCGGATTTCTCCTGGTTTCTCGCCAAGGAGCTGATTGACCGGGAATTTGACTTGACCGTATGCCAAGAGATGAAGGTTGATCACGGACTAATGGCGCCGTTGCCGCTGCTGTTCACGCACGCTCCTCTCTGGAATGTTCGCGTTGTGCCTCTCATCGTCAACGTCATCCAACATCCGCTGCCGACCGCTCGCCGCTGCTTCCGTCTGGGTCGGGCGATTGCGCAGGCCGTCGCAGCTTATCCTGCGGATTTGAAGGTTGTCGTCGTGGGAACGGGCGGTATGTCTCATCAGTTGCATGGCGAGCGTTTCGGGTATTTGAGCGAGGAGTTTGATGCGCGCTGGCTCGATCTCATCGAACACGATCCCGAGCAGCTTTGCCGGATGAGTCATCGCGAGATCATGGCTGTCGCGGGAGCGGAGGCTGTGGAATTGATCATGTGGCTAGTCATGCGCGGAGCCTTGAGCGCCAAAGTTGAGCGCAGACACCGTAACTACTACGCACCGATGACTACGGGCATGGGTCTTCTCTCACTCGTTCCGACCTGAGGGACCGCGGCCCATGCATACATCTCACCAAACAACCCCGCAGGACCCGGTCTTCGATCTGTACTCCACAGCGATCGATGCCAATCCATTTCCGTACTATGCCGATCTGCGTGACAATTACCCGTGCTATTGGAGCGACAGAAACGGTACCTGGATTCTTTCCCGTTACGATGACGTCGCTCGCGCCGCTCAGGACTGGCAGACATTCTCCTCGATCAAAGGCAACATGGTCGACGAATTGCCGGGTCGGGCCGGTGCAACGCTCGGGACCACCGATCCACCCCGGCACGACCGCCTTCGAGCATTGACCCAAGCCGCCTTCGGTAAGAAAGGTGTTGAAGCCTTGAGTGAGCCGACTCGCGCGTTAGCCTCGAAAGCCCTCGATCCCCTTCACGATAAGGATCAATTCGACTTCGTCGCCGATTTTTCGGGCCGGGTTACCGTCGAAATCGTTTTCCGCATGCTCGGTCTGCCGCCTCGCGACCCTACTGCCATCAGGCGCAAAGTCATTCTTTCAGTATCCACTGACAAGGCCGCACGCGGACGAACCGAGCTGCACATCGCCGCATTTAAAGAACTCAGCGAGTTCATCGCCCAACAGGTCGTCGAGCGACGCGCCCATCCCAAAGACGACCTCATTACCGCGCTGGCAGAAGCCGAAATCGACGGCGATAAGCTTTCCGAGCGCGAGGTTGTATTGACGACCGCGACATTCGTCATGGCGGGCGTCGAGTCTCTATCAAGCTTCATGAGCTTGTTCGCGTTGAATCTGTGCGACTTCCCTGAACAGCGCCGCAAACTTCTGGCCAACCCTGCACTTTTGGCCCCCGCGATCGAGGAGTCATTGCGCTATAACACTTCTGCCCAGCGATTCAAGCGGGTGCTGACAAGGACAGTAGACCTACATGGCCAGCGGATGCCGGAAGGCGCGAAAGTGACACTGGCTTATGGTTCAGCCAATCGCGATCCGCGCAAGTTCCCGAACCCAGACGTCTATGACATAGAACGTAACCCGCGAACACATCTAGGCTTCGGAACGGGCCCGCACTTCTGTCTGGGTACTAACATGGCCCGGCTTGTAACCGCCGTCGCCATGCGAACCTTCCTTGAGTCCTTTCCGCATTACGGGCGTAATGACTCACCGCTCGAGTGGGTACCGTCGTCTAATTTTCGCAGCCCCGTTGCCCTGCCGCTGCGCGTCTTGGGCTCGAGCACGCCTCGCAAGGCCCTCTTGTGACCTACGTTGTTACGGAAGATTGCGTAAATTGTCGGCACACCACTTGTGTCACTGTTTGCCCGGTCGCGTGTTTCAGATCAGGAGCCAATTTTTTGGCGATTCACCCGGAGGAGTGCATCGACTGTGGCGTGTGTGTCCCCGAATGCCCAGTCAATGCGATCTATGCCGAAGGGGACGTGCCGCCTGATCAACGACATTTTATTGCGCTCAATGCCGAGTTTGCCCGGGTGTGGCCAGCGATAACGGAAAGGCAGAGCCCGCTCCCACACGCGGACCACTGGAAGAATCAGCCGGGCAAGACAGACCTCATCGTGCGCTGAGCACTTCGCTTCCCATCACCCATGCGCTTTCACTCAAATCGACACCGACCGCACCACCTCGGGCCACTCGCGCTAGAGCGTTTGGAACGCGCGACCGACGCACCCGATGGCAGCGGCAGTATGCCTAAGGAACCGAATGCGCGCGGGCCGGAGTCAATTGTTGATGCGGCTCAAGAGTACTCTGCGTTGTTTGCAACGCTGCTCAATGGTCCCGTTGCGAACGGACGGGCCCCTGTCACTAACGACCCCGTCAAGCGGGCCGAAAACCTCAAGGCTTCGGCTTACTTTCTGGACGCCGCAATCGTAGGGTGTTGCGAAATTAGGGCGGGCGACTGGACCGGCGAGGTACTTGGGCAGCATACGCACGCGCTGGTCTTCCTGATCGAGTTTGCTCGAGAACCGCTGCTTGCAGAGCCCGGCGATTCCTGGATTCAGGGCACCAATATCGCCCGGACCGACGTGCGCTGCGCCGAACTAGCGGCGATTCTGGCCGGCTACATTCGTTGGCTCGGCTACGGTGCGCAAGGACACTTCGCGGATGCGACCCGGCTCGACCTCGCTCGGCTCGCCGTGCGCGCCGGCATTGGATTGGTCGACGAGCATGGCGCGCTCAACGCGCCGTTTCTGCGGCGCGGCTTCCGGATTGGTGTAGTCAGCACCGAGTATTGCATTGAGCCCGATACACCGCTCAAGAGCGGCAGTTCTCTGATTCCGGCAAGTTCTGATGTCTACATGGGTGTGGGCGGCACGACACCCGGCTGGGAGTACGAGGAGGCAGCAAAGCGTCCTTTGCACCTAGGCTGCTATCCGATGGAAACGATCAGGCGTGTCGACGAACCGACGACGCTCGTTATCCGATCGGAGATCGCTCGGGTAGCCAAGCGCGGTGATTTCTTCAAGCGCGCACAAGCCGGTGATATGGGGGAGAAGCCAAAGCGCGAGAGATTTCGCTTTCCGTTTAAGCATCCACTTGCCCTTGGCATGCAGCCGCTCATCCAGCACATGGTGCCGCTGCAAGGTACGCGCGAGAAAACGGTGCCTGGGAGCTCCCCCGATGAGGCTTGTGATAACAGGCGCAATGCCGACGCGGTCAAAGCGCTCGGCTATTACCTTGGCGCTGATTTCGTGGGGATCTGCCGAGCGGAACCGTGGATGTACTACTCCCACGATGAGGTAGAAGGCAAGCCGATCGAGGCGTACCACGAATACGCCGTGGTCATGTTGATCGATCAGGGCTACGAGACCATGGAGGGTTCCTCCGGTGATGACTGGATATCCGCCTCCCAGTCCATGCGCGCTTACCTGCGGGGCGCTGAACTGGCGGGGATCATGGCCTCGCACTTGCGGCGGTTGGGCTACTCCTCGCGCACGCATTCTAATGCCCATTCCGAGGTGATTCACAATCCGGCGATTCTGATGGCAGGGCTCGCCGAGGTCTCACGCATTGGCGACACGCTCCTGAACCCGTTCATTGGGCCGCGTTCCAAATCGGTTGTTTTCACAACCAACTTCCCCATGCAGATCGACAAACCCATCGACTTTGGCCTGCAAGACTTTTGTAACCAATGTCGAAAATGCGCGCGCGAATGCCCGTGCAATGCGATCGCGTTCGGACCCAAAGTGATGTTCAACGGCTATGAGATCTGGAAAGCTGATGTGGAGAAGTGTGTCAAATACCGTGTAACCCAGACGCGGGGATCCGCGTGTGGCCGATGTATGAAGATGTGCCCTTGGAATCGTGAGGACACGGTGGAAGCTCGCCGTCTGGTCGAGCTTTCAATTCATGTGCCGGGAGCACGTCCAGCTATTATCAAGATGGATGATGAATTGCAGAACGGCAAGCGCAATCTGATCAAGCGCTGGTGGTTCGATCTGGAGGTGATCGATGGTATTGCGGTTCATCCTCACGCCGGCACCAACGAGCGCGATCTAAACCTAGGTCGCGACGACAAGTTGGCTGCGCGACAACACCTTGCCATGTACCCCCCTACTCTGCAGCCGCCGGGCGGCACGACGGTTGAGGAAGTCGTTCCTGTGGATCGCCAGGCTGGGCTAAAGGCTTATGTGCAAGCGGAGCGGCCCGAGGACGCGCGCCGCCGCGCGGGCTCAACGGTAAACAATGGATGACGGCTGCGCATAGCTGATTGGTCTGTGGCGGGAGGGACTTTAATCGCTCGGAATCAATAGCGCATTCGATGTTTGCGGATCGAACACCAAATCGATCTCGGCCGCCCGGTAGTCGGCCGCCTGCGCTTCAAAAATGTCGTTGACGTACGTTTGCGGATTGCGGGCGATGACCGGGAACAGAGTGCTTTGTACCTGAATCGCGATTCGGTGGCCTTTCAGGAAGGCGTGGTCGTTGCCCATGAAGTGAAACACCAATTTGTAGATATGCCCGGGTATCAGCGGCTCCGCTCTCTCTACCGTTCTCAAGAAGTGTCCGGTCAAGACGGCGTGATTCAGCATCAAGTGGTAACCGCCCAACTCCGGGTGGCTCGCATCGATCCCAGGATAAATGTCGAGCAGCTTGGCAATGAAGTCACCGTCCGTCCCAGTTGTCGCCACATACAGAACGAGCTCGGCCTCGCCGGTCAGGACGACATCACCGGACAAAGGTGTCGTCGCGAACAGCAACGTGTCAGGGCGACGAGTCGAGAAGCGCTGATCCTGGGCTTCCCAGTCATTCCAGGGCGAACGATACGCTTTGCCGAAATTCTCGCCGCCGTAGAGCGGCCCAATCGGCCGAGGTAGGTAGGGAACGGGATCGGCGGGATCTGAAATGTAACGCTTGCGGCACGCCTGATCGACCGGACGCCGGAAGCGGATTGTTCCGTCGCACGAGAGAAAGAGCTTGAGAATTCCGCGTGCCGGCTTGGGTGGCCAACTGTCGTATCGCATCCATTGATTGGCGCCGGTACGGAAAGATAGCGCCGCGGGCAATTTCGGGTCCGGCTTGCCAAGCACCCAATGGGCCAGCCATGGCCGCTCAACCTCATGCCGCCAATAACCGGCTGTATCGGAGCCGAAATCGATTCTCGCCAGTGAGCGCCCCGCGACCCCTTTCGGGTTTGTCCAACCCCCGTGAGTCCAGGGACCCACGATGAGCCGAAACTTGCTCGTGTCGGTTCCAGCGCGTGTTAAGGCTTTGGCAATCTCCATCGAACCATAAAAGTCCTCCGCGTCCCACCATCCACCTGTGGTCAGCACGGGGATATGTATCTTCTGCAGGTAGGGTCCCAGACTGCGACGCCGCCAATATGCATCGTACGTGCGATGCCGCTCCTGGTCGTTCCAGAATTCGCTCTTGCCGTGGAAGTAGTTCTGATTGATGTTCTTCAACGAACCCAGCTTCAGGTACCAATCGAAGGTGTCCGCATCGTCGAATGGGAAGGGTTGCTCGTCCCTCGAAAGATCCAGTCGGGCGGCATGTTCGAAGCTGTAATTGAGTCGAAAAGCGCCGTTTCTCCAAAAATCATCACCCAGCCATTGGTCCATGGGAGAGGCCTGCGCGGAAACCGCAACGACGGCCGGATGCGGATCGCTGGCGGCCATCAACGCGAGTTTCGCATCGTAGGAGATGCCAAGCAGCCCTACCTTGCCGTTGCTGTCAGAAATGTTCTTGACCAGCCAAGCGACTGTATCCCAGGCGTCGGTCGCCTCGTCAGTTGTGCGGGGATCTTGAAAGTGCAGCAATGGAGCGCCCAAAACAAATGTTCCCTCGGACCGATATCGTCCCCGGATCGCCTGGCGAACGAGGATGTAGCCGTCCTCCCAAACCTCATCGAACAGCGCGGCGAAACGCGCGGGACACGGCTCCGCCGCATCGTTAGTGATATAAGGCGTTCTATCGAGCAGAATACCGGTAGGCCCCTTGCTCAGTTTCGAGTGATAGATCTCGGTGTACAGCCTGACCCCGTCGCGCATCGGAATCATGATCTCGGACCTCTCATGAGCCGCGCAAATGTCGGCCGCCGCCGCCGTGCCGCTCAGCGCCATCCCATGGCGCGTCCAACCGCAAGTCGTCGCCGCAACCACCGCCGATAAGAACAGAGCATTCTTGATCAGCTGCGATCGGCGTCCGCGGCGAGCTGAGCTAACGTAGAGCATCAAGCGCTCTGTGGGACGCTTCTTTCCGCGAGCGGTCTTCTCCCCGTTGGCGTCCCGTCGCGGCGCGCGCTGAAGACATACCCTCAAAATATTCAATCTCCACTTATCTCAACCGCTTGCCAAATATTTGCCATCGATTGCGGTCATTGATTTGGTATACCAATCATCGGTATCATAGCCGAATGCACACGTGGGCTCGATAGCAATGCCAAATCTGTCATCGGCTTGAGGTGGCTCGCCAAACCGCCGCTACAAATGCTGCTGTCCATAGCCTTCGGATTGGTTATTGGCAAATTCTGGCCATCCTTCGGCACAGCCGTCGAGCCCTTGGGAAACCTCTTCATTCAAGGGATCAAGATGATTGTGATCCCGCTCATTTTCGCCACCGTGACGCTCGGTGCCTACAAAATGGGTAGCCAAATCGAACAATTGGGACGAATAGCGTTCATCGCATTCAGTTTATTCTTCGCCGCCACCCTGATTGCGACGGCTGTCGGACTTATGCTGAATTACTTGCTTCGTCCGGGGCTCGGAACGAGCTTCGCAGCCGGCGGCAATATCGCGCACGAGATTGCAATTTCGGTGGATTGGAAGAAATTTCTCTTCGAATCGATGCCGTCGAACGTGATCGCGGACATGGCAGCACAGAAAGTGCTGCCTACCCTGATATTTTCCCTGTTGTTCGGCCTTGCCTTGGGCCGCTTGGGGACGCAAGCGAAGCCTATCGCGGAGCTGCTCGACAACTTGGCTAAAGCCATGTTCTTGATTACGCGCTGGATTGTAGCCATTGCACCGATCGCGGTATTCGCGATCATGGCGTGGCTCGGCGCCACACAAGGCAAAGCCACCCTATTCTCGTTGGCGCGGCTGATCGGCACGATGTATTTGGGCCTGGGCATCATCGCCGCATTGTTTTTCGCGACCCTCCGTCTGCTCGGAGGAAAGCCGCTACACGTTATCCGTCGAATGGGGGAGCCTCTTCTACTGGCCTTCACCATGCGCTCGATGGAAGTGGCATTTCCGCTGCAGTTGCAAAAGCTCGAGGAGCTGGGTGTCTCCGAACGGATCGCCGCGCTCGTCCTTCCCCTTGGCTATAGCTTTAATCTCACCGGTTCGGCGATGTACATCGCCCTCGCCTGCACGTTTTTGGCAGACGCCTACGGGGTTCAGCTCGACAGAGGCGCGATTGCGACCATCCTTCTCACGACACTCATTGCGAGCAAGGGTATTGCCAATGTGCCGGCAGGAGCCTTAGTAGCGCTCGCAACCGTGCTTGCCGCCGTCGGCCTGCCGGCAAATGCGATCGCGTTAATCACAGGCATAGACATATTTCTGGACATGGGTCGGACAGCGATTAATTTCATCGGTAATACCGTCGCGGTTCTGCTGGTTCAGAACACGGTGCGGTTCCGCAGCTTCGAGACGCCATCGGGCGATACCACCAATGATCGTTAAGCCTCTGGCTCACGCGCGCGCCATCTCCGCTGACGACACAGGCGAACCCACGTTGCGTCGGACCTTAGGTGCGATGCATCTAGTGGGAGTGGGGGTCGGCGCAATCATCGGCGCCGGCATCTTTGTGATTACCGGTCACGCGGCGGCGAGTTACGCTGGCCCCGGTGTGGTGATCTCGTTCGCGATTGCGGCCCTGGGATGTCTCTTTACCGGGCTCTGTTATGCCGAATATGCTTCCATGATTCCGGTGGCGGGCAGCGCTTACACATACACCTACGCGACGCTGGGGCGCTGGTGCGCTTGGATCATTGGCTGGAACTTGATACTCGAGTATTTGGTCGCGTCCTCAGCGATAGCGGTCGGTTGGTCAGGGTATTTCGTCGATTTCATCGGCCGGCTGGGCATCCCCATCCCGACGCGATTCATCGCGGCGCCGTTTGCCATGCATGGGGGCGAGACCTTCGCGGCAACGGGAGCGGTGTTCAATTTGCCGGCCGTCGCATTGGTCGTGATGGTCAGCGCGTTGCTGGTGCTTGGCGTGCATCTTTCGTTGACATTCAACAATGTCATGGTGGCCATCAAGACCACGATTGTGCTGTTGGTAATCATCGTGGGCCTACCGCACGTCACGGCGAGCAATCACACGCCCTTCATTCCGCCCAATAGCGGAACGTTCGGGCAGTTCGGCTGGTCCGGTGTGTTCCGCGCCACGGGCGTGATTTTCTTCGCCTATCTCGGTTTCGATGCGGTCTCCGTATTGGCGCAAGAGGCGCGCAATCCGCAGCGTGACGTGCCGATTGGCATTCTGGGGTCACTGCTCATCTGCACCGCGCTCTACATGCTGATGTCCTATGTAGTCACGGGGCTTGCGCCGTATTCCACGCTCGGCGTGGCCAACCCGGTCTCAATGGCAGTGAAGCAAGCGAGTCCAACCATCCGCTGGCTTGTGCAGGTGATCAACGTCGGCGCGGTTGTGGGCCTGGCCTCGGTCGTGCTGGTACTCCTACTCGCACAATCCCGCATTTTCTACGCGATGTCACGCGACGGCCTGATTCCGCCGCTTTTTAGCCGCATTCATCCCCGCTTCAATACTCCCTATCTGGGGACGATCGTCAGCGGCGTGATCGCCGCGCTGCTCGCCGGCATTTTGCCGCTCGACATACTGGGCGAACTCATCTCAATCGGCACATTGGCGGCCTTCACTTTTGTATGCTTCGGGATCTTGGTGTTGCGGGTCAAGGCGCCGGGTGCCGACCGGCCGTTTCGCACGCCCTTCATCTGGCTGGTCGCACCGCTTGGCATGGGCACCTGCGTCTTGATGATGGTCTGCCTGCCGCTCAACACCTGGATTCGGCTACTTTTATGGACGCTCGTCGGCCTCGCCATCTACGGGCTCTACGGCGTCAAACATGCCAACTCGCCCAGGGGGTCGATCGTACTGCAATCAAAGAAACGTACGGTCTCCGAAGACCCTTAACGGTGCTCGTGGCACTACAGCGGGCCGATAGGTCCTGATGATCTTTTGACTTGGAGGTATTGCATGTCGATGGAAGAACGTGACGGTTATATCTGGTGGGATGGCAAACTGATTCCTTGGCGGGACGCGCGGCTTCACATCCTGTCGTACACGGTTCAGCACGGTGCGGGTGTGTTCGAAGGCATCCGCGCCTATTCTGGTGAGAAGGGCACCGCGATCTTTCGCCTGAAGGATCACACCGAACGACTGTTCGATTCGGCCAAGATTCTGCAAATACCACTGGCCTTCAGCCAGGAACTGATCAACCAGGCTCATATCGAAACCATCAAGAGCAATCACTTGACCCAGTGCTATATCCGTACCAACGTTTGCTACGACGGCAAGGTTGTAGGTGTCTCCGCAGAAGGCAACGAGGTTCACGTCTCCATTTCGGCGTGGGAATGGGATGCTTATTTTGGATCGAGCGCCGGCCGAGGAATTCGCCTCAAGACTTCATCGTTCGCTCGCCTGCATATCAATTCCGCCTTGCGAAAGGCCAAGGCCAACGGTCATTACATCAACTCCATCTTGGCAATTCACGAAGCAAAACAACAAGGCTTCAACGATGCGCTGCTACTGGACACGCACGGCTACGTCGCGGAGTGTTCCACCTCCAATATATTCGTAATTCGCCGCGGCGTCCTCGCGACTCCGGAACGCACAACGATTCTCGAAGGAATCACACGCGAAACAATCATGACATTGGCGTCGGACCGCGGTCTCTCCGTTCAGGAGTGTAGAATCACACGCGACGAGGTGTATTGCGCGGACGAGGTCTTCGTCACGGGCACGGCGGCCGAAGTCACACCCGTCGTCGAGTTGGACAATCGCGTGATCGGGACGGGTTCTCCCGGACCGTTGACCACCCTCTTGCAAACTGCCTACGCCGATGCCGTCAGGGGCAGAGATCCTAAGCATCTGGACTGGCTCACTCCCATCGGTTGATGCGCGCTATCAACGCAGCGAGATTGAGGTCGTCGGTAAAACTGTGCTGAAAACTAGGTCATTGCAACGGGACGATCCCCTTTTACGGGGTTCCGATCGGCCTTCCAAGAGTTCAGAGTGACTCGAGGACGAGTCGCACCTGCCCTCCAGGTGGTAGCGCCATCGGCAGCCTCAAGGTAAAACTCGCCTCATCGCCGGAGGAGTCCTCAACCAAAATATCCCCGCCGTGAGCGCGAGCGATCTCGCGAGCCAAGCTGAGTCCAATTCCGGAGCTGCCATCGGTGATCGCTCGCGCATAGCCACCGCGAAAGAATCGCTCGAAGACACGTTCACGAGATACCGGAAGTGGGTGAGCCACGCTGTTGCGCACGGATACAACCACGCTTTTTGCGTCGGCCGTGGTTTTAATGTCTATCCACCCGCCAGGCCGGTTGTGTTTAATTGAGTTGGAAATGAGGTTTGCGATCGCATGCTCGAGAAGTGTAGCGTCGGCCTCGATCTTAAGTTCCGGATCAATGTGAAGAGTCAGCGTCAGTCCTGCCGCACCACCCACGAGGTCTTCAGTGACGTCGCGAAGCACGACGGACAAGTCGACGATTATCTTATGGACCTGCAAACGTCCCGCATCGGCCAGTGCCAACCAAAACAGTCGTCGCACTAGGGTACTCAGCCTATGAATATCGTCGGCAACATCGGCAAGATCCCCCTGAAGCTCTGAAGCGGCCACACTACGATTAATGAGGCGATCAACCTTCACCTGCATGGCGGTCAGCGGCGAGCGCAGCTCATGCGCTGCATCGCCGGTAAACCGATACGCTTGCTCGAGGCTGGTGGCGAGTCGTCGATGCAAGCGAGCCAGTTGTCCGCGCAGCGCTTCGAGATCAGGGCTCACAACAGGCGGTTCCGTGGCGGTGAGCGCGCCATCGGCGGCGTGGCGAGTCCAATCTGTCAGAGCGACCTGTTCACGATGATAATTTGACAGCACTCTGTGGGTTAGTAATGCGCCAATCGCAGTGCCGACGGTGGCAATGGCGGCGAATGCATATATCAACCACGCGAGCGAGCCACCGACGACGCTGGCGCGAACACCCGCAAACACCGTGAATGGGCCGGCGCGCGCCGCAACCCAGCGGATCGCCCCGCCAATTCCGCCCGTGGAAAAATGCCGCAGCGTTATGTCGCTATCGCCGTCGAAGAGAATCGGCTTCGAATCGGCGTCCGGCGCGGTGGAGATTGAGCGTTGCACCGAATCGACGCCCGGGGTGGTTGCATCTTGCCTTCGAACGATTCCGGAGCTGGTAACGATCGCGCTCGTGGATGGCGCCTTCTGTAATGAGCCGCTGGCCGGCGGAGCCTTTGAGACCCAGCCCGATGCATCAATGTCCTTCGGCCAATCTTGGGAGCGGGAAAGCACGGCGCCGTTGGCGTCCATGACTAACACCAATATCTCGACCGAGTTGGCCGATCCCAGTTCTGGGGGAAGATCCGCAAGAGTCCGCGTGGGCTGCGTTCGCACCACACGCCGGGCTTCATGCGTGGCCCAGTTGTCCAACACGCTGTCGAGCAGCGCGAGCCGCGAATCTCGAACAGCCAGTAGATTGATGATGCCAATCACCGCGATCGCGCAAAAAATGATTGCGGCAACGCACACAATCGCGGCGTTTCGTCGGCTGATCATTCGTTCGGCGTCGATGCCGGGGCCTTCGGCTTGCGGAATGAATATCCGACACCGCGGATCGATTCGATACAGGAATCGGCCTCCCCTATATCAATCTTGCGCCGAATGCGTTGAACACACACATCGACCACATTGGTCGTGGGGTCAAAATCGAATCCCCAAACACGCTGCAGAATGTGTGTTCGCGTGAACACTCTGGCTGGCGATTGCATCAGGCATTCCAACAGATTGAACTCTCGAGTCGTGAGGGTTACGACATGACCGCCCGCGATGACCTGTCGCTTGAGTCGATCCAGCACGATATCCCCGACGCGAAGTTGATCAATGAGCGGTCCCGCCCTGCGACGCCGAATGGCGTTTATCCTGGCGGCAAGTTCCTCAACGAAAAAAGGCTTCCCGAGGTAATCGTCGGCTCCGCAGTCGAGGCCCGTTAGTCGATCCTCGAGCTCATTGCGGGCCGTCAAAAGAACCACGGGTATCTCAATCCCAGCGGCGCGAATACGGCGAAGAACCGCAAGGCCGCCAATATCCGGCAACATCAAATCGAGAACCAGACACTCGTACGACGCAGCTTGTAGTTGGCTCATCACACCACCGCCCAAAGGCAGTTCGTCCACGTAAAAGCCATGTTCTTTCAGGCCCCGAGCCGTGAGGGCGGAAATGCGAGGGTCGTCCTCGACCAATAAAACGCGCACCGCTTGTCTCCGCAGATGCAAGGCCGACATCCCCATCGTAGATGCTCGGCCACGTCAATTAATGACAGTTTTGTCATCATAGCACGCGCGGTGCCGTCACTTGCCCATCGCCTACTTGCCTCACTCAGCAGCGTAGCTTCGTAGGGGCGCACCGTGAAATTCTCATCCGCTTTACATTTTCTTGTGTTCGCCATCGTCTTTGCTACGGCCTGGCAGCCGCGCGCAGAGGCGCAGGCCGCGCCCGTGGGTGTGCTATCCGCCTGCGTCGTTCGGCCTTGCGCAATGCCTCTCGATCTCGCCCGAACCGCATCACCGACCATACTTTCCTCGCAAGTACTTTCCTCGCGAGCTGATGATTTTGCTGAACCGGTAATGCCCATCATGGCACTCCTGAGCGGTGTTGCGCTGTCTGAGAAGCAAGAAGACCAAATCTTCAGCATCGTCCATGACGCCTCTCCGTCCGTGAGAGAAAACGCCAAGCAGCTCACGCATGCATACGTCAGCCTACGCAAACTTACGTTCTCCTCCGAATACAGCAAGACCGGTATGGAGGCGGCGGTGCGCGCCGTCGGCGTTGCAGCGGCACAGTCGGCAGAGCTCCACGCACGGCTCGAGCATGATATTGCCGGCGTGCTGACACCCGAACAACGACGAGCGCTCGAGGAGTCCGAACGCAGCGCCGCTCGCGGCAATTGCTCACAGTATTGCTCGACCACCGGGCCGGTCGAGCGCTAGAAATTCCGATACGTCACCGAATTATGAAATTCATTACAACAGGGGATTGCTTGACGATGTCACACACTAAATTGCGTCCGGCGCATCGGGCGCTTCTTGCGATAATCTGTACCATTGCACTCGGCGGTCCGCTGCAAGTCGCCGCGCAATCCACATCGGCCAAAAGCACGGATGCGGTTAAAGACGAAACACTCGAAGAGGTGGTGGTTACCGCGACGAAACGCGAGGTGGCACTGCAAAAGCTTCCCGAGGCGGTGACCGCGATCACGAGTGAACAGCTCGATCAATTGAACGCGCAAACGTTTGAGGACTATTTCCGCACAGTCCCCGGACTGATGATGAACCAGGCCCCGGGAACGACACGCAACTTTGACTTTTCATTGCGCGGTATCAGTGACTTCAACGACTATGCGCCCCAAGGGACGGCGGCAACAGTGGGTCAGTATTTCGACGAGATACCGGTCACGGCAGCAGGCCAGCAGATCGACCCGCGCCTCATCGACATCGATCGCATCGAGGTGCTGCGCGGGCCGCAGGGCACCTACTTCGGTGAAGATTCCCTCGGCGGCACCATCCGAATCATTACCAAAAAGCCGGATTTGCAGAACTTCTCCGGATCAGTCGACGGAAGAGTTTCCGATACGCAAGGTGGCGGGGTCAACGACAGCGAATCGGCGATGTTCAACATCCCACTGATCGCGAACGTATTGGGGCTGCGTCTGAATGCCTTCCGAGCGTTCGATTCGGGCTACATCGATGAAGTTTGCACCTTGGCGCCCAGCATGGGCCCCTTTCCGCCACAACTGCAACCACAATGCCCTGCAGTCGGCGACACAATCAAGCAGATCAATCCGGACCGCGCCGACGGCGAGCGGGCGCAGTTGCGCTTCGTTCCCACGAGCGGGTTCTCCATCGATGCTGAATACATCCACGGTGCTAATACCGCGGATCAGGGTGCTTTTTATGAGCCCACGATCGGGGATCTAAAGAT
>Ga0209006_10001664_pt1 | contig 20156 bp, 26 predicted proteins | sample JacPin_JW_Ref_O2_FD_188567 | JGI IMG/M metagenome (GOLD analysis project Ga0209006, IMG submission 188567) | Forest soil microbial communities from Algoma, Ontario, Canada - Jack Pine, Ontario site 1_JW_Ref_O2 (SPAdes) (version 2) | ecosystem: Environmental > Terrestrial > Soil > Boreal...
TCTTTGTCCACCAAGGTCAGATACTCCTTGGTTTTTTCTCCACATGAAAATGCACGGGGAATTCTTCTAGGGTATTACACAGATGCGATACTGAAATTCAAACTCACTTTTCCTCGTCGGTCTTCCCCCGTCCTACAGTATGATCTACTCTGATCCAGTCACCAACAGCCGACTATCCGGAACGACCACCAGTTGTGCAGTTCCTCAGCGATGTATTCCATCCCCTAATATCACAAACGAATGGCATATTTAATCTCGCTCCTCGATTTCGTCCTTGGAGGTCAGTTATCAAACTTCAGAAATTGTATGGCTTGTGATATCAATCCATAGGCCCCGGGAGCACCACGTATTTGACGTGCTACATTGGATAAAAGCGACCTTCAAGAAACATGCACTTGATAAGATCAAAGACACTGACTGTGTCAACAAGGAGGCTTACCGGTGAGTCGAATTTACCGATGATGGTTCTTAAACTGAGACTCCTTCAGATTGTACGCATTCTCATCTTCTTTATTCCAAGATGTACCGGTTCACGCGCTTCACGTCACCATAGATACCATGACATGACATCCTCATTCGCGTCCTTGGCTACCCAGTCTTCCGTGCTTTCTCAATCTCCTTCCGCTTTGTTTGATCGAGACCATCCGTCGATAGCAACGAAAGGTCGTGATGGGATGTCTTTCCGTGAACAACCCCTAACCCAACTAAATGCTCTCAGAAAGAAGCTAGGTCTGGAAGAATGGGACCTATAAGGATCAGTGTAACACATGGATAGTTTATCTAGATATGTAGGATAGGATTAATCAATTCTAACAATAGGTGTCATAAATATTCGCGAGCTAATGACTACTGGGACGTCCCCATGTCATCAGCCTGTCCCTCGTCGCCGGAGACCTTAGCTAATCTACTGAAGTGTTTCGACAATCTCTCGATAACCAGACTGTATGGAAGATGTTGTGTAAGTTTTCTGTTGATCCTGCGATCAGTACTAACACGGTTCATTCGGCAGTTATATTTACCTTCGAGGTTGCACGTTCAGGGCATGCCGAGCATCCAAAGTCGAGTCAAGGACGTTGGAGGAGTGAGCGCCCTCGCTTATCGAGAGTTTGATTGAGTATTCCTTGTCCGAGTTTCCACGCCCGTGATTGCGTTCGTAAAGTTCAAATCTACATCAATGCGTCGAAAATAGTAACTGTAGAACACAGAAAAGACAAACGTGATGTGTGACTGCAGGGTGGAGAATCAGAGACGCAACAGAATCCCAACAAAAAGGAACGAACGGCATAATCAAGCTCTGGGATGCGTCTGTTGGCGATGGGCAATCCAGACAACAGCACAAGGTTTACAAGAGTATGAATATGGCTCTCCTTGGTGAAATACAGCGTCAATGAGCTGTCTCCGTTGTTGCGAGCAGCCTCCAAGTCCGTGACGATCGAGTGCAGAAGAGGAAGCGAAGTGAGGATGCCAATTTCCTCCCTGTATCTAAATGAGCTCCGACCCCAACTTCACAACGAAGCCTTACTTTTCATCTAAGTCAATGCCATACTCCTGCGGAGAAACGAGGTCGAAAAGTGCCTTGGCTCGAGCATACAGCTCGTGTAATTTGCGACCGTGAGGAGGTTCAGGATTGCTTTCGCGACTATTGTTGTCGAATATCGCAAACAGAAAGGTGCGGTGATGCAGAGCGCAGTATTTGATTGTATCATAAAGTTCTGAGATCTATGAAAAATTTCGTGATGTGTTTTACGGCCATGCTCTCCGGCCACTCACCCTCGATGGGTCAAACTTTTTCGGCTCAACGTCGCAGAAGTCTTCAAATAGCTTTTCCCAGCGTTCACGGAATAGGAAGGGTTCATCATCACAACACCTATAACATTGAAAAGACACTCGAAAGAATGACGAAACAGATGGACGTACCATCGCTCCTGAATCTTTTCTACTTCCATTGTCTCAAATTTTTTCCTCATAGTTTCTCGAAAGGAACTCAGCAGTTCAATGACTTCCTGAAAAAGACAAACACATCAATTCGTTTCCTCACAACAGGGTACCTGGCCACACGGACTTTGACCACTTCCACCGGTTCCTTCTTCATGCTCTTCGGCCAGGTGAGCTCAGGCCTTTTCTCTGGTTCACCAGGTCGGAGCAAAATCTTGAGACGCTTTTTGACGTCATCCATAAGGTCTTTGGCAGCGTTGGAGTCGTCTAGAAGATCTTTGCGAACAATGGGAGGCCGAGGATGCCTCGCGGGAGACAGGGGTATCATTTCGTTCAGAGATTTGGTATTGCTTCCATCTGTGGAGGATCGAGATGACTCCGAACTGGAGGTAGACGACGGGACAGTATAACTGGGGTGATGCAGATCGACTAAGGCAGCTCCACAAATTTCTGCCGAGGAAAGTACACGTCCTTCTGACGAAGTATATATCTGATCAAAGGCGAACAAGGCTCAGGTAGAAGATCGTGAATAAATTCGGTCACTCGCCTTGATATTGCTGAGAACCTCTCGGTCTGTATGGAAAATGAGCGGGTGTGGGTGTGTAAATTAACTCGATTCACTCATGATAGATATATCTTTCTTTAAAGTTTCTCCCAAGTCGCGAGACTGATACTTTGCAGAGTGCGTGAACTGATAAACAATCAGATGATCGAGTGGGGACAGAGTCGTAGAAAGATCACCTCGCCCCCCCATTTGAATACCAAAGTCAGTTTAGTGAGTTTCGTAACTTGACCAGCCTGCCACTTGGAATATACAGGTTTTAACTGCGCCTTTGTCCCAGGAAGGTCAATCTTGCTAAACAGAGCAGTGTTGAGCTGAATCAACTTTGCAAGGTCCTCGCCAACGGCACCGAGACTTTTTGCCTCTTGTATAGCCACAGCGATCAAGCTGAGTTGCTCCTTTTCGCGAAGAAACATTTCTTCCTTTTCCCCATTCAGAAGGGCAATAAAGGGCTGCATCCATGATTCTCCTATCGGGAAGGTAAATTTCAGTTTTTGCTTCGGCGTACGGTCGGCATGGCGAAAGACAGTGACGTTAGCTTTCAAAAGCCAAGTTGGCACCTCCAAGAATGCCCGATCTTGGGAAGAAAACACTCGGAGGCAGATGGACGCGAGAATCTCGGCAGCTTTATCTAGAAGGTGGGAATCAGCCAATTGCGGAGCGCCGTACGCGAAGGAAAGAACAGAGGAATGAACGAGGACAATATGAGTGACAGTTACTGTAGTATGATTCGTTGCCTTTCACAAAACTCCAGCCATTCACGTCAATGACCTGACTTCTTGTACCGTTGTCGCATCTCAGCATATCAAAACCACACACTCTTTGGCCAAATCCATCGCAGATCTTGTTTGCCCAAGTCCTCTCGTCGTCAGTCAAGCGAGTCGTGAATCTGAGGGACGAGGTACATTTAGATAGACTTGTGAGGAAACATGACTTTTTTTACCGGATTTCTTTCCCTTCAGTGTTTCTTCTTACAACTCCGTCAACGAAAGGAGATTTTCGAGTTTCCGCATGGGTGTATTCTTTGCCAACGGTATACACTTTGATGTCCTCGGAGTTATCGACATCTATGAATTGTTCATAGATATAAGATCCATCTGTTCTCGGATGGTTTAGCGTTGGATCGGGATCACTAGACTTGTTTCCAACCTGGCGAGACTAAGTTCAGTAAACGTGATAAGGAACTGATGTAGTCTGACTTTTCTGAATAACCGGCGACCACCTCCTCCTCGAAAATAGATATAGACGTTGTGATCCTCACCGCTAACCGGTTTTTCCACGAAAGGCTTCTCAAGCACCTGCCCATCGATGATAATGGCGTCTCCATCATCCCTAACTACGACTTCTGGAGTGAACTGAAGGCCACCAAGTGTGATACCCAATCTATGCTTCATATATTCTTTCAGCTCATCGTCAATTTTCGGTCCACCGTCTCGCGATACTTCGAGACGTTTTGGAGTAGGGACTTGCAGGTGGTCAAGAACGGCGCCAACCAGGCGGCGATCCCACAGTAGAGCTTGTGGAGGTAAATCATTGATGCAAAACGGGTTCCGGAGTTTGACATATGCAATTGCCTTGTCGAGAGGGAAGTCCGTGGAGAAGAAGGAAATGAGAATGTCGCATCTGGGCCAGCTTTCGATATCTATGGGCCAATGCCTTGGATTCGAAAAGGGAGTACTCGGGATTCTGACACACCTTCGTCCAGAATGACCTTATCCCCGAACACCTTCAATTCGATTGATCCTCTTGCTCTCTCTACCAGCCTGGTCAGAATCTCCCTCATTGCTTTAGACCTTGCTTTTACATCCATTGCACAAATTCCAAGTACCACGGGAGGTCTAGGATTTTCTAGGGGAGTAGCAAGATCTGAATACGAGCCGGTCGAAGAAGGAGAAGAGGAACGAGTGAATATCGAGCTAGATCGCGGAGATCTCTCGGGTAGGTTGAAAAGAGAGAATGGACGGGATTGCCTATCCCAGTACATCTTGGATGTTCCACCGGCAACGTTGATGGGACTGTTACACCAAATTTGGCCATCCTTCGTACTTGACCTGGAATAGCGGTGGTCCTCTGCAGAGAAATCACGGTTCTCTAGTCCGTCTCCTCGTCCCAGTATCACGCTCTGCGACATCTATTTGCTTAATGAGGGTGAGTCACCTGATTTGGGGGTGGTTCACGTGAACCAAAGTACCAAAAGTGATTTCGTTGAGTAAAAAAAGTTACTGAAGAAACAATCCCAACACATATAGCTCATCTAGCTTTGTGCATGCTGTCTTGTCCCTAGCAACCAAGTAAGAAAGTTGGCGAAAGTAAGCAGAAAAGTTACTTTGAACTTTGTGCCAACTCGATTTGGGGTCAATTAGTAAGTAATCAATGAGGTAATAATGAGATATTTGTGCTCCGATGAGCTATTTGTGCTCCATATTTACTCCCAATTTTACGTGTCCGTGTTTACCAGGATGGTCAATTCGAATCACCTAGCCGTATATTGGTTTTGCCGAGGCAACCTATATAAATGCTCGTGTCTTTGCTCGTGTCTTTGCCCCCAAATACCGGCTCATCCATGTCCACTTTCTTGCCACGATCTTGCAGCACAGAGCTGTTCGTCACTAATATTCATTGCGAAAGGTTTTTATTATCCCTTGTGTATTGAATACATCCATCCTCATCATGGTTTGCAGTTGCGTTCGAACGATCGAAGAAAAATTGTCATCATTGTCCCCTCCCCCATTTTCTGTCCAAGTCGCTGTAGATTCCCAGGCTGTAACAGTTACCCACCCTACAGACCTGTCACCAGACACTATCAAGTATGCGGTTGACGATGCTGGCTTTAACGTCGTGCAACTTTCGTCAGAAAAGTCAAGCACAAACTCCTCTCGGAGCTCAATCTCTGGAGCATCAGCGTACCTAGCCGGTAAACAATTGCGTCATATCGAACAGTGCTCTTTATGTAAACGTGGAGGATCTCGGATTTCTGGCTCTGGTGGTGAACAGCTGGCTATCCCGGTCGCATTACCATGTTTCAATGGCGAAACATCTACCCCTCCTTCTCCAAGCAAGGGCAGCTTCCCACATGTCCGGACTTTGCCCCGGCGTGGGCCTTTTCGAGTCACACTTTCCGTCGGTGGAATGACGTGCTCAGCGTGTTCTACGGCTATTACCAGCATGGTCTCCGAGCTTCCTGGCGTGTCCGAGGTCGCAGTGAGCGTACTGGGGAAGTCGGCTGTCGTCATCATCGACAGCGAAGACGTTGCCGATTCCGTGGTCGAAACCGTGATGGATTGTGGTTTTGAGGCGCAGGTCGTCAGTGTGGAGCCTCTTGATACTACCGACACATGTCAACCTGGACAGACAGCTCGCGTCGTATCCTTTCGAGTAGATGGAATGTTCTGCCCGTAAGGTTTCAGTGTCGGTGCAATTTTCAATCACTTACGTTTTGATTTAGGGAATGTCCTAAGAAGGTTATGGCAGCTCTCGCTGCCTTCGGCTCACACATAACTATTCTCAAACCGTTGACAAGCCACACAGATCCCATCCTGCAGCTGTCCTACCACCCTTCTCCGCCCTCCCTTTCAATTCGTACCATCATATCGGCCATTACCTTGTCAAGATCCACCCGTTTCAAAGTAACCATTCACAACCCCCCGTCCCTTGAAGAGCTCTCTCGCGATATGCAAAGCCGCGAACAAAACCGACTTTTACGCCGTTTCGTTGTTGCGGTTATTTTTGCAATTCCTACCTTTATCCTCTCCATCGTCTTCATGTCCCTGGTCAAGGATGATAATTCGGTGAAAAAGCTATTAATGGAACCTATGTGGACGGGAAACACGTCACGCATTGATTGGATTTTATTCTTTCTGGCCACGCCAGTTATGTTCTACAGCGCAAATATATTCCACAAGAAGAGTATCAAGGAAATATGGTCCTTGTGGAGGCCAGGGAGCCACACGCCGATCTGGAAAAGGTTCACTCGATTTGGGAGTATGAGTTTGCTGGTGTGTGTCATGCGGTTTGTCAGTAAATGACGGAATAACATTCGACTATTAGGTATCTACTGGCGTCTCTGTGGCTTATTTTGCATCTATTGCGCTCCTCGCCCTAGCGGCCTCCCAGACAGCGTCTCAGGCAAAATATGGCTACAACACGACCTATTTCGACTCTGTCGTCTTTTTAACCATGTTCATATTGGCCGGTTAGTTTCGTTTGTTTTTTAAATCGGCGATCTGAAACGCTTTTTATAGGCCGGTTCTTGGAAGCATACAGCAAAAAGCGAACTACCGACGCCATCACGGCTCTCGGCTCGCTTTACCCTGCAGAAGCACTTCTCCTCGTACCGAAGACCCTATCCCCTGCCCACTCTACTGAAGACCTCGAAAAGGGCGACCCTAGTCTTGACTTCGTGTCTGGTTCGAAATTTACCGTTGAAAAGATAGAGGTTGGGCTGTTAGACATTGGCGACATTGTTCGCGTGCAGCACGGCTCATCTCCGCCTGCCGATGGTACCATCGTTACCGGCATAAACAGTGCATTCGATGAGAGCTCCTTGACGGGTGAATCGAGACTTGTCAAGAAACAACTCGGGGACAAAGTCTACGCGGGGACCATCAATGGGTCGACAATGGTAGATGTCCGGGTTGACGCTATTGGAGGGGGGACAATGTAAATTGTTTCTATCATCATACGCCAGTGGCAGCACTCACGCGGGTTTTCTTAATGTCATAAGGCTTGACCATATTATCAAGATTGTCCGCGAAGGCCAGTCACATAGAGCCCCAATCGAACGAGTAGCTGATCTCATAACCGGTTACTTCGTTCCCGTTGTGACGTTGCTGGCCGTTGGAACTTGGGTTACATGGCTCGCCTTAGGCGTCAGCGGCTCCCTTCCTATGAGTTACCTTGATATTGCAACGGGGGGGTGGGGCAAGTATGATCCTTTACATTGCAGGCTCTTGAGTTAACTAACATCTTCTGCAGCACTGTGGTCGCTCGAGTTTGCCATAGCAGTCTTTGTTGTTGCCTGCCCTTGCGGTATTGGTCTCGCCGCACCAACCGCCTTACTTGTTGGGTCGGGACTGGCTGCAAAGTATGGTATCCTTGCTCGCGGCGGGGGAGAAGCCTTCCAAGAAATGGCACAGCTTGATGTGATCGTCTTTGATAAGACTGGAACTCTAACAGAGGGCGGGCAACCTCGAGTGTCAGACTCTAAACTATTCTCATCAAAATGGACAGACGACACCATTTTAGGAATTGCTGCGGGACTAGAATCCGCCAGTGCGCATCCTTTGGCCAGTGCGATACGTCAGTTCTGCGAGACCCAGCCGTCTGCGTCTTTGACTTGCGACGTGCCGGAAGAGACGGCTGGCAGAGGCCTGAAAGCTCACCTTGAAACTTTACATTCAACGGCAATCATCGGGAATGAAGCTTGGATGGAAGATCACGGTGCGGCGATTGGCGAGGATGTCTCTTGTCTATTGAAAGTCTGGAAATCGGAAGCAAAGAGCGTAATCCTGTTGGCGGTGCGGGACGAGACTGACATCGATGGAGGGTTTCATATCACCGCTATATTTGCGGTTGTGGACCCGTTGCGCCCAGAAGGAAAAAGCGTTATTTCTTCTTTTCAAGATCGCGGCATCGCCACATGGATGCTTTCCGGTGACAACATCGTTACCGCAAAAGCTGTCGCGAAGGCAGTTGGGATCCCTGCAACGAATGTCATTGCAGGTGTTCTCCCGCACGAAAAGGTTTGTCTTCGGAATGATCCACCATTCCGGTTGTGACTCATAAACTCTACAGGCTGAGCACATCAAGTTACTACAACAAGTCGGAACAAAAAGAAGAGTGACGAAGTGGCTATCACTATTCGGAAAGCCGAAGCTGAATGAACGATGCATCGTTGGAATGGTCGGCGATGGCATTAACGATGCTCCAGTTTGTGTTGTTGCTTTCCTTCTTTCTCAAGCTCATTATCGAGTATAGGCTTTAACCGCTGCTGACGTAGGAATCGCCATTGGGTCAGGCAGTGCGTCACTCAACGGTCTAATTCATGCAATTATTGACATTTTTTTCTGTATCAAGGTGATGTGGCGATTTCAAGTGCCTCATTCGTTCTCATATCCTCGCATCTTGGATGTCTATTGACTCTCTGCGATCTATCGAGCAAGGTTTTCAATCGCATAAAATTTAATTTCGTAAGTAGACCTTGGAAGGAAGAACGCGCTTGAGCTTATCGTCTTTGTTAGCTTTGGGCAACGTGTTATAACATGGTTGCACTGCCCATAGCTGCGGGTGTCCTCTATCCGGCTGGACATATCCGCCTGAACCCCGTGTGGGCATCATTAGCCATGGCATTATCGTACGTACCTGGTCACTTCGTTCGATTGTCACCGACTGTTAAATCGATCTGTTTGCAGCTCCGTATCTGTCGTCTGTAGTTCCCTTTTTCTCCGATTTTACAAGGAGCCGAAGACGACGGCAACTAGTCAACAACTACAAACATAGCGAGTAATTGCCGAACCCAAATATATAATCAAGATTTTTGCTGCTGAAGCAGTTGTTCCTTCCTATTTCGATAAAAGTCCGAAAAAGACAACCTGATGCCCAGGAATCGACAATCAAGATCGGTGTGAGTTTGCAAACCTTGCACGATCGACTGCACTTTCTCCGAAAACGATGAACCATATTCTGTAATCCTGCGACGGATTCGGGGTAACGTGTCCTGGCCGTCTGGATTATGCTCAGGTCCCGTGAAAATGCCCTGGAGAAGGTCTCTCAGTACACATTCACAATTACCAAAACTACGCACTCGATGTGTATCTAGTTCTTGATCTCGACGTGCGGACTCCGATAAACAATAATTATAAAAAGTGTCCTGTGAAATGATCGGACATTATACATTCACACCGATGTCTTGCTTACAGTCGAGTCACGAAATTGAAGTATCGTCAAAAAGACTTCCTTCACTTGATTGAGGAGATTTTCCTGCCGTAGTCAACTTAGATAGAATTGCAAGGAAAGGAGGGTACTGCAAAACGCACCTCCTTCCCAGTTTTCGAACTCAGCAACAGTACCTTTTTGACCATTCGGTCAAGGTAGGATCGGTGGGCATCAATCAGAGCATCCAAGTCACCTTCCTTCTTGTTCAAGAATTCGGTGAGAATCTTCCACGAGCACTCGATCACTTCAAGATGGCAGTATGCTTGCATCGATCGAATGAAGTGGATCATCTCTGCCATCACGATGCGAATTTGGTGCCATTCTGGTTCGAGCTCTAGATAATGGGTAGGATGAGTAAACGGGGTAAGTCGTCAACACGAACAGACAACCTGGCACGCGCAAGAAGGTCCTTGCGCCACGGGCAACCCTTACCCAACCTTTGTTCAATGCACCTTCGATGCGTTTCATTTTCCATAAATGATTGAAAAGCTTGAGATATTTCACCACCGAGTTCGGATCGAGAACGGTGTCAATTGGAGCATCGATTTTGTATTCGAGTGTGAAGACATCCCATCCGATTTCACCATGGGAGTACTCGAGCATACGTGCGTCCAGACGCCGCAGAACGTCAGGTGGATCATTTTGCGCATTTGAAGAACGGATAGCCGACTCGAGAGTGGCGGTTAGATTATGGCGGTACAGTGTGTTCGCTGGACGCGCAAGGCTCGGTCTAGCCAAGAGAAAAACTAAGAATGATCATTGAGACGCATCGATATGACATACTCCAGCGTCTCCATCAATTGATCAGCAAAATCACCGTGACCGAGCATGAGATAGTTCTTGAGAGCCAGCAGGTGGTCCAGTAATTTGAATTTTTCAATGAACACTTCGAATAATCGGTGACTGGCGGTCTGATAGGCGGCATCAATTGAACGCTCCAGCCCGGCTATGTCGCTGTACTTCAAAGCTGATTATGGCTGAGATGTGATTCGAAGAAAAAGTCTTAATGGCAGTCAGCCTTACTTTTACCCTTATCGCTCATTTTTTCGCGGGTCACGACCCAGTCGCTGTCATGACAGCTGTAGCGGATGAAGTTCAAGCTTTTCCCTGTGGAAAAGATCTCAAGGGACATCATGTTACTACCCCTTGGAGATCGGAGAACAGGTGGATCAATACCTTTTTCCCAAAAGCTTCCCCGACGAACATGGGCAACATTTCTTTCTGGAACTGATATTTTGCCTCCCACATTCTTAGACCACCGTCTCTTTCTCCTGTAATATCGTCATTGTCGCCTCCAAAGCCGCCAAAACCACCGTCACTGGAGAGTTGGCCAAATCCTCCCACCAAAGAGGATGGATGGACGTTTTGCATATGGGCAAGCGCTGGGTCCATGGCCACAAAGAACTCGGAGAACGGGTCGTACAATTCTCCCGAGAAAAGCCATTTGCGGAGTGTGGCGAAAAATGGTTTGGATACCTGGACAAGTTACGTTCAAGTTCTTTATGATTGATTCCGACGAGTGAAACCCACCTCTTCCAAGAGTTGATCCGTGAACTGACGAACGAAAGGATCACCGTTATCGGTATAGCTGTGTATCAAATTCACCAATGCTCCGCCTTGGGTGTCTGAACACGTTTGTAAGATACACGCAAACAGAGAGGTGAGGACAACATGCCTCGGGCGCCTTCTACACAAACACTCATCATACGCATTCTTAGTCGCCACTCGTTGATCCAAACGTCCAACCGTCTCAAAGTCAACACTGTTTCCCCCAATATTTCCTGCGGGTCGCCAGTTTTGTCCTGCATGTAACTACTTTCTGAATGATCGTGTGTTCCGCGAAATGACATTTGCGATTCGAGGATGGCAATGAGCTTGTAATATTCTGTGAGCTGAGCATGTAAATGATGACAGAGACTCTGCTCGATCATTCCCACGCCTGATCGAGCACCACAATCTTTAATGAATGTTTGAACGCGACTGTACAGGTATCCGACCTCAGAGAGCCGATGGATAAGAGACCTGGTCGGAGTTGGGATGATATACTTCTGAAGAGGGGCCCATTTACATGTTTATTCTTTGGAAATGAAATCCAGTACACATACCGAGTCATCGACGAATATAAGTTTGTTCTGAGGATCCAGGTGGTCTGCTGGTGAGAAACGGACATACTTTCCTGAGATGCCTTGCAAAAGATAAAGAGTGTCACGAAGGAGGAGATTCTCGGATAGGTGTTGTCGACCTGTGAGCATGAAACGGTAAGGGGAGAAAAGCATGTGATCAAACTATGTACCATGTTTTAAACGATAATCTTCAAGTACGTCCGCTTTGGATTTACCATCGTGGTACTTTGACGTAGTGTGGAGTTCAGTCTGATCAGAAATAGATGGATGTGCAGGAGGGGGAGGGGGAGGAGGGGCTAGAGAGGGTAAAAACGGTGGGTTGACCGAAGACTGGCTTGGAGAGGAAGCTAAAGCGTGGAGAAAGACAATCGACGCGTGTTTTCTTGCCAGGACTGGCTATCACGCGCGATGAGAGAGCATCATCAACGAAAGTAAGACTTGATTACCTGGTGAAGCAGACGAGAGAGAAGGTTTGTAAATTTCAGTGCAGACGCGTCTGAAGAAGACGATTGAAGGACTGAGAGTGGAAATATTTTAGAGACACGGGCAATAACGAGTAAAGTAAAACCAACGGTGACGCTTGACCAAGTCGGCAAGGTGGGCAAGATCAGGTTCATAATTCTGACCGATATGACTTTACTTGACGTTGTTAGTGAAAGACTAAAGGACAGTGCATAATATTACCTGCTTAGAATTTCCTGGCACTGTGATATGAGCTCGTTTCTGATACTTTCGTCGCTTCTTGCCTGACGGACTAGCGAGCAGACCAGTCTCTCGAGGGACTCGGTCAAATCTGGCATCGTTGGATGTGGGTCTAGTCAATTTCCCACGATCGCGGAGTTGTCCTCGGAAGCCTTGGCCGAGGATCTGTCATTGCCCGCGGAGTTGAAACTGTACCAGATCTTTAGATCCAAATACCGTCCTCCCGATGTTTGGATTAAAAAGGACAAGCTGTCGTGGATCATCGTCCTCTCACCCTCTCACCCCCTCACTACAACATGCAGTGGGTTCCGAAACGAAGCTTTGCAGAAAGTTGGTGTATTTGTCTAGCTTATCGTTACTTGGTTTCCGGTTTTCTTTTAACATTGATTTCCACAGCCGATGCCATCCTTTGCGCCCCAGGAATGCCTCACCAGCTCGAGTTTCGTCTCATTGATGGTCAATTACATCGCGTCTATAAGCATCTCTGGCCCTCTTTGCGCGAATTTTGGCTCCTCGTCTCAGAGAAATACTATGACCGGACTTATATTGTTTTCGAGCAGCAACGATGGACTTACGGTCAAATACTCGACCGTTCCCTGAAAGCAGCTGGTGTATATCGGCATGTTTATGGCTTACGAAAGGGCGACACTGTTGGCATTTGTTCGCGCAATTTTCCGGATTATCTCGTCGTTTTTTGGGCATGTCACCTGATTGGTGCAGTCTCTGTATTGGCCAACGCGTCCGTTATTATCCTCCCCCTCCTCTCCCCCTGACATTTTTTTCAGTTGGCTTCCGGCCGAAGCGTTACATTATTGTTTGGTCCACACTCAATGCAAACTCATCATACTTGATCCAGACCGCGCCGATCTACTCGAGCCCAATGCTACCAGACTCGTAGAGGAGGCCAGAGCGAAAGACTGCCTTGTTATAGAAAGCCACGAAGGGAAAGGCCATTGGATCGGAATGAAAACCTGGTCTGATGTCTTGGATCGACACACAACGGATATACGCGAAATTCTCAACAATGACCCTGGCATTCTACCAGAGGATAACGCGACGGTTATATTCACTTCCGGAACGTCCGTCAGCCTTCTAATCCATTCATCCATAATTCACCCTCCCAATCTACGCAGAACCGGTTTACCAAAAGGGGTGCTTAGTACCCAACGTATGTTTTTGACTAATGTTCTAAATGTACGACCTTCTTGGTGCCATCCCCGGCCCATCGTTCTCAATCATTCCCCAGGTCTTCGTGAGTAGTTACAGAGCAATCCTACGACGAGGAGAAAGTATCCCTCCACCCCAAGACGGTCCTCAAAAGGGTGTTCTGGTTTCAGTGCCCTTCTTCCATGTGTCGGGTTGCACCAGCCTTTCCGTTTGTGTTCTTTCACCACGTCTCTCACTGCTATCTTCATTCAAGTCTGTTCATAGATGATGGCAAGCATTAGCGGCATGAAAATCGTGCTCATGCGGGGGTGGAACCCTGAACAAGGTTTGCGTCACTTACACCTGCTTTCACCTCGTCATTGATTTTGCTGCAGCTGCAAGGTACCTTCCGGTGTGTTGCAATTCCGCCCAGAAATCTAACTTGGTTGATCCGCACCAGCCTCATACAAGAAGAAGATATTGGTGTCGCCGGAGGGTAAGCATTTATTAATGCCCTCCACCATGCTGAAAACAATCCTATGCTAGTGTTCCATCCATGGTCTCCGATCTCATCGAGACGTCTTCCATCGGGTCCTCTCTGGACGCTCTCCTCTTTGGAGGGGCGCCAGCCCCAGATCAACTTGCACGAAAAGCTAAACATGCTTTCCCGAGTGCTCTGATGTTAGTGACCCGAACACTCATCCCTCTTCTTTTATTTTACCTACGGTGGTCAGGAGTCAGGCCTACGGGTTGACTGAAACAAACAGCATAGCTGTTGGAGTAGCTGGAGAAGATTATGTGACTCGTCCCACAACAACGTCAGCAGAAATTTTCTTCACGTATTATTGCACTAAACCACACATTCTTTTTCGCCGCCATCCAGTGGGCGGCCCACGCCAATCAATGACATCATGATTATGAAAGGCGACATTTCTTTGCCACCAGGTGAAGTTGGGGAAGTTTGGTTGCGAGGCCCCAACATCATGAAGGAGTATTGGCGTGATCCAGGTATAGTAGTTAAGCTCATCGTGGCTTATCTGAGTACAGGATGAACATTTCCGTGTAGAAGCTACCGGAAAGGCTATCACAAAGGACGGCTGGCTGAAAACGGGAGACTTGGGATCACTGGACAGAGAGGGTTTTTTATATATTCACGATAGAAGTGGGTTATTCCCCGGATTTTGTTTCAAGCCGCTGACCCAAGGTGTTGTAGTGAAGGATTTGATCATTCGCGGCGGGGAGAATGTCGTGAGTTGCTTCCAAAGCTAATTATTGACTATCGTTCGACATTTGGCATCCTCTAGGACTCTGTGTCTGTGGAGAACGCTCTCTACGCGGATCCCCGGGTATGTGAAGTGGCGGCGGTCGGCGTTCCAGATGAACGACTCGGCGAATTGGTCGCTGCAGTGGTGTATGTGAAACCTGCGTTTCGAGGCAAGATATCTGAGAGCGAACTGATCTCTACGGCCCGAAAGAGGTTCGCTACAACCAAAAATCCTTGCCTGAGTAGCACTGATGGTCACGGTAGCCTGGCCAAATTTGCAGTTCCTGTCATGATTATCATACGAGGCGCGCCCTTCGGTAAGTCGTACATCATCATCTAACAACGTTCTAAGCCAGCAAACACAGAACGGACGCCTTCTGGAAAGATTCTCAAAGGTAATTTACGAAAGATCGCTCGGATAGAGTGGGAGAAGCGGTGTTGGGGCGTTACCCTTGCTAAAATGTAGTTCGATCGCACATAAATATACTAGAACTAATGTCACGCCACATACGTCACGCGTGACGGTACGTTTGCTCTGCGCCATCCGAGTCAGACATGGATCGCTCAAACTCGATATCGTCAATATCGTCCAACGATTCATCTGGGTCTACCAAGCCTACCCCTTCGAGTCGTCCGTTTGCCTACCAAACTCGCCTTCTCGAAAGAACCTCATCCCGCGGAGGCGGAGGATCACTCTCACGCAGTAACTCTCTATCTGGTGCAAGTATACTAACTTCGCCCACTTCTCCTACAACACCTTCAAGCACCAGGAGGTGGACTCCGTCTCATCGGGTTGGAAATAGCCTCGACGCCGTGCGAGGCAAGTGGGAGGAACGCGTCAAAGCGGAGTCCATTATTGAGAACGGATCATCGGGGTCAACAAACGACGCTGCACGAACCATTCAACGGCGGCCCACCAGCGTTTATGCATCCCACTTCCAAAAACCTCCATCTCCCGATAGATACGGACATGCCCCAATGTCCCCGATCTCTCCAAATCCTGAGACTGTCCCTATTGCGTCTGGAAAACCTTTCAGTCAACCACCATCTGCCTCCACACCTCCGTCCCCCGACATGTATGTCAAGTCGCCGCCTTCGTACGCCCCTCCCATTTCGACCACTGTCTCGGTTGCATCAAACAGACCTTTTCGTTCCTCAACCCTGCCATCGTCCTACCATTCACCACTTTCCCCAATCCTTCCAAAGTCTGGAGCTGCCTCGGTTGTCTCAAGCAGGCCTTTCAGACAACCCCCCTCTTCTCCCCTTCCGTCTCCAGACAAGTATAGCCCTGCCTTAATTTCGCCAGTCTCTCCAAACTCTGTGACTGTTTCAGTTGCATCGAGCAAGTCCTTTGGTCGATCACCTCCCTCTTCACCTCCCTCTTCAGCAATGTCTCCAACTCAGTACAGAAGTTCCTACATGTCTAACAAGAAAGCAGCAACATACGGGGATGACTTGGTCGTCGGGCGAAAACTTGGGCGTCATTTGCCTCGCATCGCAAGCGGTGATGGCGACGATACAGTGGAGACAGAGAAGATCGTGGATGAGAAGCAGAGTCGCCGAGAAAAGAGAGAGCTACGGATAAGAGATTGGGCCCAATCGGAGAACCCCCCTGAAAAATCGCGGAGACGAGAAATAACCTCACCCGGCGTAGTCAACATGGATGATGTCGCTGGCGTGCCAGGTCGACTGAGATTGTCTCGAGACCAATCACCAACTACTGCTTCTCCTTTCCCCTCTGCCCGGCTTGCGAGAGGTCTATGGGCTGATACTCAAAGGCAGCATCTGCAAGCTTACGAGTATCTGTGTCATGTCGGAGAGGCTCAAGAGTGGGTCGAACTGTGTTTAAACCAAGAGCTTGGTTTCGGTGTCGTCGAAATGGAGGAATCGTTAAGAAATGGTGTTGTACTGGCAAAACTGGCGCAAGTCTTTCAGGGAGATGGTGTGGTACGCAAAATATATGAGGTATGCATCGTAGGCTTCTCTCTCGATCAAAATACGATTATTCTACATCAGTCTCCGAAACTGGATTTTCGCCATTCCGATAACATCAATTATTTTTTCAACTTCGTTCGAGCTGTCGGCTTGCCAGAGGTGAGTTTTTTCCCTTGTAAACACGAATATACAATTGAATCATGCTCAGGGATTTATCTTCGAACTTACTGATCTTTACGAAAAGAAGAACCTTCCCAAGGTTATATACTGTATTCATGCGTTGAGGTGTGTTTCAGAGTTGTATTCACATTTGTTCATCCTGTCAACCTTTTCCTCTAGCCATCTTCTTGCTCGACGAGGAATGGCGCAACGTATTGGTAATCTTCTGGGTTGTCTCAAATTCTCTGAAGATCAGCTTCGACAAGCACAAAAGGGCTTGAAAGATGCCGGCGTTGCCATGCCCAATTTCGGTAATGTGGGCAGAGAACTGGCGAAAGAGATAAACGAAGAAGAGATTGAAACAGACGACGAGCGTGAGTGGATGGTGTCAACTGTCCAAGTCGGTAAATGTCCAATGCTTTCTTCCAGGTCGTGATCGGTTACTTCTCGAAAATGAGTCGTCTATTGTGGCAGCACAGTGCGTCGCCCGAGGGTTTCTCGTTCGGAAAGCTCAAGCCACCCAACGCGTTCGGGTACGCCTTGCTGAGCGCTACATCGTCAAGCTGCAGACGCATTGCCGAGGCGTTCTAGCTCGGGGGGTGTTGAGCTATCAACGCCAGCAGCAAGCATATCTTACGCCTTGGGTCATCTCGTTGCAAGCCATTGCTCGGGCTGTCACTACTCGACGCAGGTGGCGGGCACGTCTTCGGAGAATTAGGCAATCGGTATCCGACGTGATCAAGGTTCAGGCTCAGGTTCGCGGCGTTCTTCAGCGCCGTTGGTATACCAAACTCAAAGCGGCGATGAGACGAAGTAATGGTTCGGTAATTAAACTTCAATCCTTGGCTCGAGCCCGAATAGCGCAGTGTCGCCACAAGCAGGTTGCGAAAAGTTTCGAAAGACCAATCGTATGGCGTTCCGTCACAGCCTTGCAGGCCGCTGCTCGTGGGGCTTTGGTAAGAAAGAAGGTAGCTGGACAAAGCCATCTGTTGAGGCGCTTTAAGTCTCAATTCGTCGACTTGCAAGCCCATTGCAGAGGGGTTCTTATGCGGAGGCGGATGCGAACACATCTGGCGAAACTCGAGGATGTCACTCATGTGGTCATCCAAATACAAGCTGCCGTCCGCACATACCTTGCAAGAAAGCGTTTGCTCTCTCTCATTCGTGGTCTTCGGAAAGCAACCCCGATGCTCATTGGCCTCCAGGCTCGTGCTCGGGCCAGCCTTGTTCGGCAGCACCACAGGGGCATGAATAAGGCTCTATCGCAAGTAAAGGTTCTTACCGCTGTAGGTGGTTTCCAGGCCCTTGCTCGGGCGGCCCTGACACGTAATCGACATCGAGAGCAAAGTAAACGTTTCGAGTTCCTAGAGCCGGACGTGGTCGGGTTTCAAGCAGCTGCCCGTGGAATGCTGATACGGAGAGAGTACTGCATATGGCGAGACCATCTGCATGGAAACCATCCGTTGGCCACCCTTCTACAAGCTATGTTGCGTGGAGTGCTGTTACGAAGAAAGTTCCGGGAAAAGATGAATTATTACCGCGCCAACCTTCAGAAGGTTGTGAAAATTCAATCTCTATTTCGCGCCAAAGAAACGAGGGAACAGTATCGACAATTGACTCTCGGAAAGAATGTCACAGTTGGCACAATCAAGAACTTTGTGCATTTACTTGACGACTCTGAAGCGGATTTCCAAGACGAGATCAAAGTCGAGAGGCTGAGGAAGAAAGTTGTCGAAGGCATCCGAGAAAATCAGGCGTTAGAGAACGACGTTAGCGACTTGGATGTTAAAATTGCCCTTGTAGTCCAAAACGTCAAGAGCTTCGAGGAGCTAATAAAGCTCAAGCGGCGGCACGGAACCGATAGCGCAGCAGCGCATGCGGCAAGAAATTCGGTTTTAGCTGCCCACGGTGACCCTTTCGCTGGCACAAGCAGTCTCGATCACTCGGCAAGACGCAAGCTGGAATTGTACCAACAACTCTTCTACCTTCTACAAACCAGAGGCGAATATCTGTGTCGCCTCTTCGTTCGGATGTCCTCAGAGAACACGCCCGAGAAGAACAGACGGCTCACAGAACGCGTAATATTGACGTTGTTTGGTTATGGTCAAGATCATAGAGAAATCTATCTTCTTTTGAAACTGTTCCAGGTAGGCTTCCTGAAAGTCCCCGCCGGGATCCTCGTTAAGGCCAGGTCATCTTTAGATATGCATCCAAGAAGAAATTACTTCGGCCAATTCGATTGTAGATGTTGCTCACGGTCACCCTATGTATATCAATATTGCAGTTCACTTCATTCGCCCGAACCAAATGACCTACGCTCGTGATGCCCTCCAAGCGATCATCTGTGAAGTTATCAACTCTGACGACCTCGATTTAGAAGCTGATCCTTCACTGGTAGTTGTGGTTTATGGCTAGTAACGCAATGCATATTAACGCCCCATTCAGATTCATCGTGCTCGGATAGATGTCGAGGAAATGAGGTCCGGTACTCCCAGCTCTAAACAGAAGGATGTACCTTTCTATCAGGCTTTGGATGATCCTGAGACCAGGGCTGTATACATTCGTCGTACGTATGGGCTCCATCTGCAATATGGCTTATTGATACGTCCATGCAGATCTTCAAACACTCCGGTGGTGGACGGAAGCTTTCGTAACTGCCATCACCCAGTCGACAAAGAAAATGCCCTACAGTATGCGTTATCTAGTTCGAGAAACCCTCGTTTCTCTGAGAGTAAGTAGTTCACTTTCCAGCAAACTATGGTCAGTTCACGCGATTATCAGGACAAGTTTCCGGATGCTTCAGATCAGTCTTTGGCCGCAGGAATCGGACGATTAGTATATTATCGATATATCAATCCCGTTATAATGTGTGTTCTATGGAAATTTTCCAGCTCTGTGGCTGATTACGCCATCACAGTACTCCAGAAACATTCGATATTGTATCCAACACCGTGGATGTTGCCGCACGGAAGAATCTTGCCCAGATATCCAAGATTCTAACGCAAATCGCCAGCGGCGTAGAATTTGGGGACGATAATCCAAGCTATGTGCCTATCAACGACTACGTGTGCCAGACTGTTGCACGCATCTCATCCTGGATGCTGCAAGGTAGGACGCTCATTACTCGTATTACCCGTCGAACTAAAGCATTACAATAGTTGCTGATATTCCTGATGCTGAAACTCAGTTCCATGCCCACGAGTTTCTCGATGCGACAGTTCAACCGAAACCCATCTATATCTCTCCAAATGAAGTTTATTCTATGCATGCATTGCTATCTCAGCACCAGGACTATCTGGTCCGTCCATCTCCTGACTTGATGGCGTAATCTTATCTGGTTCTCAGGCTCCCTCCCGCGAGGATACATTGAGAGTCATTTTAACTGAACTGGATGGTG
>Ga0209006_10001665_pt1 | contig 20154 bp, 16 predicted proteins | sample JacPin_JW_Ref_O2_FD_188567 | JGI IMG/M metagenome (GOLD analysis project Ga0209006, IMG submission 188567) | Forest soil microbial communities from Algoma, Ontario, Canada - Jack Pine, Ontario site 1_JW_Ref_O2 (SPAdes) (version 2) | ecosystem: Environmental > Terrestrial > Soil > Boreal...
ATGGGCCGTTTGTTCGAACCTTTCTTTACGACACGCGCGAAGGGAATGGGAATGGGATTGCCGATTAGCCGCTCAATTATCGAGGCGCATGGTGGACGATTGTGGGCTGAATCGAATGGTTCCGGCGGAGCGATTTTCCAGTTCACTCTGCCGAGTGGGGATGGGCCTGCCGCATGAAGCAGGATCCGGTTGTGTTCGTCATCGACGACGATCGTATGATTCGCGACGGACTGCAGGGTCTGATTCGATCCGTTGGGCTGCGGGTCGAGACTTTTGCTTCTGCCCAGGATTTCCTGGCCGCAAAGCGTCCCGACGTCCCGGCGTGTCTTGTCCTGGACGTGAGGATGCCGGGTGTGAGCGGCCTTGATCTTCAGCTCAAATTGAGCGAGGCCGGGATCCACATTCCCATAATTTTCATTACTGGTCACGGCGATATTCCCATGTCCGTGCGTGCGATGAAAGAAGGCGCGTACGAATTTCTGACCAAGCCGGTCCGCGGTCAGGACCTGCTGGATGCTATTCAGAAGGCGATTGCGAGCGATCGCGAGCGGCGCAAAGAACGTGAGGAATTGAACGAGGTCCGGGAACGGTTCCTCACACTCACTCCCCGGGAAAAAGAAGTGCTCAATCTAGTTGTTGCCGGTCTTCTCAACAAGCAAATCGCGGATCAACTCGGAATGAGCGAACTCACGGTGAAAACCCATCGCGCGCATGTGATGGAAAAAACGAACGCCGAATCCCTGGCCCACCTTGTGCGAATGTCGGAAAAGATCAAAAACTCTCCTCGAAAGTAACGAATAACCTCCTCCTAAAGCAGTAGATGGTTCGAGCGAAAGCAGGATAGATTTCACGTTCCCCGGTTGTTAGTCTCATGCTCGCGGGAGATACAAAAGACCCGCAGATCGGGTGAAGTGAAGTGAACGAGACTCTAACCAAGACCGGCACCATCGCCATCGTCGACGATGATGAGGCCCTTCGCGAAGCGCTCGGAAGCGTGATGAAGGCCGCCGGCTTTTCGTCCAGGACTTTTGCCTCCGCGGAGGAATTTCTTGCATGTGACGATTGCGAGGAGATGGCCTGCCTTATTCTCGACGTGCGCTTGCCGGGGATGAGCGGCATTGAGTTACAAAGGCGGTTGGCCGATGCACACAGCCGGCTTCCAATTATTTTCGCAACTGCTCATGGGGATACATCGCTGCGCGAGTCGCTTATGAGAGCTGGGGCTGCTGCCTTTTTCTATAAGCCCGTTCGCAGCGACGCTTTGCTCAAAGAAATTCATGCGGCACTGAAACTGAAAAAGGACAATACCCATCAGCAGTAGTGAAATGGAGTCAGCTATGGCCTCTACTTACACTCTCAGGACCAATAACGAGACGGCTGCAAGCTTCCATGTCGCAGGGCAGGTTGCGGGGCAGGTGTCGCAGCGGCTCGCCACCGACGCTATTGTCGGAGAAAGTCTGCGGTTAAAGTCCGTGTTGGAACAAGTGGGCCTGGTCGCCCCCACAGATTCAACGGTTCTGATTCTGGGCGAGACCGGAACGGGAAAGGAGCTGATTGCCCGCGCGATCCACGACCTTTCAAGCCGCTCCGCGCGTCCCTTTATTCGAGTGAACTGCGCGGCAATTCCCCCGTCGCTGATCATTTCCGAGTTGTTCGGTCATGAGAAGGGAGCCTTTACCGGTGCGCTGCAGCGTCGGCAGGGCCGTTTTGAGGCCGCCCATGGCGGAACGATTTTTCTCGATGAGATTGGCGAGTTGCCCATGGAAACACAGATCGCCCTGCTGCGCGTTATTCAAGAGAGAGAATTCGAGCGCGTAGGCAGCAGCCACCCTATTTCAGTGGACGTTCGCATCATTGCCGCCACGAACCGCGACCTGGAAGCTGCCGTCACCGCAGGTACTTTCCGCGAAGACATGTTCTACCGGCTGAACGTTTTCCCCATCCATGTGCCTGCGTTGAGAGAGCGGTTGGACGATATTCCGCTGCTGGTGGAACACCTCGTCGACCGTTTCGCAAAGCGAGTTGGCAAAACGTTCCGCACGATAAAGATGAACACCATCGCCTTGCTGCAGGCCTACGATTGGCCAGGGAACATTCGCGAGTTGCAGAACGTGATTGAAAGATCGGTGATCTTGTCTGCGGGTGACGTGTTTTCGGTGGATGAGGCGTGGCTGCGTCGCGAAGTTCGGCCCGCGCGCACGATGCCTCCGCTGGCTGCCTCGATGGCCGACCGGGAACGGGAAATGATCGAAGCTGCGCTTGCGGACAGCGAAGGGCGAGTGGCAGGCCCGTCCGGTGCGGCGGCGAAGCTGGGGATTCCGCGACAGACCCTGGACTCAAAAATCGCGACGCTGCAAATCAGCAAGTTACGCTTCAAGGCACGGCGAGACTGACTCTCCACAAACTTCACGAATCAGGATTTCTGATCATTCGGCATTTCTGACTTCCTCAGCAGCTTTTTCGTCTTTAACTCCTCTAGATTCAGCTCCGCCTATTGGATCGGTGATTGCAGTCTGACGAGAGTCCGGCAGACAGCCGTGCACAGAGTTTCATTTAGAAAATCCGATAGGAGGATGTGATGCGAAGAAATCTGATTCAACGACTCCCAATTGTGTTCCTTTTCTTCCTCGCGCTGGTTCCGTTACACGCCCAGGAGAAAGCTTCAACAGCAACTACACCCGTGCAAATGACCGTCACGGTTCGCGTGCTTGGAGAAGGCAAGCGCACGCCCGAAGTCAGTCAGGAAGACGTTATGGTGAGGCAAGGGAAAAACCGCCTGCAGGTGACCAACTGGACTCCAGTGGGCGGAGATCGGGGCAGACTTGATCTGTTCGTGCTCATCGATGACACTGCTCACCCGAGCGTGGCTCTTCAATTCGGCGACTTGCGTGACTTCATCAATTCGCTGCCGCCGAGCGCTGCGGTGGGAGTTGGCTACATGCACAATGGAACTGTACAAATCGCGCAAGAACTCACCAACAACCACGAGCAAGCGGCGAGGGCGTTGCGTCTCCCGCTCGCTTCGATCGGCGCCTATGGCAGCCCCTATCTTTCGGTGATCGACCTGATGAAACGCTGGCCGGAGAGTTCGAATCGCCGGGAGATTGTGATGATCACGGATGGGATCGATCGGTTTCGCGGCGGCCCCAGGTATCGCGGTCTTGGCTTCATCAGTCCTGACGTTGATGCGGCGAGTTTCGTCGCGCAGCGTACCGGAACAATCATTCACACTATATTCACGGGCGGAGTTGGACGGCGTGCCAGCAACTTTTGGGAAATAACCAACGGCCAAAATGGTATAGCCAAACTCTCGGATGAAACCGGGGGCGAGTCGTTCTTTCTCGGAACGCAGAATGCTGTGAGCTTTCGCCCGTACCTCGAGAGCTTGCAGCGCAGCTTCGACAATCGTTATCTGCTTGAATTCAACGCAGTGCCCGGCAAGAAAGCTGGCTTGCAGACCGTCACGCTGGCGACCGAGGTCGCGGGTGTGGAACTCGACTCGGCTGATAGTGTTTGGGTAAGCTCGCGCTAAGCTTCACCAACGGGTCTTTGCGGAAGGCGACTGCTTCCTTCTGGAAAGACCCGTTCTTCTTCTGTCTCGTCATCAACTCCTTGGGAGTCCCGCCCAACGGCGCTGCCTCTGATCCGCTGCCTCAACTTCTGCGCAAATCAATCGTCATTCTCCCCAACCAACACACTCCGCAATTCTGACCGTTCGGCATTTCTGAAGCGTTCGGCGTTTTTCCGTGCTGTAAGTCGCGCGGATTCAACACGTCGAATTGGCTGCGCGATTGCTTTTAGTGATTGCGTGGTGAGCGACGACAAAACGATCACCAAACAAATTGACGTTCACCGGAGGCTTCCCATGACTCTCAACTCTGCAATCGAATCTGGCAAAGACGCTTCCACGAGCCAAAGCAACGACGGTTTCGGGAGTGCCGATGCGGAGATACCCACGAAAAGTCGGGGTGGTTACTCCGCGGCCTTTGAAGCGATCTGGCGAACTCATGCGAGTCAGATTCTGCGTGTCACACAACGCATTACCAACAATCGGGAAGACGCCGAAGATGCGCTGCAAGATTCGTTCCTGCGAGCCTACCTTCACCTGCACAGCTTCGATGGCCGTTCGAGTGTAAAGACCTGGCTGACCCGTATTGCCATTAACTCGGCGCTGGTGATCGTTCGCAAGCGGACCTCGGCGCCGCACATTTCGTTCGCTAACTACGACGATTCGGCGACCCATCCCCAGGTTGTAAGTGTTGCGGATGGCCGTCCAAGTCCGGAGGCGCGCTATTCGCAACTAGAACAGCAAGCCATGCTTCGACGGAGTATGGGTGCGCTGCGTCCGGCAATCCGCCGGACTCTCGAGTTGCAGGTGTTGGAGGATCGTTCCGTGCGGGAAACAGCGGAGCAGATGGAACTTTCTATCTCGGCCACAAAGTCGCGGATCTTTCAAGCCAAGGCGTCGCTGCGCAGGTCGCTCGAGCGGAAAGTCGGCCGGCGTTCCCGTCCAACCGCAAGGCTTCAGCTATCACCGGCGTAAACCAGAGACCTTCGTCTGAGGAGTGAGCACTCATGTGGAAGTTTCGCAGATCGACGGCAGACAGAGACGACGCCGTAGAAGGCACTACGCACGAACGCAAGCGCGGACGGAGCGCAGTGAAATGGACCCAACGCATATTGCTTATGTCCGGCCTGGTACTGGTGGGAGTCTACGGCGCGGCTCGGATTGAGAGCTTTATCGCTTCGCGGGCAGCGCTCAAGAAATTTGCAGCGCTCGAAACAGAATCAGATACGAGCACCAAAAGCGGAGACAACACTGCCGCTTCCGGTGCCGAATCAAGCTGGTCCGACCAGATGGATTTGCCAGACGTTGATCTGCCGGGCGTTGATTTCAGCCGCTGGGATGAGCGTCGAGTCAGGGCTTACAAGCAGAGCGTGGAAAAGCAATCAGGAGTTCCGCTGGCAGTGCTTCGAATCCCGAAGATCCAGCTGGAAGTTCCGCTCTTCGAGGGCACGGACGATTTCACGCTTAACCATGCGGTGGGGCGGATCGCAGGTACGGCACGGCCAGGCGAACCAGGAAACATCGGCATTGCTGGGCACCGGGACGGGTTTTTTCGCGGACTTAAAGATGTAAGCGTCGGTGATGCGATCGAGCTGAAGAGGTTGCAAGGAACGGACACCTACGTCGTCGATGAGATTCAGATTGTGAAACCGGAGAACGTCGAGGTTCTTCACTCACGACGGGTTCCTTCTCTGACGCTCGTTACGTGCTACCCGTTTTATTTCTTCGGGAACGCACCACAACGCTACATCGTCAAGGCTTCTCTCTTGCGGGAGACAAAAAGCGAGGTTGAGAGTTCGACCCTCAGCCCGCCATCAGCAGCAAATAATTCGATAAGGAGAAAACGTATGAACACCTATAGCAAAAAGGCACGTCTGTTCGGAAAAAAGGCCAGCGCTGCTTTCGTCGTGGCATTGCTGTCACTCGGAGCCTGGGCGCAGGACTCAACCATCACCACCATCCAACACGGTCCGTCCTCGTTCGACACTCAGGTGAAGAATGCGGAAATTGTTTACGTGGAAGGTAACGACCTGGTGCTCAAGCTCGAAAATGGCAGGGTCGAGCATCTGGTTGTGCCCGACAGTGACAAATTCACAATCGACGGGAACCAAGTAAGCGTGCGCGAACTCGCGCCCGGAACCAAACTGACCCAAACCATCACTACCACCACCACGCCGCGATACGTCAATACTGTCCGAACGGTCGAAGGTAAGGTGTGGCACGTGAATGCCCCCACGTCCGTCATTCTGACTCTGCCGGACCACACAAATCAGGTCTTTAACGTTCCCAGTCACGCCAAGTTCACCATCGATGGCCGCGAGAAGTCAGTGTTTGACTTGAAAAAGGGAATGAAGATCAAGGCCACCGTCGTCACCGACGATGAACATACCGTGATCGAGCAGAGCAAGCTCGCTTTCGGTCAAGCGCCGCCGGCGACTCCGCGTGAGGTTGGAGTTCTGTTGTTCCTGGCTCCCATACAGCCTCAGGTGACTCTGGCCAGTGCGGAGCAACCTGCAGATAGTTTGCCGGCTACGGGCACGTTACTGCCGTGGGTGGGACTGCTGGGTGCACTGAGTCTGGCGTCGGCACTGGGGATGTCGGTGGTTCGAAAGCCGGTTCGACAGACGCGCGGCGTTTGATGGCTTGTCAAAGGCTCGTCCGGCAGTTACGCAGCGGACGAGCCTTTTCTCTATCTGAACGACGAATGATCCGGCACAAACAAACAGTACCTACGTTGAGGACAACGAAATGGAACCGAATCCGATTCTCTTCCGCGATCTGACCTACATATTTGTGGCGGCCGTATTTGGAGGCTTGGTAGCCTGGCGTCTTCACCTCCCTTTGATTCTCGGTTTCGTTCTTGGCGGAATCGCGATCAGCCCGTTTACTCCCGGTCCGCATCTCTCCGATTTGCACACTTTCGAACTGCTTGCCCAGGTAGGAGTGGTGCTGTTGATGTTCTCGATTGGGGTTGAGTTCTCCATACCGGACCTGATGCGCGTGAAATGGGTTGCTCTGGTCGGCGGCCCCATCGGGATTCTGCTCATGCTGGGCGTCGGCATTGGTGCTGGAAAGCTCCTGGGGTGGAGTGCGACGGAAGGGTTCGTCATCGGAGCGGCGGTTTCGGTGGCCAGCACCATGGTGCTGGCGCGTCTATTGAACGACACGGGAAGACTGACAACCACCTCCGGACGCGTGATGATCGGTATCACTCTGGTAGAAGATCTCGCCGTTATCTGCATGACGGTGGTGATTCCAGTATTCGGCAATGCCCATCAAGGCGGATTGCTGATCGCAGCGTGGGTTCTCGGCAAGGCCATACTCTTGCTCATCCCGCTGATTTATCTCGCGATAAAAGTGATTCCCCCTTTTCTCCGGCGCGTCAAGAGAACCTGTAACTCGGAACTTCTCTTGCTGGTTGCGATTGCTATTTGCCTCGGGACGGCTGCGCTCGCACAAGCCGCCGGATTCTCGGTGGCGCTTGGCGCCTTTCTTGCCGGAGTGTCCATCAGCAGCCTCCCTGATCTTCACGATGCGCATGCGCAACTCGTTCCCCTGCGCGATGCTTTCGTGGCTCTGTTCTTCGTTTCGCTCGGGACTTTGGTCGAACCCATGGTGCTCCTGCACAGCCTGCCACTTCTGGGACTGATGCTTCTGCTCATTGTGGGCGGAAAATTTCTGGTCTGGACCATGGTCGTGTGGCTTTTCCGCTATCCGCTGCGCACTGCAATCCTCGTGGCTGCAGCGCTCACACAAATTGGTGAGCTCTCGTTCGTGGTGCTGCAGGCCGGGCGGTCAGCCGGGATGGTGGCCGAAAATATCTTCAGCACGGTGATCGCCGCATCCTTGATCTCGATATTGCTGAATGTGTTTATCGTGCGCGGCACGTTTGCATGGCTCGGCAGAACGATTCCTGAACAAGCCCCGATTAAGCCGACCAGCGACGCACTGGCAGCGGCGACTCCGTGAGCGCAACCGCTTCGTTGGCCCAGAGGGTTCAGAAATATCTTTCGGAGATTCGAATGGCGCAAATACTGATTGTCGAAAAATGGATCGTGCAAACATTGAGCCATCATCCAGTGCGTTGTTTGGTGGCTCTACTGGCTCTCGTCGTCCTGGGGTTCTCGGTTGACCGGCTCGGCCTGCGGACTTGGATTGCGTGGTTGAATCGTCGCGCCAAGCACCAGGATAATAGCTCGAAAGAATATTGGGGGCTACACCGGTGAAAGCGGCACATGAGACCCAAAATCCTCCCCCTCAGCTGCAACCGAATGCATATTTCAGGCGCGACTGAGGAGCCCGCTCTGCACGTAAGTATCTCATTATAAAACCCTTGTGGAGGGGCTAAGGGGCTGGCCCTTTGGCGGCAGGATTGCACACCGTTCAATGTGTATAATGTCGATTCACTAGATAGGCTATGTACAAACGCTCGACCGCCGCGGCGCCATCTTCTTGAGCGAACGGTGCATCTGACACCCGGGGCCGCAAGAAAGATAGCAAGCAATTGATAGACCGGACATACAGCGTCGTTGTGGTCGGGGGCGGGTTCAGCGGAACCATGCTGGCGGTTAATTTGTTGCGGCGCGCCCCGGGCTTGTCGGTCGCGGTGGTTGAGAAGGGACCACTGCCTGGCCGCGGAGTAGCCTACAGCACCAAATACGACTGCCATTTGCTGAACGTTTGCGCTGGCAAGATGAGCGCTCTGCCGGAAGAGCCGGATCATTTCCTGCGCTGGGCGCGGGCAAACTACGAACAATCAGTTCAACCCACCAGCTTTCTACCGCGTCCTCTTTACGGGCAATATGTGACTGCCCTCCTGGAAGAAACTACTGCACGGGGTGCTACTGGATCGGGCGCGACCGGAGCAAGTGGTGCCGAAAATTTTCGCTGGATTCAGGGCGAGGTCACTTCATTCGCGCGCGACCGGTCTCATGTGACGATTCAGTTGAAAGATGGCAGCACACTGGTGACAAAAGCCGTGGTGCTGGCGGTGGGTAATTTCCCCCCCGCGGATCTGAAGATTCCGGGGCTATCGCAGAAAAGCTTGTCCCAGGAAAGCTCGTCACCGGAAAGCGGACGATACTTTCCGTCTCCCTGGTCGGCAGCGGCGTTCGACAATGTTGCTAAGAACGGAAGCGTCCTGCTGATCGGTTCCGGTCTGACCAGCGTTGATGTCGCGGTGGCTCTGCAGTCGGAAGGATTTGCTGGACACATCCACATTCTTTCGCGACGCGGATTGATGCCCCGCATTCATCGCGCGACTCGCCGCTGGCCGCAATTCTGGAACGGGCAGAGTCCGCGAACGATTCGCGGGCTTCTGCGATTGGTACGAGCACAGGTGCGGGCCGCCGCGGAAGTTGACGGCGATTGGCGCGACGTAATCGACGCTCTCCGCCCTGTAACGCAGAAGATTTGGCAATCCTTGCCACTGGCTGAGCGCAAGAGATTTCTGCGACACGTGCGGCCTTATTGGGAAGTTCACCGGCATCGAATCGCTCCCGAGATCGGCAATACGATCACGCAGCTCGTTGGCAGTGGCCAAGCTACTGTTCTTGCCGGACGTGTGACAGCCTATCGTGAATTCCGTAACCACGTTGAGGTTGCCTGGCGCGATCGCGACACTCAAGCTCAACAACTCTTGCGCGTGGACCGAGTGATCAACTGCACCGGCCCCGAAACCGATTGCCGGCACATTGACGACCCTCTGATCAAGAGTCTTCTGGCCCAGGCGCTGGCAAGACCAGACCAGCTTTTCCTGGGGCTGGATGTGGATTCAAACGGAGCTTTGCTCGACTTCGCTGGCACCCCGTCGACGTCTCTTTATGCAATCGGCCCCATCAGAAAGGGCTCCCTCTGGGAATCGATTGCCGTACCTGAACTTCGCGTCCAGGCGTCTCAGTTGGCCGAGCATCTCGTGCACACATTGCCGATTCACGCACGCAACACAAATAGAGCGACGACAGAAACGGCGGGTCGAGTTCGAGCTACCGTCGCGACAATTGCGGAAGTAACGGACAAAGAACCAGTCGCGTAAATGCGCGCCTATCGCCGGACCTGATCGCCCCGGCGATGGATCATTTGAGTCACGATCATCTGAGTCATCGATCAAAAGGAGAAGTCTCAATGTCAACGGACAAGCCCGCTGCCGCTGCCTCCAACAAGAGCGCCTCGCTCTCGCTCGATACCTGGGCCGTGATTGCTGCGCTCGTGTTGGCGCTGGCAGTGAGATTCGACATTCTGAAGAATGTGTCCTGGTAGGCACGATCGCAGCCTCAACCTTAGCAGCTACAAGCACCGACGCTAATTTCGTTTCCGAAGGAGAAAGTTTATGGCAGCGACCACTGCCCTATTGCCTGTGAGGTCCGAGAATCGGCTGCTGAATGCGCTTAGCATCGTGCCTGGCATTCTTTTGCTGGCCGGGATCGGATACGCTGCGAAGGTTCTCGAGCGTTCCGTCAATGGTTATGCAAAAGTGCACCACTGGACATTTCCCAACATCGAATACGTTCTCTGGGCGATCCTCATAGGTCTCGTCATATCGAACACGTTGTCAATCCCCAAGATCTTTCAGTCTGGGATTGCCACCTATGAGTTCTGGCTGAAACTTGGGATCGTGCTTCTCGGCGCGCGCTTTGTTCTGGCCGACGTTCTGAAACTGGGCGGCATCAGCCTGGCGCTGGTCGTGATCGAAATCACACTGTCGCTGTTGTTGATGACTTTTCTGGGACGCCTATTCAAGCTGAAGCCGAAGCTGATATCACTACTCGCCATTGGATCAGCCGTGTGCGGAGTTTCTGCCATCATCGCAGCCAAGGGCGCCATCGATGCCGACGACGAGGATTCCTCCTTTGCGATCGCCGCGATTCTCGCGCTGGGAGCGCTGGCGTTATTCACATTTCCGGCGATCGCTCACAGCCTCCACATGAATGACGTTTCGTACGGTTTGTGGGCCGGCTTGGGAGTCGACAACACTGCCGAAGCCACCGCCGCCGGTGCTTTGTATTCGGACGCGGCAGGCAAAGTGGCCGTGCTCGCCAAGACCGCGCGCAACGCGATGATTGGCTTCGTTGTTCTCGCCTATGCAATTTACTGGGCCGGGCAGGGCCAGGCTCAAACCGTTACTAATAAAGCTGCGTTCCTGTGGAAGAAGTTTCCCAAATTCATCCTCGGTTTTCTGTTGATTTCACTGCTGGTCAGTTTTCACATGTTCAGCAAAGGACAGGTCACCTCGCTCGGGAATCTCTCCAAGTGGGCGTTCCTGTTGACCTTCGCCGGTGTCGGGCTGCGCACGAACTTTCGCGATATGTCCAAACAAGGCCTGCGTCCGTTTATCGTAGGCGCTCTCGGGGAAATCCTGATCGCGTGTCTTACTCTCGGTTTGGTGGTTGGCGCGAATCGGATCTGGGGCTTATGAGAATCGCCGGACCGACCGCAGCCTACGGAGTCACCGCGATATTGTCACTCGAACTCACTGGATCGTCCTCCACCGCATAGGGAGACCCTCGCAACAAAGGGAGCTTTCCCGCGGTGGACGGATGTGTCGAAAAGCCAAGAATTACGCCCGGACCGATTTCGGGTTGACAAACATCTGCGGCCGAGTAGAGGAACCTGCCCGAGGGATCCGCACGCATGCTGCTCTGATCGCATTCGTCTTTAGGGATTCTGAATGTTCCCCCGCTGTCGAAATCGCCAGTAGACGAATTGAAAGGCAGAAAGAAAATCGCATTGCGAGTTGTGTTGCCTCCGGCGTCGGTGCTCGCGGCATCCACATAAAGGTAAAGATTGCGGGGATCGACTGAGATCGAAGTCGGTTCAGCTCCTGGCTCGGTTGGGCTATCCGGTTCCCCGAGAACGAAGGGAGAGTCTGACACAGCGCTCAGGCTTCCGTTGCTCTGATCGATGCGGTAGACGGCAATCGTACCGTCCCCACCTACCGGAGCAAAAAGATAGGTTCCGTTGACGTCCGTTTTTAAATCCAGCACACCACCGCCGCCACAAAGGTAGCATCCGGCCGGACTAGGTATCACATAGGGCTCGCCAACCACCGGCGTCAGGCTTCCAGTTGTTTCATCGATCGTGAAGGCGTCAAGATCATACCCGGTAGCGCTGCCTCCCCCATGCCCGACGTAAACGTACTGTCCCGTCGCGTCCACCGTGATTGAGACTGGCTGGTCTCCCGCGGGAAATGGCGATCCGGGCACGGCTGCCAGTGAGCCGTCGCTGGCCACCTGAAAGCCAGCGACTCCTTGCGTGCCCCCGTTAAGACTGGAGAGGGTCACGTATACAAATTTTCCAGACGGCGCGACAGCAACGCCCACAGCGGTAACTCCCGTTCCCCCCGCTTGAATGGGCGATCCCGGTACGGGAGTGAGGTCTCCATTGCTGCGATTGATAAAGTAGGCATTGAGATATTCCGATGCAGTTACGTAGAGACGGTAACCGCCCTGATCGGATGAGACGAGGCCGGGTGCCGCGCTTACGGAAATCGGGGATTGAGCCAGCGGAGTCAAAGCCCCGGAAGTGGGGTTAACCCCAAACCCCGCGATTTTCTGGGCAGAAGCTTCGGTATCGTAAAGGAATCGTGGAGGCGCGAGGTTAGGATTCTTCACGATGATGTTGACAGTAGTCGTTCCCACTCCGCCGCAGTTGTCCCATGCCTCGACGACCGTAGTGAAATATCCTGGAGAGATAGGGACTCTGGTATTGAGCGAAGCAGCATCCACGGTGTACACGCCCATATAAGGAGCGGTATAGATGCGCATGGCCGCGATTCCCTGGGAGCAGTCCGGGCTGGTCGCTGCCGCCACATAATGAACCGGAGAACTATTTTGCGAACCAGCGACTGGAAGCGTAACGCTAACCACGGGTGTGGTTCCCGAAGCTATTCCAGAGAGAACAACGATCGCAGCACAAAAGGCCAGAATGCGGGAGACACAAGACGCGAGGCGCGGCATCGAAACTACTCCTGGGGTCCGTCCCCTAAATCCCGTTCCCTAAACCTGGCGTACGCCGACTCGGAGTGTCGGACAGTTCACTACCCTCCACCATCCAGTACAACCCCGAGGCAGTATCGGGGGAACACTTAGAGACACCCTCTGGGCTCATCACGAGGACGAAGACGAACTACAGGTCCCTCCATTGCATGACATTGGTCGACCAAGGAGTGGCTGAAATTTGAATTTTCTTCGCTTCCCTTGCGGCCTTTCTTCGCGTACTCAGCGCTTAAAGTCTTTTGATTCGCACAAGAACGAGACCCTTTCACCGCAAAGCTGGGAAAGCAGAACCGCAAAGTACGCAAAGAAATTCGCCTTGAGCCAATACCCTCGACCGTCGCGCCCAAAGTGATATGATTTGCGGCGTTTCGAAAAAACTGTCCACTTCGAGCATGACTAAAACCTTCGTGATGAAGCGTGCGCACAGATTCTTTGCTGCCATTGGATTCTCAATCTGTTGGGGCTTGATGCCGCTTTTGGCGGCTGTTTCCGCTCCGGAGACTTGGGTGGCGACCTGGGGCTCTTCCCAGCAGAGTCCAGAGCCGCAGAATGAATTGCCGGTCGATGACTTGCGCGATGCGACCGTGCGTCAGATCTTTCACCTTTCGGTCGGCGGTTCCGGATTGCGTGTTCATATTTCAAACGAGTTTGGAACCGAGGCGCTGCATTTCACCTCGGTCCACATCGCGCGCCCACTCCTCGCCTCCTCGCCGTCGATCGACCCATCGAGTGATCGGCCGTTGACCTTCGCCGGCAAACCCGACGTTCTTGTTCCACCTGGCGCGGAATTCATCTCCGATTCCATCAGCTTGAAAGTTGCCGCACTTTCCGACCTTGCCGTGACGTTTCATCTCGACGCCCCGCCGGCACGCCAGACCGGGCATCCGGGATCGCGGGCGACCAGCTACTACGTGCGCGGCGACTCGGTCGGCGCCGCAACTCTGATCGAGCCGAAGCATGCGGACCATTGGTTCCAAATTTCAGAGATCGATGTGCAGACTACGCCGGATGCAGCGGCGGTGGTCGTGCTCGGTGACTCCATCACCGATGGACACGGAGCTACAACCAACGGCAATGACCGCTGGACGGACGTGCTCGCGGCGAGACTGCAATCCCTGCCGCAGACACAAAACGTCGGCGTTTCCAATCAGGGTATCGGCGGGAACCACCTGTTGAGCGATGGTCTCGGACCCAATGCTCTGTCACGTTTCGATCGCGACGTGTTGGCTCCGGCCGGGGTTCGGTGGCTCATTGTTTTTGAAGGAGTGAACGATCTTGGCGGACTGGCAAGAAACGGCGAGGTGCCGACAGCTGACCATGCAGCGCTCGTCGAACGTATCGTCTCGGCGTATGGTCAGCTTATCGACCGCGCCCACGCCCACGGACTCCGCGTCTTCGGGGCTACGATTACACCCTACGCGGGTTCAAATTATTACCATCCCGGTCCGTTGAGCGAAGCCGATCGCCAGGCGGTGAATCAATGGATCCGCGCCGCTGGCCATTTCGACGGTGTAATCGATTTCGATGCAGTGGTACGCGATCCCAATCACCCCGATCACCTGCTCCCCGCCTTCGATTGCGACGATCACCTGCACCCTTCGCCCGCCGGATACAAAGCCATGGGTGAATCGATCTCCCTCACAATGTTTTCACGCTAGCCCATCCTCTCCGGCAATCTAAACCTGCTGACGAAGATTGGCACGCAGCGTGAGCGAGCCATCCTCGTTTAGTTTCTGGTGACATGCCCAGCGCACCGGATAGCGCATTCCCTTCACTTCAATCTCAGCTCTAAGTTTCAGCCCTTTCCAATCGGTCACGTTCGGAAGCACAAACTGTGCCTGCCGAATCTTTCCCGGCAGCGGATAACCGGCGTCCAGACAACCACTCGTGAGCACCTTCCCGTCCGCGCTCTCCACGCTCACCCGCAATACTCCCGGCACGCCCGCGATGCCGTCATTTGCGAAGCCGACAATCAGCCCCAGGTAACTATCGTCCTGATAGCTCCAGATGAAAGAGGGCCTCACCCGATAACCAATTCGGCGATTGATCCGGTCAAACGCTGCCGGATAAGCCTGGTAGTAGCTCATCAGATTCTTAGCGTTGATCTGGTGAAAGTTCCACAGCGACCAGTAGTTCGCCCCGATATCGATCACATGAGCGATCATGTTTTCGGCCGGGGATATTCCTTCGTGTGAAGCGCTCGGATCGGGAGGTTTGCCGGGAATCCCTTGCTCGAGCAATGCCGCGATCCAGGGGGGACGATTGCTGAGCGCTTCAATCTGCTCGTTCTCGATAAAGATGGTGTCACTGCGAATCCAATTGTTGCTGCGCACCGTGCCGTCCAGCATTTCCGAATTGCCCACCCGGCTGAAATCCGGTTGCGTATTGGTGAGCAGAGGAGTTTTCTTAAACGCCTCGAGCTGCACTTCGAGCATATTCATCCAGGTCCGCTCTGCCGTCAGGTAGTCAGGAAAAGGATTGTTCGGAAACGGCCAGGTGTGCCCTTCGCCCCAGAAGCCATACATAAAAGTATCGATAAACTCGACCAGCGGGTTGCCATCAAATTCCGCGGCCAACTGGCCAACCAGCTCCTTAAACGCCTGCTGAAAAAAAGCATGGTCATACCGGGGCTGATAACGCGAGTGCGGATTGTCCAAAAATCTTTTTCCCGCGGCGATGCTCTCCTGATCGCTCGGCGCCACAAGATCAACTTTCGGCACTTTCTCCAGGACAAAATCCGGTAGGGCGGCTGCGTGCTTATAATCCGGTGCGCACATCTGAATTCGCAGTCCGACCCGCTTGTTGTTCTTCTTGGCTAATTCAAAAACTTGCTTCACGTAGTCGGGCAGCTCCAGTCGCCCCGGCCGCGGCTGCACTTCTCTCCAGGTCGGGCGGATGTAAAGCTGCTGCCCCAACGGAAAGCGAACCAGGTCTTCGATCGCCTGAGAAATATTGTCGGACTTGATTTCTTCCGTGCCACTGTCCGCCGTGATATAGGTGACCAGCCCCATGCCATAATTCGGAAAAACGTTCGGCACCGCATTCGGCGAGACGTCTTCCGCGGAAGTCGTCGTCATCACCACGTCGTCCGTGGGAATGACGGCATCCGGTGCGTATTGCGGGAACGGACCCTGATTGAGGCGATCAGCCACCCGCGGACCGGAGCCGAAATCGTATTTCCCCCAGTTGTGGGCTGGAACCTTCGCCTGCGCTTTAACCATTCCCAGTTCTGCCGCCACGGCAACCGCAACAGTGCTTTTTAGAAAATCTCTACGCTTCATCGGAACTTCCCCGCTCGCAGAATTCGGTCAACTATCGAACTGTTACTATCTATATCGTTTTGTTTCGTTTGTCCAGCAGAAGCCAATGAATATTTCGTGAGCTCTTGCTAAATGTAAACTTGCGGGGGCCTAGGGGCTCTGGCGGGCTTTCTTGAGATGACCTTGCGGCGGTCTTTTCGCGGCTCGGGCCAAAATCATTTGACTTTGCAAATCTTTCCTTGTATTACGAATGCTTACGTTCGATTCCGTCCAGTCTTCTTCAAGTGCCGGCGCCCGATAAACATCTATATGTTTTCAACCAGGAAAAAGGTTTGGCGAACTGACAGCAACCGCCTTCGACCGCTCGAATCCACGCCTGGGATCAGGATCCCGATCGTGACTGCGATCACGTCCTGCATTGTTTTCACCACCGTGTTCGCGTCTTGTTCCCTCGCAGCCGCGGCGGATATAGCCGCCGGCAAGCCCCAGATTCAGGGCGGCAATCTCCGCATTGAGTTTGACAACCGCCTCCGGAGCCGCGTGGTAGCCCGTTTCGACAAGACGGAAACCGTGATGGGGCCATTCACCACCTCGGAGACTGTGATCATCGCCGACAAGCCGATCGCTGACAACCCGACCGGATTTTTCCTGACCTCGCAAAAACACGAGCGCACAAAAGACGCTTTCGGAGAAGGTGATCGCCTCACCATCGCAGGAAAAGCGGGAACACTCACAAAGACCGTCTCCGTCACCGTATACGACGACTTTCCCGCGATGGCGTTTTTCGACGTCCAGTACACCAATCACGGAACAGCGCAGCTTGCGATCAAAAGTTGGACGAACAATGCGTACACGATAAACGCGCAACCCGGTGCGGCCACGCCAGCGTTCTGGTCTTACCAGAGCGGCTCCTACGAGAAACGTCCCAACTGGGTCCTGCCCCTGCACACTAATTTTCAGCAAGAGAATTATCAAGGCATGAACGCCAGCGACTATGGCGGCGGCACGCCGGTGATCGACGTCTGGCGGCGCGACCTGGGCATGGCCATTGGACACGTCGAGCCGCGGCCGAAGCTGGTTTCCCTGCCCGTATCCATGCCCGATGCTGCGCACGCGAAAATTTCCGTCCGCTTCACGAAAGCTATCTCATTAAGTCCGGGTGAAAGTTTTCATACGTTTCGCACCTTCGTCGCTGTCCATCAAGGAGATTATTTCCGCGCGCTCGCCGACTACCGCCGCTTCATGACGAAGCAAGGTTTCCAAATGGCCACCGCTCCCGACGACGCTTTCGGCGCCATCTGGTGCGCGTGGGGATATGGCCGAAAAGTTCAGCCGCAGCAGGTGTATGACACACTTCCGACCGTGAAACGCCTGGGGTTTAAGTGGGTCACGCTGGACGACGGTTGGCAAAACAACGTGGGCGATTGGCAACTTGATCCCAAGAAATTTCCCAACGGAGACGCCGACATGAAAGCCCTGGTGGACCGCATTCACCAGGAGGGATTCAAGGCCCAGCTCTGGTGGTCGCCGCTCAGCGCGGTGCCAGACTCGGCGCTGCTCCGCGATCATCCCGACTACGAGTTACTGAATCGTGATGGCTCGAAGAGAAAAGTTTCCTGGTGGAATTCGTATTATCTGTGCCCGGCCGACAAACGGGTCGTCGAGTATCACCAAGCGTTGGTGAAAAAAATTCTGGTGGATTGGGGATTTGACGGCCTGAAGCTCGATGGCCAGGACATGAACGGAGTTCCCGCCTGCTACAACCCCGCTCACCATCACGCTCAGCCGGAGGAATCGGTCGAGGCTCTGCCGGATTTCTTCAAGGCGATTTACGACACCGCGCAGTCGGTGAAGCCCGGAACGCTCGTCGAATTCTGCCCTTGCGGCACGGCGTTTTCTTTTTTCACCATGCCGCACTTCAATATGTCCGTGGCGTCCGACCCGGAGAGTTCTTTTCAAATTCGCTCCAAAGCGAAAACGTTAAAAGCCCTGATGGGCGACGACGTTCCATTCTTCGGCGATCACGTCGAAGAAAGCGATGGCGGCAACGACTTTGCCTCCACTTTGGGCGTGGGAGGCGTTGTGGGCACGCAGTTTGTTCTTCCCTCCCTAGTCACAAAGCATGGCAAATCCGATCTGACCCCGGAGCGCGAGAAGGACTTCGAAAAGTGGCTTCGCATCTATCGCGAAAAGATGTTGTCCAAAGGACAATATCTCGGTCAGCTCTATGACATTGGTTTCGATGTGCCGGAAACGCATGTCATCCGCAAGGACCAGGCCATGTACTACGCCTTTTTTGCCAAACAGTGGAAAGGTCCAGTCGAGCTGCGTGGCCTCGAAGACCGCAACTACACCGTCGTCGACTACGTCACAGGAAAAAGCCTGGGGACTGTGTCAGGACACGGCGCCCATCTGCCGGTCGAGTTCGACGGAAATCTGCTGGTGGAAGTGCGGCCGCAATGAACGGTGTTTACCAGCTAGCGAGTATTTTTCTTAGGAGAACGACCGTGAAATTTCTGCCTCTTCTTGGGTTGATGGCGTGCGTCTCCGCGGCTCTCGGCCAGTCCAATTCCTCCTTCTACGTCTCGACGAACGGAAGTGATTCGAATCCCGGCACCGAGGCCGCGCCCTGGCGCACCGTGCAACATGCCGCCGACACCGTGCGGGCGGGCAGTACCGTCAACGTCCGAGGCGGAGTCTACGAAGAGCTCGTGACCATCAAGACGTCCGGCAACGCGAGTGATGGGTATGTTACCTTTCGAAGCTTTCCCGGCGAAACGGCAATCCTGGACGCGGAACATATCACTCCGGATGGCAGAGGCGGCATTCTAACCATTCGAGACAAGAGCTACGTCAGGATCGAAGGCTTTGAAATTCGCAACTACCACACTGCCGAACATCGGCTCACTCCATTGGGCGTAAGCGTTATGGGGTCCGGATCCCATATAGAACTGCTGAAGAACAACGTCCATCATATTGAGCAAACCTTTGAAGGCCGCGATGGTCCGGGACATGGTGCCAACGGATTCGGCATTGCCGTCTACGGTACCGACGCCAAGACTCCTATCAGCGAACTGGTGATCGACGGCAATGAGGTGCATCATCTCCAGACCGGTTCGAGCGAATCGCTGGTCGTGAACGGGAACGTTACGAACTTCCGCATTACGCACAATGTTGTCCACGACAACAACAACATCGGAATCGACGTCATTGGTTTCGAGCGCACGGCGCCCGACCCTGCCGTGGACCAGGCTCGCGACGGAGTGGTAAGCGGCAATCTGGTTTACAACATTACCTCACGCGGTAATCCGGCCTACGGCAACGAGCAAAATTCCGACGGCATTTACGTGGACGGTGGCACCCGGGTCCTGATCGAGCAAAACGTCATGCACGATGTGGACTTCGGAATCGAGCTGGCCAGCGAGCACAAGGACCGTGCCACCAGTTACATTACCGCGCGAAATAACCTTATCTATCACAGCCACACTGCGGGCGTTTCCATCGGAGGTTATGCGCCTGAGCGCGGACACACCGATCACTGCACCGTGGTCAACAACACGCTCTACGAAAACGATACGTCCGAAACCGGGTCCGGAGAGTTCCAGATGCAATGGAATATGGCCGACGATATCTTTGCCAACAACATCGTCTACGCAGGACCACACTGTCTTATCGCTGTGAACAAATCCCAGGTCGAAAAAGACCGGCCTGCCGTCAATATCGATCACAACCTTTATTACTGCAGTTCCGGCTCAAAGGCGAGCCGGTGGGAAGAGTCTTCTGCCCACGTGACAGGATTCGACAACTACGTTCAGTCCACGGGAAATGACCATCATTCCCGTTTTCTCGATCCGCATTTTGTCGATCCCTCCAAGGACTTCCATCTGAGCTCGGATTCTCCCGCAATCGCTGCTGGCACGACGGACGGAGTCAAGACAGGCGAACTGGATCTAGAAGGCTCCCCGCGAGTCAAATCCGGGAAAATCGATATCGGCTGCTACCAAAGGAAATAGGAGTAGCCGATGTTGAAAGCAGACGTGACTCGCCGCGAATTCCTGAAGGTCACCGCTGGAGCCGGCGCAGCCTTGGCCATGCCGACCTCAGGACATACCGCTGTCCCCTCCAAAACAATCGGCATCCAGGTCGGAGCAGTTTCGTTTGTGGACGAAGGCACCGAGAAAGTCCTGGATGTGCTTCAGGAACGTGCCTGCGTGAATACTCTCTTCCTTGCAGTATTCACCTACGGTCGAGGGATTGCTGGAAGACAGATTCCAGGCCAGCCGCTGCCCGATCACGGCAAGCAGGAGTACGATCTCAACTTTCACGGCGGGAA
>Ga0209006_10001666_pt1 | contig 20137 bp, 28 predicted proteins | sample JacPin_JW_Ref_O2_FD_188567 | JGI IMG/M metagenome (GOLD analysis project Ga0209006, IMG submission 188567) | Forest soil microbial communities from Algoma, Ontario, Canada - Jack Pine, Ontario site 1_JW_Ref_O2 (SPAdes) (version 2) | ecosystem: Environmental > Terrestrial > Soil > Boreal...
TCCGGCGACATTCTCTCTGTCCCTGAAGAATACTGTTTCACAAGATCGACGATATCGCCAGTAACCCACCCCACTCTCTTCGCCGCATCACTCCTTTCGAAAGACGTCCCAGGCTCAGAATGGCATGCCCGCCCGAGGTTGATGAGAGGGCACGATGTGTCTGGCCATATTTTCTTGCTAACGATGAGCATCCTGTTCTTGGCGGATCAGTTACATACGTCGTTTCGTCAGCGCCAAACGGGGTGGTCAACCGCACATAGGTTGGCAATTGGCTTGAATCTAGCAATGATTGCGATCTGGTTGTTCGCAACATGGACGACAAGCCTGTATTTTCATTCGCCGTTGGAGAAATTGAGTGGGTATGGTACGTACGTTTCTGTTCAGAAACAATTCCTCGATTAACGTGTACACGTACAGTCATCGGCGTGGCCAGCTTTGCGCTGACTCAATTACCAATATTTGAAACCATACCACCACGGCAAGAGAAACCTCACTCAAGCTAGCAAGAAAAATCATGTGCAATTGCACACATGCGGCACGAAGGCTGTCAAACGATTTCTTTTTCTTTAGAGTTAATAATAATAATCCCGCTCAACGGATAGCACGAATGGCACGACGACATGTACATACATACAACCGACTTAATCCAACCAGTCCAAGAATTCCGGAGTAAAGTATGTCAGGATTAAGGTGGCCCCTGTTCGATCTCTTATTCGATCAAATAGTTACCTGGTTGAGGAAATAGCACGTACCGGCTCGAATCATACTCTCAACGCTCTCAAAAGCCATCGCCCTGAGTGGATAAATACCCGCAGCAGCGCCAGCATGAATCATGGCAAACTCCCCGCTAACTTGGTAGCATGCAATTGGGTGATCAGGAGCTACTTGTGTGGCGTCCGATATGATATCGAGGTACGGAAGTGCCGGCTTGACCATTATGATATCTGCACCTTCCGAAGTGTCCCGTTGCTTTTTGAAATCAGTACGCAGACATACTATCAAGGATGTACATACTATAGCTCGTCTGGCCAGACCACGGGCAGAAGGGGGAAGTTGATAGCATTTTCTGTCTCCAAAAGCAGGCGCACTACATGCTGCATCTCTGTATGCGGGAAACGGGTGCTCCAAGTCGATTCGAAGCCTAGGGACAAGATTGTTGACTCACCTAAACGGTCCATAGAGCGAGGTAGCAAACTTGGCCGAGTAACTCATCAATAGGCATCTATTACCGAATCCTTCATCTACTAACGCGCGTTTTATGGCCTTGATTCGCCCGTCCATCATATCGCTGGGAGCGACACAGTGTGCGCCGGCCTTTGCATAGTTCACTGCGACCTGAGCGATTCGTATAACGGAAGGCAACGTATTGATCGTGCCATCTTCGTTGAGGTAACCGCAGTGGCCATGCGAGGTGTATTCGCAGAGACAGACGTCACAGGCAATGTACAGCGAAGGGAAAAGTTCGCGCAACTTTTTGACAGCGGATATCACGGGACCTTCCGGGTCATCTGCAGGGGTGCCTCCTTCGTCCTGATTCGAGTGCATGCTGGTTTGTTTTGATATAGCAAAGACAAAGGGAAAGAATGCACCTTGACACAGTTACGCGGAACCCCAAATAAGATGACGCTCTGGAGGCCCTTCTTTACAAGTGGACCGAGGAATTCTTCAAGCCTGTTCACACCCCATCTGGATTGACCCGGAAGTGTAGGAATGACTTCGGAGGCGTCTGGGTCGTCAGTGATGAAAATTGGATACATAAGCATCGCTTTTGTCAGTTGGCATTTAGCCTGCCACGAGCGGGAAAGCGGGTGGGCGTAGCCGCCTTGGAGGATCGAACTGGTAGAGTCAGTGCGATACTCCGGGGTTGGATGTGAAGAGGCTCACGAAATGTCAAGTTCATACTCAGGCATACTTGACGAAGGCAAGATATGAGAGCACGTGATCCTGAGTGAGCATAGCAACCGGGCTCAAAAGTGGGTGAATTGTCCCAGCAACCTCAGGATTGTGAAGAAAGCGATCCAACCCGTTCAGCCAAAGGCACGATTGCGATTCATGTTTACAAGCGGACAAGGTCGCCTAATTTACCACGCCACGCCAAATTTGCGAGAAGTTCTGCCGTTGAACTGACCGAAACCCATCGACCACAATGGCGACAATGACAATGACCCAAATCATCACGCAAGCGTCCCTGACGATGGAAGTTCCTCGCACTCAGGTCGCCACAGTTGTCCGGGATCAATTTCCACGAACGTGGTCCAGGACGGCGGTGAGCTGAGAGGATAGCAATTCGCGACAAAACACTGATGAGTAGTCGCCGTATCTTACATTATAAACCGACACACCCCCGATCGCCCGATCATCCTCATGCAATCACACCAGACACAGGTGCAGACGCAAAGAGCGACGTTCACTCAACTCGCTGCTCCCAGTAGTAGTAGCATAACTACAACAGTCGACCAGAGATTGCCATCAAAGAAGAACATAGTAATTGTGGATAGCAATGTCGGATGTGACTGCTGCTTCCTTGGCGTCGAAGGTGGAACGATGGGGAGGTTCTGTGAAGTGGTGGTCATGATCGTATGCGTAGCACTGACTTGCGAAACCAAGTCTTATTCGAAGTAAGACCTGGATAGACTACTGGAAAGAGGCCAGGATGATCACTGGTGAACGTTAGCAAAGGCATGAACCAAGTTTGAGCGTGCTGAGTCAGCATTCGCCATGTCTTCAGACGCTCAAGCACTAAAAAGAAAAAGGCAAGCTCAAACGCTTCATGCCCATCCAAATAGCTCTTAACACTGTCCTAGGTCTCCTTCTGCCTCAAATCGTGAAACAGATGATCACCCAACCAGCCGTCGCCGGTCACGGTCACCGCCATCAGATCCGAACCAGGCATCTGTGCCAGAACCCCAACTTACTGCTCAGGTCGCCGCGATGGAGCTCGAGAAAGTCGAAAAGAAGGATAAGCAGTCAGATGCGCAGGCAGAATTTCAGAAGCTCCTGAGTTCCCGTTCAGGTGGTGTTTATATGCCTCCAGCTCGCCTGCGTGCTTTGCAACAGGCGGCATCCAGCGACAAGTCCAGTCCGGAGTATCAAAGACTCTCTTGGGACGCTTTGCGGAAGTCAATCACTGGAATTGTCAATCGAGTCAATATAACGAACATCATGCAAATCGTTCCCGAACTTTTCGAGGAAAACCTCATTCGCGGGAGAGGCTTGTTTTCCAGGAGTATCATGAAGGCTCAGGCGGCGAGCTTGCCATTTACCCCTGTTTTCTCAGCTCTTGTGGCTATATTGAATACCAAATTACCTCAAATCGGCGAGCTTCTTCTTACTCGCCTTGTCAGCCAATTTCGGCGAGCATACAAGCGCAATAACAAGGTTTGTGTACAAATGCTATCCTCGTTATCACTGACTAACGTTTTCATCTTCAGATTGTGTGCCATTCCGCTACTTCGTTCATTGCGCATCTCGTTAATCAAGCAGTCGCTCACGAGATCATTGCACTCGAAATTCTCGTCCTTCTGCTCGACCGCCCCACTGATGACTCGATTGAGATCGCAGTCGGTCTCATGCGAGAAGTTGGGGCCTTTCTCGCCGAAAATTCGCCAAAAGCCAATGCCATCGTATTCGAGCGCTTTCGCACCGTCCTGAACGAGGGCACTATCAGCCAGCGTGTGCAGTACATGATCGAAGTATTGATGCAAGTGCGTAAAGACAAGTTTAAAGATAACCCAATCATGCCAGATGGCCTGGATTTGGTCGAGGAAGAGGAACAGATCACCCACCATCTTCAACTGGAGGAGGACCTTCAGGTGCAAGAGGGCTTGAGTGAGTCTTGTTCCGACTGTCGTGTATCCGGTTACTGACATAAGACCTTCCATTTAGACGTCTTTAAATTTGACCCGAATTATCTCGAAAACGAAGAAAAGTACAAGGCCATCAAGGCTGAGATTTTAGGCGAAGGTTCAGATGACGAGTCTGGATCGGGTGACGATTCTGGTGAAGATGATGATGATGAAGGTCAGTACCTGCCCTTTGGGTTTGGACCGTAACTGACTCCGCGGCTAGTTGTGGAGTCAAAAGAAGGTATCGAAGACCGGACAGAGACTAATCTCGTCAACTTGCGCCGCATCATCTACCTAACGATTATGAATGCACTCAACTACGAGGAAGCCGTTCATAAGTTGTTGAAAGTGCAGCTGCCTGAGGGGCAGGAGGTACGTTGGCTCCCTCTCCGTACCTTTCTCGTGTTTCGACTACATCTTAACACAGATTGAACTCGTCAACATGGTCATTGAATGCTGTTCTCAAGAGCGCTCATACTCGAACTTTTACGGCCTCGTTGGGGAACGCTTCTGCCGCATCAACCGGGTCTGGTTGGATTGTTTGGAAGAAGCGTTCGTAAACTACTACTCAACCATCCATCGGTACGAGACGAATCGTTTGCGTAACATTGCTCGTTTTTTCGGGCACTTGATGGCGACGGACTCCATTTCCTGGGTAGTCCTCCAATCCGTAAAAATCAATGAAGATGACACCACCTCCAGTAGCCGGATTTTCATCAAAATTATGATGAATGAGATGATGGAGTCTATGGGACTAAAAGCGCTTTCGGAAAGGTTCAAGGATGAAGAGGTGAAAAAGTGTTGCAAGGATATGTTTCCAATGGATGTCCCAAAAAATACCAGGTTCGCTATCAATTACTTCACTAGCATCGGTATGGGTATCGTCACGGAGGGAATGAGAGAGTATTTGAAGGTCTGGATCAACTTTCGTCGTATTTCTAGCGCTAATCTTTAATCCACGTCATCCAGAACGCGCCACGACTGATCATGGAACAGCGGCGAACTATGTTGGAGGAAGCTTCCTCATCATCGGATTCATCAGACTCGTCCTCTGATTCGTCAGACACGGACTCTTCAGACTCAGACTCTAGATCTACGGTGGCCTCCAGGCGAGATAGGCATCGCCATGACCGTCGAACACCCTCTCCTTCGTCGCGCCGTGCACGTGACGAATCTAAATCTCCTCGCCGTGGCAGGCCGCGTTCCCCATCACCCGGCCATTATCGCGATATTGACCGAAGAGGTGGAGATAGGAACAGAGACAAGGATACCTCTCGTAGAGGGTCTCCACCCCATCGGCATGCAAACGGAAATAGTCGTGATCGATCTGACGATAGGCGTGAACGTCTTCGGAACGTCTCGCCGCCACGTCGACCTTCTCCACCGCATTCTACTCGCTCGCGCTACCCCGGTAGACGCTTGTCTCGATCTCCATCTCCTCCAAAGTCTCGATCGCCGCACGAGGGCAGGCACTTCCGTCGGTCCCGGACACCGCCACCGTATAAGGGTGCTGGCAGGGATGGCCCTGGGACCCGCGAGGATTCTCGTGATCGTGGTGGAGATCGATATGGTAGGGACAGAGATGGAGGGCTGTCCAGAGAACGAGATAGGGACAGGGACCAAGGATACAGAGGGCGAAGGCGATAAATCCACATTGATCTCTAGGATCGTTTGCACGACATCTGAGGTTTTCACCTTTGTAGGATTTCTGTACTGCTTACATGATTCACCAGAAAACAATTCCCTTTTAGACCCACCCTAACTCGCTTTTGCAATGATAAATATTCAATTAAATACTGAGATAGAGCAACGAAACCATTGACATTACCATTCAAATCTATATATATTACCACATGCTTGATACATAAGAGAGGGCAGCTGCGAGGGAAAATTAGGATGGTGTAAACGTTAGGGTATCATCCTAAATAAAATAAGCACCTACTCTGTTCAAGTACTAGTGACAAACTTACAAGGTCTCCTCATCAATAAGGTCCATCTCGGCCGCATCACGTTTTCGTTCCTCTTGCGCAGCGTCAACCAACTCAAACTCTTCACTGTCCTTCCTTCCATCTTTTGGTGACGGTGATTCTCCAACCTGCAACTTCCTGACCACTTCCCATTCCACGCGAATAAACACCCACATCCAACGGCGGATTAACTCCGCCATTTCGAGGCAGAATATGGCTGTGCTACCATAAGCGTCCACGTAGAGGTGACTCGATAGCTTGATTGACCATGTCATGCGGAGTATCAGATTAAAGAAGATCAAAGAGGGATAAACAAGCAGTGGGTAAAGAAGAATCGGACGTAGTCCGTAAGGGTGAGAACGTCGTAAAGCTGAAGGATGAGTTATTGAATGGGCCGTCTCGTCGAACGAGCTGCGTCTAGAGAATGAACGGGAATGACGTAACGAACTTGCAGCCTGAGGTGACTCTGAATGGTGAGAAGGAAGAACGAGGCGTCGGGGAGAGAATAACGTTTTGCCTTTCTGTTCTCGGATTGTGAGGAGATCAAGGCCCCAGTCGTTGGTCACGTCCCACCAGAACGAATAGAAGGAATTCAACGCGGCAGTTAGAAGCCTTCAGGGGAAACTAGTAAATCTAAAAAGGACTATGGCGCTGGCACTTACCACAATAGGAACAAGACTCGATCCGACTTCCATGATTCCTCTCCACCATTTTGTTCCGCCAATTCTGAAACAACGACTCTCTGCGCAGCGGACAGATAGATAACAGGGAATGACGTCGCATATTTTATTGCGTTGTACAGGGGTCGGCGACTCGCTTCTGTGGAGAGCGAGTATTCGATGAGACACTGTCGGAAGCGCGCCAGGTATGGAAGGCTGATTGAAATGGGTTGGTGAGGTATGTAATATCGACTCAAGACGACCTTTACCTCATTATAGTTGGCAATACCCATCGAGACCAACCCTCCTGTGGGGGAAAGAAGAGAAGGCTACCCCCAGGAAGAAGCATACAGAGCGAGAGCCATATGTCTCCAAGAACTTTCGCGAACGAAGTCAAGATATCGGCAAATAAGACGTCCGAGAAATACACAGGTTCATCAAAAGCAGAGAAAAAACATCGCCTTGTCGCGCTATGGCAAAGAATCAATGACAGAAATATAAAAGGACACGAAGGCACACTCACAGAAGAAAAACATCTCGCTCGCGCTTCTGAAATATATCCAACTGACTGATGAGGGCGATTAAGATAAATAATGCACATATCGCGGGAATGTGGCGGAATGCATCTACGAGCAAGACATTGCCATGGACTACATATATAAACAGCGCCCAGGCTCCAAAACACCAGACTGAGTACGCCAAAAAAAAGCGATAAACGGGAGAATAAATGGTCGATGCCTTGAGACTGCTTCTGGGATGGCGTGGAGACAGAGAGATCAAGTCCGACTTTCGCATTTGTAATGCGGTTATGACATCCACACCGAACGAATCTAAAACGTGTAAATTCGTGGCCCAGCCCAGAATACCCAAGCCAACGAGGAAAAAGACGCGAAATGGGAGAGGGAAAATGCCGTCGAAAGGTATTGCCTTGACATTGCTACTCATTGCGTGGGGGTCGAAAAACCCTTGGGCCTGGATGGGTGGACGTGTGAGGACGAGGACTTGTTGAAAACTGCGGTGGTTGCTGGCACCGGGCTGAACACGCCAGCGGACTCGGGCGCTTGGAGCTGTTGCCTGACTCCACGGCGGTGACTTGGTGACAGGCTTTCACGAATGTTATGTAACTTCAAAGTTTGCCAACAGCCAGTACAGCAAAATCGCTTTATACTCGATTGTGTAGCTATGCGTACCACTTGGAGGTCCGTGCGGTCGCAAATGATGGTAAGTAAGGTTCTGATCATCGAGGCTAACGTTTATGAACCCTGCATTGTAGAGTATAACCTCTGAGCACCAGGTGCCAACTTTGAAGCCAGCTCCAATTGATTGGACAATTCTGACCTTTCACGCGAGTCCGAAACCCATTTCCTCACCTCTCCCATCCGATCCTGACTCTGATTCGTTCCACCGAGCCATCCCGCGATCGCTATGATCCATCCCTACTTCCATGTCAACTCGGCATTAACAAAACACTCGATACAGATGGACCACAAATCAATGGAAGCCTGACGGCTGCGTGACATTCACACCAGATCACCAACCCCTGTTGGGTGCACCGCGATCCCCGTGATCCATCTAGGTCACCTCATGACACTCAAAATGTCGGAAACCACATGTCTCCGTGACAAGCATATTGAATTCAACTCGTATGGGACTAATCGTCAAGCGCGAGCCTTCTTGTCGTCCCAAAAGTGCAACACGCTCAGAAACTTGACGGCACCATCGTTAAGCGCCAACCGATTGAGGCGTCGAGGCTCAACGGGTCATCTTGATATTCGCAGAAAGTTCATTGCCCACCGCCTTCAGGTGACCAACCTAGCTCTTATTTGTATGTAAGAGCACTATCTATGATGACATCTCGCCTCTACACCCACCAGCTAGCAAGAAATCCGCTGGGAAGATTCGAAGAGGATGTATGTGGTGTAACCGTTAACGTGAGTAAAACTCTAGCAGAACGTGTGAGCGCCTAAGATAAGCGCAAGTGAGGCAAATGAAAATGATACAATAACAGTTATTATTTCTGTGTCTCGTCGCCACTCTCCATATCCTCATCACTATCACTCTCCTCTCCTTCCAAAACCTCTATCGAAGGAAGGGGGATGTCGTGGTCCGCACCGAAGTATGAATCACAAATAACGAACAACTTCAACAAGTGCGTTCCTTTGGTCAGACTGAATTCCAGTTTTACCGAGAGGCTTTTGTTGACGGTGACTTTCTTGATAACGAGCAGTTGGCGGGTTGTAGGTTCACCCACAACGAGCCACCAGTTGGCCATCTTCTTGGTTGGGTAGAAGGGCGCGACGACAGTTTGGTCATCGCCTTCGTCCTCCTCATCTATGTCCCGAGAAAGCTTGACTTGTAGATAGATCGGGGCTCCGGCAGTGTATTCTCCCTTCACAAGGTCTGGGCTGACGTCCAAGGTTGGATATGAATTGACAAATGTCGCCACGTCTCGCCTAGGAAAAAGGTCAGTTCGAGTCGTAACAACTAGAACAGCACTGGGCGCACATTTTACGTGCATCCATTTGTAAAAGGGAAGTCCTTTTATCATCTTCCATTTCCATGACATCGTACACGGACTCGATACGAGCTTCTTTGAAGCGCTTGATGACCTGAGACGACACTCAGCAGATGCTGATAGGAATGAGTAAATAGCCGCAGAGTGCACACTACCTCTGGTTCAAAATGTGGTATTTGCTTCAATGGCGAGTCGGTCTCCCACATCGCCTGTACGCACATCTGAGACAGATCCATGGCTCCCAACGCGTTCAACCATGCATTCGATGACATTACATCCACGCAGGCTGATAGCAAGTTCAGGACCTTGTCGAGAACGAGGATCTGATCTGCGGCCAAGTCGGGTGGGAGCTGCAAGCGCGAGAAATGGGCTTGAAGTAGAAGGAAGGTCTTAAAATGAGGGGTTTCGAAATCTGCACGATCGAGTTTAACGGGAACTCGATCGTAGATACGTCGGAGTAGGGTGTCCTCGTGGCGGCGAATAGGAATCGTCTCGAATTCTGCCGAAGACGAAACCACTTCCAGTAGACCCTTCAGTTTCGTACGTTCCTTCAGCGACAAAGTGTATACCTCCACAGTAACATCTGCACCTAATTAAGTAACAGCAAGCTGAAGCAAGTTTGACAGCTTACATGAAATGTTGTAGTATGCGGCAATCATTCCGAGGTTGAGAGGTGAAACATCCATCTCGTCCTCTAAACAGGGAACTGCATTAGTGCAAAGGATGGAATGGGATTCAAGTCTTTACCAATTGCGATGCATTTCGAATTGACCAGATCATTCAAAGTGTTCTCGACCAGCTCTGATAAATGGTCAGAGAGATGTTGGTGGCTAACATTGTGAAGGTTGTAATAATTCGGATTTTGTGTCATTCGACGGTAGAAGTATGTCCACGTCAGGATATCCTGTGAAGGTAAGGTCAACGAAGAGACAGAATTTTGTCGACCGAATAAATCACCATTGCATCCTGCTTATTTTCGATTGTCTTGACGGCAATCTCGGCCAAGAAATAATCGTGGAGAAGATGCGTGGGCAGATGGGATTCGATAGGCAAACCTTCTGCGAGGAATTTCTTGTAAAAGTCTTTCCTTGTCTGCTGACACATGAGAACACAGCGACTTCGCTCGTCTTCGGTTGGTCGGCATGCGCGCCCCATCATCTGAAGTACATCCATGACAGGATAGTCCACGTATCGATGCTCCTTGCCTTCGTAGTACTGCACACCCATGATAATCACCATATAGCTCGCAACCGGAAGACTCCAGGCAATATCCTATGAAAGGGGTAGTCAGAACCAGGTCACGATAACGGATGAAACAGGGCTTCCGTACTTTTGACACGACCAGTACCTGAATTGCTCCAGATTCGAATAGTCGCTCGACGATTCGCTTGTCCTGTTTACTGAGCGCCTCATGATAGAATCCGATCCCATGTTTAAGAGTCTCGGCAAGACTGTTGTCAGAAATATGGTCTAGGTGAGGTCGCAAGTCGGCCTCTTCGATATTCAAAAATCGTTTTGGATTATCGTCAGCCGCACAGTGCGTCAAGATATCGTCAACAGTGAGTCTACACTGGCGCCGAGAGGGAACAAAGACGATGACGGGTTTGGTTGGGGAATACTCGACAATGGCTAGATACGCGGGCTTGGACATGGATATCATGAGCGAGGGGAAATGTGGGATGGTGAAACTTTGCAAGTGGATGTCCATATCTAGTGGTCGAGCGCTACGTAAAAGAACACCAGCATAAGCAGACGCCGTGATGTAAAAAAGGCCGCGGGCTCTCACCTTGGTGAAAAATTGAAGATTGCATGGGACGGTGCACCCATCCACTCGCCCAAATCTCGCGCATTCGCTAGTGAGACACCACAGGCAACGATTCGGGTTTTTATCTCGGTTTGAGCCGAAACATATCGTGTCCGGGAGATGACCACTTCATACGTCGGTCCAACTTCGCCACCGACGAGTTGTACTTCGTCCGCGATGAGCAGACCGATGTTCTGCACATTCTTACGTTGACGCCATCGTCTTGAAATGACATCCCACTATTGGACCAGTCAATTCAGTCAATTCACCCAGTAGACGGAAAGTAGAAAGGAGGCGAGGCGAACCTGCGTAGGCGTACAGACGATAACGTCACCCTTCTCCAGAAGACGCAAATCGGCACTAGTCTCTCCCGTGAGGCTGACTATCTCTTTCCCACCTTGCAGTTGGCTGAACTTGCGACGCCATTCCGCCACCCGCTGGTCTACCATCTCCTGATACGGCTCGATACAAACGGCCCTCGGTTGTTCGCGCTTGCTCCAAATTCTTAGGAGCGCAAACTCAGCGCAGATAGTTTTCCCGCTGCCGGTTGGGGCTCCAATGAACACGTTCTCGTCGGACGTGTACAGCGCCTGGAAGACTTGCGTCTGAATCTTGTTGAAAGTCTGGATAGTCGACGAGTAAATGTTTTCAAACTCTTTGTTATGAAGAGCTGACAGCGGGAGTGCTTGTAGGTCTAAAAGAGCCGTCGGCGGTGGGAATCTTTCGGGGAGGATGAGGTGTTTGAAAGAAATGGGCAATCTAGTCTCGGCGTGGAGCCAGCGGTCGGATATGATCGAGATGTAGTAGTTTGGAGGGACAGGTTCGAACATGGGTACGGTCATTGTTACACTGTGTTCATCCTCCGCATACCGCTGACGAAGAACAAATGTGTCGTTGAAAAGAATTACTTCGCCGTCGACATCTTCCACAATAATGAGGAATGATTCTGCTGTGCCGTGAATCTTCTCGTCCCAGCGGAAGTCAGGCATAATTGACAAGTCAATCCGAAGGAGAGATCGAGTAATGGGTTGGACTTGAGCCTGTAGCCTGCGAAAACATGGTGAAAAAAAGTGAAAACTATGCTAACCTGCACATACTGCAATTTGGGGAAGTTATGGACAAGCCGGTGAACCAATCTTCCAGCATTGGGAATACCAATAAGTTCCCCTATTTCCGGAGGGGTCTACGAGGCTAGTCAAAAAAAAACAAGCAGATAACACTTCAAAAGACTTGCCAGATCGAAATAGCGATCCCACGGCTGACAACAACTCAAGAATAAGCACAATCACTACCGTAGACTTAGCAATTCACGTACGAATTGTTTTCCCTCGGCCTTCCTGACGACTTCCGAAGGTACGCCCTTGAACTGACGTAGTGGCGTCATTGAACCCCACCTAAATCAAACCACATTGAGAACCAGGTCCTTTCAGAGGTGAGAAAATTGGATTCACATGCGTTTCTCGACCATTTTACACAGTTTGAGCGCCTCCTTCGCGGGTATTGCCCACCCTTTTTTCAAGCAGATTTCAAATATGGCACGAATGATCCTGTCCCGAAATATTAGCACAAGTGAGAGAGGCAGGAGGGAGCGATGAATCACCGTCCTGCAGATTGCTGTACGAATACCATATCAGCCACAAGGGCGAATCCTACGGCCGAAAACGTGTGTTCAGAAAGCGGGAAGTAAAAAAAAAAAGGAAATACCTTCAAGTTTGAGCTGTGCGATATATGCTTGCAACAACACGTTAATCTTGGCAGCAGGCTCTTCCACACTTTCCTTGACGGGCATGGGTACTCGCTCCAATAGCTTGTTGAGTTCCAACTTCTCCTGTCGGACTGTCAGCATCGGCAAAAGAAAACCAAGAACCGAGACTTGCCTCCTGACGGACCTACATACAAAAAGAATAAGGCATTCTCGAAAGCAACTCAAAAAGAAGATCACGCACAGGTAACAATTTAAACTCATTCGACAGCGCGAACACTCTAAACAGCTCCAACATTGTCATAGTCGGCCGTAAATGCTGGTTATACGTCGCCATCGAGTTGTGCGTCACGTAATAATGCGAAGCAATCCGTCCTAGCTCGGTACTCTGAAACCGTCCGGATGCACGCTCGTACTTAATCAAATGGCATTTTTCCAATATCACCGCTGCGGAGTGCGCAATGTCGGCGCGTTTTTGGACGAGCGAGCCATCTTCGTCTTCCTGGTAGTCCACTCCGACACCATAGAACCCAGGCGACTTGAGAGCGCGAACATACCTGGATCGTTGATGAGAAACGAGCATGCGGCTACAACTAAAAATCACAAACCAATATGTATACCCAAGCCATTGCACCGCTTCGTCACGATTCCTGATCGTGCCAAGCACAATCTCCGCATTCAGGTTATCCGCCAGCTTTGACACGAATTGCGACTCGATTGGAAGCTGCTGGTTCATCAAACTCAGATAATACTGCAGTTCCGAGTGGTTTGTGATGATTATCCCTTCGCCATATGTATCGTACTGCGGCCGCCCCGCACGCCCGAGCATCTGTAGTACGTCTTGCGGCGACAGTTCGACCCACCGCCCCTTCTCAGGGTTGTAGATCTGAGTTCCCTTGATTATGACGGCGTGCGCAGGCAGATTCACGCCCCACGCGAGTGTTGCTGTACAAACCAGTACCTGGATGTTCCCATCCGCGAACAACTCCTCCACAAGCGCTCGGTCCTCCCTCGTCATCCCGGCATGGTGCACCGCGAATCCAAACGGCAGTAAGTCCCTCAAGTTCGAATCTGTCACATTCCCCGCTTCCTCCGTCAGGATCTCCCTCACCGCGCCGTCGGGCTTCACGAACTGAGTGATCGTGTCCTTCTCGACCGCCATATCCCGAAGGAACTTCGCCGTTTTACCCGTCTCCTTCCGTGAGTGTACGAATACAAGCGTCTGATTTTTACCCGCTTGGTCGAGAACCTTCTCGTAGCAAACCTCGTTCATCACTTGGTACCTCTTGATCGCCTTCTTCTCTGTAACTCCGACAAACTGCTGCTGCAGTCCACATGGCCGATATGACGCGTCAAAATAAAACAACCCTTTACTCTCGTCCACGCGAAGGAAGGTAGCGACATCTTGATAATTTGGTAGGGTGGCGGACAATCCAACAAGTCGGACATACTCGTTCGTTTGCTCCATCCTCCGGATCGTTCTCGCAATGACACTCTCTAGTACCGGCCCACGCTCATCGTGCAGGAGATGGATCTCATCTACGATGATGAGGCGTACAAGGTTCGTGTAACTGGTGTCCGTGCTTTTGCGGGTAATGACGTCCCATTTTTCTGGAGTGGTGACGATTATCTGCGTCTCTGAGATTTGATGCTTCGTCATCTGGGAGTCGCCCGTTAACTCACCCACTCTGATGCCGTAAGCGTTAGACAATCGTGCGGTGAAGTTGCCGACCATCTCTTGTACAAGTGCCTTCATGGGGGCGATATAAATTATCTTGAATGCGTCTAGGTCGAAGCTTCCCGTCGAGTCGTCCCTGTGTTTCGCCATTTCGTTGAGGATTGTGAGCATGGCGACGTTAGTCTGCAATTTTGATCAGGGCTTGTTATAGGATTATGGACGTGCAGACACACCTTCCCAGCGCCAGTAGGAGCGCACAGAAGGATTGGCTCGTCAGTGCCAAACGCGACAGGGAATAACTTGCTCTGGATGCGATTCAAATTTGGCACCGTGAATGCTTCCCGTGCCCATTCTGGCAGAGCGGAAACGGGCACATGCTCTCCTTCTGCAATAGGCTTTTGCTTGGGCGCAGGGACATGGATTTCTTCGTATCCTTTCCGCGCTCGTTTGAAGGAGCCGTCGGGAAGCTTACATTTTTTGTTTGACATCAAGTGACCGCCTTGACTGAACATCATGCTTTCGAGATCGACGGTGTTCTTAGGCTGGAGAGTAGAACCAGGTGCGAGCGTGGCAGTTTTGGGTACAGCCTCGGCTTTGACTTGCTCATCGACGTCCATGGCATCGGTCCGCGTCTTGATCTGCCTGTCCCCAGCCAACTCTCTCAGGATCCACCCAACGCCCTTCTCCCGCATAGCAACCTCAACATTTACACGCTCGTCGGCATCGCTGCGCATGAGCTTTGTGCACCAGACAACAACGTCCCGGTTTTTGAGGAATTTTGTGACAACGTGGTAACTCTCGAAGTCGAAGAGCTCCATGAGTTGATTTTCACAGTCACGGAGACTTGACTCAGAGCCGAGGACGGAGAGGACGGATGAAGCTTTGTCGGCGGCTGTGACCGGGTCGGGATAAACTTCTGATATCTGCCGCTGAACCCAAAAACCGTCAATCGCATGCGGGGAGACAATATCCTTGTCTGTCTTGGCCCTTCCTTTTCCCTTCCGAGACGAGGCTCCGCCAATGACAATCTCTTCCCCCCCCGCGTCACTGTCGTCCTCGGGTGCTTCACCTGCTTCGTCGGCATCCTCCTCGTCAGAGTCATCGCGAATTTCGTAACCTTCTTCGTCCTCATCTTCCTGCTCTTCCTCATCGAAGACAACCGCGACGCCGACTTCATCATCAATCTCCGCATCCTTTCGCTCCATATCGGGGTCCACCATCTTTTCGTCTTCCGCGCCATAATCAGTAATCTTCTTCGACAAACTGACAAACTGAGAGAACTCCTCGTTAGATATACTCCCCAACACCTCCTCAATCTCCTTTTTCTTATCAAAATCTTTTATACCCTCATTCTTGAGCGTCTCCAAAACAGTATCTGCGGCACTGCGAACGATATCCTGGGCCTGGTCACCGAGTGCTCGGTGAACGGCAGAAAGAATGAGTTCATAAATCTCGCGCGTCTCCATCGTTCGAGGCCGATAAATGAGACCTTCGACGTCCTGGGTAGCCTCGATGATATCCGCGTACCCAAACCCAGCAGCTTCCGTCTTGCGTTTCGTGGCTTGTTTTTCCGGACCGTCTTGTTTGTTTTCGGAAGCTTTCTTCTTCTTCTTCTCTAGATCCTTCGGCGCTTGACGCTGGACTCGCGAACCCATCTCGCGTGGATCAATGCGGCCAGCCAGAGAAGTGGGCGCGCCATCTGGTTCCTTGTCTCTTCTGGGGAGCGCAGATTTATCCGCCATTAGGACCAGGGAAGAGATGGCTCCATAGTTATACCCAGACCAATCCGGTTTGTCTCGTCCTGACATGCTGGCGCGGAAATAATGAAGTACTGGGAAATAATGAGTAGGGGCAGGTGCCAAAAATTGACGATTAGCTAATGATAACAAGAGCAAATAATTCGTCAACGATGTGCACGTGACCGTCATAATCATCATAATGGCCGAAAAGTCGGGAGCCTATGGAACCAAGGCCGCAGATACAGACTTCAGGAAGAAGTGGGACAAAGAGGAATATGCAGAAAAGGCGAGGAAGAAAGATCAGGACGAGAAGGAACGTATGCAGGAGAACGAGGAGCGAATGAAGCAAGGTGCGATATATCGCTTTCGTCTGTGTAGTCTGGTTCTTACAACCTACGGGGCAAGGAAAGAGGCCCAGAAAGCACCGACGTGAAGATGTTCCAAAGCCAACTGAGCTCATGAAGCAGCGAGAGGCCCCGCTGGAGCTCGACAAAAACCTCAACAAGACTATGGTCGTACAAAATCCAGGAGGAAAAGGACCTGGTCAACCTGGTTTCTATTGCGAGGCCTGTAACAGAACGTACAAGGATAGCATGGGATACCTCGATCATATCAACGGCAGAGCACGTATGCACAACATTTTGATCACTGACTAATCGTATGCCGATGCCACCCCATCCAGACTTGCGAATGATCGGGCAAACGACGCGCATAGAGCGGTCCACTCTTGATCAGGTCCGAGCACGAATAGCTCTGCTTCGTGAAAAGACGAAAGAGTCCTCCAACGCCAAATCTTTTGATTTCGATCAACGACTAGCAGAGGTCAAGGCCAAAGAACAAGCACTGCGGGAAGAGAAAAAAGCCCAGAAAAAAGTAGAAAAAGAAAAGGCACGCGTTGAACTCGCTAAAGATTATGTGGATGATGACGTCGCCAAAATGATGGGATTTGGGGGTTTCGGATCCTCGAAGAAATAACATTGTATTCTAGAGGTATCATATTCTTCTCCACTTGTGATTCATGGTCGCACCAACGATAGCGTGAACTTCACCTCAGCCACTTCCTGCTCCTCCTCGATGAGCAGTTCCTTACCCGACTTTCTCTCTTTGACGTCCACAGGAATGTTCCGAACCGTTTTCTTGATAATATCCGCATGTTCCTTCATCGCGGCTAGCAAATCAGCTCCAGTGCCTTCCTCGAAGCAGTAGAAGACATCAACGTCGTCAGTCGCTTGCAAGCCAGCCTTTTTCCGCAACTTTTGAACACGATTCATTAACTCACGAGCAAGCCACTCTCCCATCAAGTCTTGATGTACTTGAACATCAAGTCTAAGGACGACGTCGTTATCCGTGTGAGTCGCATGCTGGCCATCCGCGGTGGGCGGTAGTTCAAGGTAACGATGGACGGTGAGATCACCAGCTACCAGGTCAATGCCATCGACTGTGATTTTCCCAGTAGTGACATAGGCCTTGATATCGTCACTTGATACGTCAGGCAACGCATTCTTCACACGAGCAAGATCCTTTCGGAGTTTCCGGCCAAGGACACCCCAGTCAGCAACAGCACGATAACGGACGCCGGAGAGGGTTTCATCGGATGAGAAGATGATGTCCCGAACATTGAGTTCGGATAGAATGTACCGCTGCAAAGGCTTGATATCCGCAAGGTATCCTGGGTCTGCATGGAAAATCAACAGTTCCTTCAGCGGTGTCTAACGCCAAAATTGGATAAGCAAATGCTTGGCAATGTAAAACATAGGAAATCAAACCTTGAGGGACAGATTGTGTTTTTCTCGAATATTTCGGGCCAGTTCGATAACCGTCTGCATGCGTTGAACTTGCCGCTCAATGTCCATATCGAAGTATTCCCCTACAACTTCAGGGAAGTTCAAGAAGTGAACTGAGCGAGTATCACCGGCTGCGGGATCTTCTGGCATGAACGGACGAAGAGCTTGATAGATATTTTCCGTCAAAAAAGGAGTGTACGACGACTAGACAACACGTGAGCCAAGGAATGGTAGACTTAAGGAGGTTCCTCACCATTGTTCGGCATAGGGTAAAGAGGGTCTCAAACAGCGTGTTCAAAGCTGTAACGGTATCCTCCTTTCCGTCTTCACCCTTCAAGCGTTTCCTGTTGAATCGAATATACCAGTTCGTGAGTTCGTCCACAAGATCCAACAACCGCGGAATGACGGTATAGAGTCTATAGGCTGCCATTTCCTGCCGGACCAACGCGATAAGCGATTGACACCTCGCCAGGATCCAACGATCCATGACGTTGTTGGATAATGGCGCGTGAGCATTGTACTCGAAATCCATGCCGCTCATCTTCTTGAACAGAGCCACATGTCCCAAGAAAAATCGCAAGGAATTGAGCCAGGGGAGAAGCACTCGCGAGATGACTTCACGGACACCTTCTTCCCGAAAGCGGAGGTTGTCCCCGCGAACAACGGGTGAGTTTACGAGGAACATTCTGGTTTGACGAGTAGTAAGATACAACAATAGAAAAAAAGAAGAGGAATACAAACCTTGTGGCATCCGCCCCATACTTGTCAATGATCAAATTCGGGTCAGGGTAATTCCGCAAGCTCTTACTCATCTTCTTTCCATCACTGCGTAAAATGGAAGTGAGTAAGACGGCTTTACGCGTGAGGGGAGAGACCTCACGCTGCCATGACAAGACCAGTAACAATCAAGTTTTTCCACGGTGCCTTGTTAAACAAGTGGGTCGAAAGCACCAGGAGAGTGTAAAACCATCCACGTGTTTGGTCGATACCTTCAGATACGAAATCCGCAGGGAAAGTACTTTCAAACAGCTCCCGATTCTCGAATGGGTAGTGGAGTTGTGCATAGGGCATGCTACAAAAAGAGTCAACATATTGGCTGATACAGACAGGCCATGCCAATGACGAACCTTCCAGATTCGAACCAACAGTCGAAGACCTCTTCAACGCGTTTGAGAGTACCTTTCCCCCGCTGCGATGGGATAGTAATGTGGTCGATGCTCTCTCGGTGAAGATCAGTAATATCTTCGACGCCAGAAAGCCGCTGGAGTTCTTCTACGGAGCCAACACACACGATCTAACTCACGAATGTCAGTGTTCTTTTTGCTGCTTTTTAATGTTGTAAGGATTTGATTTTCTAACCTCCTTCATGTCATCGCTGGCCCATAACGGCATGGGTGTGCCCCAATAACGGTTGCGGGAAATATTCCAGTCACGAGCATTAGCAAGCCAGTTTCCGAATCTGTTTTCGCCGACGCTTTGTGGCACCCTAGGAAATAGCCAATGAACGCAGGTAGATATTGTGGCTACGGAGACACGAACCATCGAGTTCCTTGGTTGTTCTCGACCAATTGATCCACAATGGGTTGAACTCGGACAAACCAAACAGGTACGGCACGGTAAATCAACGGGGTACCTGATCTTTGATACGAGAAAAAAGAACGAGATGAGGTCAAGGCAGGTGAACGAAAAATGGGTCGCGAACCTCCAGCAGAATGGATATTGATGTTTTAGATTTGATTGCACAATCAACCGTCCCTTCGCCTTGAGCATCTTTTGAATATCCTTGTCTGCAGTCTACAGTTCGGTTATCACACAATACATACCTAGTACATTGTCAATGATGTCCCGTACCTTGACATGCTGGCCTGCGAAGTCGGAAACTTCTTTGGTGAATCTGCCCGCGTCATCAACGGGACATGGAGGCATTTCATCGGGACGCAGGACGCCATTGGCTATAGCAATGCGATGATCATCCTCTCCGAAGGCAGGGGCTTGATGTACGATTCCTGTGCCATCAGCGTCCGTCACATATGTGTCGACTACCACTTTAAAAGCACTATCTTCGTACTGAAGATTTATTTAGTAAAAGAAATTCAGAACGAAGAATTCATTCGATGACTGCACCTTCTCTGTAAAATACTCAAAAAGAGGGATATAACGCCAGTCTTTCATGTCTACACCCTGAAACTTGCCAATGATCTTGAACTTTGCTTTCTTTGGGTCTTTGTAGAGGGTTCCAAGCAGCTTTTCGTGGAGAATGAAATTCTGATTGCGTTCCTGGTCGCGGATTTTGATGTAGGTGTAATCGGGGTGGACGCAAAGGGCGAGATTAGACGGCAATGTCCACGGCGTCGTCGTCCACGCCAAAAGAGAAGTACTCGGGTCATCAACCAAGGGGAAGGCAACCGTGACTGATTAATTGACCATTGTAAGTCAAAACGGAG
>Ga0209006_10001667_pt1 | contig 20128 bp, 17 predicted proteins | sample JacPin_JW_Ref_O2_FD_188567 | JGI IMG/M metagenome (GOLD analysis project Ga0209006, IMG submission 188567) | Forest soil microbial communities from Algoma, Ontario, Canada - Jack Pine, Ontario site 1_JW_Ref_O2 (SPAdes) (version 2) | ecosystem: Environmental > Terrestrial > Soil > Boreal...
AGGCCCTGCGCCGTCTCTAGCCCGAGGCTCTTGATGTCGGTGATCCAGACCAGAAGGCCGGCGAGGGTCTGTCCGCTGCGCTGGATGCCGAACTCCTGCGCCGCCTTGACGGCATTGACAAACACCGTCCCTGAGCCGGCCAGCCCGACCACCTTGGCGTGCGATGCTTGCGCCTGCAGCAGAAATGACGATTGATCCGATGTCTCCACCGGATAGCGCGCTGAACCCAGCACCTCACCGCCGAGCGACTTGACGACCGCCGATGTATCGGCTTCGAGCGCATGACCAAAGGCATAATCGGCGGTGAGGAAATACCAGCTCGTTCCGCCGGTCTTCATCATCGCGGTCGCGGTGCCCTTCGCCAGCGAATAGGTGTCGTAGGCGTAGTGAACGCTGTTTGGAGTGCAGGCGTCGCCGGTCAGCCGGGAAGCGCCTGAACCGGTGACGATGGCGATCCTGTCCTTGTCCCTTGCGAGCTGCGTCACCCCCAGCGCGATCGACGAGTTGATCAAATTCGCAATCATGTCGACGTTCTCGACGTCGAACCATTTGCGGGCGATGCCCGAGGCGATGTCGGGTTTGTTCTGGTGATCGGCGACGACAAGCTCGATCGGCTTGCCCAGGACTTTGCCGCCGAAGTCCTCGATCGCCATTCGCACCGCGGTGACCGCGCCCTCGCCGGATTCGTGCGAAAACTGCCCGGACATATCGGTAAGCACGCCGATCTTCACCACGCCGTCGGATATTTCGCCGGCGGCGGCAATCGCCGATCCCAGCCCCACGATTGCTGCCAGCGTAACCGCCAGCGCGGTTCGGCCAACGATACCCATGGCGCACCCCCCTGAAGGATCGGGACAAGTTCATCGGCTGTCCGCACAGCGGATTTCCACTCGCGCTCGCCCGTTTATTATGACATGCATAACTAGACTTACTTTTTTTCGTAAGTCAATCCGGGTCGTGTAGGATGGGTGTGCGGTAGTACGGCACGCCGCCGCAAGGGGTGAGAACATGACGAGCAGATTGCGCCAGCGCGCGCAGCAGCATTACGGAACGGATACAGCCGTAATGGCGCGCGCGGCGACCGCCAAAATCGCTGCTCGGCGAGCGACCAGCGCAACCGCCTTGCCGCAACCGGCGAAGGGGCTAAGTCCTGCCCGGGGGGAACGAAACTGTTCGGTAGCGCGAACCCTGGATATTGTTTCGGATGCGTGGGCGTTTTTGATTCTTCGCGAAGCCTTCTTCGGCACCCGCACCTTCGAAGCCTTCCGGTCGGCCCTCGATATTCCGCGCGCCACGCTGACGGACCGCCTGAGAAAATTGACACGGCTCGAGATTTTCCGGCAGGTTGCAACGCATGTCGGTCAACGCAAGGAGTACCGGCTCACCAAAATGGGCTTTGATCTCTATCCGAGCTTCATCGCGCTGATGCAGTTTGGTGACCGCTGGCTGCTGGACAGCAAACGCCCGCCGCTGGTGCTGGTCCACAGGACTTGCGGCTGCGAGAGTCACCCCATCGTGGCCTGTTCCGAATGTTCGTCCGAACTCGAACCAAGGGCGGTTCAATACCGAGACGGCCCTGGCGCCGGCCGCAAAGCTGCAAAGCCCGGGCGGAACACAAGGCGCGCGTCCGACGGCAGCAGGTTCATGCTGGGGCGGCCAAGTTCGGTGTCGCGCGCACTGCAGATCATCGGCGACAAATGGAGCTTCATGGTTGTACGAGAGGCTTTTTTTGCCAATCGCCGGTATGACAAGATCCAGTCGGAACTGGGCATCGCCCCCAACATACTCACCGACCGGCTGTCGCGCCTGGTTGCGCAGGGCGTGTTTCACCGCCGTCTCTATCAGACAGCGCCCGAGCGCTATGAGTATCTGCTGACCGACATGGGCCGGGATCTCTATGGGCCGTTTGTCGCCATGCTGGCGTGGGGAGACCGCTGGCACTCAAAGGGCAAGCTGCCACTGCTCCTGCGTCATATGAAATGCGGCCATGATTTTCATGCCTCGGTGATTTGCGACCAATGCCGAAAGCCCATCATCGCTGCCGACATGCAATACAAGTTGAGCTACGATCCAGCCACTTTTGGTGCACTGGGACCCAGATCCATCACCTGATGAGTCAGTTTCCTTTCAGCGCTTCCACCAGCTTGAAACGCATGATCTTCCCGGATCCTGTGCGCGGGATTTCCGTTACCATGTGGGTCGCCTCGGGAATCTTGTAGGACGACAGGCTTTTGCGGCAATGCGCGAGCAGCGACTCCACGTCGAGTTGGCCCCGTTCGGCGACCACAAACAGATATGGCACTTCGCCCAGCGTCGAATGCGCCACGCCGACCACCGCGCAATCGATCACCTGCGGATGCTGTATAGCGACTTCCTCGATCTCGGCGGGCGCAATGTTCTGTCCGCCCCGGATGATCAACTCCTTGATGCGGCCGGTGATCGTGAGATAGCCGTTCGGGTCGGATTTTGCGAGATCGCCGGTGTGATACCAGCCCTGTCGCAGCGCCGTCTCGGTTTCCGCAGGCTTGTTGTGATAGCCCTGCATCAGATTGGGACCGCGAACGATCAACTCACCTTCGGAACCGATCGGCAAGTCCTCGAGCGTTGTCGGGTCGACGATGCGCGTGGCGAGACCCGGCACCGGCAGGCCGCAGGATCCGAGCGGACGACTGCCGCTGGTCCAGTTCATCGTCACCATGGTCGAGGTTTCGGTAATGCCATAGCCGTCGAGAAGCGTCGCGCCAAAACGCTCCTCGAACGACCGGTTCAGTGCCGCAGGCATGATCGCGCCCGCGGAAATGAACAAGCGCGTGCCGCCGAATCTTGTTAAGTCGGGTCTTGCTAAGTCAAGTCCGGTTACGCCGGCTTCCTGCGCACGCTGCAGCAGATAGTGAAACATCGTCGGCACCCCCGGAAATACCGAATAGTTTCCGGACTGCAACAGCTCCAGGGCGAGTTGCGGTGAAAAGCGCTCCAGGATGTGCTCGCTCGCTCCGACCGCCAGCACGCTTAGTACGGACAGATTGAGACCGTATGAATGGAACAGCGGAAGCGGGGACAGCAGGACATCTTGGTCGCTGAGTTTGCAGATCGGCGCCCAACAGGCTGCGGTGATCCATAGCATTCCGCGGATCGACAGCAGGACGCCTTTGGCGCGGCCGGTCGTGCCTGATGTGTAGATGATGAATGACGAACGGTCGATATCGGCCGGATCGCGGGCTGCGCCTGGCTTGCCTTGGGAAAGTTCATCCAGGTACAGGCCAGCTTCCCGGGCACCGGCGCCGGCCAACACCAGTGACACCGGAGCCGGCGATCCCGCCACCAGTTTGCCAATGAACTCGCGGCGAGCTGGTGTCGTGATCACCGTGCAACAGTCGGCATCGGACAATCGATACGCGATCTCCGCCTCGGCGGCGTCATAGCTGATCGGAACGATCACCGCACCGGCCCGCAAACCGGCAAGGCAGGCTTCGATCCAGTCGACCCCGTTCGGAAGATAGATGGCGATACGATCCCCTTCCCTGACGCCGTTCGCTGACAGGCCGGCGGCGATCGATGCCGTACGGCCTGCAAGTTGCGAATAGGTGACCGACCTTGCGGCATCCCAATAGGCGACCTTGTCCGGCCGCTCTTTTCGATGCCGCTCGAGCAGCTCTGATACAGGTGCGATCAGCCCGGTATGCAACATTGCGGCCTCCGACCGTTCAGACCATGCTGAACCCGCCGCTGACGCTGATCACCTGGCCGGTGATCCAGCTACCTGCGTCGGATGCGAGAAGTGCCACCATCGGAGCCACGTCCGATGGCAGGCCGAGGCGACGGATCGGATAGGCCTTGACGAGCTTGTCACGATTGGCGTCTACCCAGGTTTTGTCATGGGAGGATTCGATCAGGCCGAGCGCGATCGAATTGGCCGTCGTCCCGGTCCGTCCCATTTCCCGCGCCAGTGATTTCATCAGCGCGATGGTGCCGGCGCGGGCCGCGGCTCCGATCGCGAGCCCGGATTCCCCAATACGGGAGGAATCTCCCATGATGGAAATGATCCGGCCGTGGCCTGATGCCTCCAGCAAGGAAGCAGCTGCGTGGCAGCAGTGGATCGCACCATAGAGGCAGATATCGATCTGCCGGTGCCAGTCGTCCGGCGTCGTTTCGATGAATCGCTTCCGCAACACCAGACCGGCATTATTGACCAGAATGTCGAGGCCCCCGAAATCGGCCTTGACGCTCGCCACCATGCCTTTGACCGCATCGAAATCGGCGATGTCCGCCTGATAGGCCTTGGCCTTGCCGCCGGCCTTCTGGATTTGCGCAACGACAGCGTCGGCTTCGTCGCGCGAATGGTGGTAGTTCACCGCGATCGCCGCCCCCGCCTCGGCGAGGGCGTGCGAGATCGCCGCGCCGACGTCTCTTCCGCCGCCGGTAACGAGCGCAACGCGTCCTGCAAGATCGTTCATTGCTGGTTTCCTTTCATTTTCATGCGAGCCTTCTCCAGCAGCCTGAACAGCCGTTCCGGAGTCATGGGTAAAATCGAAACATGGATGTCGAGCGCCGATAGCGCGTCGGAAATCGCATTGGCGATCGCGGCGGGAGCGCCGATCGTGCCCCCCTCGCCCATTCCGCGAAAGCCGCCGGCAACCGCGGAATAGCTTTCGATGTGAACGACGTCGATATCCGGAATCTCAACCGCGGTCGGTATGACATAATCGACAAGGCTGGCGCTCAGCAGCTGACCGTCTTCGTCGTAGACCATCTCCTCGTAAAGTGCCGCACCGATGCCTTGCGCGACGCCGCCATGAACCTGTCCGTCCACGATCATCGGATTGATGATGCGACCGCAATCTTCCGCGACGACATATTTGTGTATCTTCACAAAGCAGGTCGCGGGATCGACCTCGACGACAGCCAGATGGGTCGCGCAGGCCGTGGTCCCGTTGATGGGATCGTAGGTGTAGCTGGCCTCCAGCTCCTCGCGCGCCTCGACCGGCAGCGTCCTCATGTCCGAATAAACCGCTTTTGCGATCTGCCTAAAGGTCACCACGCGATCGGTCCCTGTAACGGTGGCGAGGCCGCCATCGATCTCGATATCGTCAGCACCCGCTTCGAGCAGATGCGAAGCGACCTTCTTGATTTTCTCACGCAAGATCCGTGAGGCGTGCTTGGCCGCACCGCCGCCCAGAACCGCGCTACGGCTCGCGTAAGTTCCGGTCGACATCGGCACTGCATCGCTATCGCCCTGCACGACGCGAATATCCTCAAATTTCGCGCCGAGATCGTCGGCGATGATCTGGGCGAGCGTCGTTTCCAGTCCCTGCCCGTGCGAGGCGACGCCAAACGCCGCCGAAACCGCGCCGGTCGAGTCGAGGCGGATCTTGGCGGTCTCCGAGCCCGTGTTGATCGGCATTCCGGGGGCAACGGCAATTCGAGAGCCGATCCCGGTCAGCTCAGCATAGGTTGCGACGCCGATGCCGAAATAGCGTCCCTCTGCCCGCGCAACGCTTTGCTGCTTGCGCAATTCTTCATAATCGGCAGCCTGTACTGCGGCTTCGAGACATTCGACAAATCCGGTCTTGTCCCAGATGATTCCGGAAGCGATGCGATAGGGAAACTCATCTGGCTGGACAAGATTGCGCCGGCGTATCTCCAGCGGGTCGATGCCGAGGGCGCTGGCTCCCATGTCCATCAGGCGTTCGGCGACAAAGGTGGAAATCGGCCGGCCGACACCGCGATAAGGCCCGGTCGGCGGCTTGTTGGTCGCCACTCCGCGCACGGCCCCCCGGTAAGACTTGATTTTGTAGGGTCCTGGAAGGAAGCTGACGACCTGCACCGGCTCTAACCCGCAGGTCCAGGGATAGATCGAGTAGGCGCCGACATCGCCGATCACATCCGCTTCCAATGCGACAGCTATTCCGTTCTCATCGAACCCCATTTCCGCGTCGATGATTTCGGCGAATGCCTGGCTTGAGCTGCTGATATCTTCCAGCCGATCCGCCGTCCATTTGAGCGAACGGCGCAACTTTCTCGCCGCCACGCACAGGAAGATTTCTTCAGGATAGAGCGAGCCCTTGGAGCCGAAGCTGCCGCCGACATCGGGCGCCACAACACGCAACCGGCTGCCGGGCAGATCGAGCGATTCCGCCAGCGCATCGCGCACGATGCCGGGTATGTTCGATGACGCGTAAAGTGTGATGGATTCCCTTTTGCGCTCGAATTCGGCCGAATAGCTGCGCGGCTCCATCGCCAGCGGGGCCTTCCGGGTCATCTGGAAGCGATCGGAGACCCGAACATGCGCGGTGGCAAGATCTGCGGCCACGTCTCCTTTCTTGAATTCCCGTGCGATCAGAACATTGGTCGCGGCTTCCTCATGAAGAAGCGGTGCGTCCCCGGAGGCTGCGAGTTCCGGATCGGTCACGGCCCCCAACGGCTCATATTCGATGTCGATCAGTTCCAGCGCGTCCTCGGCCAGATACCGATCCTCCGCGACGACGGCGACGACCGCTTCGCCGACATATCGTACCTTCTTCCAGGCGAGCGCCGTGATCGGCGTCGCGTAATAATTCGCCATGCGGGAAACCGGGATAACCGGCTTGTAATCCTCCACGAGATCCTCCGCGGTAAAGACCGCAACGACGCCCGGTGCGGCCCGCGCGTTATCCGCGTCGATCCGCACGATCATCGCGTGCGGCTGTTCGCTGCGGCGAAAGGCAACGTGGAGCGCGCGGTCGGGCTTGCGATCGGAGGCATATTCGCCATTGCCCGTCAGCAGCCGCGGATCTTCAGTCCGCCGGATCGGCATGCCGACATGACGCGGTCGCAACAGGTCTGAGGTCCGGACGATGTCGCCCTCACTCATACGCCTCTGCCCCCTTGCGCAGGCTCTGCCATTGAGCGTCATCATGACCGCAGATGACGGTTGCGCCTGACTTCTCGATCCGGCGTATCTCACCAAAAGAGTTCAGCAGCGCATCCACATTCCAGGTATTGCGGGGCGCGGTATCCGCATCCAGATTTTCGCGCAGGCTCACGGCGTCGGACGCCAGAAGAAACGAACCATCCCGATCGAGATGGACAACGGCTCCAAGCGACCCGGGGGTATGGCCCGGCAGTGGAATCAGGACCAACCTGCCGTCGCCGAACACGTCCCTGTCACCGTTCAAAGCATCGACCGGCTGCCCATGGTCCCAATCCGCCCGCAGATAACCGGCGGCCTCTGCGCCCGCTGCCTTCGCAGCTTCGATCTCCCTGGCATGCACCATGATGGTTGCCTTCCTGAAGAACTGGTTGCAGCCGCAATGGTCAGGATGGAAATGCGAGTTCACGACGATATCGATATCGTCCGGATCGACGCCGACACATGCCAGACTTGGCAGAAGGGTGTCTTCCGCGCGCATCACCGGCGTCATGACTTTCATCAACGACCCCCATCGTTCTTCGCCGTGCTCGACGACGGAGGGGTGACATCCTGTGTCGAACAGCACATTGCCTTGCTTGTGCCGGATCAGCGCGCTGCTGACCGGAGCTTCAAACGTCTCACTTCGATCGGCGGTTTTGCTGTAGATGCTCTTTTTCAGGCGAAGCCGGCCGGCAGGCAGAAATTGTAATTTCATCGGGAGCTCCCGTCTCGCAAATCCGCCGCCGCCCGGATCGCGGCGACAATGTTTTGATAACCGGTGCAGCGGCAGAGATTGCCGGACAATCCCTCGCGGATTTCATCATCGCTGGACAGCGGATATTTCTTCAGCAGATCCATCGCCGTCATCAGCATTCCGGGCGTACAGAACCCGCATTGCAGACCGTGCTTCTCGCGAAACTGGGTCTGGATCGTATTCAGCTCATCCGGCGTGCCCAGGCCTTCCACCGTCACAATCTCCGCGCCGTCAGCTCTGACGGCCAGCGTCAGGCAGGAGCGCACACTATCGCCGTTGACGAGGATGGTGCAGGCCCCGCAGACGCCGTGCTCGCAGCCGACATGTGTCCCGGTAAGTCCGATGGTGTCGCGTATGAAATCGGAAAGCAGCAAACGCGGCTCGACGCTCGCCGCATATTTTCGTCCGTTGACCGTGACAACGATATCCATCTTCACGGCAACTGTCCCGCCGCGCGCGTCCATGCCGCCGTGAATGCTTTTTCGGCCAGCGCACCGATCAGATTGATGCGGTATTCGGCGGAAACATGGATGTCGCTCTCAGGAGTTAGGCATGAACGCACGACTCCCGCAAATCCTGCTGCCGCTTCAGGGCTACCTTGAAGGCCCTGCAACGCCGTCTCGGCTTCCCGAAGGCGCCGCGGCGTGTCGGCGACGCCCATGACTGCGACCCTTGCGTCGGCAATTTGGCGATCGAGAAGCTCGAAGGATACGGCGATGCTCGCCAGCGCGAAGTCGCCAAAGCGGCGCGCGACTTCCTCGAACGCCCAGCCGGCGTGCGATCTCAGGACCGGAAACTCGATCTCGAAAACGATCTCTTCGGGATCGAGACAATTCGTAAGCGCGGATACAAAGAAGTCTTCGGCCGGGATGTCCCGGCGCCGCTCCGGCCCCTGCACCCTGATCGTCGCCCCGTAGAAAACTGCCAGCATCGGCAGCTCCGCTGCCGGATCCGCGTGAGACAGGCTTCCGCCGATCGTCCCTTTGTTGCGTATGGCCAGATGCGCGACGTGCCGCATGGCGGCCGCCATGACCGGAAGCTTTGCCGCGACGAGCTCTGAAAATTCAAGATCGGCGTGCCGAGTCATCGCGCCGATGGCAACCTTGTCGCCCCTGGACTCAATGAACGACATGCCGGGAACATGCATCAGATCGATGAGGATCGCCGGACGCGCCATCCTGAAGTTCAACAGCGGCATCAGGGATTGCCCGCCGGCCAAGACCTTGCCGTCTCCGTTTGCCGCAGCGAGAGCCGCAACCGCCGCTTCCAGGCTCGTTGGAGCGATATAGTCGAAGGCGGCTGGCTTCATCTTGCTCCTCCGGACGGCTTGTCGGAATTCACATTCGCCCTCCGGCGGATGCGCGCGATTCAGCGCCCACTGAACCGGGGCGCCCTTTTCTCGACGAAAGCGCGCCTTCCTTCCCTGAAATCGTCACTATCGGCGGCCTGGTCGATCATGCGTTGTGCAGCGGTCGTATCGAGGGCGCCGTCACCCATCGACAAATTATTCAGCATGAACTTCGCGCCCGCGATCGAAAGCGGAGCATTGTTCGCAAGAGTGCCGGCATAATCGAGCGCGGCGGAGAGAGCATTGTCGCTTATCCCGTCGACGAGGCCCATCGCGTGAGCGCGCGGCGCGTCGTATCGCTCACCCGAGTAGAGCATACGCTTGGCGTTGGCTAACCCGGTGATGGCCAACAAGCGCTGGACACTTTTTACGCCATACACGATCGAGAGTTTGGCGGAAGGGATACCAAGCTTGGCCGAATGGTCTGCGAGGCGAAAGTCGCAAGCCAGCGCCAGGTGACAACCGCCACCGAGGCAATAGCCCGAAATGGCAGCGATCACGGGTTTGCTGACATTCGCGATCGCGGCCGAGCAGTTATCGACCGCGATTTCGTATTCCGCGCTTTGATCCTTGTTTTCTCTCAAGGTGTCGAACTCCGACACATCAGCGCCAACACAGAAATCCGAACCCGAACCGGTCAGCACAATCGCGCGAATGTCGCCGTCGCGCGCAAGGTTCGAAAATATGCTCGCAAGTTCGCGCCACATGCTCAGGGTTACGGCGTTGCGCACCTCAGGCCGGTTGAGGCTGACAACCCCCACATGATCCCGCGCTGTGACGAGGATATCTGGCATTTCCTGACCTGGATCTCTTTTTCAGCTATGGCTCGGTTGTCGGCCACCGCCTTGAACCACAAGACCTTGGACCACCGTTTTAGCGGCGCAACGGAACTTGGCAAATCTCGCCGCTACGTGACTTGCATAAGTAGACTTACTTGGCAACCGCCGTCAAGCTCCGCTTCATGCATCCGGATCGCGCGAGGCCCGGATCAGACCATGACCGTGATTGATTTTGAGCCCGATAGCTCAGCCGACTTTGCGGATCCATATGCCGGTTGGCTGAATGCCGCGCTCGACGAAGGGAACTCGTCGCTCTCGCCAAACCTGCGAGAATGCTATTTAACACCACATGTCGCCCGTGTGATTTCGATGAGCGATATTGCTTCCGAATCAATACGCAATCCGGGACTGGAACATGTCGAAACGAAGCTTCTTTGATCGCCCGTCAGGTTTGACCATCGCCGAAATCATTTCGCTGACCGGAGCCGAAACCCGCGATGCGACACGGCTGTCGCACCTGATCAGGGATGTTGCCCCGATCGACCACGCCGGGCCAAGCGATCTCACATTCATCGAAAGCAACAAATACGTTGACGCCCTGGCGACGACCCATGCCGGAGCCTGCCTGATGCCAGCGCGCTTTGAAAGCCGGGCGCCGGACAGCCTTCTGGTGTTGCGTACGCCCGAAGCTTTCCAGGCCTTCGTCACGGTCCACAGTGAACTTTATCCGCAATCGCTGCGCCCTACCTCGCTGTTCGAGTCCAACGACATCGCCCCGAGCGCAACCATCCATCCCACCGCCCGGATCGAGAACGGCGTAACGGTCGATCCGGGAGCCGTGATCGGGCCCCGTGCCGAGATCGGAGCCGGCAGCATCATTGGTGCGACGGCCGTGATCGGAGCGGATGTCCTGATCGGGCGTGATTGCGTGATCGGCGCGGGGTGTTCGATCATGCATGCGCTGATCGGCGATCGCGTGGTGATCCATCCAGGCTGCCGGATCGGGCAGGACGGTTTCGGTTACACCGCTGGTGCCAAACAGAAAAAGATTCCACAAACCGGCCGCGTGATCATTCAGAACGATGTCGAGATCGGCGCCGCCACGACGATCGATCGCGGCAGCATCAGGGACACAACGATCGGAGAGGCGACCAAGATCGACAACCTTTGTCAGATCGGCCACAACGTCGTCATCGGCCGCCATTGCGTTGTGGTCGCGCAATGCGGACTGAGCGGGAGCGTAACCTTGGAGGATTTTGCCATGCTTGGTGGCGCGGTTGGCCTTGCGCCGCACGTCACGATCGGCAAGGGCGCCCGGGTAGCCGCGCGCTCCGGCCTGATGCACGATGTCCCGCCGGGGGAAACCTGGGGCGGCTATCCGGCGACCCCGAGCAGGCAATGGATGCGGCAGCAGGCCACTCTGGCCCGCCTGGCCACGCCAGGAAAGAAGACGGTGGCTTCTTCGACAGCTTCTGATCAGGATTGAAATATCGCCGAACGGAAGAGTACCTCGGCCATTACGAATGGAAGTCCGGGTACTCTTGCGTCGGGGTTACAGCCTTGAAATCGGCCCTGTTCCCATCACCTACTCGCCGCCTTCGTAGAACAGTTCCAGCGGCAGGCCGACCAGCGATTTCCCGATCCAGTCGCGTGCGATGACGTTGGAAGGACCCATGGCGATAGCGGCGCGCGCGTCGCGATAGGACCGTTCGATCGGCCCGCGACGATAGCCGTAGCCACCGGTCACCGTAAGCGCCGCCGCCGCGACCTTGTTGGCGACCTCGGCCGCGTGAACCTTGAACTCGGTGAGCGGGATCAAGATCTCGCTTTGCGGCTTGCCGGCGCGCCACAGATCGTCAAGCTTGGCGGCCAGTTCGTTCCGCCACGGACGCAGCGTCTCCACCAGCACCTTCGCTGCGCCGAGTTCCTGACGAATGGCCTGATAGTCCGACAGGCTCTTGTTCTTGTCCTTGTGGACAAAGCTCGTGGTATGCGCGACCGCCGCGTTCAGCGCGCCACGCGCGACGCCTTCCCAAACTGCGCCCAGACCGATCAGATAGACCGGCGAGACGCCATCATAGATGATTTCCTTGCCCTGCCCTTCGGCGCCGAGCCGATCCTTGCTGGGCACTTTCACGCCCTTGTAGCGGATCGGGCCGGAGTGGTTGGCACGCACCCCAAGCGCGTCCCACGGGCTGGATACGATTCCCTTGGCCTTACCGTCCACGATGAAAAAGATGATGTCGGTTTGGTCCTTGGCGCCGGGAGCGCGGGTCTGCACCAAGTAGAAGTCGGCCTGACCGGAGCTCGTGGTAAAGGACTTCTCGGCATCGACGACGTAGTTCTCGCCATCGCGCCCGGCTTCGGAAAAATTGTACCACCAGTGGCCGCCGGAGGCTCGCTCGCTGGTCGAATAGGTGCCGAGCAGGCCGCCGTTTTTCGCCTTGAGCCATCGTTCCTTCTGGTCGTCGTTACCGAACAGGTTGATGGTTTGGGCCGCGCCGACGTGCATGACGTAGACCAGTCCGGTCGATGCATCCGCCTGCCCGATACGGTAGGCAGCTTCCGCAAAATCGACATGTGAGAGCCCGAGCCCGCCGAAACGCGGTTCATTGAGTACGCCGGTCCAGCCGGCTACCGCCAGCGCATCGAGATTCTCCCTGGGAAACCGGCCCTCCAGATCGTTGCGATCCGCATTGGTTTTCACCGTGCTCTCGATGACGGCATCCAGCTTCGAAAAATGATCCTGCTCAAGCACCCGCGCGAGATTGTCCTTGGTCATCGTAGCTCTCCTGTTGAGTAAAAATGAAGATCAGGCAACTGCCTTTTCGGATGGAGGCGCGGTACGCTTGCCACGCTCGCCCGAGCCGCCAAGATAGAGCGCCTTGATGTCGTCACGCTGGCGCAAATCCTGCGCCGACCCGTCGAGAACCGTTCGGCCGTTTTCGAGGACCGCGGCCCGATCAGCGAAGCGCAGCGCCACGGTCGAATTCTGTTCCGCGACGAGGATCGAAAGTCCCTCCTCGACGTTGAGCCGTTTCAGCGTACGAAAGATGTTTTCGACCACCAGTGGAGCCAACCCCATCGATGGTTCGTCCAGCACCAGCAAACGGGGACGCGACATCAGGGCGCGCCCAATCGCGGTCATCTGCTGTTCGCCGCCGGAGGTGAACCCGGACAGCGATTGTCGGCGCTCCCCGAGAGGCGGAAACAGCTTATAGACGCGATCGAGATCACCGCTGATCTCGCCACTCCGCGCGTCGCGCCCGATCGCACCCGTGATCAGATTCTCTTCGACGGTCAGAGAATGAAAGCAGTGGCGTCCTTCAAGTACCGGCACCAGCCCACGGCGCACCAGGTTCGCCGGCGAAATCGCGGCGACGGCAAAGCCGTCGAAACGAACTTGACCTTCCGTGACCTGGCCACGCTCGGCATGCAGCAGATTTGAGACGGCCTTCAGCGTGGTCGACTTGCCCGCGCCGTTCGCTCCGAGCAGCGCGACGATCTCGCCGCGCCGCACGGTGAACGAAACGCCCGAGAGCGCCCGGATCGTATGATGGTACGTCGCCGCCAGGGCTTCGACCGAGAGAAGAATGTCACTCATCTGCGTTCATGTCCGTAAGGCTTGACACCGGCAGAGGCGTCGGCAAGGCCGCCTCCTCCGCCGGCGCAATGCGTCAGCTATTGGCTGACCGGCGTATCGTCGGAGGTCCGGATCTTGATGTTATGCTCGGCCGCGTAGGCCGCGGAGGACTTCTCGATGATCGGGCGCAGGAACGCCCAATCCGGCGCGATCCAGTCGGAGACGACCTTCCACTTTGCACCGTCCCATTGCTGGAACGTGACACGGCCATCGCCCTCGTGATTGTCCCAGGTGACGTTGATCGAGTGGAACAGGTCCTTTGCGCCCAAGGCCTCAACCCGCGCAGGATCGAGCTGGAGATGTTCGAAACCCCAGCGCACCTCATCGCCGGTCAGCGTGCGATGGCCGAACTTCGCCTGGGCGATCCGGATGGCTTCGACGTTCAGGATGCCGTTGACGATTCCGAGGTTGTGGTAGACGCTGCCGATCCGCTTCTTGTCATCCAGATTGCCCTTCCCGGCGCCATAGACGGTCTTGATGACCTCCTGCAGCACGGGATACTCAGCGCCCGACGCCTGCGTTGTGATCGCGACATAGCCCTTTGCTGCATCGCCGGCCGGAATGACGTCCTCTTCAGAGTTGGACCAGACATTGCCAATGATATGGTCGACGGGGAAACCGACTTTCTGCGCCGTCTTCAGCGCCACCGGGTTCATCACACCCCATCCGCGCAGCACCACGTAGTCGGCCTTCGCCCGGCGGATCGACAGCCATTGCGACTGTTGCTCGTTGCCGGGATGCGGCACCTCGATCTGCTCAAGATCGAAGCCGTATTTATCTGCCAGCAGCTTGTAGATCGGGATGGTTTCCTTGCCGTATGGCGAGCCGTGGTAGAGCACCACGATCTTCTTGCCCTTGAGCTTGTCGGGGCCCCCCTCCCGAGTCGCGATATAATTCACAATGCCGGAGGTCTCGCTGTAAGGATTGAGCAGCAGCGGGAAGACGTAAGGGAACACACGCCCGTCGGTAGAGTCCGTCCTGCCGTGGTTGATGGTGATAAGCGGCACCTTGTCCTTGGTGATGCGGTCGATCATCGCATAGGCAATGCCGACCGATAGCGGGTTCCACGCCGCAACGCCGGGATGGTTTTTCAGACGTTCATAGACCTCCACACCGCGCTCGACCTCGTATTGGGTCTCGCCCTCGTCCCACGTCAGCTTTACGCCGTTGACGCCGCCGTCGCGGATATTGATGAGGTTGAGATAGTCGATGAAGCCGCCGAAGAAGCCGGTACCGCCGGCTGCATAGGGACCGACGCGATAACTTTGCAGCGGGAAAAACTGCTCGTCAGCTTTCGCTGGAAGCATCGCGCCGACGGCAATGGCCGTAGCCAATACCGCCAGCCTGAAAGGCTTGAACACGTTCATCAGATGACCCCTTTTTGTGAGTGATAGTTCTGTGGTGAGATTGGCTGCGGCGCCGGACGACGCAGCTTCGGTAAAATCCTGGCGGAAAGGCGATCCACCAGAGCGATCAGTCCCCGCGGTTCGGCGATCAGCAACCCGACGATGAGACCGCCGATCACGATGCGCTGGCTCATTTCCAGCACACCGGAATCGAACACGTTCCCCAGAAGTGCGGCGCCGACACGCGACAGCAGCAGCGGGAATACGACGATGAAGGCGGCGCCAAGAAACGATCCCCGGATCGAGGCCAGGCCGCCAATGATGATGATAAAGAGGATCTGGAACGAGCGATCCAGATTGAAGCCCGCCGGCTCCACGGTGCGCAGATAGGCGAATGCCCACAGCACGCCGGCAACGCCGATCAGGAATGAAGACACGCCAAAAGCGAGCAGCTTTGTCCGCAACAGCGGAACACCGATGACCTTCGCGGCGATCTCGTGATCGCGAACCGCGATGAAATTCCGCCCGGACTGGGCGGCGAGCAGCCGGACCGTCAGGAATGTGGCGATCAGGACGATCGTCACCGAGAAGACGTAGCGGCGTGCCGCTCCCGAGATCTGCACTCCCCCGATGGTGAGCGTCGGCGCATCGATGACGCCCGACGGATTGTCGTTCGAAAACCATCCGAATTTGGTCAAGGCCCATTGCACGAAGAACTGTGCGGCAAGCGTCGATACCGCAAGATAAAATCCTCGCAGGCGCAGGCTCGGCAGGCCGAATACGAGGCCCACAGCCGCCGCGACGATACCGGCCAAGACCAGGCTGACCAGAAATGGCAGTTCCGGAATGCGCAGGTTGAAATTATAGGCCGCATAGGCCCCGACCGCGAGAAAAGCGGCCGAACCGAGTGACACCTGCCCGGCGTAGCCCGTCAACACGTTAAGCCCGACCGCCGCCAGCGCCAACGCCAGGAACGGCGTCAGGATCGCGTCCAGCAGGTATTCCGAACCGGTAAAGGGAATCACGCCATAGGCAATGACAAGCAGAACCGCAACGCCGACGCGGCTCCGCGTCAACCAGTTCGCATTGATGGACAGAGATGGCGTGGACATGTTTACGCTCGCTCCACAAGTTTCTGGCCGAACAGGCCCGACGGCCGCACCAGCAGAAAGCCGAGGGCAACGACATAGGCGGCCCATGCCTCGATGCCGCCGCCGAAGAACGGACCGACATAGACTTCAGCAAGTTTTTCGATCGCGCCGATCAGGAGACCGCCCACGATTGCGCCGGCGATCGAATCGAACCCGCCAAGCACCAGCACCGGAAGCGCCTTGAGCACGACAAGCGAAAGCGAAAACTGCACGCCCAGTCGTGCGCCCCACAACAACCCGGCGACGACCGCAACAATGCCCGCCGCCGTCCACACCGCGGCCCAGACACGCGGCAGACGCAGGCCGACCGCGAGCGCGGCAAATTGATCATCCGCAACGGCACGAAATGCCAGTCCCGTGCGGGTGTAGCGGAAGAACAGGGCAAACAGCGCCACCATCGCGCCGGCGACCGCGGCGGCGAACAGGTCGAACTGGCTGATGAACACGCCGGCGACGTTGAACGGCGTATCGTTGATCCCGAGATCGAGACCGTGTACCTGCGCGCCCCATAAAAGCTGCGCCGCGCCTTCGATCACGTAGGACAAGCCAAGCGTCGCCATGAACAGGGTGATCGGCGGCTGATTGACCAGCGGCCGCAGTATCACTCGCTCGATCGTAATGCCCAGCAGCACCATCACCGCGAGCGTCGCGAGCAATGCCAGCGGAAACGGAACGCCCCGCTCCACCAGACTGACGAAAGTGAGCGCCGCGAACAGCAGCATCGCGCCTTGCGCGAAATTCAGAACACCGGAGGTCTTGTAGATCAGCACGAATCCGATCGCGACCAGCGAATACATCACGCCGGATAACAGCCCGCCGACCAGCACCTCGATGAAAAACTGATAATCGAACATCAGAGTGCCAGCTCCGTTTCATCGTCATGCGCGACCCCAAGATAGGCGTCGATGACAGCCTGGTCGGTGCGTACCTGATCAGGTGTTCCATCGGCGATCTTGCACCCGTGATCGAGCACCGCGATGCGATCGGACAGATCCATCACCACGCCGATGTCGTGCTCGATCAAGACGATTGTGGTGCCGTAGCTGTCGCGGGCATTGCGTATGTGCCACGACAGCTCCTGCTTTTCGGTCAGCGTCATGCCGGCGAGCGGCTCGTCCAGCAACAAGAGCTTCGGGCGCGCGACCAGCGCCCGTGCCAGTTCGACCCGCTTTTGCAATCCGTACGGCAGCGTCCCCGCGATCCGTTCCTTTGCCTCGGTGAGATGGAGGAAGCCTGTGACCTCCTCCGCCGCGGCACGATTGGCCGCTTCCTCCCGCCGCGCCCATGGCGTACCGAGGATCTGCTGCAAGAAGCCGGCGCGCCGCCGATGCACAACACCCATCATCACATTGTCGAGCACCGAGAGGCCCTTGAACAACGCCAGATTCTGGAAGGTCCGCGCCACGCCATAACCGGCGAGACGTGACGTCGGCACATGCGTAAAGTCCCGGTCCCCAAGCCGCACTCGACCGCGATCCGGCCGGTATAATCCGCTCACGACGTTCAGGAGCGAACTCTTGCCGGCTCCGTTCGGGCCGATAACCGCGCGAATTTCGCCCTCCGCCACACGCAGGCTGACATCGCGCAACGCCACCACCCCGCCGAAGGCCACCGAAATGTCCTCCAGTGCAAGCACCGGAACGGCCGCCGGCGCAGCGCCGCGCGCAAGCTCCTGCGCGGCGACCGTCGGCATAACCCGCACATCTTTCGTACCCTCGCCGGCACGCTCACGGGCCAGAGCTGGCGTCAAGGACAAGGTTTCGGCATCTGCCGTTGCGACCAAGCTCATCGAAATTGACCCGCGCCGCTTCTACTCTGCTGCCTCGATCTGCGGCGCAACCTTCTCCTCGAGTGCGCGAACGAGCGGGATGACATGCTTTCCGAAATACTCGACTTCTTCCTGGAAATGCAGGAAGCCAAGCAGAACAAGATCGACGCCAACTTCCTTGAGCGCGACAATGCGTTCCGCAATCTGTTGCGGCGTGCCGATCAGATTGGTCTTGAAGCCATCATTATATTGAACGAGATCCTCGAAACTCGATTTGGCCCAGTTGCCCTGACCCTCCGGCGAAGCTTTGCCGGCATTTTTCACCTCATGGGCGAACGCGCCAACGGCGTCGGGATCGGCCTTCTCGATAATTTCGTTGAGAACGGTGCGCGCCTCGGCCTCGGTGCCGCGCGCGATGGCAAACGCATTGACGCCGATCTTGACGGAATGGCCATTGGCTTTTGCCTTGGTACGGATGTCGTCGACCTGCTTCTTGATCTCCTCAGGCGAATTTCCGTTGGTGAAATACCAGTCGGACACGCGCGAAGCCATGTCGCGCGCAGCGCGCGAACTTCCTCCCTGAAAAATTTCCGGCTGCGGATCGATTGGCTTTGGCTTGAGGGTATAATCGTTGAAGCGATAGAAATCGCCACGGAACGTGAAATTGTCCTGAGACCAGATTCCACGCAACGCGCGGATAAATTCCTCGGAGCGGCGATAGCGCTCATCGTGATCGAGCCACGGCTCGCCGATCGCCGTGAACTCTCCGCGAAACCATCCGCTTACCACATTGACGGCCACGCGCCCTTCGGACAGATGGTTGATGGTTGCGATCTGCTTGGCCGCGAGCGCCGGATTCCACGGTCCGGGAAGCAGCGCGGCGATCACCTTCAGTTTCTTGGTCGCTGCAAGCAGCGCATGACTGAAGGCCACCGACTCGTGCTGAAACTCGGCGCCATAGCCAGCCGTGAACCGTATCTGGCTCAAGGCGTAGTCAAAACCACTGTCTTCGGCGATCTGCGCCAGGCGCCGGTTGTAATTGATGTCCCAGCCGGTGCGCTGCTCTATCTTGCTGATGACGAGCCCGCCGGACACATTCGGAACCCAATATGCAAACTTGATCTGATCACGCAGGACGGTCATGGGAATTTACCTCGACGTTAGGAGAAAACATTGCGGAGCGGCTGGAAGCATTCATCGGTCAGGAGAACAGCAATCGTCACCTACGCCCTCGATCGAGAGGCGTACCGAAGACTATTCGGTTGTTTTAGTTCGGCGATTTCGCGGTCAGCGAAGCGATCGGATAGCGCGCATCAAATCGAAAAGCTCAGGAGCCTCGACAGCGCTCGGTCTTCATCGCCACGCGTGCTCGCATGGCATCCGACACCGTGCGCGCGGCGTCAGACCGGTATCGAGGCAAGCTATCGCGTTTCATTGAACCCCTCGTGAGAAACGACATCGGCAATCGATGAGCAAGTTTCGCAGAATCGGAAAAATGAGCGAGTCCAATATCGACTGTTTTTCAACGCAACCGAAGAATGAGGTTGCTTATTTTCTTGATTGGCATGCCGCTTGTTTTTCTTGGATTGAACGGTCCGTCCAATCGTCGCGAGTTATTTCTGGTCCTTCAGGCCGGCTCGGTTTTATCATCTGTGTGCTGACTAGAGGGTCGCCAAGTCGAGCGATGCCGTACGGCAGGCGTCGGTGAAAGCCACATCGACAACTGCCTCCGATCGATGGACAGAGCCCCCTTCCACGGCGATCACGATAAAAAACGTCTCAAAAATCGACCGTTCGTAGCTAGTCGCCGCCGGAAAGCGGGATTAATAAGATTATGTAATTCCCGGCCAATTCGAAGCTGCGGCCACTGGCTGCGAGCTTTAGGGCGCGATAGAGTACGAAAATGGCAGTTACAGACATCGCGACCCGGACCTATAATCACGGCTGGCGGCTCGACCCTATCGTGCGCAGCCTGCTCGATACGGATTTCTACAAACTGCTGATGCTGCAGATGATCCGGGCATTCTACCCGGACCAGCACACGACCTTCTCGGTCATCAATCGCAGCCGGCATGTGCGCCTTGCCGAAGTGATTGACGAGGGAGAACTTCGCGCCCAGCTCGATCACGCCCGCACCATCCGGTTCAGCAAGAAAGAACTGATATGGCTCGCCGGCAATACGTTCTACGGCAAGACCCAGATGTTCTCGCCGGATTTCATCAACTGGCTCGCCCGGTTTCGCCTTCCCGAATATGAGCTCCACAAGGTCGACGGCCAATACGAACTGCATTTCCACGGTCCGTGGACACACACCACCATGTGGGAGATCCCGGCCCTCGCCATCCTCAATGAGCTGCGCTCGCGCCAGGTGACCAAGGGACAAGGGCGGTTTGCGCTCGATGTGCTCTATGCCCGTGCCAAGGCCAAGCTCTGGACCAAGGTCGAACGGC
>Ga0209006_10001668_pt1 | contig 20127 bp, 14 predicted proteins | sample JacPin_JW_Ref_O2_FD_188567 | JGI IMG/M metagenome (GOLD analysis project Ga0209006, IMG submission 188567) | Forest soil microbial communities from Algoma, Ontario, Canada - Jack Pine, Ontario site 1_JW_Ref_O2 (SPAdes) (version 2) | ecosystem: Environmental > Terrestrial > Soil > Boreal...
GCCAATACCAGCTCGGCGGCCGCGTCGAAGCCGGAAGCAGGGAACGCTGTGCCCGAAGCAGAAAAGCTCGAAGCCATCCTGAACTGGATGCGCGCCGAGCCATCGCGCGCCACATCTCCGAATCCGGATTCACTTGCGAAGCGCGATCCGGAGATGACGCTGACTTATAGCCAACTGTTGAACGTCTGCGGTACCGCGACCAATGCGTTCTTGAATCTGGTGCGCAGTTCCGACTTGCGAGCGCGACGGCTGCTGCTGCTGACTGCCGATAACAATACGAAACACGTCGTAGCCGAAGTCTTGATAGGCGGCCGGTGGATCATCGTCGATCCAACCTATCGCGTCATCCTGAGGGATCGCGCAGGCCATTATCTGACGCGCAAAGACTTGCAGGACCCTGCGATTTTCGCACAGGCCACGAGCGCCGTTCCTAATTATCCGCTTGAGTACAGCTACGATCGTTTTGCCCATGTGCGCCTAACGCGGTTGCCGTACATTGGACTCCGGCTGAGGAAACTGCTGAGCGCGATCGCTCCCGGCTGGGAGGAAGCCATCGATTGGAGCCTGCTTCTGGAGCGGGAGTCTTTTTTTTATCTGGTGCTCAGCGTGGCGGCCATGCTCTCCTTCTTGTTGTTGCGAGCGGTGCTGGCATGGTACGCCGACAGCCGATTGAGAATCCCCCGTTTCCACCTTCGCGAGCACGCCTTGCGCGCTGGGGTGGCCTTCTTTTCGACTCCGGAGATCAAGCAGTAGCGTGTGCGGTATTTGCGGTGTCGCATTCGCAGCACGCAGCAAGGATGCCGAGTTGCGCGTGCGCCGGATGGCTGCCGCGATGCGACATCGCGGTCCAGATGAAGAAGGATTTCTGATCGGAGACGCGCGTGCTCCGGGGCTGGCCCTTGGCATGCGGCGGCTGAGCATCATTGATCTGGCCGGGGGCCAGCAGCCGGTCTGGAACGAGACGCGGGATGTAGGCGTCATCTACAACGGAGAACTTTATAACTTTCGTGAGCTGCGCGAGCGCTTGACGTTGCTCGGGCACCGCTTCAGAACGCAATCCGATACCGAAATCCTGGTGCATGCCTGGGAAGAGTGGGGCGAGGAGTGTCTGACCGAGCTCCGCGGCATGTTTGCGTTTGCGTTGCTGGATTTGCGCGGACGATTCGCGACGGCTCCATTGCTCTTCCTGGCGCGCGATCCGCTGGGCATCAAGCCTCTGTACTACACGCAGACAGCGGAGGGCTTTGCGTTTGCTTCAGAAGTGCGCGCGCTTCTGGCAAGCGGAGTGGTGCCCAAGCAGATTTCTCAGGACGCGCTTACGTCTTACCTGCTTTTCGGCAGCGTATCGGAGCCGGTAAGTCTGGTGGAGGGAATTTTTTCTCTTCCGCCAGGCCATCGCATGCTGCTGTATGTTCCGGAGCGGCGGCGCGTGCCGCGGGCGCGGCCGTGGTGGGATCCGCAGACCAGCCCTGCCGCGCGCGATCAGCGTAAACCCCAGGATGTGGATTCCGCTGCCAAGAAGTTGCGTCCACTGCTTGAAGATGCTGTGCGTGCGCATTTGATCGCGGACGTCCCAGTAGGACTTTTTCTTTCCGGTGGCCTGGATTCCGGAGCGCTCGCTGCGCTTGCGGCGAAAGCGCAAGCGGGAATCCGCAGTTTCACCTTGTCGTTCCCAGGAACTTCGTACGATGAAGCTCCCTTGGCGCAGAAAGTCGCTGAACGATGCGGCACACGGCACACCAACGTTCCGCTCGACGGCGCGGCAATGCTTCGACGCCTCGACGAAGCGGTGGGGGCCCTCGACCAGCCGACGATGGACGGCATTAACACCTACTTCGTATCCTGGGCGGCCGGTGAAGTAGGGCTCAAAGTGGCGCTCTCCGGGCTGGGAGGCGATGAACTTTTTGCCGGTTACGCCAGCTTCGCTAACACGGCGCTGCTGCAGCGGTTAATGCGCCTCGCATGGTTTGTGCCCCAGCCGCTTCTCCGCGCTACGGCCCCTCTCGTCGCGGCCACTATCGGCACTCGCAGGTCTCGCGATGCAGCGGGCAAAGCCGTCGCCGCGTGGACCGATGCTGACACGCTTCCCCATCCTTACTTCTATGCGCGCGCACTCTTTCCGCCCGGCCAGCTTGAACGGTTGGTGCAACCGCGGTTCCGTCCGAGCACGGTCGGAGCCGACGGGGTTACACTCGAGCCGACCTGGCTGGGCTGGCTCGATCGCACCGCTAGCGAGGCCGGAAAATTGGAGCCGGTGGCGGCCATTGCCTGGCTGGAGATGCGCTGCTACATGGCCAGCACGCTGCTGCGCGATACCGATTCGGTGAGCATGGCGCGTTCGCTCGAAGTGCGCGTGCCGCTGCTGGATACGCCGCTGGTGGAGTTCGTTAGTGCTCTTCCTGACGCCGCACGGCGGCGCGCCCGGGCGCAGAAAGCGCTGCTGGTGGAAGCTCTGGCTGGACTGCTGCCTGGAGAAATTCTTGGGCAGCAAAAAAAAACATTTACGCTGCCCTGGGAAGAATGGCTTCGCGGACCGCTGCGCCCGCGGCTGGAAAGTAGTTTTGCGGATATTGCGCCAGCGCTCGCGCCGCATCTTCGCGCGGAGGGCGTGCGCACCGTTTGGAGTGCGTTTCTCGGAGGCAAAACTTCCTGGTCGCGCCCGTGGGCGCTGTACGTTCTCAACGAGTGGTGCAAGCATCAACTGACGGCATGATGCGCGCGGCTGAGGTAGACTGAATCCATTCGCGATGAACATTCTCGGGATAAATGCCTACCATGGCAACGCGTCGGCAGCCATTGTCTCTGAAGGCCGGCTTGTGGCTGCAGTCGAAGAGGAACGCTTCAACCGCGTTAAGTACGCCGCCGGCTTCCCGGCTCAGGCCATTCGTTATTGCTTGAAGGAAGCGGGGCTGCAACTGAAGGATATCGACCACGTGGCCGTGCCTCGGAACCCCTACGCGCGGCTGGGCACGAAACTCTTCTATGCCATGCGAATGCCGTCGTTCGCGCGCCAGCGAGTAAAGGTCCTCCAGAAGTTCACCGCCATTCCGGAAGCGCTGGCCGAGGCTTGCGACACGGATGCCGCAGGGATTGCCGCAAAGTTTCATCGCATTGAACACCACCAGGCGCATCTTGCGAGCGCATTCTTCGTTTCACCATTCGAACGAGCGGCATTGCTTTCCGCGGACGGCCTTGGAGATTTTGCAAGTACCATGTGGGGTGCCGGCGAAGGCCAGCGGATGAAGATCGACGGCGCCATCGCGTTTCCTCATTCGCTGGGCCTCTTCTATAGCGCCGTCACGCAATTCCTGGGCTTTTTGAAATTCGGCGATGAGTACAAGGTCATGGGCCTCGCGGCGTATGGCGAGGCGGAACAACTCGAAGCGTTTCAGGATATCGTGCGTGCGCATGGGGACGGATTTCGGCTGGGCCTTGATTATTTCACACATCATCGTAGCGGACCTGAAATGAGCTGGGCAGAAGCCGACAAGACACCTACGATGGGCAAGATGTTTTCCGAAGCGATGGAGAGGCGTCTGGGCCCCAGGCGAAACCCCGAAGAACCGCTCGAACAACGGCATCGCAATCTGGCGTCCGCGTTGCAAGCGCGGCTAGAGGAAGTCTATCTTGGCATGCTGAAAAGGCTTGCGGAGCGTACGGGGTTGCAAGCGGTGTGCCTCGCGGGCGGGGTGGCGTTTAATTGCGTGGCCAACGGCAAAATCTTCGATGCCACGGGCTTCAAGCAGGTTTACGTACATCCCGCGGCAGGCGATGGGGGGCTGGCTGTTGGAGCTGCGTTCTTTGTGTGGCATCAGATTTTTGGAAAACCGCGCTCGTTCGTCATGGATCACGCTTACTGGGGGCCGGGTTACACGCGGGATGAGACTAGGCGCGCCATTGATGCAAGCGGTGTTCGACAAAATGGCTGGCGGGTGGATGAACTGGCCGAGGATGATCTGATCGAACGCACCGCCGCAATTGTGGCGGATGGGCAAATCCTTGGGTGGTTCCAGGGCCGCGCGGAATGGGGGCCGCGGGCGCTTGGAAACCGGAGTATCGTCGCCGACCCGCGACGTCCGGAGATGAAAGAGATACTAAACCAGCGCATTAAACACCGCGAAATCTTTCGGCCATTCGCTCCGTCGATTCTCGCGGAGCGCACGGGCGAGTGGTTCGAGAAATCGCATCCGTCGCCGTTTATGACCCTGGCGTACTCGGTACGTCCGGAGAAGCGGGAGAAAATTCCGGCTCCGACGCACGTTGATGGAACCGGAAGACTACAAACCGTGACGCGCGACGCTAACCCGCGCTATTGGAGTCTGATCAAAGCGTTTGAGCGGCTTACCGGAGTGCCGGTGGTGCTGAACACTTCTTTCAATGACAACGAGCCGATTGTCTGCCGCCCGGAAGAAGCCCTGGACTGCTTCGAGCGCACGCAAATGGATGCGTTGGTCCTCGGCGACTTCCTGATCACTCGATCGTGAATGGCATGCCGCGAGCACCGTTCGAATGAGAATCTTGCTGCTGAATATGTACTATCCACCTGATACGTCGGCGACGGCGAAAATGGCAGCGACGGTGGCGGAGGCGCTCTCTCGGCGGCACGACATTACGGTGCTTTGCGGCCGGCCTTCGTACGACCCGAGCGAGCGGCGTCCTTGGCGAATCTGGCAAACGGAGGTGGCCGGGCGCGTGAGAATTCTGCGCGCGGGTTCCACGGACTACCCACGTTTCCAGATGAAGTGGCGGGTGCTGAACTATTTGAGCTACGTTGCGCTGGCCATCCCGCGGGCGCTTTTCCTGCCATGTGATGTTGTGCTGGCGATGACCGACCCACCGTTCCAAGGAATCGTCGGAGCCCTGGTTGCGCGCCTCAAGAGCAAGCCTTATGTCTACAACATTCGAGATATGTATCCGGATATGGCAGTAGGCGGAGCGATTGTCGAGCCCGGCCTTCTCGCGCGCATTTGGGAAAGATTGCACCGCTGGGCTTTGCGCCGCTCCTCTCGCATCATCGTGCTCGGCGAGGATATGCGTACGCGCATTGTCGCCAAAGGCGTTGATCCGGCGGGGATCGAAATCGTTCGCGATGGCGCGGATGTCCTTCCACTCGATGCGCCGCAGCCATCGGTGGATGACGCGATCATTCGAACGATTCGCAGCGATTTCAAATTTGTACTCCTGCACGCCGGGAATCTTGGTTTTTACGGCGCTTGGGAGACTTTAGTCACAGCGATGCGCAATTTGGAGCCGGATGGCGTGGGTCTCGTGTTCGTCGGCGAAGGAGCGCAGAGAGCGCACGTCGAAGAGCTCGCAAAAGAAGCGAAGAACGTGCGGTTTCTGCCATTTTTCCCGGCGAGCAAAATCCCCTCGGTTCTGGCTGCCCCTGATGCGCACGTCGTCACCGTGAAGCGCGGCCTAGAGGGGGTCGTGGTACCCAGTAAAATGTACGGAATCCTCGCTGCCGGAAAACCAATCGTAGCGGTCGCACCGCTGGAGACAGACGCGGTATCGCTCGGCGCGAAATTCGGATTCTCGGTTTCCGCGGATCCAGACAGCCCGGAACAGCTAGCCGCGGTTATTCGCTCACTTGTTAGGGACGGGGCCAAAGTCGAAAGCATGTGCCGGGCGGCCCGGGCGGTGGCCTCCGATTATGATAGAGTCAAGGAATTGCAGAAATTTGTGAAGATTATCGAGGAGGCCGTGAAGGCGTGACGTCTGCGGAAACTTTTTGGACCGGAAAACTGGTACTGGTGACGGGCGGAGCTTCCTTCATCGGCTCGACGCTCACGGATCATCTGCTCGCGCGCGGAGCGAAGATTCGAATTGTGGATGATCTGACGAGCGGGCATCGCGACAATATCCGGGAGCACAGCGCCGCCGGAAAGATTGATTTCATCCACGCTGACTTGCGAGAACCGGGCGTGACCCGCTCGGCGGTCCAAGGGGTGGACACCGTCTTTCATCTGGCCGCAGATCACGGTGGCCGCGGTTATGTCGATCTACACCAGGCGGGACCTGCCTCCAATTTTTTTCTAGATGGACTCGTTTTCGCGGAAGCTTTGCGCGCGAAAGTAAAAAAGGTGGTCTTCGCGTCGTCCGGTTGCGTGTATCCCAACTTTTTGCAGTCGGACGTCAAGAAAGAACTCTACCTCACCGAAGATCTTACAAAGGGCCCGAATGATGCCGACAACACCTACGGCTGGGCCAAGTTGATGGGAGAATTTACCCTGAGCGCCTACGCCAAGGAACACGGCATGGGTGCAGCGTCTTGCCGCTACTTCACGGTTTACGGGCCGCGGGGCGTCGAGAATCACGCCGTAATTGCCATGATCGCGCGAGCCTTCCTCGGGCAGAATCCCTTCGAAGTTTGGGGCGACGGCACGCAAATCCGCAATTGGACCTACATCGAGGACATTGTCGAAGGGACCATTCTCGCCGGCGAAAAAATCAACGATGGCACGGCCATCAATCTAGGAACGATGGAGCGGATCAAGGTCATCGATGCGGTGAAAATGGTCTGCGACTTCACAGGCCACAAAGCGGAGATAAAGCTGCGGCCCGACATGCCGACGGGCCCACTCAATCGCGTTGCCGACAACTCCCTAGCTAAGAGGCTGCTCGGTTGGGAACCTAAAGTGCTCTTTCGGGATGGACTGAAGCGGACTATCGACTGGTATTACGCGACCAAAAATCGCGAAGAAGTGAACCGCACATTTGGCCGCATGCTAACCGAAAGATAGGGTTAGGGCTGCCAATAGTGCAGAAACGCTTGCGGTGCGTTTTTGAACAAATTGCCGTTCGAGCGCAAGTCAGCTGTCTCGCTAACGGCCCTTGAAACAATCCTGATTGAAGCGCAACAACTTTCAAAGTATGGTGTTAAGGCTGCGAGGGGCAGCCACTATTCCTTTGGGAGCCGGGTCCCCAACCCGGCAGAACACCGTTGAGGCACTGGCCGCGCCATTTCGGTCAGGACCTTCAAGCAAATCGGGGGAACATGCCCGCAGGCCTGCTCGCGTTTCTGATTTCGCTATTTGCATCTCTGATGCTCACGGTACCGGTGCGCGCACTGGCCCTGCGCATGGGTATGGTCGATCTGCCCGGGCCGCGCAAAGTCCACCTTCGCCCGATCCCTATGCTGGGGGGGCTGGCGATGTATGGCGCCGTGGTCCTGTCGGTGCTGTTTACCTTCAGTGGAGCAGCACGCGCCCAGATCGTGGGCATCTTGACGGGCGCCACCGTGGTCGCTGCGGTTGGTATTCTCGATGATCGAGGCTGGCTGCACCATCAGGTCAAATTGTTTCTCGCGATGCCATTGGCTGCTTGCGTCCTGCTGGTTACCGGCATTCACGCCCAGGTTTTTGAAATTCTTTTGGGCGGACGAACGGGCTACATTCTGGATGCCATTCTGACGGTTTTTTTCGTCGTAGGGATTACCGCCTCTTTCAGCATCCTGGACCACATGGACGGTCTTTGCGCCGGGGTGGCGGCTACCGCTTCCATCTTCTTCGCCTTGCTCGCCTACTTGAATGGGCAGACGTTGGTGACGACTCTGGCGGCTACGATTCTTGGTGCAGCAACTGGCTTTCTGCGCTGGAACTTCAAGCCCGCCAAGATTTTCATGGGCGATGGCGGTGCCATGTTCCTGGGATTCCTGATGGCCACGCTTGCGCTGAAGCTGCGACTCGAGCGGGCCAACCACATCTCCGCGTGGCTCGCTCCGCTGCTGATTCTGGGTGTGACCATTTTCGACACGACACTCGTCACGATTTCGCGCTCGCGTCGCGGCCTGCTGCCTTTTGCGGCGCCGGGCAAGGACCATGCCGCTCATCGGCTGGCTAATCTGGGACTGGGTCATCGGGGCGCGGTCATCAGCATGTATTTCTTGGGGCTACTGAGCGGCGGGGCTGCCGTGCTGGTAAGCTACCTGCAGCCGATTGCCGCAGTTCTAGTGGCCTTGGTTGCCTTTGCCGTAGTGCTTGGTGGGGTGATGCTTCTCGAACGGGCTCCCTATGAACGCCAAGCACAGAAGCCAGCCGCCGTCTCCTAATGCCTTCCATTCTGGAGGTACTGTTCCCTCAGGCTGAGCAGGTGCTCCACGGGTTTGCCTCGACAATGGGTTTCGCTATACTTAGCGGGTTGTCCGCTCACCCATTTTCCTCACATACCTCACCGGGCCGGGCGGAAAGCAGTCCATACTCTTGAGAATTTTGAGCGTGAGCATCCGGCCAAGCAAAAGTCCAGGGTGTCTCGCCGACTCCGGAAAGCGTACTCGTGCCAAGCACTGAAGAGCGGCCACGGCTGGGAGAGGAGAGTGGGGAGGTCATCGTTGTGGGAGGTTCCGCAGCGGGCTTGTATACGGCTGCCACGGTGGCCAGCGGCGGGCGCAAGGTGCGCGTGCTGGAATCAAGGCCGGGCTTCGAACCGGCGTCGCGGTCGCTGATCGTTACCGACCAATTCCGGACCCAGCTGGGCGCCGCCGCCTCGGAAAGCATTGTCAACGAAATCCGGCGATTCGAGCTATTTACTGATGGACGCTCTGCACAGGTCGTGTTGGCGCGGCCTGACCTCATCATTGAGAGATCGCGTCTGATCCCTGCTCTGGCGCGGACCGCGCAGCGCGCTGGGGCCAACCTTTCATTTGATACACGCTTTCTGGGACTCGCTCCGAACGGCCGCGGCCTGCGCGTGGAAGTCGATTCGGCGGGGCAACGCGAGGAATTGCATGCGGCAAGCGTAGTCGGAGCGGACGGCGCTTCCAGCCGCGTGGCTCGGGCCGCCGGCTGGCCGCCCATCGAAACGGTCCCGCTGGTACAAGCCATCGTTCGCTTGCCAAAGGATCATCCGCCGGACACGACCCGCGTGTGGTTCGTTCCGGACGATACGCCATACTTTTATTGGCTGATCCCGGAATCCTCCGAACGAGGCGCGCTCGGAATCATCGGCGAGGAAGGCCGTGACACGAAGAACTGTCTTTCGCGATTTCTCGAGAAAAGACACATGGAACCGCTCGGATGGCAAGGGGCGCGCATACCTGTCTATCGTGGTTGGGTGCCGGTGCGTCGGCGCATCGGAAATGGCGAGGTATATTTGGTGGGTGATGCGGCGGCCCAAGTGAAGGTGTCGACGGTCGGCGGAATCGTGACGGGACTTCGCGGAGCGCTCGGAGTCGGGCAATCGATCTTGCGGGGTGGGCGCAACAAGGAATTGATGGCCCTGCGCCGCGAGCTGGGAACGCACTGGCTGATCCGGCGGGCGCTTCACCATTTCCAGCAGAAAGATTATTCGCAGCTTGTCGACCTGCTCAATGCTTCGACACGCGAGTCTCTCGGTGCGATCAATCGCGACGAATCCACGCGCCTGCTATGGAACGTCGTGCGGCGGCAGCCGCGGCTTGTGCTGCTCGGCTTGCGAGGACTACTGATGGGTAGAGGATTGAAGGACTAGACGAGTTCTCAGGAAAGGAGGCGGAAGAGAGGTTGGTGCCTCCTCGGAAAACTTAGAACGGGTCTATACAGGCGGGCCAGGCTTCGCGATGATGTGCTTCCTTCAGCACGGCGGTTCGATCGACCTATATTGATTGCAGCGACTTCGTGCGACATGAAGGTGTTGCCTGAAGCGCTCCCAAGGAGAATCTGGATTGCGTCTTTCCGTGATTGGATGTGGCTACGTAGGATTGGTAACCGGGGCGTGTCTCGCCGCGGCCGGACATGAAGTGACCTGTACGGATATCGATGCGGAACGGATTCGGCGCCTCGAAGCCGGAGAGGTGCCCATCTATGAGCAACACCTGGAAGAAATACTTACGTCTGCGCGCAAGGACGGGCGTATTTTCTTTACTGCAGATGCCGGCGAGACAATCCGCGCCGGTGACGCCATTTTTATATGCGTGGGCACGCCGCCAAAAGAAAGCGGCGAGGCGGATCTTTCCGCAATCGACCAGGTTGCGCGACAGATTGCCGAACAGGCCCGCTCACCCAAGTTGGTGATCGAGAAGAGCACCGTTCCTGCGCGCACCGGGCTCGAACTGCAGCGAGCGCTGGCCGCTTATAGTAGCGGCGGCAAATCCACGTTTCGGGTGGCTTCGAACCCTGAATTTCTTCGTGAAGGCACGGCCGTCGAAGATTTTTTCCATCCGGATCGCATCGTGGTCGGCGTCGAGGACGAATCCGCGGCGGCAGATTTGCGTGAAATCTACCGGCCGATCCTCGAGCGCAAATTTCACTGCCCAGTGCACAAGGGCTCTTGCCCGCCGAGCCATCAGGCGGCATTTCTAGTCACCACCATCAATAGCGCCGAGCTCATCAAGCACGCGTCAAACTCCTTTCTCGCGTTGAAGATCAGCTACGCCAACGTCATCGCCGATCTCTGCGAAAGAATTGGCGCAGACGTTAAAGAAGTTACCTATGCCATGGGATTGGATCCCAGAATTGGCGGGCAATTCCTCAGTGCAGGATTAGGTTTTGGCGGCTTTTGCTTTCCCAAAGATGTGCAGGCGTTCATTCATCTCGCGGCCTCTGTGGGGGTCGATTTCGACATCCTGAAAGCCGCGGAACGCGTCAACAGGCAGCGCATCGACCGTTTTCTTGAAAAAGTACACAAGGCTCTGTGGGTCGTTAAGGGCAAACACGTGGCGGTTCTGGGACTGGCGTTCAAAGCCAACACCGACGACATTCGCTTTGCGCCGGCGCTTGAAGTGGTGAAACGTCTCTTGGAGGAAGGTGCGATTGTGCACGCCACGGATCCCGAAGCCATCTCGAGAACGAAAGCTCTTCTGCCAAAAGTGACGTATCACGAAGATCCGTACGAAGCGCTGCGCGGCGCGGATGCCGCGCTGGTTTGCACGGAGTGGGACGCTTTTCGCAACCTCGACTGGAAACGCGCGAAGTCCCTCATGGCGCGCGGCCTCGTCGTGGACGGCAGGAATCTCTATTCTCCCAAGCACATGCGCGAGCTTGGATTTGAGTATCATTCGTTCGGCAGAGCGTAGCCGTAGGCAGGGCATGTCAACGGCAAGTGGGCCCCGCCGCCAAACCAGGATTCATTCCGCGCCCGCCGTCAAGCCGTTTCCTTTGACGCGAATCCTTGCTTGAAATAAGCAAGGGTCAATCGCAAACCCTCGTCCAATCCCACCTTGGGCTCCCACTTTAGAATGCGCTTCGCTTTGGTAATATCAGGGCAGCGACGCTTCGGATCATCTTGCGGCAGAGGCTCAAGAGTAATCGGGGGAGCATTCTCAAAATGCTTGCGAACTCGCTCGGCAAATTCCAGAATAGTGATCTCCTGCGGGTTGCCGATATTCACGGGCAGATGTTCGTCGGAAAGCATCAAGCGGTAAATCCCCTCGATCAAGTCGGAGATGTAACAAAAACTGCGCGTCTGCTGGCCGTCTCCATAGATGGTGAGCGCTTTTCCGGTGAGTGCCTGATGCACGAAATTAGGCAGCGCGCGGCCGTCGTTGAGGCGCATTCTTGGGCCGTAGGTGTTGAAAATGCGCACAATATGGGTGTCCACACCATGATAGCGGTGGTAGGCCATGGTCATGGCTTCGGCAAATCGCTTGGCTTCGTCGTAAACGCCACGCGGCCCGATGGGGTTCACGTGGCCCCAGTACTGTTCATGCTGCGGCGAGATTTCCGGATCGCCGTAGCACTCGCTGGTCGAAGCCAGAAAAAACTTTGCCTTCTTCGCAAGCGCGAGCCCCAGCGCGTTGTGCGTGCCGAGAGCACCTACTTTGAGAGTCTGGATGGGCAGTTTCAGGTAGTCCACAGGACTCGCTGGGGAGGCCAAGTGCAAAACATAGTCCACCGGCCCGGGCACGTCGATGTATCTAGAAACGTCGCACCGCGCGAAGCGAAAATTAGGATGCTGGAGGAGGTGTCCAACGTTGCTATCGACTCCGGTAACGAGATTGTCCAGAACCAACACATCCCACCCTTCGCCAATCAGACGGTCAGAAAGATGCGACCCCAGAAATCCAGCCCCCCCTGTGAGCACTGCTCTCATCTATCCTCCGCGAAATGGCAGCCCGTTAGTGTAGCCTGCGATTGCTTAATTGACCACATATCTGGCGGGGGATAGGATGCGCCCTTTGGGTGAGGAATCTCAGGCTATGGCAGCCGAGAAGAATTCAGGAACCGACCCACCGAGAGATCGGCGCATGTGTCGGGTAGTCCTTGGTCTTCTGGGGATATTGCTACTGGGTGGGGTGCTATTGCTGCTTGGCGTGGGCCGCTGGCTGGTCGTGGAAGATCCGCTCGAGAAGGCGCAAGCCATCGTCGTCCTCAGCGGGCGCATGCCCCTGCGGGCCTTGGAAGCTGCGAAGCTCTATCGCGAGGGTTACGCACCAAAAGTATGGGTCACCCATTCGAGCGAGCCTGGAGCGACGCTTGCAGCGATGCAAATCGCCTACGTCGGGGAAGATTCTTACAATTTGCGGGTGCTGGTGCACGAAGGGGTGCCTGCCAACGCGGTCCGCGTATTGGAGCCTTCCATCATCAACACGGCCGATGAAATTGCAGCGGTTTCTGCAGCACTTGAAGAAGAAAAGGGCAGGACCGTGATTATCGTGTCGAGCAAAGTGCATACGCGCCGCGTGCGAATCTTATGGCACCGGCTAGTCGCAGGCCGTGGGCAGGCCATCGTCCGCGCTGCTTCGGACGATCCCTTCGAACCGCGGCGCTGGTGGCGCACGACGGGTGACGCTCTCGACGTTGTTCGCGAACTACTGGGCATCTTGAATGTCTGGGCCGGGATGCCGCTGCGCCCCGCAAACTAGAAATTCAGAAAAAGAAAAACCGTTTGCGGCGAGGGAGATCGATTTCACCCGGCAGTTCAGGGACATGCGGCAAGCCGCGTCCCTCGAAGGCGGCCATGGGGTTTTCGACAAAAAGAGCAAGGGCCTTTCCTTCTCCAAACCGTTCCCGAACAAGATCGAATGCCGGCTGGAGTTTGAGGGGACGCCCACGAGTATTGTGAGCATCGCTGGCCACGAAGTGAACCAATCCGTCGGCCGTCCAGCGCCACGCATCCTTTTGCGCTCCAGGACCAAAAGTTCCCGTCAAGGAGCCCGCCGTCACTTGGATGAAGCAACCGAGCCGGACCCACTTCGTAAGCCGCTCCGTCTGTTGGCGCAGAATGGCGTTGCGCTCCGGGTGGGTTATCACCGGCCGCAGTCCCAGAAGCTGAATCTCATGCAACGTCTGATCCATAGCCGGCGGGATTGAATATTCGTTGAATTCGATGAGCAGGTAGTCGCGCTGGTTGATGCAGAAGGGCGGGGCGTCCGCGCGCAGGGCGTCCAGATTCTCAGGGTTCAAATGAAAATCGCAGCCAGTGGCCAGAATCAGACGGTCGCCAATTTTCGCTTGAAGTTCCTCTCGCCGCTCCCGCACGCGCGCATAGTCAAAATAGTATTCATTGCTGGAGTGCGGAGTCGCCACAACATGCGTAATTCCATCCGCAATCGCAGATTCCGCCATCGCCAAGGAAAGCTCAATATTGTCCGGACCATCGTCCAGCCCCGGCAGGATATGACAATGCACGTCCACCATACTCTTAGAGAAACTCCTTAGCGCCAGCAAGCGGCACCTGCCCGCCACACTCCCGGCGCAAACACGTCCCCGTGCAGCACATAACCAAGGCCAGCATCACGCCACCGCCAATACCCAGCAGCTCGACGGGCGCGCCAACGGTCAGGAGCAGGAGGAGAGTCATCGCGGAATGGCGGGCCCGCTCTGGTTGCTCTTTCTCGTTGCCAAATGCATCGATGCTATCTTCCCGCGTCTCGCCGCAGGCCGCAACAGCTCTTGAACAAGCGGTAACACTCTGAGCTACAGCGTTTTTTTGTTCGCCTAGAACCTGCTATATTAAAGCGTCTCTACCCAATCGGCCGAATGGCCTGCATCATCCCCAAAAATGACTAGGAGAGCGACGTAACTCATGCCAATAGACCGGAAACCAGAATTCTTCAAAGGCGCTCAGCTGAAAGTCGCCATCATTGGCTGCGGATATGTTGGGCTGCCGCTGGCCCTGCGTTTCGCGGAAGCGGGCCACAAAGTCACGGGATTTGACACCGATCCGAACAAAGTGACCATGCTCAACGCCGGCAAGTCCTACATCGAGCATATTCCGCAAACCAAGATCCAGCAGTTCGTCAACTCGAAGCACTTCAGCGCCACCACGGATTTCGCGCGCATCAAGGAAGCGGACGCCATCATTATCTGTGTACCGACACCTTTGGACGAGCGGCGCGAACCTGACCTGAGCTACGTCGAACAGACTGCTATTTCGATTCAGCCTCACCTGCAGAGGGGACAGCTGGTTGTTCTTGAATCGACCACCTATCCCGGCACAACCGAGGAGCTGGTGCTGCCCATCCTCGAGAAGAGCGGCCTGCACTGCCCCATCGCTGCCGGTCCGGAAAATGAAAATATCGCGTGTGATTTCTTTCTGGCCTTTTCGCCGGAACGCGAAGATCCTGGCAACAAACAGTTTGGGCTGGCACAGATTCCGAAAGTCGTGGGGGGCGTGAATCCGCCGAGCGGACGCGCCGCAGTATCGATCTATGCACAAGTTGTCGCGCGCGTCGTGCCGGTCAGCTCCACGCGGGCCGCGGAAATGGCCAAGCTGCTCGAAAATATTTTTCGTTGCGTCAACATTGCGCTGGTCAACGAACTGAAGATGCTCAGCCTGCGCATGGGAATCGACATCTGGGAAGTCATCGACGCAGCCGCAACCAAGCCGTTCGGCTTCATGCCCTTCTACCCCGGCCCCGGCCTCGGCGGCCACTGCATTCCGGTCGATCCCTACTATCTTTCCTGGAAAGCGCGCGAGTTCGACTTCTCCACGCGATTCATCGAACTGGCTGGCGAAGTGAACACCGCCATGCCCTATCATGTGGTGGACGCAATCGCCGCAGCCCTTAACGACCACAAAAAGAGTCTCAAGGGCTCGAAGCTGCTGATTCTCGGTGTGGCTTACAAGAAGGATGTCGACGACCTTCGTGAATCGCCCACGCTGAAAATCATGCAACTCCTGCAGCAGCGCGGTGCAAATCTCGAATACAACGATCCCTATTTCCCGCAGCTCCACAAGATGCGACACTACAACTACGAAAACATGAAGTCCGTGCCGCTGAATGCCCAAACTCTGGGAAGCTATGACGGGGTGATCATCGCGACAGATCACTCGAGCTACGACTACGTTGCGATTGTAGACGCCGCCAAGCTTGTTGTAGACACGCGCAACGCCACGCGCCGGGTCATTCGTCACCGCGACAAAATCATTCTCTGCTAGGCGCCGATGGCCTCATCCGCCGAAGAAATACGACGCCAGCTCGAGGAAAGCGCTCGCGTAAAACAGAGTTTTTCCAACGAGCTAGTCGGGCGCATCGCGCAGTTTGCCGAAAAAAGCTCCACGGCGCTCCGCGACGGCGGAAAAATCGTCTTCTTCGGAAATGGCGGGAGCGCAGCCGATGCCCTACACCTCGCGGCTGAGCTTGTCGTAAGGCTGCGCGCCGACCGACCTGGCCTTGCGGCGCTGGCATTGACCACCAATCCCTCGGTACTCACCGCAGCAGGCAACGACTATGGATTCGAACGCATTTTTTCGCGGCAAATCGAATCGCTCGTCGCTGCCCGGGACGTTCTGGTGGCCCTCTCAACAAGCGGCGCGAGCCCCAATATAGTTCGCGGAATAGAATCCGGCCGCGGGCGCGGTGCCTATCTCGTTGCGTTCACGGGCGAAACCGGCGGTGCGCTCGCCGGCAAAGTTGATCTTCTTCTGAACGTGCCTTCCGAAGACCCGCAACGAATCCAGGAAGCCCATATCACCATCGGCCACATCGCCTGTTCCTTGATAGAGCGGCTGGCAACACCCTAGCGTGCAGCGGCGTTTTGGCCGCATAGCCCGTTTTCGAGAGTTGATCTGGGAGTCACGTTCCGTCGTGCAACCTGGTGAGCGAACTTCTACTTTGCGCGCTGCAACTCCACCCTCGCCGTCGCAAACGGCATGATCGCCTCCAGAAGTACGGGCGTGCGCGCCACGTTGTTGGCGAAGTACATCGTGAAATGAGCGTCCTTCATCTCCAGCCCGTTCTCAAACACGCGTATCTCAATCTTCGAAGTCTTGTAGCTGCCTGCAGGAACAGTCACCGCCTCGCCCGCGCTTGCGAGCTTCGCTCTGACGTCGTACAGTTTGTGCCCATCGTAGACTGGACATCGCAATTCTGCTGTCTTGGTCCAATCCACGTTCCGCAAGTATTGCAGCATCCCAAGCGGGTCGCGCGTTCCAGGAAGCACGCGCGTCTCGGTAGCGTGCGGAGGTGCCGGCTCTTTTCCCGTGGCCGTCATGCGCTGGACGGAATCCACTTTCTGCCCCCGTTCGTTCAAGTGCAGTTCGTACTGAAGACTCGTCATGGTCACGGCATCGCTGTAGGAATCAAACTGGTCGTCAAGCTCGAAGACCATCCGCAGCGGGTTTTCGGTGTGCGCAAACGCCTGAAGATGCCATGCGTTGTTCCCGAAAAAATCCTTCCGTTCGCCCACTTGCAGTTTCAGATTGGCCACATTGGTTAGGTTCGAGACATTCGCCGTGTATTCCAGCACTTCGCCGCGTCGCAGCGGCAGCCCCGGATCCGCCTCGGGCTCGCCATTCGTGCTCGCGGTGCTCGTCGATGGAGGGCTCGTCGCGGCGGCCGCGAGAGGGGCGCCCATCGGATCGGGATCGGGCGAGGAGGCCGACCCTCGCGCCGCTGCCTCGCTTCGTTCTCGCACCAGGTAGTACCCCCCGGCAGCACATCCAATAACCGCCAAAGCAGCGACGCCGATAACTATCCGGTAGCTCATGCTCTTTGTGTGACCTGCATAGGAAACAGTCCCTTGCCTTTTGGCCTTCCGTCGTACAATACAAATTCGTCCGCGGTAGCCCGGCAAAGTCCGCCGGACACTACCCACGAACTTTGAGGTTACCAAAAACGCGAGGCCCGCGTCTTCGCCGGCGCCGCGTTAATGACCGAGACGGCACTCCGCCGCCGACGGACCTCGATCGAGGAGGAATTCCTGAATGCGCTACCTCGTTACAGGCGGCGCCGGTTTTATCGGCTCGAACACAGTAGACGAACTCGTGCGGCGCGGCCACAGCGTGGTTGTGCTCGATGACCTTTCGTCCGGCAAAGAGGATAACCTCGCGGAAATCCGCAACAAGATTACCTTCATGAAGGGCAGCATCACGGATATCGAAGTTGTCCGCAAGGCCATGCACGAGGCTGAATACGTGCTGCACCTCGCCGCCCGTACTTCTGTCCCGCGCTCCGTCAAGGATCCCATCGAAACAAATAAAATCAACATCGATGGATCTCTAAATGTGCTGGTCGCCGCGCGCGACGCCAAGGTGAAACGCGTGGTTTTCGCCGCCTCTTCTTCGGCGTACGGTGAAACGCCCACGCTGCCTAAAGTCGAAACCATGCAGCCTGCGCCCATTTCGCCCTATGGCGTCACTAAATTCGTCGGCGAACTCTACGCGCAAACGTTTGGCCGCTGTTACGGACTCGAAAATGTTTCTCTCCGCTACTTTAATATTTTCGGGCCTCGCCAGGATCCCGGCTCGCCTTACTCCGGCGTTCTGGCAAAATTGTGCACGTGTTTTCTAGAAGAGACGCAGCCTGTGATATTTGGGGACGGCAAGCAATCACGCGACTTCACGTACGTCGAAAATGCCGTCCAGGCCAATCTTCTTGCGTGCGAGGCTCCCAATGTTACTGGCAAGACCTTCAACGTGGGAACCGGCGACCGTTTCACGCTGAACCAGACACTTGAGCTCCTTGCGAAAATATCCGGCAAGAAACTCGAAGCTAAGTACGATCCTCCGCGCGACGGCGACATTCGTGACTCCCAGGCCGACATTGGCCAAGCTCGCGAATTCCTCGGCTACGATCCGCAAGTCAGTTTTGAAGAAGGTCTCAACCGCACCTTTGAGTGGTACCGCTCGACACAAACCAAAGCGGAAGCAAAAACAAAAGAGTGAACGGCTGCTGAGTTATGGGGCGGAAGAGCGTTTCTGGCCCTCCGCGTCGTCTATTCTGAACGAGCCGCTGGTGCTTTACGGATTCACGGTCTTGCCGTAGCTCAACGGCTCTCCCGCTTTTGGCTTGTCGAAGTTCCAGAAGTGCAGTGGCTCGAGCTTCTTCTGTTCCGGCCACACCTGGTCCAGGGTATCGCCTTCAAACAATTCTCCGTTTTTCATGACCCAGTGAATCGTGTTCGTATTGTGAATATCGTCCAGCGGGTTTTTGTCGAAAATGACTAAATCGGCCAGCTTGCCCGTCTCGATCGAACCAAGATCCTCCGGCCGCCCGATGATTTTTGACCCGTTCACCGTCGCGCACCGCAGCACTTCGAGCGGCGTCATTCCGCCGCTCGCGAGCATCCACATCTCCCAGTGATACCCGAGTCCCTGCAATTGACCGTGGCTGCCCACTCCGACAAGTCCCCCGGCCCGCGTGAGCTTGGCCATTTGCGCTGCCAGTTTCGGGAATGCATACTCCTCTTTACGGAACCAGTCCGGCCGACGGTTGGTCTTTTCATCGATCTGGTTGTGCGGGGTAAAGCGGTTGAGCTTGACGTTGTCGTGCACTTCGGTGTTCTCGAACCAGTACTCCTGGCCAAACGGGCCGCCGTAGTTCACGATCAGCGTGGGCGTCTCCGCGATTCCAGACTGCGCAAAGATCTGCAGGACATCTTTGTAAAGAGGAGTGATCGGGAGCGTATGTTCGTTGCCGTGAAAGCCGTCGATGACGTGAGTCAGGTTCAGCTTCAGGTCCAATCCACCCTCGGTCGTGGGCATCATCTCCAATTCCTTCGACGCTTGTACCATGAACTGCCGCTGCCTGCGGTTGCCCACGATGTAGCTCTTGATGTTGTGCGTGCCGTAATACTTTCTGTATTTCGTCAGCACGCCTTTTGCTTCCTCCATCGATTTGAAATCGTTATCGGAAAAAACACCAGGCCCAGTGGAAAAAGCGCGCAGCCCGATGATGTCGCCGGCGTCCACTAGGTCTTGATAGGCAAACATGTCGTTCGTGCTGGTCTGCACGTCCAGTCCGGCAGTCACGCCGTACGCCAGGTTCGCCAAAAACGCCGAGTTTTCCGTGTCCAGAATGCCGCGGCGAATTTCGAACCAATGCGCGTGCGTGTCGACAAAGCCGGGCACGATCGTTTTCCCGGAGACATCGAACACTTTGGCGCCCGCGGGCACCGTGCCCCTGGCACCGACACTCTTGATGCGATTGTTCTCGACCACAATATCCGCGTTCTTGAGGACCTCCTCGCCTTTCATGGTCACCACGGTCGCGCCTCGCAGCACAATCGTGCCCTTCGGGGTTTTCCGCGGAACTTCAAGGTTGACGGCGATCTCCTCTACGTTCTTGTCCTCTTCCTTGAGCTTCTTCGCCTCTTTTTTCTCGTCCTTCTTCTCGTCTTTGTCGGCATCCGCTGATTGCGCGCCCGTTTCTTTTTTCTCGCCTTCCTTCTTCTCGCCTTCTTTCTTCTCCTCTTCCTTCGGCGGCTCAAAGGAAATCGCGCTGAGAGACTCGCGGAACAGGCTCGCTCCAACCGCCCATATGATGGTTTTACCGTCATCGGCCCAATTGAAATAATCGGCGCCGATATCGGTTAGCCGTTTCACCGGCACGGACGGCGAGGACACGTTCACCGTAGGCGCTTCACCACCGACCACCGGCATGGCCGTCACATAGAGTTGGTTCATTACGTGCGCGAGTACCCATTGCCCGTCCGGACTGGCCCGCACATCGCCCGCCGGGATGGGCTCCTCGGCAAAGTAGCCGCCTGTCCCCTTCACCTGGAGGTGCGTGCGGCGGTCTGTGCCGTCAAAGCGCAGCGAAACAAGCCCCTGCGGCGTATAAATGTAAATCCTGTCTTTATCGTGCGTGAAGTGCGGCGAGCCTGCACCGCGCGCGGGCAAAATCAAATTCGCATCGCCGCCTTGGGCGGAAATCCAGATGAGATCCGCATTGTGCGTCTGACCGCTGTCGAACTGGAGTCTATCGCGGTCATAAGCGTTCCCGCGCAGCGCCACAATCCGGGTTCCGTCTGGCGACCAAACCGGATT
>Ga0209006_10001669_pt1 | contig 20116 bp, 9 predicted proteins | sample JacPin_JW_Ref_O2_FD_188567 | JGI IMG/M metagenome (GOLD analysis project Ga0209006, IMG submission 188567) | Forest soil microbial communities from Algoma, Ontario, Canada - Jack Pine, Ontario site 1_JW_Ref_O2 (SPAdes) (version 2) | ecosystem: Environmental > Terrestrial > Soil > Boreal...
GACGCCGGCCGGGTAGTCGCGATAGGTCTTCGATCCGGGCGGGCGAACAGAAACATTGGCGTGATGCACCACGGCGCGATTGGACGGCCGGAGCTCGGCCGCTTTCACCCACTTGTCTTCGGTGAATCCGCTGGGAACGATGATGTAGGTGTAGTCGATTACGCCAGTGGCCGGCACCTTATATTCGACCGGCATCTCGACCACATAGTCCGGCTTCCCGATGTTCCAGCCTTCCAGCCACTCCACGGGCTTCGGCTTATCCTTGGCGTCGCCTTCCGGCGCACCCGCGTCCACCCAGGCCACCAGCGTCTTGATGTCGGCGTCGCTCAAGCGGCGATCGTTCGAAAAATGGCCATAAGCCGGGTCTGCAAACCAGGGAGGCATCTTCTTGACCAGCACCGCCTGCTTGATCGCTTTCGCCCAGGGACGCGCCTCTTGATAAGTCAGCAACGGCATCGGACCAATTTCGCCGGGGCGGTGGCATTCCTGGCAATTCTTTTGCAGGATCGTCGCTACGTTCCGGTTAAAGGTAACCGATTCGGCGGCCGACAAGCCAATCGTGCAAGTCAACAACGCGATCAAAAAACGCATGCTGTCCCCTTTCGTGACGATCGGGCTCTTGATGGTTCGTTGGGCCAATCGTGGCAAGCCAGCCTGGGCTCAAACCTGGCTCGTACCGATTCTATAACTGGATTGGGCGGCGGCAATAGCTCCAATGGACTATTGCAACCTGGCCATTGCGCGGCTTTTAAGCCGTTTTGGTCGCCAGCCGGGGCTGATCCAGGTCTAAGGGGTATCTGACAAGAACGCCGAAAATGTTTCGAAGCCAAATGACGCCCAGCGGCGAGGCGCAGTAGTTCGAGTGAGCTATTGAACTCGCCCAAGGGCGATATAGAATCCGAACCATTGCTAATCGATCGCGCAAGTTGAATTGCGCCGACCTAGTAGATCGACATCGATCCTGTGAGGGGATTTCGCTTATGACAAGCCCGAGTTCGGCTTTTCGCGGAGCAACGAAAGTAGCTGCGTTGCTCGCTTTTTCTCTGTGCACCACTGCATTGCTGTGGGGGCAATCCGCATCAACTGGTGCTTTGACAGTCACCGTGACGGATGAAAGCGGCGCGATAATCGCGGGCGCTGCCGTGACGGTCAGTAACACGGCGGGGCTGACGCGCACGAATCCGACCGATGCGGCCGGAAGTTACACTTTTCCGCAACTGCCCCCGGATACCTATCGGGTGAGTGTTACGGCTCCTGGATTCAAAACCTTTGAGACCACGTCGGTGACGGTGCACGTCACGGAAACTCAAACGCTGGACGCCAAACTTGCCGTCGGACAGCAGGCCGAGCATATCGAAGTAGCAGCACAGGCATCGTTGCTCCAGACGGAGAGTTCCACGCTGGGCGGCGTGGTTGGAAATCAGACCATCGAGGCTCTCCCGCTCACCACGCGAGATTACCTTCAAATCATGAATCTGTCTCCCGGAGTTGGAACCGACGTGAACGACGCCACCGCGGCCGGCCGCGGTCTGCAGAACATTTATGTCAACGGCAAAGACGGCAACAGCAGTAATTTTCAAATAGACGGCATCACCGTCTCGAATTTCGGAAGCGGAGGCGAAGGAGCCGGTTTCTTCAACGGCGCCGCTCCGGTGCCCAGTCCCGATGCTCTGCAGGAATTCAAGGTCCAGACGTCGAACTACGACGCCAGCTACGGCCGGAACTCCGGCGCCAGTGTGAATGTTGTCACCAAGTCGGGTTCGAACGTTTTCCACGGATCGTTGTTCGAGTATTTTCGAAACACCGACCTCAACGCCAATACATTCTTTCGGAATGAAACCGGACAGCCGTTGGGCGTGCTGAATCAAAATCAGTTTGGCGGCACGCTGGGCGGCCCCATCAAAAAGGACAAGCTTTTCTTCTTTCTCTCCGGGCAGGGCACCCGACAGAGGAACGGGATCGTCGCGGGTGGAACTGAAACGCCTACTCTGCCGGAACAGCTCACTGGCGATCGATCGCTCCTGGGGCTGGAGAATGACTTCTGCGCCACGAATCCGAACAACCTTCCAGGACAACCCGGGCATGCGTACGCGATCTCGAGCGCCGGCGGCCAGCAGCTCACCTGTCCCGGCGGCGGGCCTCCGGGGCAGGGCACTATTGCGGTGCCCCTCAATTCCGTGGGAGGACTCAGCGCGGCGGCCTACAATATCCTGAGCGCCAAGCTGCCCAACGGACAGTACGCGGTGCCCACTCCCCAAATCATCCGAAAGTCCGGCGCGAACGTGATCGGCTTGGCCACCGTGAGCGATCCCTTAACGTTCAATGAGAGCCAGGGCTTGGCCAGTGTCGATTACAATATTTCGACCAAGAACACATTCACCGCGAAGTGGTTTTGGGATCAGGGAAATCTGATCACCCCGTATACGAGCTCGCTTCCCACCGGCGGAAGCAACGCTGTTACGGGAAATTCGATCGCCTCCGGCAGGCTAACGACATTGATCACGACCAATCTGATCAATGAAGCGCGTTACTCGTATAATTTCACGCGCGCACAGTCCAGCAGCCTGATTCCCTTCACCACGCAAGGGCTCGGTATCGCGTCCAGCAACCCGACCAATTCTCTGCCGCCCGTAATAACTGTGAACGGGCTGTTTACTTCCTTTGGGGGCGTCTACGATGCATCCAAGTCGCCTTTCACCAGCAACGAATACAACGACCAGATTTCCTGGACCCATGGACGCCATACGATTCGGGCCGGCTTCAATGAAATCACGACCGAATTGGACCAGTGCTCGTGCGGTAAGCTGCGCGGGTCGCTCACGTTCAGTTCCTTTGCCGATTTCCTGCTGGGTGAGAGTGCGGCCCAAAATGGCAGTCCTACCGGCCAGAGCAACATTCTAACCTCCGCCGCGACGATCCAGCTATGGTCGTCGCCACTGGAAGACGTGGAGCATTACGCCAGCGCCTTTGTTCAGGACGATTTCAAGATGACGAATCGACTGACATTGAATCTGGGTTTGCGCTGGGAATATCTGGGAACCATGGCGGAGCAGAATCCGCAGGCGGGAACCAATGGCAATTGGCCTTTGGCTGCCAGTATACCGATACCGCCCGCGTCGGGCACTTATGTCGGCTGGACCCTCGCCCAGAATTACGCCGGGCCCCTGGAGCCGGGACTGGTGCGGCGCAACACCGACCTGTTTACGAATGGCCGCGCGCCTTATCACAACTTCGCTCCTCGCCTGGGGCTCGCCTGGCAGCCGTTCGGCGACAAGCTGGTGGTGCGGGCCGGAGGCGGCATCTTCTACGACATCATCTACGGAGACCAGCAGGAGCAAACCGCCAATTCGACGCCCCCGAATGCCGCGGCCTTCACTTATACCGGACCGCAAAACGCATTAGCGACCTTCGAGAATCCATTCAATCCCACGGTTGCCCCCGGCACGTGGGCGGGTTTCCTCAGGACTCCAACCTCCGCTCTCGTGATGCACGGTATCGATCCAAACCTGTTAAGCCCGATCACTTACTCCTGGAACGCTACCGTGCAGTACGCCATTAAGCCCTCGCTGGTTTTGCAAGTTGGCTACATCGGAAACCGGAGCGAACATCAGGCGGTAAACATCGTCGATTACAACGTTCCGCAACTGGCCACCGCGTCCAATCCAATCAACTGCGGTGGACCCCACGGCTGTATCACCACCAACACCGCCGCCAACGCCGGAGAGCGCGTCCCGGTGTTGGGCATCGGTATAGCCGGCGTCTCCATTACCACCAATGCAGGGGATGCGAATTACGAATCCGTGCAATTATCGCTGCAGCAGCGCTTTTCTCACGGACTACAGTTTGGAGCTTCCTACACCTACGGCAGATGCTTCAACGATATGGTGGGCACGTCGGGTGGCGGCGGATTTACAGCCAACAGCGGAGATGTCACCAATCGCGCGCAAATGTATGGGCCCTGCGACTACGATCGGCCGCAACGGTTTGTCGTGAACTATAGCTACGCGATTCCGGGTTACCAGCACAGCAACAAATTCGTGAACGTGGCGTCGTCCGGCTGGTCCGTAGCGGGCGTCACGACTATCCAGGATGGCTATCCGTTGACCATCGAGGATGCCAGGGGAGGCGCCGTGTATGGTAATCCCGATGTCGGCGCCGCCATGACTGTGGGTTACTCCCGGGCCCAGATGTGTCCTGGAGCTAATTACTCGGATATCGTTAATCCGGGCGCCGTATCGTCCAAGCTGACGGATTATTTCAACGCCAGCTCATTTTGCTCGATACCCATCATCGGGCAGGTGAACGGAGTGGGCGGCGCTACCGGGTACGGAAACTCCGGGCGCAATATCGTTCTTGGCCCGGGGCAATTGAACTTCGACGCATCCATCGTCAAGAAGACGGTCGTCGGCGGGTTAAGTGAAAGTGGCTATATTGAATTCCGCACCGACTTTTTTAACCTGGCCAATCACCCCCAATTCGCAAATCCGTCGTTGCTGGTGTCCTCGCCGGCGACTTTCGGCACCATCACCGCAACCAATGTGGGACCGCGCGTGATCCAGTTCTCGTTGAGGTACAACTTTTGATGCGTGTATTTCTTCTCTCGATCGGATTGACCCTTGCCGCCTCCGCAGCCCGGGGGCAGCAGAGTAAGGCCGTAGATGACGCCGTCCTGAAGAACGCTGGCAAGACCGGAAGCGAGTGGCTCTCCTACGGCCTCACTTCCGGCGAGACGCGCTACAGTCCGCTGAATCAGATTAACGCGGCCAATGTGAGCCGGCTTGGTCTGGCTTGGTCCTATGACATTGGCCAGGGCGGCGGCAGCCAGGAGGCCACGCCGTTGGTCTGGAACGGCACCATTTATAGCATCACCAATTGGAGCGTGGTTTACGCGGTGGACGCTCGCACCGGCAAGGAACGCTGGCGCTGGGATCCACAGGTGAATCGCACCGCTCTGGCGCCGGTGCTGTGTTGCGGAGCTGTGCTGCGCGGCTTGGCCATCTATGAAGGCAAAATCATCGCGCCGATTCTGGATGGCAGACTGGATGCGCTGGACGCCGAAACAGGCAAAGCGCTTTGGGAAGCGCGCGTCGCGTTTCCCCAGGACATCTACACCATCACCATGGCGCCGCGCATCGCGAAGGGCAAGGTGATTATCGGCGTAGCGGGCGGTGAGTATCCCACGCGTGGATTCTTCGCCGCTTACGACGCCAACAGCGGTCAGTTTGCTTGGAAGTTCTACACCGTTCCGGGCGACCCGTCGAAGCCCTTCGAGAACGAGGCGATGAAGAAAGCCGCCGCAACCTGGACCGGCGAATGGTGGAAAACCGGCGGCGGAGCGCCTGTGTGGGACGCGATCTCCTACGATCCGGAAGCGAATCTGCTCTATGTGGGAACCGGCAACGCGGGCCCCTGGGCCGAATCAGCTCGTGGGCAAAAGGCCAGCGACGGCAAGGACAATCTGTACGCGTGTTCCATCCTCGCGGTAAATCCCGACAACGGCACTTTGAAATGGTATTACCAGGCGGTGCCCGGCGACGAGTGGGATTTCGACAGCGTCCAGCAAATGGTGCTGGCGGACATCACGATCAAAGGACAGATGCGCAAAGTGCTGATGCAGGCTGGCAAGAACGGCTTCTACTATGTGATCGATCGGCTTACCGGCAAGTTCATTTCCGGCCAGCCGTTTGTTCAGGTGAATTGGGCGAAAGGACTGAATGAAGCCAACGGCCGGCCGATCTTCAATTCCGAAGCGTTCTACGGCGCCGATTCCGTGGCGATTTCACCGGGCGCAGGCGGCGCGCACAACTGGTCGCCCATGTCCTATAATCCGGCCAGCGGATTGGTTTATATTCCTGCGACTGTTAGTGGCAGCTCCAGCTACGCGGTGGACCCGAATTATGAGTACCACCCCGGGCAAAAAAACAAAGGGACGGGAACGGGGGTAAATAAGCTGCCGCCCCCACCCGCCATCGGTCCCGAACTACCAGAGGGTATTAAAGGTGGCGCGTTAATCGCGTGGGATCCGATTACGCAAACACGGCGCTGGATCCAGCCGGGCGGTGGTGGCATGGGCGGCGGAACAGTCACTACCGCCGGAAATTTGGTGTTCCAGGTAATTAATGACGGCCGCCTGGTCGCTTATAGCGCCGACAAGGGCGAGAAACTCCTCGACGTCCAAACCGGTCTGAAGGGAGGCATGGGTCCGCCGATCACCTACGAGCTGGATGGCAAGCAATACGTCACTGTGTCGGGTGGGATTGGCACAGGCGTGCCGCCGCGACCTGCCGCTATCGGCGAGGCGCCCCGAACCGCATCCAATGCCCCCACGGCGATGCCGAAATTGCTGACGTTCGTCCTGGACGGCAAGGCGCCGCTTCCCGACGCCAAATCGGCCGCCAAAGAGTAAAAGGAGCTCCATGAAACAATTTGCGATGGCCGCGTGCTTCGCCATCGGCGTCACTTGCCTGATCTCACAGGCAGCGACACTGCAGAACAAGCCGAAGCCGCCAAAGTCCGCGCGCGTGTATGTTTTCGATTGCGGGCTTCTGACGTTGAATTCGCCGGCCAATTTCGGTTTCACAAAAGAAGAGGTCGGTGAGAAGGTGGTGCTGGCGGTTCCGTGTTATTTAATCGTGCATCCCAAGGGCACGCTCATGTGGGATACCGGTGTGATTCCAGACGCCCAAGTGGATGGCGCCCCGCACGGAATCTCGCTCGCCACCAAGACTCTGCGATCTCAGATGGCTGAAATTGGATATGCGCCGGAGGACATCAAGTATCTGGCGCTTTCGCATCTGCACGCCGATCACACCGCGAACGCCAACGATTTCGCCGGTTCTACCTGGCTGGTACATAAGACGGAGCGCGACGCCATGTTTGGCGGTCCACGGGTTCCCGGAAGCTTTGCGCCTGCCACCTTCGCAAAACTAAAGGACAGCAAAACCGTGTTCCTTCCGGAAACCGACTACGACGTGTTTGGCGACCGGACTGTGGTGATCAAGTACGCGCCCGGTCATTCGCCGGGTCATCAAATTTTGTTCCTGAGGCTGAAAGAGACCGGCCCAGTTCTCATTGTGGGCGACCTGTTCCATATGCCTCAGGAGATCGCCATGCACCGGGCGCCGACCGTCGAATTCAACAAGGAACAAGGGGCCGCTTCCCGCGCGATGGTGCTCGATTTCCTGCAAAAATCCGGAGCACGATTGTGGATCGAGCACGATCTGGCGACGTTCGTTACGCTTAGAAAGTCGCCCGCATTTTACCAGTAAGAACCCGAGATGACACGCTCACAATTTGTGTTTCTGTTCTTGAGTGTTGGGCTGCCGGCGCTGGCGCAGCAATCCGAACTCAGTATCACGCTGGCCGGACAATCGATGATCCGTTCGGATATCCGCGCATCGGCCCCTGACGCCATGTCGACCATCGCATCGCTGCTGAAGGGCGATGTGAACTTCACCAATTTCGAGGGCACGGTGGCTAAGCCGGGACAGCCGAATGATAGCGTGCCGTTCCAGGGCTCGGGATTCCTTGCGCCGCCGGAAGCGTTGGATGCGCTGAAGGCTCTTGGCTTTAACCTGGTGTCTCTATCCAACAATCACGCCGCGGATCTGAAGGTTCCGGGCATTGAGAACACGCTGGAGCAGGTGAACCGTTTAAGTCTGGTTCATGCCGGAATTGGGAAGACGATCGAGGAGGCCGTAGGGGCCGGTTACCTGCACACGCCCAAAGGCACGGTGGCGCTAGTGGCGATGGCATCGGGCGAAGTGGCGAAGGGAGGATCGGCCCTGGCGAACCGGCCGGGCGTGGATGAGCTGCGAGTAGAGCCCGGCAACAAGCCGAACGAGGAGGATGCCCAACGCATTCTTCAGAGCATCCGCGATGCCAGCAAGAAGGCCGATCTCGTGGTGGTCTATCAGCACAATCATATCTTCGACAAGCCCTTTGGCCCCATGATGCAGGAAGAGCTGCCGGAACGATTGGTGCCGCCCGATTGGATCAAGAAATGGACGCACGCGGAAGTGGACGCGGGCGCCGATATCGTGGTGCTGCATGGCGCGCCGCTGGTGCAGGGCGTCGAAATTTATCACGGCCGGATTATCTTCTACGATCTAGGTAATTTCATCTTTCAGTTGGTTCCGACGTTGACGGCGCTGGATGAGCCGATCATCTGGGAAAGCGTGGTGGCCACGGCGAAATTCGAAGGAAAGCGCCTGCAATCGATCCAGTTCCAGCCGATCACCCTGAACAAGATCGGGAAGGGGCAAGCGGACACTCAAAACCCGCGCGCGAACAATGAATTCCTCGCGACGCGCGGCTTGCCAACGCCCGCTACCGGTGAAAAGGCTCGCTACATTCTGGAGCGGCTGGCAGACTCCTGTCGGCCGTTCGGAACCACCGTGGAGCTGACCGGAGACATGGCGGAAATCCGGCTGAAAGGCAAAAATTAGGGTTCGCTGAGGTGGCGTCAGCAAATTGTCTGAAGCCCCGATTCGCTCCATTGTGAATCGGGACATGTTTGGATCAGTCGCAGTTCGTGTCGGCCCAATGACGACTCGGAGGCTGCACTTCTGAAACGCGCTCTCGCGTTCCCGGCGTTTGGGAAGAGTATGCCCTGGGGATCCTATCCGAGGCGCTGATACACAGCAGGAGAGTACATGTTTGGCGGCCTCGCCCCCGAGGTGCCACCGAACGCTAGCGGAAACCGAACGATCGAGGCATATAGGTGTTCTTCCGTTGCGTGAGCGCGTGGAGTGCGACTTAGAAATGCACGAGCCGGACGAACAACCCGGCCAAAGCCGCACCGGCCAGTGGGCCGACGATCGGCACGGGCGCATAGCTCCAGCCTGAACCGTTTTTCTTGCCGAGCGGCAAAAACGAATGGGCGATGCGGGGTCCGAGATCGCGCGCTGGATTGATGGCATACCCGGTAGTTCTGCCAAGCGATAGCCCGATCGCCCAAACCAGGACGCCGACCAAGTATGGCCCCAGGTCCGCGGCAGGGCCCGACATGGTGACACGCTTCGAAAAGATCGCGGCGGCGGCGACCACGAGCACAAACGTGCCGATGACCTCGCTCAAAAAGTTAGCTCCCAAATTGCGGATAGCGGGCATCGTCGAGAAGCAGAGGAGCTTTACATCCGCATCTTCGGCCTGACGCCAATGAGGCAAGAAGTGCACCCAGACCAGGACCGCACGCACGATCGCACCCAACACCTGTGCCACCAGAAACGGCCAGAACTTCGAAAAATCGCCCGACGAGATCGCCATGCCGAGCGTGAATGCCGGGTTGATATAACCATCCGGACTGCCGCAAGCGATTGCGGTGAACACGCCAAACACCACGGCGAATGCCCAGCCCGGCCGCAATCGCGAGCCACCCGGCGCCTTCGGCCTTCGAACGTTTGAGCAGCACGTTCGCTACTACGCCGTCACCCAACAAAATCAAAACTGCCGTTCCCACAAACTCTCCAAAGCATCGAGCACCCATATGATTCTCCTCTTGATTTCTTGATTCATCCCCAACTATTAAGCCGCCGAATCGAGCCAGTCGAACGACCGCGTTACCGCTTTCTTCCATGAACCGTACATCGCTTCGCGCTGCTTCGCGTCCATGTGCGGCTGCCAGGTGTGATCCACTGCCCATTGCGAGCGCAAGTCATCGAAGTCCTTGTAGAATCCGACGGCAAGACCGGCTGCATAAGCTGCGCCCAGGGCTGTTGTTTCCTTAACCACCGGCCGCACCACTGGCCGATTCAAGATGTCGGCCTGGAACTGCATCAGCAGATCGTCCTCCACCATGCCGCCATCGGTGCGCAGCACATCGAGGGCGATGCCCGAATCTTTTGAGAAGGTCGTTACATGGTATTAACGATTGCCTTTGTCAAGGATTACCGCCCGAGCATTACCGGCCGAGGCCTCGACTCCTGCGTCGTTCGCGTTCTTTACTTTTCCGCAGCGCAGAGGCCGACTTTTTTCGGAAAAACTTCCGCGGCGCGTGCCGGGGGCGAATCTGTCGATAATTGTTAATAACGCTGCGCTGTGTGATGGGAATAAGAGCGTTGTTAGCGGAAACTCTTACCAATTACGCAGAAAGGTTCCGAAGCCAGTTTGCGAATGGCCGACGGAGACAGCGGTCCTCCAGCGATACCCTCCACGCACTCACGGTCGCCTTCGTGAAACGTTGCGCGGCGACTGTTGGAACCATCCTAAGAACTCGTTGAGCGCCATGTTGTACACGCGTTTGGCGGTGATGAGGCGCTATGGAGCACCAGGGCATTATCGGTGGCTCGGGCGTGGGGGCATGCACGTGCGATCGTCCACACAATTCGTTTGCTCGCCGCACGGCTGCTAGTCGCAGGAGCATCTTGTTTTAGCCCTTTATAGCCATCCATTATGCGGTAACCTCGCGGTCAATCGCGACGTTCATCTCAATAGCAGCGTGAATAGGCGGACTACCTAAACCCCAAATCCCCGTCCGGCAGTCCGCCTTTCCCCATCTTTGCCGTCCGAACCCTAGACGATTACGCCAACTTCGACCCGTCAGTGTACCCTCGCCGCGCCGGCTGCATTCGCTTCAAGTGAGTTAGGACTTTGTCATATTTTTCCTGGCTCCAAGTAGCTATGCACGACAGCGCAACCCGCAACTTGGTGGTCACGTACTTTCAGTTTGAGTAGAAGTCGCCGCATAGCTGTCGACGACCGCCTGCTCAAACATAAGCACCCGGCATGAGCATCTCCGAACCATTCATTCATCGGCCCGTGGCTACAACGCTGCTGACGATCGCCATCGCCCTGGGCGGCGCCACGGCTTATAACCTGCTTCCCGTATCGCCCTTGCCGCAAGTTGATTTTCCCACCATCTCAGTGCAGGCCAGCCTTCCCGGCGCAAGCCCGGAGACCATGGCCTCGTCGGTTGCGACACCACTCGAAAGGCAGTTCGGCCGTATTGCAGCGGTTACCGAGATGACTTCGGCTAGCACACTGGGCGGCACCTCAATCACTTTACAGTTCGAGCTGAATCGCGACATCAACGCCGCGGCGCGCGATGTGGAGGCCGCCATTAACGCGGCACGCGGATATCTTCCCACCAATCTGCCGAACAATCCGACCTATCGGAAGGTGAACCCGGCCGACGCTCCCATCTTTCAAGTCGCTTTGACCTCGGACGTGCTCGATCGCGGCCAGCTTTACGACCTGGCGTCTACCATAATTACGCAAAAGATCTCACAGATTAGAGGCGTGGGACAAGTCTATGCGCAAGGGGGCGCGCTGCCGGGAGTGCGCGTGGAGCTGATCCCCATGGCGTTGAATAAGTACGGGGTAGGCCTGGAGCAGGTGCGCGGCGTCTTGTACAACGCCAATGCGAACATACCGAAAGGACACTTTTCGGATGGGTTCCACACCTGGGAAGTGGGCTCCAACGATCAGATCTTCAAGGCCAAGGACTATCGGCCACTGATCGTCGCCTACAACAATGCCGCGCCAGTGCGGCTGTCGGATGTCGCCGACGTCGTGGATTCGGTGGAGGACGTGCGAAACATGGGCATTGCCAACGGGAAACCGGCGGTGAATGTCACCATCAACCGGCAGCCGGGAGCGAACATCATCGACACCGTGGATGCTATTCGCGCGGCGCTGCCGCAGCTGAAGGCGGCTCTCCCTCAATCCGTTCGTTGGAACGTGACGCAGGATCAGACTGTGACCATCCGCGAGTCAGTGCGCGATATTGAAAAAACCTTGATCATTTCAATCCTGCTGGTGGTACTGGTGGTGTTTGTCTTCCTCCGAAGCCCCCGCACCACATTGATTCCGAGCGTAGCCGTCCCTGTTTCGCTGATCGCGACCTTTGGCGTTATGTACCTGGTCGGTTACAGCCTGGACAATCTCTCGCTCATGGCGCTCACTATTTCCACCGGATTCGTGGTGGATGACGCCATTGTGGTGATCGAGAACATCACACGCTACCTGGAGGAAGGGATGAAGCCCTTCGCCGCCGCGCTGCGTGGCGCGAGTGAAATTGGATCTACCGTTTTCACCATTAGCGTTTCGCTGGTCGCTGTTTTTATTCCGCTGCTGATGATGGGCGGTATCGTGGGACGCCTGTTTCGCGAGTTCGCGGTGACGATGTCAGTGGCCATCGTGATTTCCATGGCGGTGTCACTGACCACCACGCCCATGATGTGCGCGCATCTGCTCAAGGAGCACACCTCACATGGCTGGATGTACCAGACCAGCGAGCGCGGATTCAACTGGATCGTAGCGTTTTACGGAAAGACCCTGGATCGCGTGCTGCGGCATCCAGCGATTACCCTGGCCGTGCTTTTCGCCACCATCGGACTCAACGTCTACCTGTTTGTTCATGTCCCGAAGGGTTTCTTCCCGCAACAGGACAATGGGCGATTGCAAGGAACTATCATCGCCGACCAAGACATCTCGTTCCAAGCGATGGAAAAGGATCTGCAACGAATGATAAAGATCGTTCAGGCGGATCCGGCCGTTGAAGCCGTCACTGGATTTACCGGAAGCCAGGGCGGCAACGGCAACACCATCAACCAGGCGCGAGTGAACATACAACTGAAGCCGCTGGAGGACCGCGGGGTCTCGGTGTACGACGTAATTGAGCGGCTACGGCCGAAACTGGGCGTTATCCGCGGGTCCAGGTTGTACCTGCAGGCGGCCCAGGATGTGCGCGTCGGCGGCCGCCAGAGCGCTGCGCTGTATCAATTCACCATGCGCGGTGACCACGTCGAGGATTTGACCAAATATGGCCCGCAGATGCTCAGTGCGCTGCGGCGCGTGCGCCTGATCAGCGACGTGAATACAGACCAGCAGAACAGCGGTCTGCAGGCCGTTGTGCAGTACGATCGGGACACGGCCGCGCGTTTCGGAATCTCGGCGCAACTCCTCGATAACACGCTGTACGACGCTTTTGGCCAGGCCCAGGCCTCCGTGATGTATACGGCGCTCAATCAGTACCACGTGGTGATGGAAGCGGCCCCGCAGTACTGGCAGGATCCGGAGTTTCTCAAGGAGATCTACGTCCTTGATCCGAACGGCCAGGCGGTGCCGTTGAGCTCGATCAGCCACTATGCGCCATCCGTGGCTCCGCTGGCTGTCAATCACCAGGGATTGTTTCCGGCGGTGACCATTTCGTTCAATCTGGCGCCCAACGTGTCGCTGGGCGACGCGGTGAATGCTATTGAGGCTACGGCTCGCCAGGTGGGCCTGCCGGCTAGCGTCCAGACGTTCTTTGCCGGCACGGCGCAAGCCTATCAGGACTCGCTGCGCAATGAGCCGATTCTCATCGCCGCCGCACTGGTCGCTGTGTACATCGTGTTAGGGATGCTGTATGAGAGTTGCTGGCACCCCATTACGATTCTCTCGACTTTGCCGTCGGCGGGAGTGGGCGCGTTGCTGGCGCTGGTGATGTGGCATACCGATCTCAGTATCATCGCCATGATCGGCATCATACTGCTGATTGGAATCGTCAAGAAAAATGCGATCATGATGATCGATTTTGCAATTGCCGCCGAGCGCGGCGAAGGCTTGCGGCCTCGCGACGCCATCTACCAGGCCTGCCTGCTGCGTTTCCGCCCCATTCTGATGACCACCATGTCGGCGATGCTGGGCGCACTACCCCTGGCGTTGGGGCACGGAGTGGGCGGCGAGTTGCGCAGGCCCCTCGGCATCACCATTATCGGCGGCCTGATCGTCAGCCAGCTACTGACCCTATACACAACACCTGTGGTTTATCTGCAACTGGACCGGCTGCGGCTGCGCTGGAAGGGCGAACCCGTCCGGGAGCCGGTGCAGGCTTAAGGAGCGCGGCACTCCACGCCGATTTGGCGTCAGCTCTTCTTTGGGACGATTTCGCCAAAGTGCGGCCTCGGCTGTCGTCACAAAGATCTCCTTTCTCTTCTCTTTAAACAACGCTATCGCCGAGAGCGCGAAAGCTCCACTACCACGCACGCCGCGGGTGTCCGCCGTGCCAGCGGCTTCGTTCCAGTCGGCAAGTGTTTAGCGTGGAAAAGTAGCCCACATAAAAAAGTCGTTAAAAAAACTGTAACAAAAGGTAAAACTGTGGTATAAACTTAGCAAGTTTGTTATCGCGACAATGCTAGTCTCATCAGACCGGAACGCATTTGTGCCCCGGTTCACGGATTAGTAAGCCGCTGCGCCGTGTTGTTGGGGATTCGAAACGCCGCGTTAGCTTTCGGGGCTCGTGATCGCCCAGTCCTTTGCTTTACAGCCGCCGAGAATACGTGTGCGCCGCCATGGCACGCGCGATAAAGGGGAGGAATGAGGGATGAACTGTATTTGCAGAACTCTAACACCAAGATTTTTCAACTGGATGAGCCTCGGAGCGATAGTTTTCCTGGCTCTATGCGCTCCGATCTTTGCGCAAACCACGTCTGGAGATCTGACCGGAACCGTATTTGACCCAACTGGCGCCGTAGTGCCGGACGCCTCGGTGACTGCCACTAACCAGGCTACCGGGATTATGTCCACGACGGCGACGACCTCGACCGGCCTGTACCACCTGAGTAATCTCCGGGTGGGAAAATACGACATTACCGTCACAGCATCCGGCTTCATCAAGTCCGAGCTGAAAGGTCTGGACGTAACGCTGAACGAGGCCGTCACGGCAAACATTTCGCTGCAGGTTGGACAGTCCACCCAGACGGTCGAGGTTTCGGCCGAGGCGGCGACGATCGATACCACAACGGCCCAGCTGCAAAACACGTATACCTCGGAACAGCTCGCCAGCCTTCCGACGGTGTCCAGCGGATCTGGAGTCATAAATGCGTCACTGCTCCAGGCGGGAATTGCAACCGGTGGCGCGGTTGGGCTCGGAACCGGCCCTTCGGTCGGCGGCCAGCGCCCGCGCAACAACAATTTCACGATCGAAGGAATCGACAATAACAATAAGGCCGTCACGGGACCGTTGGTGCAAGTTCCCAACGACGCCGTTTCAGAATTTACGGTGATTGCGAACCAGTTCTCACCCGAGTACGGCCACTCCTCGGGCGGCCAGTTCAACCAGATCATCAAGAGCGGTTCGAATCAGTTCCACGGCACGCTGTATGAGTATTTTACAAACCGCGACTTGAATGCCGCTGACAATTTGAATGCCATCGAAGGAAACCCGCTCCATCCCCGATACGACAATAACCGTTTTGGAGGAAACTTCGGCGGGCCAATCAAGAGAGATAAGCTTTTCTTCTTTGTTGACTGGGAGTACAACCCGATCGGCCAGTCCTCAACCACCGGCTACGATGCTCCCACCGCCGCTGGATACAGCATGCTGTCCGCCATCCCCGGTGTTAGCATGACCAACCTCCAGCAGTATCAGAAGTATTTGGGAGCCGCGCCCACGGCCTCGGAGACATTTTATGTAAATCCGAGTGTCTATCTGGGCGGAACTGGAGCGTCCACTTCGCTCGCAGCGCTTACCACGGCGAGTGGAGGGCTCGTGCCAGGCACGGTTGGTATTCCGGCAGGCACCATTTCCTCGTCGCTCCCGAATTTCCAGAACTACAATACCGGCTTGGCCTCGGTCGACTACTCCATCTCAGACAAAGACCAACTGCGTGGACGTTTTGTTCTCGAACGCTCGGGAGAGATCGACACTGCCGGTTTTCCGCAGGCGTTCTTTCAGACCCTTCCCTTTAACTATTATCTGGCCACGATTTCCGAGTATCACAATTTTTCGCCGAATGTGACGAATGAGCTGCGGCTTGGCTACAACCGCTATTTCAACACCACACCCGTGCCTCCCATTGCCTTTCCTGGCCTGGATCAGTTTCCCAGCATGAACGTGTATGAAGGTAATTTCGGTTCAACCTTAGGGCCGGATGGGAACGCTCCGCAGTTCACCATCATAAACACGTATCAGATCAACGATGGCTTGAGCTGGACCAGAGGCCGGCACAGCTTCAAGTTTGGCTTCGACGGGACTAGCTGGATTTCGCCACAGTCCTTCACACAACGTTCGCGTGGCGACTACGAATGGAGCTTCCTGTCGGATTACATGTTCGACTATTATCCCGACTACATCGCGCAACGGTCGCTGGGTGCTCAGGAGTACTCGGGGAACCAATACCTGTACGGCTTCTACGGTAACGATAGCTGGAAGGTGCGTTCGAACCTGACTATCAATATCGGCCTGCGCTATGAGTATTTGACGGTACCGATCTCGGAACAAGAGCAGAATCGCAACGCCGTTTCCAATGTACCTGGTTTGATTACTTTCCAAAAGCCGCAACCGATGGGCTTGGCATTCATGCCTCGCATTGGCATCGCCTATTCGCCCGGGACCAGCGGCAGAACTTCAATACGCGCCGGGTTTGGCCGGAACTTCGATGTTCTGCCTGATAACTTCGGTTTATTGACTTTGCCGCCCCAAGCCACCACCACTGTGGATTGTACTGGTGGTCCCCAAACCGGCTGTGCGCAGGCTGGCGGCCCCGGAGCAGGATTCCTCGCCAATGGCGGCATTAAGCCCAACAGCACGACCAGCGTCCCGAGCCTGGCCGACCTGCGTGCCGGCACCGGCGGTTACGTGCCCAACCAAACGCGTCCCGAGTCGCTTCAATGGAACATTGGCGTTCAGCATGTGTTTGCGAATGACTACACTTTCGAGAGCAATTACATTGGCACCCATGGCGTGTACCTTCCGGTACAGATTCAGCTGAACCGCCAGCCAGTGGTGAACGCGTCGAATGCTTTGCCGTTGTATTACAGCATGCCCAGTCAGGGCACTCTCGACTCCTTGACGAATACGCTTTCAGGTCTGGAGGCGCTGAAATCCGCTGGCGGCAACATACTCCCGGGATATCTAGCCGCGGGGTTCACTGGAATCATCACTTCCTATCAGCCTTGGGGCAACTCCCTTTACAACGGCTGGGCGAACACCTTAACCCGGCGATTCTCCCATGGTTGGCAGCTTATCGGAGCCTATACCTGGAGCCACAACATCGACGACTCGACGGCCGAAGTCTTCTCCACCTACGTAACACCGCGGCGGCCGCAGAACGCACAAGATGTGGCGGCCGATCGATCCAGTTCGGCCCTCGACCACCGCCAGCGCTTCACCGTCGAAACGATCTACGACTTCCAGCCCTTTAAGAACGGAAACTGGCTGCTGAAGAACGTCGTCGGCAACTGGGAGATCGTGCCCGTGTATCAATATCAGACCGGGACGCTCTACGACGTGCAGAGCGCTGATGACGCAAATCTGAACGGCGACACGGCCGGCGACCGCGCCTTCGTCAACTCCGCTGGGAATCCTGGAGTTGGTTCTGGCACTACGGCCCTGACGAATAGCGCCGGCCAAACGGTCGCCTATCTGGCAAACAATCCGAACGCTCGGTACGTTAGGGCGCCAGAGGGGACCTTTCCAAACGGTGGCCGCAACACCGGCATGTTGCCTCCGATCGACGATATCGACATCACGCTGGCAAAGAACTTCAACGTAACCGAGAAGGTCCGAGTTCAATTTGCAGCGCGCGTGTTCAACCTCTTTAACCATCCGCAGTACGTCGGTGGCTTGATCAGCGATGTTGCTCCCGCTGGCACGTCGCTTCCAGGCACCAACAGCAGTCCTACGACAACACTCGTACACAATTTCCTGATTCCGGGCGAGAGTAACTTCGCCGATCCGAGCCAGGCGTTCTCGAGTAATCCGAGACAGTTGTCGCTGTCGATGAAAGTTGTGTTTTAGTAGACGCTCCACTCAGTCCGGTTCTGGAGATTTGAGGTCATTGAACTAAGCCTCCACCGGACCGATTGGGTCTCGATTTGTGGTGTGGTCACAAGGAAAAGAGCTTCTTGTGACCGCACTTCGCCAACGCATGCTGGAGGATCTCCAGATCCGCCACTACTCGCCAACGACCATTCGCATATACCCACTTCCGCAAATCGCCCGACCAATTTGGTCCCAGACGGTCTGCGCGCTTCGTTTCTTCTAAACCCACACGCTCAGCCAGGAGATCGCCATCGAGCGCATCCCGTTTCCGCCACGAGAACGAAAACTGCCAATGATTCTGAGTCGCCAAGAAGTGAAAGCGCTGTTAGAAGCTCCACGCACTCTTCGCCACCGTGCGCTGTTGGCCGTCCTGTACGGCTTAGTTCCGTAATGCGCAAAAATCGGTTCACGATGTAAACGTCTACATGGGGGAAGCCTATCGAATTCGCAGCTTTTTGCACGAGGTAAAGAGTGAGAACGACACTGTTGCGATTGGCCGGCCGTTTCGCATGCACGTTCGAGCCTGGAACGGATTGTCCGCTCCCGTCGAGATTACAGCGCCCGAACTTCGTGTACGAGTGGTTCTAGTGGAGAAGCCAGCAGCGAGAAGCCGGTAACGATGGTTTGTCGCCAGGCCGTCGAATTTTTCGATAGCTATGTGCGCCGCGTCTGGATAACGCTCCACTCGTAAGTTTGCCGCTAGGAAGGATCTGATGCCTAGGACAGGGCCGATATCGATGGATTTCCTTATTTTTCGGGATCGAACGTGATGCTGCTATCAGCGGCGAATTTTTTGTAGTTCCGGAACTCGATCACGTTCCGGGTGCACCCGCTCGCTCCGTGCGCGCAGCTCAGCGCCTCGGAGTGGACCGGTAGCAGATACTTGCCCTCGCCTATCACCACATAGTCGTAATCGACCGCTGATTCCACTGTGTCGAGAGGAAATGTCCTGGGCAGGCTTTGCGCAGACAGTTCGATCCGTAGCACCCGATAGTTCTCTTTGTCGATCCAGATCGAACCCGTGTAGGCTGGCTGATCGGACTGTCCCTCCGCCTCAATGTGCCAGTGCGAGTTCGGTCGCTCCACCGAGAAATCGTAAAGGAACGCGGCCCGGTTCACAATCGTCGTGGCCTGTTTGCCGTGGAAACGAGCGTCGGTGTTGGGAGACAGGACATCCAGTTGCAGACTGGAGAATTCACCGCGCGTCCATGATCCGGACTTTTCGACATCCACCCTGGGCGGTTGCCCATTGACAAGAATATTCTTGTATTTCTCGGTGCCGTCCTCTGCGATTACGTCCGCGGTAACATGGTCCAGCGCCTGCCAGGAGGTCTGGCTTCCGCGCGCTACCTGGGCCGCATATCGCGTAGTGTATTGCTTGACCACGTAATTAGGAAGAGTTTCGGTGAAAGAAAAAGCCTGTTCGCGAGCCTGATCGATGACCGGGTCTCCGGATGCAGGTATTCTCTGCCGCATGTTCCCATTCGGGGACGAATCTCCGTCCGCAGGTGCGCCGACCCGCGGTGGAGGGGGTGTCCGCGTTACGCCGTTGGCGACGTCGGCCTGAAGGCTCGGGCGTCCGTCGGCGACCGTGGCGTCGGAGTTTGTGGACGGCGTGCTGCCGCCGGTTGAGCTTCCGCGCTTCAACACCGGCGGACCGTCGTCAGCATCGGGCGTGGACGGCGCCGGTGGACGCGATCGAGACGCCGATGTTATGGCAGAATCTCCCGGAGTGATTTGCGCGCGCGGCGTGCTGTCCGAACTCCCGGTCCCCCTTTGCAGCCTGGGGCGGTCGGGGTCGTCATTGTTAATCTGCGAGCCGTCCGGGGGAGGATTTCCGTGGTCGTTGCCGCTTGATGAGGCCACTGGCGAGTTGCTCGATAAGGGACGCGACGTGTCGTTCGTGGCCTGCGACGCGGCCACGTGCTCGTCCAGTGTGCCTTCCTTGACCATCGTTATCGTCGAGGCATGGTAGGCGCTCTTGACTTGGTTTGCGTCAATACGCACGTGATCGCCAGGTTGAAAATCGCCGATGTTTGCGGAAGCGCCAGAAACGCCCTTGTATTTAGTCGATTTCGCGATCGAGATCGTGTTTATGGTCTTGTCGTCGGACTCAACGACGATATTGTTCTCGCCAATTCTCCTCAACATCCCGGTGAACGCCAGCGCGGCCTGGTCCCGCCTGCTATTCGGCGCTTGACCTCCTGGATGGCCTTGCGGATACGGCCGGCCGGGATTCGCACCACCGGGATTTCCACCACCGGGGGTGATGATCTGGCCAAAACCGGGAAAAACGGCCAGCAGGAGAAAGCTCAGTAATAACGTGAACCCGCGAGACATGGATCTCCCTGGACGAAGGTTAACAGCGAG
>Ga0209006_10001670_pt1 | contig 20109 bp, 21 predicted proteins | sample JacPin_JW_Ref_O2_FD_188567 | JGI IMG/M metagenome (GOLD analysis project Ga0209006, IMG submission 188567) | Forest soil microbial communities from Algoma, Ontario, Canada - Jack Pine, Ontario site 1_JW_Ref_O2 (SPAdes) (version 2) | ecosystem: Environmental > Terrestrial > Soil > Boreal...
CGGCAAACAAAACGACGATCGACCGCAGCGCGAGCGGGTTGGTGAGCAGCCTTACCACCAGAGCCTCCCATACCACCGCAAGAACTGGTTCCCCACGAACAATGCCAACAGGGCCATGCTGCCCAGGAAGACGCCGAAAGGCATCTGATAGTGCCGGTAGACCATTTGCGCGGATTGCCAGCCCCGGCGGCGTGCAGCCTGCAAACTAGGTAGCCGGCGCATGAAGCGGTGCGTGCGCTTGATCCAAACCATCAGGACCGTGGTGAGTCCAAACAGCGAGCCCGCGAGCGATGCCGTAAAGATCGTGAAGATAGTCAGCTTCATGCCGAGAAAAGCGCCCACCATGGCCATCAGCTTTACGTCACCAAAGCCCATTCCTTCCGCTCCCCGCCAACGGAGATAAACCGCACCCGCGCCGTATATGAACGAAGCTCCCAGCGCCGCGCCCAGCAGTGAGTCGAGCAACGAAAGCAAACGAATGGAAACGTCGGAACTGAATGGCAGGCTAATGATGCCCGGCAGGAACTGCGAAGCCAGGTCGCTCACCGGGACAAGCAAGCTGAAGAAAATCCCAAGAGCTAGCCCGGGAAGGGTCAGTTTGTCCGGCAAGAGTTTGGTTTCGGCGTCGGTAAAGATGAGGCCAAGTATAAGAAATCCAAAAGTGCAGTATTTCAATGTTGCCAGGCCCAGCCCGAAGAACGCATAGCATCCGAGGAAAAGCACTCCGGTAAGGAGCTCGATCAAGAGATAACGTGGCGAGATTTTTGTTTTGCACTGGCGGCACCGGCCGCGCAGCAGCAGCCAGCTTAAAACCGGAAGGTTGTCATAAAAGGCAATCGGCCGCTTGCAACGCGGACAGGCGGAACGCGGTGTGACTACCGACAAGCCTAGCGGCAAGCGATAGATACACACGTTCAGGAAGCTGCCAAACGACAGCCCCAGAAAAAAAATCGCCGATGCGTAGAAAGGGTCCACTTAGTTTGTGGGCATTCCTTAGAAAACGCGCATAAATCGTTGCAGACGCACGTCTTCGATGGAACGCTCTTAATTGTGATTCTTGTGAGGATTATAAGGCGCAACAGTGAGTAGGACGAAGGTACTGAAGTCACTGTCCGAACGGACAAGAAATTATGGGAATGCCACGCGTAGCAGTTCACCCTCCAATGGTTGCGAGGAAGAGTGCTGAGCCGGGAGAGCTCCGTTCCAGTTGGTCCAACTGCTGGGGACCAGCCTGGTTTGCGGCGGGGAAAGATTACGCCAGTTTGCGCCCACTTGTTCGCGTACCGAAAAAGCATAGGTGCCTGCGACTTGTGAGGCTGGCCACGAACTCCATTCGAATAAAGAGGCCTGCAGTCCTTCGGAGAGCGACTCGGAGGGAAGGAGGCAAAGAAGCCAGTCATGGCTCGCTTGCTGTATGTAGTGCTCGCCCGCTTGTTGTCGATCAGCTAAGAGGATGCGAGCTCCATATTCGTGGGCGACGCGCAAGGTCCCATCCGTGGAGTGATGATCCACGATCAGGATTTCGGAGCAGGGGAAGAGCGTCTCCAAGGCACGGCCAACGCGCAAAGCGTCATTCTTGGTGTGCAGCAATGCGGTGATGGGAGGCATGAGCGTGTAAAGCTGCTCATAGAGTGTACGACGCCCAGTCCGGGCGGGCCGATTTATCTGACAGAAATGCTGAGCTGATGGCTTGTTGGCGAATGGGAGATTGCAGCGCCAACCTAATGAATAAATTTATAGTCGACGATGGAAGCTGCCAACACCATAGTATTGGCCTCGACGTCTTGTGCCTTCTCTTTACCTTGCTGGTCCTTTGAGCGGATCACTCGACCCTGGCAGACCACATTACGATTCTTCTGCCCGGAGATTTCTTCCGGCATCTCAAAAACCATTTCGATCAAGGCATTCACCGGCAGTTGCTGCGGCCCGTAAAACAGAACGCCCGTCTGGCTGAGATTCTCGATCGTGCCTTCGAACCACGTGCTGGTGCTGTTCACGCGGTAACGGAGTGCGAGGTCCAGCTTCAGGCGTCGAGCACGAGGTGTCCACGATGGGCGCTTCTCGCGGGTATGGCTACGCCGGATCCCGGTCTCCGGTTTGGCATGCTCCACGCGTTCCGTCCGGCGCATGGTGGTCCAGTCATACTTGTATTCCGCTGCACACAAAAGGCAAACCTGATAATAGTCGCCGTCAGCGCCACGCCGGGGCCAAGAGAACTCGTGGGAGCATCGCCCAAGCATAAGAACGTCCATGATTTTTTGCGGCATGATAGGTTACTTCCGGACTCAGCTTCGTGCCCGAGAGAGAGCTTCGAAGGCAGTTTCATCATCTCTCGAACCCGAAAACCTGGATAGGTTACTTTCGTGATGCATCACCCAGGTCCATTTTCTCGTTCGGGCAACTCCATTCCGTAAACTCCACGCCGATCAGCAACATCCAAGGCAGGTAATCCGCAGGATCTGCCGAATGTTTCCCTAAGACCATTAAGAAACAATAGTAAGGATTTCAATCGCACTGCGCGGATCGGCTTTGTGTACCAGAACGGAATCGTTTCGTCGTTCAAGAAAAAGGTCGACACCGACGTTACCGCAGTGAAGGTCTTCAATGGCGAGATTGGGAATGCCATCCGGTAAATATGGGTTGTCGAAGAGAACGCGCTTGCGCTCAGCATCGACCGAGATCCCGAGGCACGCCTGAAGGATGAGGAAGGGAGATGCGGCGGCCCAGGCTTGCGGCGAACAAGCAACTGGATAGAGTGTGGGCCCTTCGCCGCTACGTCGATCGATCCCGCAAATTAACTCCGGCAGGCGATGCAAGTCCACCATGCTGCTGAGATCGAGCAGGCCCATTAGGATTTTTCCCGCTTGTTGCTTATATCCGTATCTCGCCATTCCCTTGGCGATGATCGAGTTGTCGTGCGGCCAAATGGATCCGTTGTGGTAGGAGAGCGGGTTGTACCGCACTTCGCTGGACGCCAGCGTCCGCACACCCCATCCGCTGAAGGACTCAACTTGAAGCAACGTTTCCGCCACTCTACGCGCATGCTCGGGAGTTGCAATGCCTGCGAAAAGACAGTGACCGGCGTTGGACGCTCGCACGCGGCAAGGTTTCTTTTGACCGTCCAGCGCAAGCGCGTAGGTCGATAGTTCCTCGCACCAGAACTGCGCCTCAAAGCGTTCTCGGAGGTCTTCCGCCTCAACTTCCAACGCAGCCGCCCGCTGTGACTGCCCAGTGAACCGGCTCAAATAAGCGGCAGCCAGTTTCGCGGCATAAACATAACCTTGCACCTCGCAAAGAGCGATTGGCGGCTGTGCTATGGTTCCGTCAGCGTGAAAGATGGAATCGTTGGAATCCTTCCAGCCTTGCTGGACCAATCCCTTCGCGGTGCGTCGCTTGTACTCGACGAATCCATCCCCATCGGCGTCGCCGAACTCGTCAATCCAGTTTAACGCCCGTTCGATATTCGGCCACAGTTTCTGAATGAGTGCGGCGTCTGCGGTGCGTTCGTAATAAGCCCGCGCGAGAATGATGAACAGAGGCGTCGCATCTACGCTACCGTAATATCTGCCAAATGGAACTTCGCCAAGTGCCGCCATCTCCCCGCAACGCATTTCGTGCAGAATTTTACCCGGCTCCGCCTCTGTCGCCTCATCGACACGATCTGCCTGCGAAGACGCCAAACTCTCCAACACCCCTTTTGCCATCGTCGGGTTCAACCACAGACTCTGGAGTGCAGTGATGATTCCATCGCGGCCGAAGACAGTGCTGAACCAGGGCACGCCGGCATAGGGATAATTGACCTCCGGGTTTCCCACCACCATCATTTGCACATCGGAGATGGACCGGCTTATCCAATCGTTGAAACGGGAGTTCGAACTGTACATGCGCGGAAAGGAATGGCCCAGACTGTCCAAGTCTTTTCGGGCGGCGGTGATGGCGTACGAGTAATTGACGGTACGCTCGGGAGGTTGTGAATCGCAGCAGATGGAAAATCGAAAGGCCGCTGTTTCTTTGGGACGCAGGCTCACTTCATAATCCAGTTGCCCGCTCCTAGTTTGCTTGGGCGTGGATTCCCAATCCACACGAGTTCGCCTCAGCGCCCCGTCCAGCCCTTTGTAGGAAAAGGAAAACGATTGCTCCGTGAACTCTGTCGGCAGACGCTCACCCCGCGCTTGCCGTTGCATCCCTCGGACCTCGAAGATATCTGCGAAATCGGCATCAAACGTCAGCCGAAAGGGAACTACGAGACTGGCAAGTCCGTGGTTGACGAAGCCGATCTCCTCGTAACAGGTATTCTTCCAGAGAAAACGTGATCGCTGGACATGCAAGGTTCCACGCGGAACTACAACTTGATTGTCGCGAGACACGTCAAGGTTCGCCAGATCGCCGGCGAAAAGAAAGTTGCTGGTTTCAACAGTCGAGCTCAGCAGTAGAGGGCGATTCCCCCACAGTAACATCATGAAATCCGACAAGTGTCGCGTGTCCTCGAAGAAGAGGCCCTGTTCGCCCATGCCCGTGGTCTGCACATCGCCGAGACGGTCGAACACGAAAAATGTTCTGCCATACTTCAAAACACGGGCGCGATCGTCAGTAGGCGACTGGGATGTCGCTATGTAGTAGTGTTCGGTACCAGGTCCGTCCAACTAAGAGCTCCATCGTCGAGGGTGAGGGCCAAAGATTGCTTGCGGATCAGCTTTTCGTAGATCGAAAGATAAGCCGCCGCCATGCGCTCGTCAGAAAATTGCAGCTCGAACTGCTTTCGACAGCTCAAGCGGTCGATATGGCATAGATTTTTTACAGCACTCACTGCCTCATCCACATTGTCGACAATAAAACCCGTGACCCCGTCCTCGATTACCTCGGGAACAGAACCGTAGGGATACGTAATCACCGGCGCACCGCAGGCCAAGGCTTCAATCATCACAATACCAAAAGGTTCCGGCCAGCGAATCGGAAACAAGAGGGCAGCGGCATGGCCCAGGAACTCATTCTTCTGATCGTTGCCAATCTCGCCAATGAATTCAATCAAAGGATGATTCAAAAGCGGCTTAATTTGCTTTTCGTAGTATGCGCGGTCTGCCTGATCCACTTTGGCCGCGATTCTAAGTTTCATGCCCGCGCGGCACGCGATCTGTATCGCCTCGTCCAGTCCTTTTTCGGGCGATATCCTTCCCAAAAATGCCAGATACTTCCCCTCACCGCGGCCCATCGTCAGTGACTCGCGGGGCATCCCATGATGTACAGTTCCTTGCCAGTTTGCCCACGGCAGGGGGGCACGCTGGGAGTCTGAGATTGAAACCAACGGCACGTCGCGAAACGTTTGATAGAGCGGGACGAGGTCGGGGATATCAAGACGCCCATGAAGCGTGGTGACGCACGGCACGGTTGTACGCTGGCTCATCGAGAAATGAAGATAGTCGACGTGAAAGTGGACCAAATCGAAGTCCGCAATCTTCCGGAAGACATTTTCCATCATCAACACGTGCCGAGCGATCGGATCCTGGCAGCGAGAATCAAGTCGTAATGCGCGTGGACACACCGGCACTAACTTGGCGTTAGTCACCGAATCCCCGCTGGCAAACAGAGTTACATCGTGGCCAACGCGCACCAACTCTTCGGTTAACCAGGATACTACCCGCTCAGTTCCGCCATACAAACGAGGCGGAACGCTTTCATAAAGAGGTGCTACCTGTGCAATTCGCATAAAGTTTAGAGCGGAGCGTTAATCAGATCCTACACTCCGAGCCATAGCTAGAAGTTCCAGCAGCCTATTCAGAGTAGTGTGTGCAACTGAATCGGTCTATAAGGTGGGCCCTGTAGCTCACCGTCACAACCGCAGGGCGTTCGAACATCATCCAAGTTTCGTGACTTTTTCGTCCAATGGATCGAACGATTCCAACGAGCTGCCAGTTACCTCGTCAAACCCTGCCGACGTGCCCGAAGAGCAGGCTCGCTTGTTCCGTGAGGTGCTCACCGCACTCGAATATAGGCACGTTCCTTACGCAGTTTCCGGGGCGTTTGCACTGCGCGCCCACACCGGAATCTGCCGCTTCACGAAGGATCTCGACCTCTTCCTGACGGCTAGAACCGCTTGCGAAATCTTTCCGTACCTCCGGGAATGCGGCTTCGAATGCGAGGTTTGCGACCCAGTATGGCTGGCGAAAGCGCGCAAGGGGGAGTTCTTCGTCGACTTGATCACCGGCATGAGCAACGGGGTAATCTTTGTGGAGGATTCCTGGATCGAGCGAGCTACGCCGGCGGTGATTCATGGAGTGAAGACGCGAGTCCTCGCCCCAGAAGAACTGGTAGCGTCAAAAATATTCGTTGCGAAGCGGGAGCGCTTCGACGGAGCTGATATCGCGCACGTAATCTACGGTACCCATCGTTCATTCGATTGGGAGCGGGAGTTGCAGTTGGTTGGCGAGCACTGGGAAATGCTTTTATGGTCGTTACTGCTGTTTCGTTATGTTTATCCCGCCCAAACCCACTATGTGCCGGCAAATGTGTGGAGTGGATTCTTGCGCCGTTTTGAGGGTGAGATAACGACCCCTCATCCCGATGCGGAGTTTCGCGGAAGCCTTGTCGACGAAAAGATGTTTGCCATCGATATTAACGAGTGGGAACTGCCGAACCTGCTGGAAGAAAAACGTCAGGAACGGCTGAGGCTGATTGCCGCTCTTCCGCACTGTGAGGGATTGGCAGACCGAGCAAAATCACTGCCCGGCTGTGAATAGATTATGAGAATTGCAGCCACAGCCGACCTTCACTTTACTCCTCAGGTCTATGCCAAGCTCAAGGATCAGTTTGAACGCGTGCGAAATGAGGCAGATGTCCTTCTTCTCGCGGGTGATCTGACGAACTTCGGCCAACCCGAGGAAATGGAACCGCTGCTGAATGTTCTCGTGCGATTGCGACTGCCGACCATTGTCGTGCTTGGCAACCACGACTTCGAATCCGGCAAAGAGGCGGAACTCGCCCGCATGATCACCTCATCCGGCATTAAGCTCCTCGATGGGAGTGCTTACGAAAGAGATGGAGTTGGCTTTGCCGGCACGAAGGGTTTCGTAGGGGGCTTCGGACGGGGGATTCTGACGGCTTTCGGAGAGCGGGAGATTAAAGATTTTGTGCGCGCCTCAATTGACGAGGCGCTTAAGCTTGAACGCGGTATGTCTCAGTTGCGTACGCCGAAACGAGTCGTCGTGCTGCATTATTCGCCGATCGCCGAAACTGTGCAGGGTGAGTCGCCCGAGATCTTTCCCTTCATGGGCACCTCGCGCCTGGCAGAAGTAGTCGACCGTCACGGAGCAGATTTTGTTGTTCACGGCCACGCGCATCACGGAAAAACGGACGGCCATACGACAGGGGGAGTACCCGTCCACAACGTGGCAATTTCACTGTTGCAGGCACAGCAGCCCTCTTCGGTATACCGCATTTTCGACGTCTGAGACCGCGTCCGTTCGTATATACGAGGTTAAACTTTCGTAACTATTAACCAATCGGTAAAGCCGTGCTATAATTACTTCAACGCTACTGCCACGGTTTGCTCGTGACGCGGTGATCCTGTTGGATCAAGATTCATCTCCGCTTTTCCTGCCCACCGTTTATTCAGCGTCAAATCAAAAACATAAGAGCGGCATGGAACTCACGATACGTGTATTCAAGAGTCGATCAAGCCTCTCCAGAAAGAACAAAGAATGACAAGTTTCACCGAACTACCGCTATCTTCTGCCTTACAGCAGAGGCTGGCGAAAGCTCAATTTACAATTCCTACGCCGATTCAGGCGCAGGCGATCCCGTGTGCCCTCGAAGGCAAGGATGTGCTGGCAACAGCGCAAACCGGCACTGGCAAGACGCTGGCATTTCTGATCCCGGTGATCGAGATGTTGCAGCGCGAACCTTCCCAAAAAGCCCGCGTGCTGGTGTTGTTGCCCACGCGAGAGCTGGCGATTCAAGTGAACGAAGAGTACGAAAAATTGCGCGGCAAGGATCTATCGAGGGCTGCGTTGGTCATCGGCGGTGTCTCCGAGAAGACCCAGATTCAAGCGGTGCGCAGCGGTTCGAGCATGATCGTTGCTACCCCTGGCCGCTTGCAGGATTTCATCACCCGGCGGCTTATTGACTTACGTGATATTGAGATCCTGGTACTTGATGAAGCTGATCGCATGCTGGATATGGGCTTTCTGCCCGCGCTCCGGCGCATTCTCGCCGTGCTGCCGGCTCGCCGCCAGACTCTATGCTTCTCGGCCACGATGGAGCAGTCGGTCGCAGGCCTGGTGAACGACTCCATGCGCGACCCGATTCGTATTGCAATCGGTTCTGTTTTGAAGCCGGTGGAGAGTGTCCGGCTGCAAGCCTACGAAGTGCGCCCGGCCGAGAAACCCGACGTCCTTCGCCAATTGCTTTATACGGAAAAAGGACAAACCTTAATCTTTGCTCGTACTAAGCGTGGCACGGAACGACTTGCGAAAGAACTGGTTCGCGAGGGATTTTCTGCCGCAATGATCCATGGCGACCGTTCACAGTCGCAGCGCAATGGTGCCCTCAGCGGCTTCCAGCAGGGGAAATATCAGATTCTGGTGGCTACGGATGTGGCCGCCCGAGGCTTGCACATTGATGATGTAGCACACGTGATCAATTATGATTTGCCGAAGATGGCCGAAGACTTTATTCATCGCGTCGGCCGAACCGGCCGGGCAGGCTCGGAGGGGCTGGCTTCCAGTCTGGTGGCGGGCGCTGAAGTAATCGAACTACGTCACATCGAACGCGTTTTGAAGCTGCGTGTCGAACGCAAGCAGGTGGATTGGTCGAATGCTCAGCGGTCGCAGCACGTCGTGCAAAACACCTTGGCCAGTCGCACTCTCACCAGGTTGCCGGGCGAGATTTTTGCGTAGAAACAAAATCGGTCGCAGCGAAGAAGGGCGCGTCTTAAGGACGCGCCCTTCATTTTGTACAAGTGCCGGAATCGAATTACGGTTCGGTCTTTTCTGGAATACGTTCGCGCGGCATGCTCGAAATCTCTCCGTCGTCTGCCCCCATTTGGAAAAGGGCGGCTTGCTCGGCAGCATGTCTTTGCAGTTCGCTTAAATCCAATTCGTTGGAATCGCTTGATGTGCCCAAAGGCTCATCCGTTTTTCGTTGGATCCTGCGCTCGGCTTTGTCGCGTTGTTTCTGTTGTCGTGTGTGTTCTTTCTGGCGTTTGGTAAAGCTTGATCGACCTCGTCCTGGCATAGCCCGTCTCCGATTATGTATTTGTGCATGCGCGGCTGGGGCGCCCTGCATTTGCTTCGAGTGCAGAGGTCAAGCAGAATGTGATTCCCGAGAGTCACCCTGTATGACACTAAATTCTGCACTGTCCTTCGCTTGCGTAACTACCAGCGTGGCTCGCGGGGCTGGCGCGCGTGTCCCTGATAGTCGTCGCGGCTGCCTCCCCCTCCACCGCCAAATCGCTTTCCACCACCGCCTCCACCGCGCGGCGAGTCTGTCTTCGGCTTCGCCTCATTGATCTTCAGGGCGCGTCCGCCGAGTTCTTTCCCGTTTAATGCCGCGACTGCCTTGTCGGCTTCTCCCGCATTTGTCATTTCCACAAAGGCGAAGCCGCGAGCGCGGCCGGTCTCGCGGTCGGTAACAATGCTGACCTTTTCTACTGCTCCATGGGCTTCGAACACACCGCGCAGTTCCGCTTCCGTGGTGCTGTGAGGTAAGTTTCCGACATACAAGTTTTTCATAATATCTCTTCTCTTTCCATTGTCGCTAGCGCCAGCATAGGATCGCTTTAGGCGTTCCCGGCCGCGGTATGTTGTTCGATTGCCTCCGCCCAGCGCGAAGGTCGCGGCGTGTCCCGTATCGCGCGCGAGCGAGCTTCACTAACCGAACGTACCGATGAAATTCGCCTGCAGGCCTCTAAAATTCCCCAGCGCTGCGAAACGCTCTTCGATTGCTGGCCAAGCAGCGCAGCCATCATCTCCTGGTGAACAGCGTCCGCGCTCGCTCCCTTTGGGGCGGAGTCTGCCCCCGGCGCCATTGAGAGATATTCCGGACCGCCGACAAAGAATGCAATTCTCTGCGGCGGATTCGCACTTCTCAAATCGGTGCAGAACCTGTCCCGACTCTCTGTTTCGAACCCGCCGTTAATCAGCACCAGGTTATACAAGTCCGCACGCCACCAGCATCGCGCTTCCACCATATCAGCCGCGCAATCCACCTCAATGCCAAGCTTCCTCATTACATCCGCCCGAAGATCTCTTTTGGTCTGCGATGTGTCCAGCAGAAGCACGCGTTTCTTCTTCTTCCCGGGATTTCCTGCCAACTGCGAAAGCGCCGATGCAATGATCGGAATGGTCACGCCAGATGCGCTCATGCGACCTTCTCTTTAAGATTGGCGGGAGCCGCCGGTGGAGCTAAGTTCTTCTCTTCCAGCGCCTTCAGCATTTTCTGATTACTCAGGCGGCGGCTGATCTTTTGCCTGCGCCGACGGTTAAATCTGGCCTTGTCACCATTGATTCCGGACACTGTCGCCTCCTGCCAATCTGGCTGGTCGAGCTACAACCTTGGGTCTTCTAAGCTCCGTACTTCGTTCTAAAAAGGTTAGACGCGGACGTCTACTAGGAATGGCGGGGTTTGACGGAACATCTCTTGAAGGTGCTTTTGGTCTGACACGTCATTCGCCTTTCACAGGAGTCATCTCAATCGCGAAGGCGCAACGTTCTGTTTAGGGTGTCTTCGAGGTCAAGAACTACAGTATACGCTCCATTCAAAAATCCTGCAGAGCCGCATGGAAGGAACCTGAGCGGTTATGGCTGCGACGGACTGACGTCGCTGGAACTCTTGCCTTTACACAATAGAAGACACAGCACCAGAATGCCTCCGCCGGTCCCGGCCCCGACCTCGATCCATTTTGGGTTCACACCACTACCCGCCCCCAAGGGACGAGCGGCGGCTCCGCAAGCGCTTGACTCGTCTCTGCTAGCCTGCTGCCCCTCGTGCACGGTTGCGGCTTGCGTGAGATTGTTCTTCGAAGATGATTCGCGGAGTGTGCCGCCCTCTCGCCTGATGTTCACGTCATTCTTGTGCGCTACCACGTCAACCTTTCCGCTCACGTCGGTCACATCGTATTGCGTGCGGTCATTCGTGAGCGGCTCCACGACGAGACAATTCACATGAACCTTCAGCAACGTGGAAGTCCCTACAGCAACGCTCCCGTGTTCCAGAACCAGGTATTCTCCCTGGAACTTCACAATGGATTCCCCTTGGATCAATACGGAGGAGCCGGCAATTTCCAGATTGGCGACAAAGCCGGGTTTGGTTTCCAGCAGATCTCCCGCGAAAACGGCGGTTGCGTCGGCTACCTCCGTTCCGTTCACCCATACGCCGCCGTTACTGTGCACAACGGCGGACCCCGTATCCTCAGCTGCTAAAGACAGCGGGAACAGGATGATCATCATCCAGCATAAAACGATGCGTAGTGCAGACACACTCATACCAAGGCCAATTCTGTCGCCATCTTAGAGAATCGTAGTGGCCGGGACCCTCATCGTCTATTAGCACTCTGGATGCGGCTTTCGGCGTGTCCCGGATTTGAGGACCCCCAAGTGATGCGATCTACGAACTGACTCCGGTATGCTTAGGAAAATCTGCTGCAGGCTTTCTGACGACGTGCCGTTATAAACAGCGGTTCGCTATATGGAACAACCTTCTGCCAATGGATTTGTGATTGAGTTCCATGATGTTCGGTATGTGCTCCCGAACGGTCAGCCGTTGCTTCAGAGTTTGAATCTGGCCGTTCAGCAAGGCGAGACCATGGTTCTACTGGGCCGCAGCGGTTCCGGCAAAACCACTTCCCTGAAGCTTATTAACCGACTGCTAATGCCGAGTGCTGGAGAAGTGCGGGTGAACGGCGCCTCTACTGCGAACACCGATCTGATTCGTCTCCGCCGCAGCATTGGCTATGTCATCCAGGATGTAGGCTTATTTCCTCATTACAATGTGGAGCGCAACATCGGGCTGGTACCCCGCATCGAAGGGTGGCCCGCCGAGCGAATTTCCTTGCGCGTGCAGGAATTGCTGCAATTGGTGGGGCTCGATGCTGAAATCGCAATTCGATATCCGCACCAGCTTTCGGGCGGCCAACGACAGCGGGTGGGAGTGGCTCGCGCTCTCGCTGCCGATCCCGCGATCTTGCTGATGGACGAACCGTTTGGTGCGATCGATGCAATCACCCGCGATCAATTGCAGCGGGAATTTTTATCGCTCCAGCAGCGCCTTCATAAGACTGTAGTTTTCGTCACTCATGATCTCCGCGAAGCCTTGCGTCTGGGTTCGCGAATCGCGCTCATGGAGGCTGGACGGCTGGTCAAGGTTCTTTCTCCCCAAGAGTTTTTACGTTCGACCGATCCGCTTGCAACGGAATACGTGAGAGCTTTTGGAGAAGGATTGAACTCTGTGGTGGATCGAGGCACGGCATGAACGTCCTTCACTATTTCTCACAGCATCATCAGGAAATCCTGGAACTCACATGGGAGCATCTCTGGCTGGTCGGAGTCTCCACGCTGCTCGCCGTCCTCATCGGGGTTCCGCTCGGAATCGTGAGTGCGCACTGGCCGGTTTGGAATAAACCGGTGCTGGGAACCGCAAACATCATTCAGACTGTTCCGAGTCTCGCGCTCTTTGGTTTCCTTCTCCCCGTTCCCTGGATCGGCGCGCGGGCCGACCGCCTGGCTATCCTTGCGCTCACTCTCTATGCGCTCTTGCCCGTCATTCGCAACACCTACACCGGAATCCGAGGAGTGGATTCGTCCGTAATGGAAGCCGGCCGCGGCATGGGTCTTACCCCAAAGCAGTTGCTGTTACAAGTGGAGTTGCCGCTGGCCAGCAGTACGATTCTTTCGGGCATTCGAATAGCGGTGGTTGTGTCCGTTGGACTTGCCACTATCGCGGCCGCGATCGGCGCTGGCGGCTTGGGTGAGTTTATCTTCCGCGGGCTCGCGATGGTGAACAACGAACTGATTCTTGCGGGAGCGATTCCCGCCGCATTCCTGGCATTGTCTGCTGACTTCGGCCTCGGATTATTAGAGAAGCGCCTGCGACCGCAATGAATAGAGAATTGCCGGGAAGATACGTCGTTGTTATTTCGATGATCTTGCTTGCAGTAGCTCTGTCATCTTGTGCCCCGTCGCATGCCAACCGCATTGTCATAGGATCCAAGAACTTCACAGAGTCGCTGATGCTCGGCGAACTGTTGGCGCAGCAGATCGAGGCGCACACACCGTTGAAGGTGGAACGCCGCTTCTACCTCGCGGGCTCCTACATCTGCCAGCAATCGATACTATCGGGTCGAATCGACATTTACCCCGAGTACACGGGCACCGCTCTCACTGCCATCCTCAAAGAAAAAGCTACAGGCGATCGCGCGCAAGTCTACCAACAAGTGAAAAACGAATATGAGAAGCGGTTCGGCCTGACTCTGGCGCCGCCATTTGGATTTAACAATACCTTCGCCATGGAGATTCGCGGCGAGGATGCGCGCCGCCTGAACCTAAAGACTCTATCGCAGGCCGCGGGGTTCACTCCCCAGTGGCATGCCGGTTTCGGATATGAGTTCATGGAGCGTCCCGATGGTTACACTGGACTGGCTGCCACCTATGGTCTTCACTTTGGGGCGCCGCCACGCATCATGGATCTCGGCTTGCTGGCCCCGGCGCTGAAAGATCATCAGATCGATATGGCTGCCGGCAGCGCCACCGACGGCTTGATTCTCGCCTTCGACCTCTTCGTCCTCGCCGATGACCGGCACTATTTTCCTCCATACGAAGCAGTCGCGGTGATCCGCGAGCAAACTATAAAGGAGCATCCGGAACTGGATCAGATTCTCGCCGAACTGGGCGGAAAAATATCCGATCAGGAAATGCAGAAATTAAACTATGCCCTGGATGGCCAGCACCGCGACGCGAAAGACGTAGCCCGCGAGTTTCTGAAGAGTAAAGGCCTGGTTCCGTAGCCTGGTTTCACGTTTTCCGTTCCGCCGTTTCGTCAGATGAGGATTTCGCCTCGAAGCGTCAACACCGCGTTGCCCTTGAGAATCACGCGATCTGCTTTCACATCGCACCACATTTCTCCTCCGCGCTGCGAGACCTGGCGTGCATACAAGCTGGATCGGCCGATTTTTTGGGCCCAGTAGGGTGCAAGCGAGCAATGTGTCGAACCGGTCACGGGATCTTCCAAAATTCCGTAGCTGGGCGCGAAGTAGCGCGAGACAAAATCGCAATCTCGACCGGGGGCGGTAATCGCCACGCCTGCAGGGTGAAGTTTCTCCAGGAGCGCAAAGTCAGGCTGAATTCCTCGAACATCTTCCTCGCGTTCATATACCGCGAAAAAGTTGTCCTGGATTTGCACGACCTCAATGGGCTGTTTCCCCAAGCCCTCCACCAGGGTGGCTGGCGGTTGCGTGCACGCCCTTGGCGGAAGTGCCGGGAAGTCCATGGCCAGCAAATCGCCATCGCGGCGTACTATCAGCTCTCCGCTCAGACTCGTTCGAAAACGCACCAGCTCTCGTTCCGGCGTGAGAATCCGCAAAAGCACAAAAGCCGATGCCAAAGTGGCGTGTCCGCACAATTTCACCTCGCATTTCGGCGTAAACCATCGCAATTTGTATGAATCTCCTTGTGGCACAAAAAATGCTGTCTCCGAAAGATTGTTTTCTGCCGCGACCGAAAGCAGCAACTTCTCATCTAACCACTGCGTCAAAGGACATACCGCGGCTGGGTTGCCCGCAAAAGGGGTCTTGGTGAAGGCATCGACTTGGAAGACCGGGATCGTCATTTCTTTATGGTACCGGGAACTCCGCCCCTATAGAATCGGAAGATTGTCTTTGCGGCCGTTTATGAACGCCGCTAGTGTCCGCCCCTGACACGGAGGTCCCAATGCCCGCCACCTACAACGACGCCGGCGTCACTCAGCACCTGCTGGAACAACTGGCAGACTCCCGTCAGAGAACGGACTCCCTCTTTGCCATCGTCCAACCGGATTCCCTGTACGACAGGCCGATACCCGAACGCCACCGCATCATTTTTTACATCGGTCATCTGGAAGCGTTCGACTGGAATTTGCTTCACGACCAGGTTCTCGGACTAAAGAGTTTCCACCCTGACTTCGATCGTCTCTTCGCCTTTGGCATCGATCCAGTTGGAGGCGGTTTGCCCACCGATCAACCCTCCGATTGGCCGTCAATTACAGCCGTGCAGGAGTACGTGAAAAACATCCGTTCGTCACTGGATGGCAAACTGCACGAGGCTCTGGATTCGGGTTCGTACGGGCGCGACGGTTTTCCGCTTACAACTCTGCTCAACGTTGCCGTCGAGCATCGCCTCATGCACGCGGAAACCCTGGCATACATGCTCCATCAGTTGCCGCTGGATCGAAAGGTTCGACAGGAATCTTTATCTGATATCTCGGATTCTCCGATTGAGCATCGCAGCATAGAAATTCCTGCAGGCTACGCCACGCTCGGGCTGTCACGCACCTCGAACCTCTTTGGGTGGGACAACGAGTTCGAAGCTCATACCGTCGACGTGCCCGCTTTCTCCATCGACCAATACAAGGTGACCAACCAGCAGTATCTCGAGTTCATCGCGGCGGGCGGATACGAAAACAATGCTTTCTGGGCCGCCGACGACTGGGCGTGGAAGACAGGGCGAGCAATTTCACATCCCGCCTTTTGGAAGCGCGATAGTGATCGGTGGCTCTATCGCACTATGTTCCATGACATCCCACTTCCGGGGGTTTGGCCGGTGTACGTCAGCCAGGCTGAAGCGAAAGCCTATGCCACCTGGGCAGGGAAGTCTCTTCCCACCGAAGCGGAATGGCATCGAACCGCTTACGGCACGCCAAGCGGGAGCGATCGAAAATATCCCTGGGGTAACGAAGCGCCCTCTTTCGAATTCGGAAATTTTGATTTCGAGCGCTGGGATCCCGCGCCCGTCAACGCCTACCCTGCGGGTAAGAGCGCATTTGGTGTGCAAGGTATGCTTGGCAATGGTTGGGAGTGGACCTCCACCGTGTTTTCCCCGTTCCCCGGATTCGAACCTTTCCCGTTCTATCGCAGATACTCCGCCGACTTCTTCGACGGAAAACATTTCGTCATGAAGGGCGGATCTGCGCGAACTGCCGCCTGCATGTTACGCCCCACGTTTCGCAACTGGTTCCAGTCGCACTACCAGTTTATTTACACGGGATTTCGCTGCGTTAGCCGTTCAATTGAGAGGGAGCTTTGACAATGGTCGTTCACGCAATCACCACCAGCCCGATCTACGAATTCGCAGCGGACGTTCGCGCCGGCCTCACCAAGCGCGGACAAAAAGAATTGCTTTCGAAGTATCTATACGACGACGTTGGCTCCGCCTTATTTGAGGTGATCAGTCACCTTCCGGAGTACGGTCTGACCCGTGCGGATGAACGGCTGTTGCGCCGGCATGCCGAAGAAATCGTGGAGCGGCTCCCAAGCCCAATCGCGGTCGCTGAACTCGGCAGCGGTAGCGGCAAGAAAACTCGTCAGATACTCGAGGCGCTCTGCCGCCGCCAGCGCACGCGCTACTATCCGATCGAGATTTCTCCCACGGCTCTCGCCATGTGCCAGCGCGAACTCAGCGATATCGATTGCGTCAGCATCGTCGGATTCGAACGGGAATATCTCGATGGACTGTTGGAAGCAACCGCGCAGCGTCGCGCGGGCCAGCATTTGCTCGTGCTTTTTCTGGGCAGCACCATCGGGAATTTCGATCGCATGGCGGGGCTCAAATTCCTCAACCAGGTCCGCCGCACTTTGCAGCCGGGCGATTTCCTGCTGCTGGGAACAGATTTGCTGAAGTCTCACTCGCAATTGATTGCCGCCTACGACGACGAACTGGGCGTGACCGCCGCCTTCAATTTGAACCTGCTGGCTCGCATCAATCGCGAACTGGATGCTGATTTCGATCTTTCACAATTCCAGCACGTCGCAAAAATTAACCACGATGAACGAAGCGTGGAAATGCATCTTCGCTCGATGCGACCACAGACCGTGCACATTCCCGCCGCTGGCATTCACGTCGAATTTCTAAAAGACGAGACGATCTGGACGGAGAGCAGCCACAAGTATTCTCCCGACGAAATCTTCCAAATGGCACGGAGCACAGGTTTCCGCTGCGAGGTTCAATGGATCGACGATCAGTGGCCCTTCGCTGAGAATCTTCTGATTGCCGAATAGTCCGCCTTTTGTAATATTTGTGGTCCTGAGGTAAAACTTTGTAAATCCCGCATTTCGTGCGTGATGCCGATGTAGATTAATGAAAGGCATATGCGTACGATCGATAGAAAAACTAAGGCCGCTGCCCAGTTTCACGAGTCCTTTGCGAGAGCCCTGCTTTTTTCTTTCTGCATCGCCCTTGGCTTATCTTGGGTCGCTCTCCGTTCCCACGCGCAAACGCAACAGCCTGGATCGAGCGCTGTCGCCAAGGCGATCGGCGCCGTCAAAGCTATTAGCGGATCGACGATCACGCTGGCGCCGGATTCCGGCCCCGAGGTCAATATCTCGGTCCAGCCGGAAACACAGATTCTTCGGGTCGTACCCGGCGAAAAAACGCTTAGCAACGCCGCTTCCATTCCAGTGACCGATCTTCAAGTAGGAGATCGCATCCGTGTCACGGGCAAGATGTCGGACGACAACCAGGCTCTCGTTGCCGCAAAAATCATCGCCATCAAACAGTCCGATATTGAGGCACGCCATCAACAAGACATACAAGACTGGCAGAAGAGGGGAGTCGACGGCGTTGCCACTGGGGTCGACGCCAGCGCAGGCACGGTCACAATCACCTTGCGGAACAAGAGCATCGCGATTCATGCTTCACCCACAACCGTGATTCGCCGCTACCCGGCCGATTCCGTTAAGTTTGATGATGCCAAACCGAGCACTCTTCAGGAGATTCACCCCGGCGATCAGGTGCGCGCCCGCGGCGACCGCAACGCGGATGGGACTGCGCTAACTGCGGATGAACTTGTTTCCGGATCGTTCCGCAATATCGCTGGTACCGTCAATTCCATCGATGCAAGTTCATCGACGATGAACGTTCACGATTTATTGTCCAAGAAAAATGTGGTAATCAAGGTCACGCCAGATTCACAACTTCGCCACTTGCCGCCAGAAATGGCGCAACGGATTGCAGCACGTTTGAAGGGCGCAGGTGCAGGAACAGGAGCCTCTTCTGGATCCGCTCCAAATGGGCAGACGCCGCGTGCGCCGCGTGCGCAGGGCGCCCCTGACGGCACAGGTTCGGGAAGCGGTGGGGGCCCTGGCGGCCGTTCTGGAGGTTCACCAGATTTTCAGCAACTGCTGAGCCGAATTCCCGCCGCCTCGCTGTCTGACCTGCATAAGGGTGATGCGGTGGTACTTGTCTCCACAGAAGGCGATGGGTCTGCCGTAACCGCAATCACGCTTCTCAGCGGCGTTGAGCCGATTCTGCAAGCCGCACCCGGCGCCGGCAGTTCATCGATTCTTTCACCTTGGAGCTTGAGCGCTCCCGCCGGAGACGCGGGAGGCCCATAGACTTTTTCATAACAATTGTTGCGCCGGATTGCTCTTTTCTGGTTACGAAATGGAATGTCGAATTATGTCCAGGAAGTCTCTTTCTTTCATATTGATTTGCTTATTTCTCCCGATGGCTGCCAATCTTGCCGTCTCGCAGTCTGCCGTTCCTCAGCCCGCGACCGGCTCTTTACGCGGGCAGATCAGTGATCCCTCGGGCGCGGCGATTCCGAAGGCCAATGTTGTCCTCACGCCAGCCGCTCCCTCTTCGACTCCGATCAAAGCCCAGGCTAACGGAGAAGGCCAGTACGAAATAAATGGACTTACTCCAGGCCAGTACACCCTGAACGTCATCGCCCCGGGATTCTCGGTTTATGAAAACGACAATGTCGTTATTGCAAGTCAGCCGTTGCGCCTCAACGTCCCTATGACCATCGAGGTGGAGCAGGAGAAAATTCAGGTTTCGGATACATCGCCCACGGTGGATGTGAATCCTGCCAACAATGCCGGCGCCATTGTGATCAGTGGAAAAGAACTCGAGGCCTTGCCCGACGATCCGGACGAATTGTTAACCGACTTGCAGGCTCTTGCCGGACCCTCTGCGGGACCGAATGGCGGACAAATCTATATCGACGGATTCACCGCCGGTCAACTTCCACCCAAGTCATCGATTCGGGAAATTCGTATCAACCAAAATCCTTTCTCCGCCGAGTATGACAAGATTGGCTATGGCCGGATTGAGATTTTAACCAAGCCCGGCACAGACAAATTCCACGGGCAAGTTCTGATTGATGGCAACGACTCTGCCTTCAACTCGCCAAACCCTTTTGGCGGCGCCAACCAACCCGGCTATGATTCCACGCAGTTCAGCGGCAACATCGGCGGACCGATCAATAAAAAAGCTTCGTTCTTCTTCGACGCCCAGCGCCGCAACATCAACAACTTATCGGTCGTGAATGCTGTCACACTCGATCCCAGTACTCTTACGGAAACGCCGCTGGTTGAGACCGCGCCCAGCCCGCGCCATCGCACCAACATGACGCCGCGCCTCGACTACCAACTCAGCAAGAACAACACACTCACCGTTCGCTACCAGTATTATCGCGACACGGAAAATGGCGAAGGGGTGGGACAATTCAACCTGCCTTCGCAGGGCTACAACTCGGATTCGACGGAACATACGTTTCAAGTCGGCGACACACAAGTGATCGGCGCCAAGATCATCAACGAAACCCGCTTTCAATATTTGCGCGAGCTTAGCAATCAACTGGCGATTGGCAACCAACCAACACTCAACGTCCTGGGATCCTTTGGGGGCGGTGGTAACAGTCAGGGAAGCATCCTCGACCATCAAGATCACTACGAACTGCAGAACTATACTTCCGTTGTTCACGGCAACCACAGCATAAAATTTGGCGCGCGCTTGCGTGGCATACGCGATGCGAATTCTTCCACTTCCGGGTTCAACGGAACGTTTACGTTCTCCTCTCTGCTTGATACGGGCGCTGAAACCGGGTGTGTGCCGGTTGCCGGGCAGAAGCCATGTCCGATCTCCTACG
>Ga0209006_10001671_pt1 | contig 20094 bp, 13 predicted proteins | sample JacPin_JW_Ref_O2_FD_188567 | JGI IMG/M metagenome (GOLD analysis project Ga0209006, IMG submission 188567) | Forest soil microbial communities from Algoma, Ontario, Canada - Jack Pine, Ontario site 1_JW_Ref_O2 (SPAdes) (version 2) | ecosystem: Environmental > Terrestrial > Soil > Boreal...
TTCCTGATCGTGCCTGGCTGCGGCGACATGACGACAACCCGATCCGCAAGGTATACGGCTTCCTCAATGTCGTGAGTGACCAGCACGACCGTGGTTCGCTCAGCCTGCCAAATACGCAGGATTTCCTGTTGCATGCGCATTCGAGTCAGAGCATCCAGGGACGCGAACGGTTCGTCCAACAACAGGACTTCAGGACGGCCAACGAGCGCGCGCGCAATGGCGACTCGCTGTGACATGCCGCCCGAAAGCTGGTGAGGATATTCGTATTCGAACTCATCCAGCCCGACTAGGTGGATGTAGTGTCGGATGTCTCTGCTGCGGTCTTCCTTGCTGCGTTCTTGGGGAGTGAGCCCTGCAAGACCGAAACCAACATTTTCATGCACCGTGAGCCAGGAGAGGAGGCGGTGCTCCTGGAAAACGACTCCACGATCGAGGCCAGTCCCGCTCAGTTGCCTATCGTCGAGAAAAACCGCGCCCTCATAGTCGGTTTCGAGGCCAGCGATGATTCTCAACAAAGTCGTCTTCCCACAGCCACTGCCGCCGACCACGCACAAGAATTCTCCGGGATCGATGGTCAGCAGAATATCTTTCAAAGCCACAAGGGCGCCTTTGGAACCAGCAAAGGCCTTGTGCGCGATTTGAATGTCGACCGAACCACGTTGAGCGAAACCACGGTTGTCCATAAGTTTCATTCGATCCGCTCAGCGAGCTCTGTGACCAAGAAGCCTGCGGCCGAACGCGTTCATCATCCAGTCGGTCGCTTTGCCGAAGACGGCGAACAGGATCACGCTGGCTAAGATGACGGCCGCGCGGCCGGTCATCTCGCCATCCACCATGAGATATCCGATCCCGCGGCTCGCTCCCAGAAGCTCGGCGGCTACGACAAACATCCACGCCAGGCCCAGACCGCTGCGAAGCCCGACGATGTACTCCGGCAAGACGGCCGGAAGAATGATTCTCCGCACCATTTGAAAACTGCCCAGCCGATATAACTTGCCAACTTCCAGCAGCTTGGGATCGACGTGGCGCATGGCAACCGAGAGATTGAGATAAACCGGAAAGAACGCACCCAGAGAGATGAGAGCAATTTTTGAGGACTCCTCGATACCGAGCCACAACAGAAAAAGGGGAACCCAGGCGATCGAAGGAACGCTACGCAACGCCTGCAACGTGGGATCGAACATTTTGCGCGCAATCGACAAGTAGCCGGTGAGGGCGCCGACGAGCGTGCCGGTGGTTGCTCCAAGAAGAAATCCGACCGCCACGCGGGCTATGGTCGTTCCTGCGTGTTTCAACAAATCTCCCGCCACGGCCAACTGATAGAGGGTTTGGCCGACGACGGTTGGGGCGGGCAGCCAATTAGGGGGAAGCATTCCCAGGCGGGCGAGCAGTTCCCACCCGAGCAATACAGTCACGGGAATGATCCCGCCCAGAACTCGATCGGGGATGTAGATTCCTCCGAGGTTGTCTGGTGGCTTCGGCTTTCGTTCTGCAGTAGCGCCCTTCCACGTAAGCCTTCGATTCTGTTCCGCAGTGGTCATTTCTGCGCCAGGTTCTTGTTGACCACGTCTTGCACGTATCGAGGATCGATCAGATTGTTCACGGTTGCGCTTACGTCGGTACTGCCGTTGATCACATTGTTTTGTTTCAACACGTCGCCGGCGGCAATGATCACCTGTCTCTGGTTGTCTCCGATAGTCGAATTGGTAAGATCTGTGCGCTCCAGAACCTTGGTGACGACAGAGTCGTCGAGCTTGGCGGCGCCGGCAAACAGTTTGCGAAATTCCTCTGGATTCTGAACGGCCCAGAGACGAGCCTTCTCATAGGCTGCCAGCACGCGCTCCACATACGCGGGATACTGTTTGGCAAACTCTTCGCGCACGTTGAGAACGCCGTAACTGTTGAAGTTTACGTTCCGATAGAAGAGCCGGGAGCCACTCTGAATCTCGGTCTGCGCCATCATGGGGTCCAAGCCTGCCCAGGCATCCACATCTCCTTTTTCGAGTGCGATCCTGCCGTCAGGATGTTGCAGCACCACCATCTCAATATCTTTTTCGGTGAGACCAGCTTGGTGAAGCGCACGCAAGAGGAATATGTGAGGATCGGTGCCGCGTGTGACCGCCACTTTCTTTCCCTTGAGATCTTCGACCTTTGTGATGGGAGAGTCTTTGCGAACGACCAGCGCGGTCCACTCGGGGCGAGAGTAGACATAAATCGCTTTGATCGGATTACCGTTAGCTTTTCCGATGAGCGCCGCGGCTCCGGCCGTGGACCCGAAGTCGATGCTCTTGCTGTTTAGCAGCTCCAGCGCTTTGTTGCTACCTAAACTTTGCGTCCAGTCTACGGAGATGCCTTCACTGGCGAGATCTTTCTCCAGAAACCCTTTATCCTTCAGCACCAGGCTGACGGGGTTGTAATACGCATAGTCGAGCCTGATTGTTTTAGGATTCCGAGAGGACTCGCGGCTGCAGCTTGGCGCCATCGCTGCAAAGATGAGAACCGCGACCACCAGCGCGAGATGCGGCCTCTTCCGATTGTTCAACTTTCCCCCTTGGTGGACGGTGCGTAATGCGATTCGGACTTGTGACTAACTTTGTTGCACCGGCACGGGCGTCGCCGAGGTCGAGCGCGGTTGATATTCGTTCGCGACGAGTTCTCCGAACGGGCCGGTGATGTTTCCAACTGACTTTTCCGGTTTCGATGAAACCGGCAGATGCGGAAACAGCAAGTCCGCCACGCGATACGCTTCTTCAAGATGGGGATATCCGGACAAAATAAATGTTTCGATTCCGAGGTCCGCATACTCCTGCATTCTTTTTGCCACGGTGGCCGGATCGCCCACCAATGCGGTTCCCGCACCCCCGCGGACGAGGCCCACACCTGCCCAGAGATTGGGACTTACCTCCAGCTTTTCGCGGCCTCCGCGATGCAACTCCGCCATGCGGCGCTGACCTTCGGAATCGAAGCGCGCGAATGTTTTCTGCGCCCGAGAAATGGTCTCGTCGTCGACGTAGCGAATCAGATCATTGGCGGCGGCCCAAGCTGCCTGTTCCGTTTCCCGCACGATGACGTGCAGGCGAATTCCGAACCGGACGGAGCGGCCCTGTTCTTCTGCCAAGCGCCGCACGGTCGTAATCTTTTCTTCCACCTGCTGCGGCGGCTCTCCCCAGGTTAGGTAGACATCGACCTGCCGCGCCGCCAAGCCATAGGCAACCTTGGAGGATCCGCCGAAATAAAGCGGTGGGTGGGGCTTTTGCACGGCCGGATACAACACTTTCGCGTTCTCTACATGAAGATGCTTTCCGCTTAAGGAAATTGCTTTGCCGGCCACGGCTTCGCGCCAGATCTGAAGAAATTCCTCCGTCACTTCGTAACGTTCATCGTGGGTGAGGAAAACGCCATCGCCGAGTGCCTCGTCGGGATCGCCGCCAGTCACGACGTTGACCAGCAGCCGTCCCTCGGAAAGCCGGTCAAATGTCGCCGCCATTCGTGCTGCAGCGGTGGGAGAAGTGATGCCGGGGCGAATCGCGACCAGAAACTTCAGCCGGGTGGTTACCGGAACCAGAGTCGAGGCCACGACCCAGGCATCCTCACAGGACCTGCCGGTGGGCAGCAGGACACCCTGAAACCCAAGCTGGTCGGCGGCTTGAGCCACCTGCTTCAAGTACCCGTAGTTGACCGTTCGCGCCTGTTCCGCCGTGCCCAGGTAGCGACCGTCGCCGTGCGTTGGTAAGAACCAGAATACTTCCATAAATTTGGTCTCTTTCAGAAGAGCACTGAGTTCCACCTGAGCTTTGGCAATTGTCTTGCCAATAGACAGGTGCGCCTATGTGCCTGAATTTCAAGTTTTGGCGCGGTTACGGCGAATGTCAGCAGATTGAGCCGATAGCGGTGTGCTGCTGTAGCAACACTGGTTCAGCAGACGTGCTGCTGCAGCAGCAGCGGCGGATCGACCTGAGTACGATCGTTCGGAGTATTGGGCGAAATGCCTGACGACATATGCCTGAACGACAAGGGAGGGCTGTAGTGCTTTCTACGGTGAATCATATTGCGGTGAATGTGCCGCCCCGGCAACACGCTTTCGAAATTGCCGATCAATTGGCCGCAGCCTTTGCTCAAACCGCCGTTGAACGCGACAAGCGGGGCGGCACGGCGAAGACGGAGAGAGACTTGTTGCGCGCGAGCGGACTACTCAACGTCACCATTCCCGCAGACTTGGGCGGCTGGGGAATGGAATGGCCGGACACGATGAAACTTATACGAGTCCTTGCCCGCGTGGACAGTTCGATGGCTCACCTGTTCGGTTTTCAACATCTGATGCTGGCTTCCGTGTCGCTCTACGGATCACGGGCACAAACCGAAGAGCTCTTTTCTGAGACCGTCCGGAACAAATGGTTTTGGGGAAATGCGCTGAATCCACTCGACAAACGGACCAGTCTGACGGCTGACCGTGGTGCGGGTTACCTGATCAACGGACGCAAGAGTTTCTGTTCTGGGGCGGTTGACTCTGACATGCTCATCGTATCGGCGATTCGTTCGGTGGACGAAAAGTTCATGGTAGCCGCCATACCCTCCCGTCGTCCGGGGATTCGCATTCTCGATGACTGGGATGCCATGGGACAGCGGCAGACCGATAGCGGAACGGTAGAGTTCTGTGAGGTAGCCGCCGGGCAGGAAGAGTTCCTGAGGACGCCCGGTCCCCTGGGAAGCATCCGAGCATCTCTGCGTTCCTGTATCGCGCAGTTGATTCTGAGCAACATTTTTCTAGGAATCGCCGAAGGAGCGCTCGAGGAATCGTGTAACTACACTCTGGCGCAAACCCGGCCATGGATTGCATCCATTGTGACGAGTGCCACCGAGGATCCCTACATCCTGGCGAACTACGGCAGCTTCTTTGTGAATCTTCAGGCAGCGCAGGCGCTCACCGACATTGCGGGAGAGTCTCTGCAGCGAGCATGGGAGTGCGGAGACGCCATTACCGAGAACCAGCGCGGCAAATGCGCGCTGGATGTCGCCACCTCGAAGGTGACCAGCAACAACGTTGGCCTCGAGATTACCAGCCGGATGTTCGAAGTAATGGGAGCGCGTGCGGCCGCCGGTCCGGCGAGGATCGACCGCTTCTGGCGCAACATGCGCACTCACAGTTTGCACGATCCGGTCGACTACAAGATCCGTGAGCTGGGAGACTGGGCCTTGAATCGGCAACTTCCGAAGCCATCATTTTATTCCTGAACGTTATTCGTGAACATTATTCGTGAACATTATTCGTGGACAGTGTTCGTCAGCCGCGACCAGGTAAGGACTCAGCTTATGCGAAATTTTCTAGCCGCAGTGTTTCACCGCACGCTCGTAATCCTCATCTTGGTCGCGATGGCCTTGGCGCCGTTCGCGTTGGCCCAGGATGCCGATAACGTCCTGCGCATCGGATATCAGAAATACGGAACGCTGGTGCTGCTGAAAGCGCGTGGCAGTTTGGAGAAACGGCTGGCGCCGCTGCACGTGGAAGTCAAATGGACTGAGTTTCCGGCCGGGCCGCAGTTGCTCGAAGGCTTGAACGTGGGCAGCATCGACTTCGGCACGGTGGGCGAAGCCCCGCCCATCTTCGCCCAGGCCGCCGGAGCCGATCTGGTTTACGTCGGAAATGAACCTGCGGCTTCCGCCGCCGAAGCCATTATCGTTCCCAGCAATTCGCCGATCAAGACGGTGGCAGAACTCAAGGGCAAGAAAGTGGCGCTCAACAAAGGCTCGAACGTTCACTTTCTGTTGGTCAAGCTGCTCGAGAAAGCAGGAGTGAAGTACACGGACATCGACACCGTCTTCCTGACGCCAGCGGATGCGCGAGCCGCGTTCGAGCGCGGCAGCGTGGATGCCTGGGCAATCTGGGAGCCCTTTTTCGCCGCGGCTCAACGGCAAACGGGTGCTCGCATTCTTGCCGATGGTACCGGTGTAGTCAGCAATCATCAATTCTTTCTGGCTTCCCGGCCTTACGCGTCGAAGCGGGCAGATGTGGTGGCGATTGTTCTCGAGGAAGTGGGTGCGGTGGACGCGTGGGCAAAGACGAATCCGAAGGAGGCCGCGGCGGCACTCTCTCCGCAGATTGGCCTGGATCAAGCGACAGTCGAGCTGGCACTTTCGCGCGGCGGCTATGGAGTAAAGCCGGTCGACGACGCGGTGCTCGCCGAGCAACAAAGGATCGCCGACTCCTTCTACGACCTCAAGCTGATTCCCAAGCACATTAATATCCGCGATGCGACCTTGCCAGGAGCAGCGGCAGGAACTCAGTCGCAGGCGAAACGCTGAACGGGAGACCATGTACACGCCTAAGCCCGATCCCGCCCAGAAGACTCAACTTCATCCGCGTACTCTCGTGAAGCAAGCATTGCCCTGGGTCGTGCCGGTCTCGTTGTTGATTGTCTGGCAGTGGGCGTCTTCTGCGGGGATTCTGCCCAGCCGCTTCTTGCCCGCGCCGCGCGCCGTATTACATTCTTTCTTCGAACTCAGCGCTTCCGGAGAATTGTGGTCGCACGTGCGAGTCAGTGCTTTGCGAGCGTTGTCCGGCTTTGTGGTTGGGGGTGGGCTCGGACTGCTGCTCGGATTGTTAACCGGTTCGTTACGCTGGGCTGAGACCCTACTCGACACCACCATTCAAATGGTGCGCAACATTCCTCCCCTGGCTCTGATCCCGCTGGTGATCTTGTGGTTTGGGATTGAAGAATCGGCCAAGCTCTTTCTGGTTGCTCTGGGCGTTTTTTTTCCTATTTACATCAACACTTTCCACGGGATTCGCTCGGTCGATCGAGGACTACTGGAGATGGGAAGGACTTACGGGCTGTCCGGCTGGTCGCTCTATCGCGAGATTATTCTTCCGGGAGCTTTGCCATCCATTCTCGTGGGCGTGCGCTTCTCTCTTGGATTGATGTGGGTGATTCTGATCGTCGCCGAAACCATTTCAGCGCGCTCGGGCATCGGTTACATGACGATGAACGCGCGCGAATTCATGCAAACCGACGTCATGGTGGTGGGCATTCTGCTTTATGCGATTTTGGGAAAACTCGCCGATCTTCTGGCGAAAGGATTAGAACGCTACTGGCTGCGCTGGAATCCGGCGTATCAGACCTCACCCTAGGGGATCACGTTGCCTGTCACTTGCAGTTCGAGAGAGATCGCCGCCGCCCCAGACCAGCGCTGCTCGCGCGGCGTCTCGGTCAGTATTAAAAGCGTCAGCATCGCCTTAGGTGGACGCACCGTGCTCGAAAACTTTGACATTGAGATCGCTGCCGGTGAATTTGTAGCCATTGTGGGCCGCAGCGGATGTGGGAAGAGCACTCTTCTAAGATCCGTTGTGGGACTAGAAACACCGCAATCGGGAACGATTACATTGGGCGAAGTTGCCGGATCCGAACTTGGCAGGTCCGAAGTTGCCAGGTCCGAAGTTGCCAGGTCGAGCGACAAGCCCGATGTTCGCGTCATGTTCCAGGACTCTCGTCTGCTGCCTTGGCGACGAATTCTTCCGAACGTTATGCTCGGCCTCGAGCCAACGCTCATCCCGCACGCGCGAAAAGTTCTGGCGCAAGTGGGTCTCGGGGAAAGAGCCAATGACTGGCCGGCAACGTTGTCGGGCGGGCAGCGGCAGAGGGTGGCGCTCGCGCGAGCTCTGGTCCACGACCCCAATCTGTTACTTCTGGATGAGCCGCTGGGTTCGCTCGACGCGCTCACGCGCATCGAGATGCAGCAACTCATCGAGGACGTCTGGCGCAGCCGTGGATTTACCGCAATGCTCGTGACCCATGACGTTGGCGAAGCAATAAGCCTCGCGGATCGCGTCATCTTAATTGAAGCGGGACGCGTCGCGTTGGACGAGGTTGTAAACCTACCCCGACCGCGAACCCGCGGCAGCGCGCGCTTCGCGGCACTCGAAGAACGCATTCTTGGCCGGGTGCTCGAACGCCGGCCTGGTTTTTGAAAGGGCGCTCGTTTGGTCGTGCCGTTCGAGATCGCCAGGAAAAAATCTCTACAATAGGCTTTCGCTTCGAAAAGGCTCCACCACTCCAGGTGGCGCGCACCCAGGCGAGATGAGGAGAACCAGTGGCGAATAAAACGGCGGCACCGAAGGTTCTGACTGATCAAAAAACAAGTCGCGACTATCCCATTCATCCCTTGCTTGCAGAACGGCGCAGCCTTCGGGCTTTCTCTCCGAAAACAGTTGAACCCGAAATCTTGGGCAGTTTGCTGGAAGCGGCGCGCTGGGCTCCTTCCTGTGCCAACGAACAGCCATGGAGTTTCATCGTGGCGGGGAAAGACGACAAGCCTGAATTCGAGCGTCTGCTCGGTTGCCTGATCGAATTCAATCTGGACTGGGCCCAGCATGCGCCAGTGCTCATCTTGTCCGTAGCCCGAATGATTTTCCAATCGACCGGGAAACCCAACCGGCATGCGTTCCATGACGTCGGTCAGGCGATCGCCAGTCTTACGGTTCAGGCAACTGCATCCGGATTAGTGGTGCATCAGATGGCTGGCTTCGACGTCGAAAAAGCCCGCCGTGAGTTTTCGATTCCTCAAGATCATGAACCGGTCGCGGTCACCGCGATCGGCTATCCCGGCAGCCCGGAAGACCTCCCAGACAAGTTGCGGCAGAAAGAGCTGGCTCCGCGACAACGGAAGCCGCTGGCAGATTTTGTCTTCGAACGCAGCTTTGGACAACCGGCCGCCTGGACGCGGAAAGTCTAGGGCAGGGAGAAATTAGAATTCAAAAGAACAAAACCACACATCCTGCCACCAGCAACGCGATTGCCCACAGCAGGTCGAAATTAAGCCACGTGTGTCGCAGTAGCCGCAAGCCCACTTTTTCATAGGTTTCGAAAAACAGCGTCGCAAGCACTCCGGCCACTGCCAACATGCTTGCGGTGTGTATCAGCACCGCCAGTCCAATCGTTGTCAGCGACGGCGCATTTGACGACGTAGGCATCAGCGGCATTCCACCCGCCATGTGGTGCGTCATCGCAGACATTGGCTGTGCCATCAGAATTGGCAGGAGCATCAAACCTGCACCGTGGGCCGACGCCATGAGAAACGACCAAACAAATAGATCCCTCGCGCCGACTCTCATCCCGGCGCCGCGGGGATGGCGCGCGCGGAAAAGTCGGTAGAAACCGAGCGTGATAAGAATGGAGGCAACGCCCCATTTCAAAATGTTCATCGGGAAAAAATGCTGGACGAAGCGCAGAACGAGAATTGCCAGAGTGATCGCGGCGGCGTGTCCGAGCGCAATCGGGAGGAGGGCGTTGAGGACTGCCGAGCGGCGCCTTTCCTGTAAGCCGAGGGACAGCGCAAACAGCCAGCCCATGGCTGGATTCAGACCGTGGTATGCGCCGAGAAGCGCCAGCGCAATCCACGGCCAAGTGTGATTCATTGTCAGTCTTAACTCATGGGTAGCAGTAGAAGTCCGACGAGGCGTCGCCGCCCTGCAACTTTACCTGGTGCGGGCGGAGATCGCCAAACTCGACAAATAGTTTTGGGTCGAGCTGCATGCCGCCATCCGGCGCAACATCGAGCTTAACCATCCAGCCCCGGATGCCCTCGGGATAAAACTGTTTGTCCCAGGCTGCGTACAACGAATTCGTGAAATAAACGCGGCGGCCATCGCGGCTGACTTCTACCATTTGCGGGCCGCCGTTCAACGCCTCACCCGGCCTGGCCGGATGAGAGGCACGACGCACGATTCCGCCAACGTGCACGGAGCCAATCAGTTTGGGATTGAACGGATCGGAGACATCGTACTGGCGCATCTCTCCTGTACCCCAGCACGACGCGTACAGAAACCGATCATCTATAGAAAGATTGATATCCGTAAGCAAGGGGGGTACCGCTTTGAAGCCCTGCAACAGCGGAGGCAGTTGGCTCGGATCGGCGGGCTCAGCAGGAATCTCAATGACTTTTTTTATCTCAAATTTTCCGTTCGAACCTCCGTTCGACCCTCCACTCGGGCGATGCCACAACCAGATCGAACTGGACAGATCCTTCAGCGATGTCACGACACCGACAAAACCATAAGCCTTCGTGGGATCATGAGCGGGGCGTAACTCAAGGACCATCTGCTGTTCCGCACCTACATCCAGAGCTTGAATATGGCGGCGTTTGCGGAGATCCCAGATATGCAGGCTGTGCCCGTATTTGCCGCCGAGCAGCAGTTCAGGATTCACGCCGTTCTCGACCATGTTGGGCGTGCCCCACTCGCTGGTAACAGCGATGTCATAGCCCAGGTGCCAGGCGAAATCGTAGCCAAAGTATTGCGGACCGCGATCGATCTCCCATCGACCGACGGGCTCGAAGTTGTCGTGATCCAGGGAAAAGATTCCGCCGGGACCATCGCCGGTGGGCGAGCCCAGGGCGCTCAGGTAAATGCCGTCGGGCCCGCAGTGAATCGTGTGCGGACGGCTGTAACCGGTCCTTTCCGCCAACACCTCCGGCTCAATCACTTTTACAATCTTCGGCTGCTTCGGATTGTCCTTGGTATCGATCACATGGATGCGCGACGAGCGTAGTCCGGGAACGATCAGATAACGCCGTTCGACGTGCGGGTGCGGAGCATAGGGACACAAAGCGGAACTGCACGCGTTCCAGCCGAAGTGATGAAGTTCATCTCCCACATTCGGCATATCCACACGGCCTACGACCTGACCGTACTTGTCGGACCCGCGGTCGACATCTACGACAACCAGAGCATCAGGCTGATTGCTACCGTTGGCATTCAAAGCGGCCACATAGGCCAGCTTCTCCGCTGGTGCCTGCATGGCCAGCTTCGGGGATGGATAGAACGTTGGATCAGTCTTCCAGAGCATTAGATTTCCTCCTCGCGGCAATCTATACCCATTCACGCACTAGATGATTAGGTACGGCGTCCTCGCGCGAGCAGCGGTCGAGCCGATCAGCGGACCAAATAATATAGACGCCGCCGGTCAGTTCCTGCAAACGCTGTCTGCATGCAATGATCGCAGGAATTTTCTTCCAAGAGTTCGTACACGCGGTAAACCGCCTTGAGCGTGGCAGAAAACTTCTGTGCTTCCTCCGGAAACACATGATCGGACGGCAGCCAATCGTGAAAGCGCAAATTCTCCATGGCCTTTGCGAAAGCTGGACGAACGCCGCACAGCAATACGGTCACTCCACGTTCCTCCATTTCCCGCAGGAAATGGTCGAAGCGTTCGAGCGAAACCATGTCGGGATTGCGGGTGCGCTTAAGACGCAGCACGACGAAGCGAATGTCTTCGTCCTCGGTGCGCCGTTTCAAATGATTGAAACAACGGTCGAGCTCCGGAGCGGCACCAAAGAACAATTCGCCTTCCAAATCGTAGAGCATCATCGCCGTGCAAGGCGGGTCCTCGGGCAGGCGCTCGCGGATTACGCGATCACTGCCCACCACTAACTCGGTCCAACGCAGGAGCGAGGCGCGCGGAACAAACATCAGAATCGACAAGGCAACGCCGATCAGGATGGAGAATTCAACACTGATGAAGATCGCAGAGAAGGCGGTCACCAAAACTAAGGCGGCATCGTAGCGCGAGGCCCGCATGGCATAGCTCAACCGTTTCCAATCGACCAGGCGCACGGCCGTGACCAGCAGCAAACCAGCCAGAGAGGCTTTGGGGATGTAGCGGGCAAAGGGTGCGAGCGCAACCACGGTCAGTGCGACCGTTCCCGCCGCGAAGACTCCAGAGGCGCGGCTGACCGCGCCGGCCTGGAAATTAATGGCAGAGCGCGTCAACGACCCGGAACCGGGCAAGCATTGGAAAAATCCTCCGGTAAGATTGGCCAGCCCCTCAGCCAGACACTGGCGGTTGTAGTCGAGCGACTGGCGCGTGGTGTTGGCAATCGACTTCGCAATCGCCAATGCCTCGAGGAGCCCGAGAAAAGCAATGGCCAACGCGCTTCCCGACATTTCCTTGATCCACCAGAACTGAATCCGCGGGATATGCGGCATCGGAAGATTGCGCGGGACGCTGCCAACCACCGAGATAACCGTCGTGCCGTTGAGCGCTGGCTTCGACCAGCCGAATGCCGCGGCCACAAGCGCCGCGATAATCAAGGCCGTCAGCATGTCAAATTGCGGCAGGCGATATTTGCGCGCCAAATGTCTGAGCAGGACAACGAGAACAATGGTTCCTATTCCAATACCCAGGGCTCGCAGATTCACCGGGCCACCGCTCAGCGTCAGCCAGATGCGGTAAAGCACATGCTGATGGCCAGTCCCGCGATCGCGCAGCCCGGTCAGGTTGCCGAGTTGGGTCAGTCCCACCAGAGTGCCGGCACCGGCCATGAAGCCAATTACGACGGACTCGGAGATGTAGCGCGTTAAGTCTCCGAGTTTGAAGATCGCGATCAGGATCTGGATACAGCCAATCATGATCCCCAACAAGAACATGGCCTGGTAGGCTTCGAGACGAGCGTCGGTATTGAAGAAGCCGAGGGCGCTGAAAACCACGAGTGAAATCGCGTTCGTGGGGCCGTTGATCAGGTGCGAGGACGAACCGAAGATAGAAGCCACAAACGTGACCACAATGGCGGAATAAAGCCCAAAGCGCGGGTCGACACCCGCGATGAGAGCGTAAGCCATGGCCTGCGGCAATGAGATGGCGGCAACCGTCACGCCAGCGAGCAGATCATTACGCGTTTTTCCCCAGGAGTAATCAAGCTTCATTCCGTCTCACCTCGCCCTTCGTGCGAGAACGACACGTTTCCGTAGGCGAATCGCCATCTGGTTGACCACACTGGTCGCACCACATCGATCCCTCGGAATGAGTGTCAGGGGAAACAACAGATCAAATTCGCGCCCCAATCAGGTTTCCCCGATTGCGCGAGCGCCGACCAATTCAGTCAGTTTTCCGGAATGAACGTGATAGATGAGTCCGTCCACTGGAATCGACTTTCAGTCGAACTTGCGGAAGTATACTATATAGTCGATTGCACTACTAGACATTCGTGGCGCCCCGATCCGTGGCCCGATTTCACGATTATTTCAGTCCTATGTTCTGGGCGCGGCGACAGGGGGGCGAAGTGGAAGGGAACTTTACGCTGGCCAAGGCTGGGGATGGCGGGGATCGGAATGCCCGCACTTCGTCGAGTGCCGGGCGCTCCGCGCATCCGCACAACCGATGTCCGGTTTCGTAAAGTCCCTCGGGAGCGCTGGGCGCGCTCCTGCGGGATGACATCGGTCGGTGAGTCCGTGAGTGCGCGACCTCAAATTGAGCCCCCGGCTAATACGGCAGAACATAGGTATTGGTCAGAACGACGGGATAGAGGAAATTCGTCGTCAAATCAACCGCTGCGCCGTCCTCCACGAGCGTAGCACCGCCGCTGACCGCGGAGGAATTCTCCAGGATACCGATGGCGATGTTAGGGCTTGAGATCGCCGCGAACCCCCCGGAAAAGCCTTTCCCGAACACATAGTCTGCACCGCCAGTGGTGGTGAACGGGGTATCTACCAGAGTGCTGACATTCACCGAATAGGCTGTGCTGCCGCCCCATCCGCCATTGGTGTCCGTGATGCCGATGACCTGCCATACGTTGTAGGTGAGGCGAGGCGAGACCACGGCGAGTTGTTCGTAAGCGGAGTTTGCAATTGGAGCTGGAGCGGTCCCTCCATTGAGCGGTATCGACACGGCGGAATAGGCGATGGTGGGGGCCGAGATTGACCCACTCGCTTTCCGAACGGTCACGAACAGGACGCTCGCGGAAAGGCCGCTGCCGCTTGGCGCAGAGAGGAACACATTGGTGAGCAAGTCACCGGCCGGGTAATTGGCCAGCGTGGTCGGCGTGGTGGTGGTTTCTCCGACCGGCACAGTGTAAAGCGTTGCCGTGGCCTTGGTTGGGTCCAGGGAGCCGCCGGTGAGGGGTTCAGAATAGAATTCGAAAGCAACAACCGAGTCGTTGCTGCCGATCAGCTGATAGCCCGCGAGTCCAGCCGCGCCCTCTGGGACGAAGGGCGGCGAAGTGTAGAGGAGCTTGGGAGTTCCGCCCGTGAGAGCAACCTGATTGAACGTAGCGGTCGTGGAGCTGGCGCCGCTGGTGAGGACCATATAGTACAGGTTGGTGTCGTCCTGTACGGCGGTGCTGACGGTTCCGGTCATCAAATTCTGGATGAGAGTGGCCGCCAGCGTGGAACCGTCGATGCGGTATAGGTCAGTCACCCCGCCGGTGGTCGTCGCCGAGTAAAAAACTCCGGAAGTGCTTAAGGTGGCCTCGTCCAACACGCCCGAAACATAGCTGCCGTTCTGCAGGCCAGAGATCTCCTTCGTCGGAGACGTGAAGGTGTCGTCGGCATAGAGGTCAAGGGAGTTCGTGGCTGAATCGAACACCAGCAACCCAGTCAAATTGCCGTTCTGGTACACCGTGTTCGTGGTGGTTGTGTTGAGGTTTACCACGACCGGGGCCGTCGTTGATGAATCCTGATAATGGACGACCTCGTAGGTGCCGCCAGCCTCATCGCACTGCGTTGCTGTCCCAACCTCGATGACCACAAACAGCGAAGTCGCCTCAGAGATGTCGGTCTCCGCCGAGGAACTGCCTGGACAAATCACCTGGGTTGAAGGCAACGCCAGGCTGCCGATCTGGGTCGGCGTGGGCACGCTTGAGGTGCCCGCCAGCGTCAGGCCAAAAATCTTGGTGATTCCGGTTGAGGCGGTGTCGGCATACATCATTAACTGAGGTGAGTAGGTTAGCACTCCGTCTTTCACGGAGATCTGCGTTCCGATAGCGAGAAGCGAGGTGTTGTCTGTGGTGATGAAAGTTGGAGCGGGCGAAGAGGCGAGTTTGTCCGAAGGGATCAGGAACAGGCCGGTACTTCCGGCCGGGGTTGCGTCTGGAGCCGGCGAGGCAGAATACGGGATCCAGTACGCGCCACCGCCGCCGGTACCGGAAGAGCAGGCGACTGCGACGTTTGTCACATTGGCCGAGCCAACTGTGCCCGAACCGTTGCTTACCGTGCAGGTCTCGCCGGTGGGTTCGGTCCCGACGGTGACGCTGTAGGTAGCGCCGCTGGCCAGCTTGGTTGTAAAGGTGAATGAGCCGTTGGCCGTTACCTTGAGCGAATTGGTGCCGTTATCGAGCAGCGTCACCGAGGTGCTGCTGTTCAACCCCGAGACGGTGCCACCGATGCTGAAGGTTGCGGATGCCGCGCATGCCACTGCGACGTTGGTCACATTTGCCGTGCCCACTGTGCCCGAACCGTTGGTTACCGTGCAGGTCTCGCCCGTGGGTTCGGTCCCGACGGTGACATTGTAGGTCGCGCCACTGGCCAGCTTGGTGGTGAAGGTAAATGAGCCGTTGGCGGTTACTTTGAGCGAATTGGTGCCGTTATCGAGCAGCGTCAACGAAGCGCTGGTGTTCAATCCCGAGACCGTACCGCCGATGCTGAAGGTTGCCGATGCTGCGCATGCCACTAGGACGTTGGTCACATTTGCCGTGCCCACTGTGCCGGAACCGTTGGTTACCGTGCAGGTCTCGCCCGTGGGCTCGGTGCCGACGGTGACTTTGTAGGTCGCTCCGCTGGCCAGCTTGGTGGTGAAGGTAAATGAGCCGTTGGCCGTTACATTGAGCGAATTGGTGCCGTTATCGAGCAGCGTCACCGAGGTGCTGGCGTTCAGGCCGGACACCGTGCCACCGATGGAGAAGGTAGTGGAGGATGCTTTGCATGCCACTTTCACTGTGGTGACTTTCTTGGTGACTGTGCCTGACCCGGCCGTTACCGTACAGGTCTCGCCCGTGGGCGGCGTGCCGACGGTGACGTCGTAGGCGGCGCCATAGTCCAATGCGGTTGTGAAAGTGAACGGGCCGTTGGCCGTCACTTTGAGCGGATTGGTGCCGTTATCGAGCAGCGTCACTGAAGCGCCGCTGGTCAACCCGGAGACTGCGCCTCCGATGGTGTAGGTCAGGACTTTGCAAGCGACAACCACCGTGGTGACATTGGCAGAAACCACGGTGCCCGTGCCCTTCGTGACCGTGCAGGTCTCGCCCGTGGGCTGGACGCTGATGGTGACCTTGTAAGCCGAACCGCTGGCCACAGGCGTGGTAAAGGTGAATGTGCCATTGGCGGTCAGCTTGAGCGCATCGCCGCCATTGTCGAGCAGGGTTACCGCATCGCTGGTCCCCAAACCGGACAGCGTGCCGCCGATGGTGTAGGTATTGGGCGTGCACGCGACTGCGACGTTGGTTACATTCGAAGTCCCAACCTTGCCGGAACCCTTGGTTACGGTGCACGTCTCTCCTGCAGCTTGCGTGCCGACGGTGACTTTGTAGGTTGCGCCGCTGACCAACGCTGTTTTGAAGGTAAATGCGCCATTCTTCGCTACCTTCAGCGTACTGCCGCCATTGTCGAGCAATGTCACAGAACGACCAGTGAGCAAGCCGGAAGCTGTGCCACCGATGGTGTAGGTGGTAGCTTTGCACGCGACTTTGACCGTGGTCACGTTGGCCGTGCCTACGGTGCCCGAACCCGCCGTTACGGTGCAGGTCTCGCCAGTAGGTTCGGTGCCGACGGTCACGCTGTAAGCCGCACCACCGGCCAAGGCCGTGGTGAAGGTGAATTTGCCGTTGGCCGTCACCTTGAGCGAATCGCCACCGTTGTCGAGTAGGGTCACCGAATTACCGCTGGTCAACCCCGAGACTGTGCCGCCGATGGTGAAGTCGCTCGAGTGTGCGTAGCTCGCCGATGCAAGAGCAATAAGACACGCCGATACGGCTGTGAATACCTTCGAGAGATCGATGCGCATACTGAACCTCTGGCTAACGCCACCGGCCTCCCGCAAGAGACCTGGCCGAGGCGCTCAGGCCGCGGCACATGGCGTTTGAATTAGAGACCGTCTTTCTTCACGACCTTAGGGGGGAACCAAGAACTATGTCTGCATTAAAGTCGATGCGTGAACTTCGAGGCACTCAGTAGGGGGGTGGGATCTATCGTGCCAAATTCCACGGAAGTCTACCGCCGTGCCCAACCGCGCGTCAAGTGAAGAGATGATAAAGATGAAGAAAGAGATGATGATTGGTGGAACGGGCGAAAATGTAAGCGCGTCCACCGCTTCCCCGAAGGTTATTGGGCATCCGTGGCTCGAGATCCACCTTGATAAGGGCGATGGCGGGCCGTTGCGATTGACAGCGCATTCACGGACGGTCAATTATTGACCGGGAAGCTGACAACCAACATGCAGAGACGAGAGTCCCTCAGCCCAGAGCACTGCTTCGACGAGCCGGGCAGCTCGCGAGCGGACGGTTATGATTAATGGTGTGTTGCCGCCTGAATCGACTGGCAACTTGCTGAGGGCCCGGTTCGGGGAGATGTTCGGGACGGACATGCGGATATTTCGCGCACCCGGGCGCGTCAATCTTATAGGCGAGCACACGGACTACAACGACGGCTTCGTGATGCCGGCGGCGATTGGGTTTTACACCTGGATTGCCGCGGCGAAGCGTGAAGATCGGATTCTCGAAGCCTATTCCGACCATTTCGAGGAAAAGATCACATTTTCTCTCGATGCGCTGGATGGTCCGCCGCGAAAACATTGGAGTGATTTCATTCGCGGGGTCGCGGCTACGTTCGAGGGCGCGGGCTACAAACTGGCGGGCGCCAATCTTGTGATTCACACGGAGGTTCCGCTGGGCGCCGGGCTAAGCTCGTCAGCTTCTCTGGAAGTGGCGACTGCGCTGGCTCTGACGGTGCCCGCGGGGATCGCTGTGCCTCGCCTGGAGCTGGCGAAACTGTGCCAGGCCGCGGAAAATCAATATGTGGGCGCGCGCTGCGGAATCATGGATCAGTTTATTGCGAGCTTCGGAGTTTCCGGAAGCGCGCTGATGCTCGACTGCCGTTCGCTTGAGTATCAGTTGATCCCGGTGCCACGCGACCTTCGGCTGGTGGTATGCAACAGCATGGTTCGGCACGAACACGCTTCGGGAGAGTACAACCGGCGCCGCGCCGATTGTGAGGCTGGAGTCAAACTGCTGGCGCAGCATCTTCCGGGAATTCGAGCACTGCGCGATGTTGGGATCGCGGACCTCGATAAGTATAAAGATGCTCTGCCGGAGACGATCTATCGACGTTGCCGCCACGTGGTCAGCGAGAACCAACGGGTGCTGGACGCGGCGAAGGCACTCGAGTCCGGCGATCCAGATGGGTTTGGCGGTTTGATGTACGCGTCGCACGCCAGCTTGCGGGATGACTACGAGGTGAGTTGCAAGGAACTGGATTTGCTGGTCGAGTTGGCCTCTTCGAGTCCCGGCATCTACGGCGCGCGCATGACCGGCGGAGGATTTGGCGGGTGCACCGTAAATCTGGTGCGGGCAGAGCACGCGGCCGCCTTCGAGGCGCAGATGGCGCGGACTTACCAGCAAGCAACGGGTATTGCGCCGGATATTTATGTTTGTGAGCCCGCGCAAGGCGCGGAGGCCTGGCCTGCGGAGAGGAGCCTGCGAAGTTGAAATTCTTGCGTGCCGAAGGCGGCGAGCGCGAATTGCGTTCTGTGCAGCGAGTGATCGGCAACTGGGGCGGGCTGGCGTTGCTTCTGGCTGGGCTGATGGGCTTGCCGTTGTCGCCGGCGCGGGGGCAGGACGCTACTCCCCAGCAGGAGGCGCAGGTCGAGGGCACGGTCCGCGATTCGGCGGGAAAGCCGGTTGCCGGGGCTTCTGTGTCGCTTCTGAGAGAAGATCAGTCAAAAGCTGCTGCGGCCAAAACGGACGCGGGCGGAGCTTTTGTATTTCTGCCGGTTCGCGCCGGCAACTACACGGTGAAGATCGAGAAATCCGGGTCACGCGACGGGATCGAGACTTCTATCCATCTGGTTCCGGCGGAAAAGAAACGGTGTGATCTTGTGTTGCGTGGAGCGGGACAATCTTCCGCGTCTTCTTCTGCTGCCTCCGCTTCTTCTTCGAACGCGTCGTCCGTGATCGAGCTTGACGACAGGCCCCACTTCATCGTGGCCGGCATTACCGATTCGACTGGCTCGGGCGGACATGGGTCAGAAACTCGGATGCGAACTGGAGAGGTGCTTGCCAAAGAGACTTTGAACCTGGGGTCCGAGGGGTCGAAGGGAGTCCCAACCGCGGCGGCGGAATCGGCTGGTCACGAAGCGCAGGCGTCCGAGCCTGCGCTACGCGCGGCTCTGCGACAGAATCCACGGAGCTTTGCAGCCAATCACGCACTCGGCGAGTTTTATTTCCATTCGGAAAAATGTCGCGAAGCCATTCCTCTGTTGCAGGCGGCTTATCAGGTCAATCCCGGAGATCATGCCAACGCGTTCGACCTGGTGCTGGCTTTCAAGGCCTGCGGAGAGTTCGCGCAGGCTCGCGAACAGGTAAACCAAGTGCTTGCGAGCGAAAAAGAATTGGGCAAACCAGACGAGGCGGGACTGCGCCGCGTGCTGGGCGATGTGGACGAGAAGCTCGAAGATCCGCTGGACGCTGTGCGCGAGTATGAGCGCGCGGCTGGACTGGATGCGAGCGAGCAAAATTATTTTTCCTGGGGAGCGGAACTGCTTCTGCACAGTGCAGTCGCCCCGGCGCTGGAGGTGTTTGGGCGGGGCGTTCGGCTGCATCCGGATTCGGCGCGCATGCTGGCTGGGCTGGGCGCGGCTCTTTATACGAGTGGTTCCGTGGAGGAAGCGGCTCAGCGTTTGTGCGCCGCTTCCGATCTTACTCCGTCAGTCCCTCCGTCCGTCCCTCCTTCGGACTCTGCCTCAGCCTCTGCTCCTTATCTTTTTCTCGGCGAAATGCAGGAAGCTAGTTCCACGCCGTTGCCCTGCGTTGAGCCGAAGCTGGCGCGCTTTGCTCATGATCGCCCTGACAATGCTTTCGCGAACTACTACTATGCGTTGGCTCTGTGGAAGCGCGAGCGAGGCTCGGAAAATCCAGACGCGCTGCGGCAGGTTGAGGCATTGTTGCGGAAATCATTGGCGATCGATCCGAAACTCGACCGGGCTTATTTGCAACTCGGCAATTTGTATTTTGCGCGTGGCTCTTTTCCGGAAGCACTCACTGCTTACGAGAAGGCTGTGGTGGCAAACCCCGCCGGCGGCGAGGCTCATTACCGGCTCGGTTTGACCTACAAGCGAATCG